>Ga0255220_1000056_pt1 | contig 43249 bp, 46 predicted proteins | sample Miss_Colum_RepB__FD_188423 | JGI IMG/M metagenome (GOLD analysis project Ga0255220, IMG submission 188423) | Freshwater microbial communities from Mississippi River, Louisiana, United States - Miss_Colum_RepB_8d | ecosystem: Environmental > Aquatic > Freshwater > River | place: USA: Louisiana...
GGTGAGGTTTTCGCTCATGTACTCGGGCAGCAGGTGGCGCCGGTTGCTGGTGGCGCACACCAGCACATTGGGCGTGGCAGCCGCCACCGAGCCATCCAGGATCGATTTGAGCGCCTTGTAGCCGGGCTCGCCGTCTTCAAAGCTCAGGTCATCGCAATAGACCATGAACTTTTCGGGTCGACCGGCCACCACGTCGATGATGTCGGGCAGATCGGTCAAGTCTTCCTTGTCCACCTCGATCAGGCGCAGCCCCTGGGGAGCGAAGCTGTTGAGGCAGGCCTTGATGAGCGAGGACTTGCCGGTACCGCGGGCGCCCGTGAGCAGCACGTTGTTGGCCGGGCGGCCCTGCACGAACTGCTCGATGTTACGCTGCATCTTTTCCTTCTGATCGTCGATTTCCTTGAGGTCATCAAGCGACATGACCGCCACATGGCGTACCGGCTCCAGCACGCCATGGCCCGAGGCACGCTTGCGGTAGCGCCAGGCCACGGCCAGAGTCCAGTCGGGCGCGCTCAAGGGTTGCGGCAGCACCGACTCGATGCGCGCCACCAACTGTTCGGCGCGCTCGATCAAGCGTTCAAACTTCTCGTTCATCGCGCCTCAGCTCCTGTAGTCGGCATTGATCGACACGTAGTCGTGGCTCAGGTCACAGGTCCAGACGGTGTCACTGGCTGTGCCACGGCCCAGGCCCACGCGCACGGTGATCTCGGCCTGCTTCATGACACGCTGGCCGTCTTCTTCCTGATAGGCCGGGTGACGGCCGCCTTTCGTGGCGACATGCACATCGTCCAGGTGCAGTTCGATCAGGCTCTGGTCCAGATCGTCGATGCCGGCGTAGCCCACGGCCGCCAGGATGCGCCCCAGGTTGGGATCACTGGCGTACATGGCGGTCTTGACCAGCGGCGAATGAGCAATGGCATAAGCCACCTGGCGGCATTCGTCCGCAGTCTTGCCACCGTCGACCTGGATGGTCAGGAATTTGGTCGCGCCTTCGCCGTCGCGCACGATGGCGTGCGCCAGCTGGCGTGCCACTTGCAGCATGGCCGCCTTGAGCGTCTGGCCTTCGGGCGTGGCCCAGGACGTGACGGGCGCGTGTCCTGCCTGATGGGTAGCAACCACCACAAAAGAGTCGTTGGTCGACGTATCGCCATCGATGGTGATGCGGTTGAATGAGCCATCAGCCAGCTCGCGCGCCAGCGCGGGCAGCAACTCGGGAGCAATGGCCGCATCGGTGGCCAGAAAGCCCAGCATGGTGGCCATGTTGGGGCGGATCATGCCGGCGCCCTTGCTGATGCCAGTCACGTTCACAGCCTTGCCACCGATCTGCAGTTGCACGCTGGCCGCCTTGGGCACGGTGTCGGTGGTCATGATGCCTTCGGCCGCCTTGGCCCAGTTCGCAGCCGCAGCATCACCGATGGCTGCTGGCAGACCCGCCACGATCCGGTCCACAGGCAAAGGTTCCATGATCACGCCCGTCGAAAACGGCAGGATCTGGCCCGGCTGGCATTGCAACAGCTTGGCCATGGCTTCACAGGTTTGACGTGCATGGGCCAGACCGGGTGCACCAGTTCCTGCATTGGCATTGCCGGTGTTGATGACCATGGCGCGGATGCCCTGAGCACCCTGCAGGTGCTCGCGGCACACCTGCACCGGGGCGGCGCAGAAGCGGTTCTTAGTGAACACACCGGCCACGCTGGCGCCTTCGTCAAGCAGCATCACGCTGACGTCCTTGCGGTTGGCCTTGCGCACGCCGGCTTCAGTGATGCCCCAGCGCACACCGGACACGGGATGCAGCTGCGCAGGATCGATGGGTGGCAGATTCACAGGCATGGAATTCTTCCGTCTGTATGAAAAGGTTCAAGAAAAACGGGCCGAAGCCCGTTGCATGAAAGTACGATCGGTCAGCTCAGCTTGCCGTGGCAGACCTTGAACTTCTTGCCAGAGCCGCAAGGACAGGGGTCGTTGCGGCCAATGCCGGCAAACCGGGTGATGTCAAAGCCATCGGCCGTGGTGACCTGCTGCTCACCCGTTTCGTCGGGGGCGCTGTAGGTCATGTTGTCGATGTGTTCGGCCTTTTCTTCGATGGCGTGCGCGGCTTCCTGCACCTGTTCGCCACTCTGGATCTGCACCGTCATCAGGATGCGGGTCACTTCGTTCTTCACCGAATCGAGCAACTGGCCAAACAGCTCGAAAGCCTCGCGCTTGTATTCCTGCTTGGGTTGTTTCTGGGCGTAGCCGCGCAGATGGATGCCTTGGCGCAGGTAGTCCAGCGCCGACAGGTGTTCGCGCCAGTGGGTGTCGATGCTTTGCAGCAGCACCATGCGTTCAAAAGGCACGAAGTTCTCGGCCCCCACCAGATCCAGCTTGGCTTTGAAATGGGCATGCGCTGCCGCCACCACCGCTTCCAGAATGTCCTCATCGCTGATGGCACTTGATGCTTGCACCTTGGCCTGCAGGTCAATGTCCAGCTGCCAATCGTTTTTGAGTGCAGTCTGCAGCCCAACCAGATCCCATTGCTCTTCCACCGACTCCACAGGTACGAACTGACGCACCAGATCGGTGAAACAGCCTTCACGCAGCGATGCAATCTGGGCGTCCAGATCCTGCGCATCCAGAATATCGTTACGCTGTTGGTAGATCACCTTGCGCTGGTCGTTGGACACGTCGTCGTATTCGAGCAGCTGCTTGCGGATGTCAAAGTTGCGTGCTTCCACCTTGCGCTGCGCGCTCTCGATGCTGCGCGTGACGATGCTGGCCTCAATGGCTTCACCCTCGGGCATCTTCAGGCGGTCCATGATGGCGCGCACGCGGTCACCCGCGAAGATGCGCATGAGCGGGTCGTCCAGGCTCAGATAGAAGCGGGAAGACCCCGGATCGCCCTGGCGGCCGGAACGGCCGCGCAGCTGGTTGTCAATGCGGCGTGATTCATGACGCTCGGTGGCGATGATGCGCAGACCGCCGTTGGCCTTGACCTGTTCGTGGGTCTTTTTCCAGTCCTCACGCAAGGCAGCCACTTTGGCCTGGCGCTGCTCCTCGGACAAGGACTCATCGGCTTCGATGACCTGCACTTCCTTTTCGATGTTGCCGCCCAGCACGATGTCGGTGCCGCGACCAGCCATGTTGGTGGCGATCGTGATCATGCCGGGGCGACCGGCCTGGGCCACGATGTCGGCCTCACGGGCATGCTGCTTGGCGTTGAGCACCTGGTGCTCAAGCTTGGCCTGCGTCAACAACTGGGAAATCAGCTCGGAGTTCTCGATCGAGCTGGTGCCCACCAGCACGGGCTGGCCACGCTCATGGCACTCGCGGATGTCGGCGATGGCCGCCGTGTATTTCTCCTGAGCGGTCTTGTAGACACGGTCGAGCTGGTCGTCACGCAGGCTCTTGCGGTTAGGAGGAATCACCACGGTCTCGAGACCGTAGATTTCCTGGAATTCGTAGGCTTCCGTGTCTGCAGTGCCGGTCATGCCGCCCAGCTTGCTGTAGAGGCGGAAATAGTTCTGAAAGGTAATGGATGCCAGCGTCTGGTTTTCGGCCTGGATCTCCACACCTTCCTTGGCTTCGACGGCCTGGTGCAAGCCATCGCTCCAGCGGCGACCTGCCATGAGGCGGCCGGTGAATTCGTCGACGATGACGATTTCGCCGCCCTGCACCACGTAGTGCTGATCTCGGTGATACAGGTGCTGTGCACGCAAAGCCGCGTTGAGGTGGTGCATCAGCGTGATGTTGGCCGGGTCATACAGGCTGGCGCCTTCGGGGATCAGACCCATCTGTGCAAGCACTTCCTCGGCTTTTTCATGCCCCTGCTCGGTCAGAAAAACCTGACGCGATTTTTCATCAAGTGTGAAATCGCCTGGGGTGATGATGCCCTCGCCGGTGCGAGGATCGGCTTCGCCAATCTGCTGGGTGAGCATCGGCACCACCTGACGCATGGCCAGGTACATGGCGGTGTGGTCTTCTGCCTGGCCACTGATGATCAGCGGTGTACGCGCCTCGTCGATCAGGATGGAGTCCACTTCGTCAACGATGGCGAAGTTGAGCTGGCGCTGTACACGGTCCTGCGGCTCGTAGACCATGTTGTCACGCAGGTAATCGAAGCCGTATTCGTTGTTGGTGCCGTAGGTGATGTCGGCGTTGTAGGCCGCTTGCTTGTCTGCCTTGCTCATCTGCGGCAGGTTGATGCCCACCGTCAGTCCCAGGAAGTTATAGAGGCGGCCCATCCACTTCGCATCCCGACTGGCCAGGTAGTCGTTCACCGTCACGACATGCACACCCTTACCTGCCAGCGCGTTGAGGTACACCGGCAGCGTGGCGGTGAGGGTTTTGCCTTCGCCAGTGCGCATCTCGGCGATCTTGCCGTTGTGCAAGGCAATGCCGCCCACCATCTGTACATCGAAGTGGCGCATCTTCATGACACGCTTGGAAGCCTCCCGCACCACTGCGAAAGCTTCAGGCAGCAGGGCGTCCAGGGCGGCACCCGCTGCCAGACGGTCTCGGAATTCCTGGGTCTTGGCCTTCAAAGCCTCATCACTCAGGCCTTCAAGGCCAGGCTCCAGGGCATTGATGCGATCGACCGTCTTGCGGTACTGCTTGAGCAAACGGTCGTTGCGGCTGCCGAAGATTTTGGTGAGCAATTGGATGGCCATGTCTGCACGGTTGCCTTGACGGCCCGAAGTTGTCCGGGCGACGCAACCGTTATCCTGTCTGGTTGTTGAATCAAGCTGCCTGCCACTGCTCACGCACTGGCGGCCAACGTCGCATTTTAGCGGCAGGGCATCTGCCCTCTCACGGCCCGAGGGCGTGCAGGATAATGAAGAAATCGTGACCGAAGCACAACGCCGCCATTACGCCATCCCGCTGTATCAGGCCGCCGAAGAATCCCCGGCACTGGCCCGTCTGGCTGACCGGGTGCGCGCCTCCAGCAGTCGCCTGGCCGCCATTCGCCCATTGCTGCCCGTGCCGCTGCGCGCTGCTGTTCAGGCGGGACCGATTGACGAAGGACAGTGGTGCCTGCTGGTCAGCTCCAACGCTGTGGCAGCCAAGCTGCGACAGTTTCTGCCCACATTGCAAATGCACCTGGAGGCCAAAGGATTGGCTGTGTCTGGCATCCGCATCAAGGTGCAAGGCCATGGCCACTGAACAGGCACAAAAAAGCCCCGGCATGCGGGGCCATGAATGGTGCCGGTTGTCGGATTCGAACTGACGACCTACCGCTTACAAGGCGGGTGCTCTACCAACTGAGCTAAACCGGCACGCGTTGGATTCTAACCGCTCCAATCCTGTGCTTTTGGGAGACACGCATCATTTGATGCGTTTCAGTGCGGGACGCTGGCCAGCCGGCGCGGGGGTCGGAGGCGGATCCTCATCTCCTGACGGTGTTGGCACACTCTCGGCAACAGACTGCGCTTCTTCTGAAACCGGAAACGCCATGCCTTGCCCGTTTTCGCGGGCATAAATGGCCATGACGCGCCCGACGGGCACCATGATGTCTCGCGCTTGTCCTCCAAACCGGGCTTTGAATTCGATGAACTCATTGCCCAGCTTGAGCGAACTGGTGGCGTCGTAGCTGATGTTCAGAACGATCTCCCCACCCTGCACATATTCACGTGGCACTTGCACCGTCTGATCGACCTTCACAGCCACATAAGGTGTGAAGCCATTGTCGGTGCACCATTCGTAAAGGGCCCGGACCAGGTAGGGCCGCGTCGAAGGCAGTTCGGCGTCCATCATGGTCTGCGCCGCTTATTTGCGCATCACCTTTTCGGAGGGCGTCAGTGCCTCGATGTAGGCCGGGCGAGAGAAGATGCGCTCGGCGTACTTGAGCAAAGGCGCAGCGTTCTTGGACAGCTCGATGCCATAGAAGTCCAGACGCCACAGCAGCGGGGCGATCGCCACATCCAGCATGGAGAAGTTGTCACCCAGCATGTACTTGTTCTTGAGGAACACCGGTGCCAGCTGCGTGAGGCGATCACGAATGTGCGAGCGAGCCTTTTCCAGGGCCTTGTCGTTGCCCTTGAGGGCGCGGTTTTCGAGCGTGGACACGTGCGTGAACAGCTCCTTCTCGAAATTGAGCAGGAACAGGCGCACGCGGGCGCGGTCCACTGGGTCGCCAGGCATCAGTTGCGGGTGCGGGAAACGCTCGTCAATGTACTCGTTGATGATGTTCGACTCGTACAGGATGAGGTCACGCTCGACCAGGATCGGCACCTGACCGTAGGGGTTCATCACGCTGATGTCTTCGGGCTTGTTGTACAGGTCCACATCGCGGATCTCGAAATCCATGCCTTTTTCGAACAGCACGAAACGGCAGCGATGCGAGAACGGGCAGGTGGTTCCGGAATAAAGCACCATCATGGCGGGAGGCTCCTCTACAAAATCAAAAAGAGTGGGCAGCCACAAAGGGGCCAACCCACTCTGTCAGGCCCGCGTCAGCGGGCCGGAAGGCGAATATTACTTGACGTCTTTCCAGAACGCAGCGTTCAGGCGCCAGGCGATGAAAGTAAAGCCCAGCAGGAACAGCAGGACCCACACCCCCACGCGCACGCGGGTGTTCTGGGCAGGTTCACCCATCCACTGCAGGTAGTTCACCAGATCACCGACGGCTTGGTCGTATTGCTGGGGGGTCATGGTGCCCGGTTTGACCTGCTTCCATTTGCCTGTAAAGACTTGGGTCGTGTGACCATGCTCTTCACGCTCTTCAAAGATGGGCTGACGCTCACCCTGCAATTCCCACAGCACGTGCGGCATGCCGACGCTCGGGAAAGCGAGGTTGTTCCAGCCCGTGGCCTTGGTTTCGTCGCGGTAGTAAGTGCGCAGGTAGGTGTAGATGTAATCTGCACCAGTACCACCATGGCCCGCCTTGGCACGCGCGATCACGGTCAGGTCAGGCGGGTTGGCGCCGAACCATTCCTTGGCCTGTTTGGGATCGATTGCGGCCTTCATGGTTTCGCCCACCTTGTCGGTGGTGAACAGCAGGTTGTCCTTGATCTGTTGCTCCGACAAACCAATGTCTTTCAGGCGGTTGAAGCGCATGAAAGCGGCCGAGTGGCAGTTCAGGCAGTAGTTGACGAACAGCTTGGCGCCATTTTGCAGCGAAGCCAGGTCGTTGGTCTTGACCGGAGCCTTGTCCCAGGCAATGGTGTCACCACCGGAAGCCTGAGCCCCCACCGCCATACCGAGGGCCATCACCAAGCCCAGAGCAATGTTCTTGAAGTTTTTCATGTTCTTGACTCTCCGGTATCTCAGTGCGGCGTGAAAGTGATGCGATCAGGCACGGCCTTGGGGGTGCCGATGCGGCTCCACCAAGGCATCAGCAAGAAGAAGCCGAAGTAAAACAACGTACCAAACTGAGACACGCGCTCGCCGATCGGGGACGGCGGCTGCACGCCCAGGTAACCCAAGATCAGGAAGATGATCACAAACACGCCGTACAGGTACTTGTGCCAGTCCGGACGGTAACGAATCGACTTGACCGGGCTGTTGTCCAGCCATGGCAGGAAGAACAGAATGACGACAGCACCACCCATCACGACCACGCCCCAGAACTTGGCGTCGATCGACAACATCAGGGCGGAAATGACCACGGCAGCACCGATCACGGCACCCTTGAGCACCTGGGGCAGCTTGCCCTTGGCCACTGCCAGAACGGCGCCAGCGACCACACAGGCCACGAGCACGTACATCATTTCGGTGGTGATGGCACGCAGCATCGAATAGAAGGGCGTGAAATACCAGACCGGAGCAATGTGGGGCGGGGTCTTGAGCGGGTCGGCCGGGATGAAGTTGTTGTATTCGAGGAAATAGCCACCGAACTCGGGGGCGAAGAACACGATGGCGGTGAAGGCGAGCAGGAAGACGCTCACGCCAAAGATGTCATGCACCGTGTAGTAAGGATGGAAAGGCACACCATCCAGCGGCTTGCCATTGGCATCCTTGGGCGCGTTCGGGCCCTTGATTTCCACGCCATCGGGGTTGTTGGAACCCACGTCGTGCAGCGCCAGCAGGTGGGCCACCACCAGGCCCAGCAGAACCAGGGGCACAGCGATCACGTGGAAGCTGAAGAAGCGGTTCAGGGTGGCATCGCCCACCACATAGTCACCACGGATCAGCAGGGCCAGATCCGGGCCGATGACGGGAATCGCAGAGAACAGGTTCACGATCACCTGGGCGCCCCAGTAGGACATCTGACCCCAGGGCAGCAGATAGCCCATGAAGGCTTCGGCCATCAGGCACAGGAAGATCGCACAGCCGAAAATCCAGACCAGCTCACGCGGCTTGCGGTAGCTGCCATACATCAGGCCACGGAACATGTGCAGGTACACCACCACAAAGAAGGCCGAGGCGCCGGTGGAGTGCATGTAGCGGATCAGCCAGCCCCAGGGCACATCGCGCATGATGTACTCTACCGAGGCGAACGCGAGGTTGGCGTCCGGCTTGTAGTGCATGACCAGGAAGATGCCGGTCACGATCTGGATGACCAGCACCAGCAGCGACAGCGAACCGAAGATGTACCACATGTTGAAGTTCTTCGGAGCGTAGTACTCCGACATGTGGACGCGGTAGGCGTCAAAAGCGGTCGGGAAACGGTTCTCGAACCAGTTGGCCAATTTGGCCGTGGTCGGGGCGTTGGGGGAAATTTCCTTGAATTCAGCCATGTTGCTCTCCGTCAGGCCTTCTTGTCTTCACCCACCAGCAGCTTGGTGTCCGACAGGTACATGTGGGGGGGCACTTCCAGATTGTCCGGGGCAGGTTTGTTCTTGAACACTCGGCCGGCCAGGTCGAAGGTCGAGCCATGGCAGGGACACAGGAAACCGCCATTCCAGTCATCGGGCAGCGAGGGCTGGGCACCGGTCTGGAACTTGTCAGAGGGCGAGCAGCCCAGGTGCGAGCAAATGCCCACGGCCACGAGCACTTCGGGCTTGATGGAGCGGTGCTGGTTTTTGGCGTATTCGGGGGTCGGGTAGGCCTTGCGATCCGAGTTGGGGTCAGCCACCTGGGATTCGGTCTTCTTGAGCGTTTCCAGCTGTTCGGGCGTGCGCTTCATGATCCAGACCGGCTTGCCGCGCCATTCGACAGTCATTTTTTCGCCCGGCTTGAGGCTGGAGATGTCCACCTCGACGGCGGCACCAGCGGCCTTGGCCTTTTCGGAGGGCTGGAAGGTGCTGACAAACGGTGTGGCCACAAAACCGGCACCTACGGCGCCGGCGCAACCGGTGGCAACAAGCCACGTCCGCTTGCTGCTGTCGACTGGGGTATCACTCATGGAAATCCTCTGCGAGTCTGGAATCAGGGTCAACCGCGGATTGTAGCGGACTCAGGCAGACAGACTTCTTACAACTTTTGATGCCGAATTGACCATTCTCTGGCAATATCGCCTGGCATTTTCAAGGAGTAAGAACCATGTCTTTTGTAAGCGAATTCAAAGCCTTTGCACTCAAAGGCAACGTCGTTGACCTGGCCGTGGGCGTCATCATCGGTGGCGCTTTCGGGAAAATCGTCGATTCTGTGGTCGGCGACCTGATCATGCCGGTGGTCAGCAAGGCTTTTGGCGGACTGGACTTCTCCAACTATTACCTGGCCCTGGCCGGACAGGCGCCCGGCCTGCCACTGGCCGAGGCCAAAAAGCTCGGTGCCGTCTTTGCCTACGGCAGCTTTTTCACCGTGGCGCTGAACTTCCTGATCCTGGCCTTCATCATTTTCCTGATGGTGCGGCAGATGAACCGCCTGCTGGCCCGGCAGGCGGCAGCACCTGCACCAGTGGCGCCAGCCCCAACCCCAGAAGACATCGTGCTGCTGCGGGAAATCCGCGACAGCCTGAAAAACAAAGCCTGATCAGAGGGGCAGGCCGGCCAACTGGCGGGCCATGCGAAGCGCCTGCACCAGACTGCTCGCGTCTGCTTTTCCTTGCCCCGCCAGATCGAACGCCGTACCGTGGTCCGGACTGGTCCGGATCAAAGGCAGTCCCAAGGTCACGTTCACGCCCTGTTCCACCCCGAGGTACTTGACTGGAATCAAACCCTGATCGTGGTACATGGCCACCACCGCATCGAACTCCCCGGGATGCCCTGGCGCGTGCCTGGCGCGCATGAATACCGTGTCTGGGGCGTACGGACCAAGCACATCCATGCCTTTGGCAACGGCCTGCGCGATCACTGGCTGCAGCACCTCGATTTCCTCTCGGCCAAACAGCCCACCCTCTCCCGCATGCGGGTTGACACCCGCCACCGCAATACGCGGCACACGGCCCAACAGACGCAGCAATGCATCGTGTGCGATCTGCAAGGTCTGCATGACCTGCTGTGGGGTGATGGCATCCAGCGCCTCGCGCATAGAGAGATGGATACTCACCAATACCGTGCGCAACTCGTCATTGGCCAGCATCATGCGCACAGGCATCCTGGCCAGCGGTACTCCTGCATCACGAGCGCACTCAGCCTGCAGCAATTCGGTGTGACCGGGATATTGGTCCCAGGGGGCACCCGCCGCATGCAGCGCTTCCTTGTGCAAGGGGGCCGTCACGATGGCCGACACCTCGCCCCGCAAGGCCGCACGCGTGGCCCACAACACACACTCGCCTGCCAGCTGTCCGGCGCGGGCATCGACCACACCCCATGGCAATACGGGCGCGGGAGCGACCACCTGCAGCACCGGCAGACAGCCAGGCGGCACCCACCAGGCCTCAGAAGGTGCTTCAATGGATGCCACAGGAAATGGCACACCACCGCAGACAAGCGCCATGGCACGACGCATCACTCCCGCATCGCCCGCAACGAAACAGCCATGTACCAGCAGGGGCTGTTCGCGCCATGTGCGCGCAATGATTTCCGGCCCGATGCCACAGGGATCACCGGGGGTGAGCGCAATGGGAAGTGTGGGTGCTGACATCAGGCTGGATTGTCGATCTCGATGAACTCGTGCTGCAGCCCCAGCTGGGCTGCCACATGCGCGGCCACGGCCGGTGCTCCGTAGCGCTCGGTGGCATGGTGCCCGCAAGCCAGAAAGGCCACGCCGGTCTCGCGCGCCAGATGCGCCTGCGGCTCTGAAATTTCACCGGTCAGAAACGCATCTACACCGGCCGCGATCGCCGCCTCGAAATAGCCTTGAGCGCCGCCAGTGCACCATCCCAGGCGACGGATCGGACGATCGCCGCCCACCACCGTCACGCAGCGCCCCAGCACTTGCTGCGCGTGCTGCCCGAGGGCAAACGCATCTGCCCAATGACCATGCCCTGCAAAACCGAGATCCTGCTCACCAAATTGCATGTCGGCCTGTATCCCCAGAACGCGGCCCAGCTGCGCGTTGTTGCCTAACGTCGGATGCGCATCGAGCGGCAGATGGTAGGCCAGCAGGTGCACATCGTTGGCCAGCAACAGGCGCAGGCGCTCACGCATCCAGCCAGTGATGCGCCCGTCCTGCCCTCGCCAGAACAGACCGTGATGAACAAAGAGCGCATCGGCGCCCGCAGCCATGGCGGCTTCGATGAAGGCGCGGCTCGCCGTCACACCCGAGACGATCTTGCGGATGGGACGCGCGCCCTCCACCTGCAGGCCGTTGGGCCCATAGTCCTTGAATCGTTCGGGCTGCAACAGCGCATCGCAGGCCTGCAGCAGGGTTTGGTGATCGGTCATCTTGGCATTCGAAGTCTCACCCGCATTTTGTCTCAACGACACCGCCTCGGCGAAGGTGGTAGGCGATTGTGCGATCTGGCACGCGCAGCGCGCATGAGCACAAGCGTTTGTCACCCTCGTCGGGACGCAAGCTCCACAGATCGCGGACAATCCTCCCATGCGACGTCATTGGCTTCTTTTTTCTCAAACGGTCACCGTGCTGTTGGCCGCCTGGTTCATCGTGGCCACCCTCAAGCCGCAATGGCTGCAGGGCATGGCGTCCTCGCAGGGCATCACCCTCCTGCAGGCCAGCGGCGGCGACGACGGACATCGCCCGGCTGGCAGTCTGAGCGGCGCCGCGCAAAAAGCTTCGCCGGCCGTGGTCAGCATCAACACCAGCCAGAACCGGGGCAAGAATCCCAACGCCCAGGATCCATGGTTCCGGTTCTTTTACGGCGATCAGGAAGACAACGCTCCCGCAGGCCTGGGCAGTGGCGTGATCGTCAGTCCCGAGGGCCACATCCTGACCAACAACCATGTCATTGAGGAAGCCGACGACATCGAGGTCGTGCTGACCGATGGCCGTCGTACCGCAGCCAAAGTCATCGGCACGGACCCCGACACCGACCTGGCCCTGCTCAAGATCAGCCTGGACAAGCTGCCCGTGATCGTGCTGGGCCAGTCCGAGCAGTTGCAGGTGGGCGACGTTGTGCTGGCCATTGGCAATCCGTTTGGTGTGGGACAGACCGTGACCTCGGGCATTGTCAGTGCACTGGGGCGCAACCAGCTGGGCATCAACACCTTCGAAAACTTTATCCAGACCGATGCCGCCATCAACCCCGGAAACTCCGGTGGCGCCCTGGTCGATGTGAATGGCCACCTGATGGGCATCAACACCGCCATTTATTCTCGCTCTGGCGGCAATATGGGCATCGGCTTTGCTATCCCGGTCTCGACCGCCCAGCAGGTCATGCGCGAGCTGATCAGCAAGGGCCGTGTCACCCGCGGCTGGATCGGCGTGGAGCCGCAAGACCTCAGCCCGGAACTGGCCGCCAGTTTCAACCTGCCCAGCCGCAATGGCCAGGCCTTGCAGGGTGTGGTCATCACCGGGGTGCTGCAAAACGGACCGGCAGCCAAGGCCGGTATTCGCCCGGGCGATGTGATCGTGCAGGTGGACCAGCAAAAAACCGGCAATGTGTCGGAACTGCTCAGTCAGGTGGCGGCTCTGGAGCCAGGCAAACCCGCCAGGGTGCAGGTGTGGCGTGCACAAGGCCTGTCCGAATTGACCATCACCCCCGGCATGCGCCCAGCGCCAGCACAGCGCCGCTGACAAACAGACTGGCTGGCGTGATCAGCTGGCAGGCGTTTCTTCGGGTGCCTGCGTGTGCTTGATGAAAATCTGCGCGGCCCAGATGCCCAACTCATAGAGCAGGCACATCGGTATGGCCAACGCCAACTGAGACACCACATCGGGTGGCGTGACCACCGCAGCGATCACAAAAGCGAGCACGATGAAATAACCGCGAAAAGAGCGCAGCTTTTCGACGGTGACTACGCCCATCCGCGCCAGTACAACCACAGCCACGGGCACCTCAAACGCCAAGCCAAAGGCGAGGAACATGGTCAACACAAAGCTCAGGTAAGCCTCAATGTCCGGCGCGGCCGTGATGCTTTTGGGGGCAAAGCTCTGAATGAAAGCGAAGACCTGCCCGAACACGAAGAAATAGCAGAACGCCACGCCGATGAAAAACAGCACGGTACTCGAAACGACCAGAGGCAGCACCAGTTTCTTTTCATGCGAATACAGACCCGGCGCGACAAAAGCCCAGATCTGGTAGAGCACCACCGGCAGGGCCAGCAAAAAGGCAGACATCAGCAAGATCTTCAGCGGCACCATGAAAGGTGAGATCACGGAAGTCGCAATCAGCGTGGCCCCTTTGGGCAAATGTGCCACCAGCGGCGCCGCCAGAATGTCGTACAGCGGACCCGGTCCCGGGTACAGGGCGAGTACCAGAGCTGCGGCGCCCACCGCAGCCAGCGCACGCAGCAAGCGGTCACGCAGCTCGATCAGGTGCGTGACAAACGGTTGCTCGGTGCCGGCGAGTTCGTCTTCTGGGATCTTGGGGTCGGACATGGGGGCCAATGCAAAAGCCATCGCCTGCGCGATGGCCGGAAATTCAGTTCAGGGGCTTGGGGCGGTAGCGGGCCACGCGCGCAGCACCCGACAGGGCCTTGGTGCGCACGCCGGAACGCGCCTTGTACCACTGGGGGACAGCCCCGCGCTTGAGTCGCCAGTTCTTGCCCGGGTGCTTGTATTCGGGCGGGGGCGGCTCCCAACCTGTGGGCTCGGGGCTGGACAGGCCAGCCGTGGTTTCGGCCCAGTCCTTTTCAAAGTCCGAAGCGGTGGTCTGCACCGACTGCTCGACATCGCGTGCAGCCGTCTCCACCGTCTCCTTCATTTTTTTCAGCTCTTCGAGGTCCATGGACCGGTTGACCTCGGCCTTGACATCGGCCACGTAGCGCTGGGCCTTGCCCAGCAGCGTGCCCACCGTACGGGCCACGCGCGGCAGTTTTTCGGGACCGATGACGATCAGTGCCACCGCACCGATCAGCGCCATCTTGGAAAGACCGAGGTCCAGCACGACGGGGGCTCAGCTCAGGACTTGGTCTTGGCTTCGACGTCGATGGTGGTCTTTTCGGCCGCCGGTTGGCCCGTGACCTGACCGGCCGGCTTGTCTTCGGGCGTACCGCCCTCCTTCATGCCGTCCTTGAAGCCCTTCACGGCGCCGCCCAGGTCGGAGCCGATGTTCTTGAGCTTTTTGGTGCCGAACACCATGACCACGATCAGCAGCACGATCAGCCAGTGCCAAATGGAAAAGGAACCCATGAAATTCTCCTGATGAATCCAGATGATTCTAAAGCGATACACCCCCGGGGATGGCCCGGGCTGCATCACCTGTGACAGATGGGGGCTTTGCGCCCGCGATCAACCCTTGAGCCAGGGGCGCGGGCCGCCCATGACGTGCATGTGCAGGTGGTGTACCTCCTGACCGCCTTCGGCGCCCGTGTTGAGCACGATGCGGTAGCCGCCCTCGGGGTAGGGGTTGCAGCCTTCCTGCAGCGCCAGCCGGGGCGCGAGGGTCATCATGTGGCCCATGAGGTGGGCATGGTCAGGACCGACATGCGCCATCGACGGGATGTGCAGCTTGGGAATGATGAGGAAATGCACCGGCGCCCAGGGCGCGATGTCATGGAAAGCGAAGACATGGTCGTCCTCGTGGACCTTGCGCGACGGGATCTGGCCCGCCACGATCTTGCAGAAAATGCAGTTGTCGCTCATTTTGAAACTTCAGACAGCAGACGGATCGGGCATGGCCTGAGCCCGGTTGAGCCGCACCATGCCCAGCACGATGCGGTAGAGGAACCAGATGGAAATCGCCACCCAGGCCAGCCAGCCCGGAAAGAAAAACAGGAACCACAGCGGGAAGGTGACCAGGTAGAGCAAAGCGGCCCAGACCACCGTGCGCAGCCGGTAGCCAAAGTGGCTGCGTTGCCAGCCCTGCACGTCGCCTCGCTTGACCAGATCGATGAGCAGCGCCACCACCAGCAGCAAGGGGCCGATCTGTGCGCCCGGCACCACCGCGCTGATCGCCACGATCAGGTGCAGCACATAGCTGACCCAGCTGATCGTCAGGTCGCTGTCCTGCTGAAGGTCGTCGGAGCTGTTCATCGCCTCACTCGCCCAGACGCTCGCGCTCGGCAGCCTTGCGCAAGGCTTTTTCTTCCAGGCCACTGAGGCCTTCGCGGCGGGCCAGCTCGTTGACCACATCCGCTGGCGTCAGGCCATAGTGGGCAAGTGCGATCATGCTGTGAAACCAGAGGTCGGCCACTTCATAGACCAGCTTGGACGCATCGCCCCCGTGGTCCACGTCCTTGGCGGCCATCACAGTTTCGGTGGCTTCCTCACCGATTTTCTTGAGGAAGGCGTCCGGCCCCTTGTGCAGCAGGCGTGCCACATAGCTTTTTTCGGGATCGCCGCCGTTGGCGGGTTTGCGGCTTTCGACCACGGCGGCCAGACGGTCGAGGATGTCCTGATTGCTCATGGCGTTCACTTGTAAATCGTTTCGGGGTCCTTGAGGACCGGGTCCAGCGCCTGCCATTGTCCATCCTGCAGGCTCTGGAAGAAGCAGCTGTGGCGACCGGTGTGGCAGGCAATACCCGGCTCATGCCCCAGCTGGGTCACCTTGAGCAACACCACGTCGTTGTCGCAGTCCAGCCGGATGTCATGCACCTGCTGCACATGGCCGGACTCTTCGCCCTTGAACCAGAGCTTGTTGCGGGAACGGCTGAAATACACCGCACGCTTGAGTTCAGCGGTCTTTTGCAGCGCTTCGCGGTTCATCCAGGCGAACATCAGCACATCGCCGGTGGCGTTCTCTTGCGCGATCACCGGCACCAGGCCTTGCGCGTCCCATTTGATCTGATCAAGCCAATCCATCATCGCCTCACAAACGCACCGGAATACCACGCTCGCGCATGCGCTCTTTGGCCTGCTGCACGGTGTATTCGCCGTAGTGGAAGATGCTGGCGGCCAACACCGCATCGGCGCCGCCGATGCTCACGCCATCGGCCAGATGGTCGAGGTTGCCCACGCCGCCGGAGGCGATGACCGGCACGCTCACGGCATCACTCACGGCGCGGGTCAGCTGCAGGTCAAAACCGCTCTTGGTGCCGTCGCGGTCCATGCTGGTCAGCAGGATTTCGCCGGCGCCGTATTGCGCCATCCGGGTCGCCCAGGCCACGGCGTCCAGGCCGACATTCTTGCGGCCCCCATGGCTGTAGACGTCCCAGCCCGGCCCCATGGGCTGGCCATTGGCGTCCAGGCGCTGCTCGTCTTCGGGCGTGCGTCGCTTGGCGTCGATGGCCACCACGATGCACTGCGAACCGTATTTGTCGGACGCTTCTCGAATCACCTGCGGGTTGGCGATCGCGGCCGAGTTGAAGCTGGTCTTGTCGGCGCCCGCATTGAGCAGACGGCGCACGTCCTGCACGGTGCGCACGCCACCGCCCACTGTGAGCGGTATGAACACCTGCGAAGCCACGGCCTCGATGATGTGCAGGATCAGGTCGCGCCCATCGCTGGTGGCGGTGATGTCCAGAAAGGTCAGCTCGTCGGCGCCCTGCTCGTTGTAGCGGGCCGCGATCTCGACCGGGTCGCCGGCGTCACGCAGCTCGACGAAGTTGACGCCCTTGACCACGCGACCACCGGTCACGTCCAGGCAAGGGATGATGCGTTTGGCAAGCATGAATGTCTTTTCAAAAATCAGGGCACGAACTCAGCACAGACTCAGGCGCTGGGCGCCCTGCCAAAAATCACCGGGCTCAATGCGGATGGGTTCATACACCTGCGCAGCTTCAACGCACAGCATGTACTGCCAGCCATCGGCCGGCATGTCGCTCAGCGCAGCGCATCGGGCAGCGCCCGGATTCCAGACCACGGTGTGGGCCCAGTCCATGTCCTGCTCGATGCTCAGGGCGTGCGGGCCATCCTGCAATTCATAGCCCTGCGGTGCGGCGCAATACACCCGGTCGAACTCGCCCACAAAGCGCAGTTCGGGCGATGCCGTGCCGTGTCGGTCGGTCACCGCATCCCACTCTGCACGCCCCCCCAGACCCAGCAAGCGGGCCTGCGCCACATCGCTGACCGCCAAATAGGTGTGCAAGGCCCCGGTGAAATCCAAGGGTTTCGTATCGGTGTTGCGCACAGCCAGTTCAACCTGCAGGGCACCCGGCTGGAGCTCGACCATCAGGCGCGCTTCAAAGGCCTGCGGCCACCACTGGCGCGTGGCCGCACTGTCGTTCAGGCTCAGGACGAGATGGACCGCTTCAGCACCCAGGCGAGCAGGGCTGACAGTCCATGGCAGGTGGCGCGCAAAACCGTGCTTGGGCAGTTCGCCGCGCATGTTGAACTGCGGAAAGCACACCGGAATGCCTCCACGGATCGCCGCCTGCCCATCCATGATGCTTTTTGGACTCAGGTACAGACGCTCGCGCCCCGCTGCCATCCAGGACAGCACATGGGCGCCATGCTGCGCCACCACCAGACGGTCACCACACGGCAGCTGCAACTCGGTGGCGGGCAAACCCGCAAACACGACTGCGCGGCAGGTGGCGAGGTCAGACATGCTCAGCCGCCCAGCTCGTCAGCGCGCGCTTGCGCAGCTGCAAAATCCAGGTCACCGGAATAAATGGCACGACCACAGATCACGCCCTCGACGCCTTCATCCTCCACCGCACACAGCTGCTCGATGTCGGCCATGTTGGACAGCCCACCCGAGGCGATCACAGGAATGGTGAGCGCCTGCGCCAGCTTGACGGTGGCATCGATGTTGATGCCGCTGAGCATGCCGTCGCGGCCAATGTCGGTGTAGATGATGGACTCGACACCCCAGTCCTCGAACTTCTTGGCCAGGTCCACCACCTCGTGGCCGGTGAGCTTGCTCCAGCCATCGGTGGCGACCTTGCCATCCTTGGCGTCCAGGCCCACGATGATGTGGCCGCCAAAGGCGGTACAGGCGTCCTTGAGGAAGCCGGGGTTCTTGACGGCGGCAGTGCCGATGATGACGTACCGCAGACCGCTGTCGATGTATTTCTCGATGGTGTCCAGATCGCGGATACCACCGCCGAGCTGCACCGGGATGTCTTCGCCGACTTCCTGCAGGATGGCCTTGATGGCCGAGAAGTTCTGCGGCTTGCCGGCAAAGGCGCCGTTGAGGTCCACCAGGTGCAGGCGGCGCGCGCCCTTGTCCAGCCAGTTGCGGGCCATCGCCGCAGGGTCTTCACCGAAGGTGGTGGCCTGGTCCATGTCGCCTTGCTTGAGGCGAACGCAGTGGCCGTCCTTGAGGTCGATGGCGGGAATCAGAATCATGGCGAATCAGGAATAACAGTTGGCAGGCATCAAGGTTGCCAGTGGAGGAAATTGCGGTAGAGGGCCAGGCCCTGGTCCGCGCTCTTTTCGGGGTGAAACTGGGTGGCAAAAATATTATCGCGGGCGACTGCACAAGCAAAGCGCCCACCGTAATCGGTTTCGGCCGCGCAGTGGGCAGCGTTCTGCACGCGCGCATGGAAGCTGTGCACAAAATAAAACCAGCTGCCGTCTTCGATCCCCTGCCACATGGCGTGGCGTGGCTGTGTTGGCCAGACCTGGTTCCAGCCCATCTGCGGCACCTTGTAGCGCGTGCCGTCGGGCTGCAGCTTGCCAGCCAGATCGAACTTGACGACTTCGCCGGGGATCAGGGCCAGGCCCGGCGTGTCGCCCTCGGCGCTGTGGTCGAGCAACATTTGCATGCCCACGCACACGCCAAACAACGGCTTGCTGGCTGCGGCTTCAAGCACAGCCTCCAACAGACCCGACTCGCGCAGTTCGCGCATGCAATCGGGCATGGCGCCCTGGCCCGGCAGCACCACGCGGTGGGCATCGCGCACCACTTGCGGATCGGCGGTCACCGTCACTTCGGCATGGTCCACGCTGGAAGCCGCATGGATCACCGCCTGCGCCACACTGCGCAGGTTGCCCATGCCGTAGTCGACCACGGCCACGCGGTTGATCATCACAGGCTGCCCTTGGTCGAGGGGATCACGCCTGCGGCGCGCGGATCGTTTTCCAGCGCAGCGCGCAGGGCACGGGCAAAGGCCTTGAAAATCGTCTCGCACTGGTGGTGCGCGTTGAAGCCCTTGAGGTTGTCGATGTGCAGCGTCACGCCCGCGTGGTTCACAAAGCCCTGGAAAAACTCGTAGACCAGCTGGGTGTCGAGCTCACCAATCATGCCGGCGGTGAAGGTCACGTCCATGTGCAGGCCCGGGCGACCCGAAAAGTCCACCACCACGCGGCTGAGCGCTTCATCCAGTGGTACGTAGGCATGGCCATAACGGCGAATGCCCTTCTTGTCGCCCACCGCTTTGGCAAAAGCCTGGCCCAGCGTGATGCCGATGTCTTCGACCGTGTGGTGGCCATCGATGTGCAGATCGCCCTCGCACTGGATGTCGAGGTCCATCAGGCCATGGCGTGCGATCTGGTCGATCATGTGGTCCAGGAAACCGATGCCGGTGGCCAGCTTGGCCTGGCCTGTGCCGTCCAGATTCACGGCCACGCGGATGTTGGTCTCGGCCGTCTTGCGGGTGACTTCGGCGGTGCGGTTCATAGGGATTCCTTGAGGGCGGCGAGCATGAGGCTGTTTTCCTGCGGCGTGCCCACCGTCAGGCGCAGGCAGTTGGCCAGCAGTGGGTGCATTTTAGAAATGTTCTTGACCAGCACCTGGTGCGCCTTCAACCCCTCGAAAGCCTTGGCCGCATCGGGCACGCGCACCAGGATCATGTTGGCCTCGCTCGGGAAGGGCTGCACGCCCGGCAAAGCGGCCAACTCGCGCTGCAGGCGGCTACGCTCTTCGCGCAAGGTTTTGGCCTGCTGCGCAAACACCTCGGCATGCTCCAGCGCGAACAGCGCGCACTCGTAATTGAGCACGCTGATGTTGTAGGGCGGACGCACCTTGTCGATTTCAGCCACGAGGGCCTTCGGCCCGATCATGTAGCCCAGCCGTACGCCGGCCAGACCAAACTTGGAGAGCGTACGCATCAGCAGCACATGCGAATGCTTCGCGAGGCGATCGATGTAGCTCCTGCTGGCGAAGGGCTGGTAGGCCTCGTCCATCACCACCAACCCGCCCTGTGCACCCTGGGCCTCGATGATCTTTTCGATCACCGCGTCGTTCCAGAGGTTGCCGGTGGGGTTGTTCGGGTAGGCCAGGTAGACGATGGACGGTTGGTGCTGGGCGATCGCCGCCAGCATGGCCGCTTCGTCCAGCTCGAAATCGGCCGTGAGCGGCACCCCATGGAAAGCCAGGCCCTGCAGCTGGGCGCTCATGGCGTACATCACAAAGCCCGGCACCGGCGCCAGGATCGAAGCCCCCTGCACATCGCAGGCCATGGCCAGCAGGGCAATCAGCTCGTCCGAACCGTTGCCCAGCATGATGTCGTGCCCTTCGGGCATGCCGGCGTAGTGGGCCAAAGCGGTGCGCAGGTCGTTCACACGGCCATCGGGATAGCGGTTCAGGGCCAGTCGGCCCAGGCGCTCTCCCAACGTCTTTTGCAGCTCGGGCGGCAGCCCAAAAGGATTTTCCATCGCGTCGAGCTTGACCATGCCCACCGAATCCTGAATCGCGTAGGCGTGCATCGATTGCACGTCCTGGCGAATGCGTTGCATGAGTTTCGGATTCACGGTCATTGGGGCTCTCGCATGGGAGGAACAGGGTTCAGACGCAGTTCGGCTGCACGCGCGTGGGCCTGCAGGCCCTCACCATAAGCCAGCTCGGCGGCGATGCGGCCCAGCGGCTGGGCACCGGCTTCGCTCACCTCGATCAGGCTGGAACGCTTCTGGAAGTCATACACCCCCAGCGGTGAAGAAAAACGCGCCGTGCCACTGGTGGGCAACACATGGTTGGGGCCGGCGCAGTAGTCGCCCAGCGATTCGCTGGTGTAGGCGCCCAGGAAAATCGCGCCGGCGTGGCGCAGCAGCGGCTCCCAGCGGTGCGGGTCGCGGCTGGAAACCTCCAGATGCTCGGGCGCGATGCGGTTGCTGATGGCGCAGGCCTCTTCCATGTTGCGCGTGAGGATCAGCGCGCCGCGGTCGTTCAGGCTTTTGGCAATGATCTCGCGACGCGGCATCCCGGGCAGCAGGCGGTCGATGGCGGCCTGCACCGCGTCGATGTAAGCCGCATCCGGGCAGAGCAAAATGCTTTGCGCCAGCTCGTCGTGCTCGGCCTGGCTGAACAGGTCCATCGCCACCCATTCGGCAGGCGTGGTGCCATCGGCCAGCACCAGAATTTCAGAGGGTCCGGCGATCATGTCGATGCCCACCGTGCCGAACACGCGCTTCTTGGCGCTGGCCACATACGCATTGCCCGGGCCGGTGATCTTGTCCACCTTGGGGATGGTGGCGGTGCCGTAAGCCAGTGCGGCCACGGCCTGGGCGCCGCCGATGCTGAAGGCGCGGCTCACGCCGGCCACGCAGGCAGCGGCCAGCACGAGCGGGTTGCGCACACCCTGCGGTGTCGGCACCACCATGATGATGTCCTGTACACCCGCCACATGCGCAGGAATGGCGTTCATCAGCACCGACGAGGGGTAAGCCGCCTTGCCGCCAGGCACGTAAATGCCCACGCGGTCCAGGGGCGTGACCTTCTGGCCCAGCAGCGTGCCGTCTTCGTCGCGGTAACTCCAGCTCTCGCCCGAGGCTTTCTTTTGTGCCTCGTGGTACTTGCGCACACGGGCAGCGGCGGCCTGCAGGGCTTCGCGCTGGGCAACCGGCAGGCTGCCCAGCGCGGCTTGCAGTTCCGCTTGCGTGATTTCAAGTTCGGCCACGCTGGTGGCGTTCAGACCATCGAAGCGCTGGGTGTAGTCGAGCACCGCCGCATCCCCCCGTTTTTGCACATCGGCCAGGATGTCGGCCACACGGTGCTCGATGGCGGCATCGGTGTCGGCCGACCAGTGCAGGCGCTCGGCAAAAGCGGCCTCAAAGCCGGCATCTTGCGTGGACAGGCGAAGCGCTTGGGCAGACACAGGCTTGGCTGTCATGGTCAGTCCTTTTTCACGGCGCCGGCAAAGGCGTCGATGATGGCGCGGATCGGCGCCTGCTTGAGTTTGAGTGCGGCCTGATTGACCACCAGGCGCGAGCTGATGTCCATGATGCGCTCGACCTCGACCAGGTGATTGGCCTTGAGTGTGCTGCCGGTGGAGACCAGATCGACGATGGCATCGGCCAGCCCGGTCAGCGGGGCCAGCTCCATGCTGCCGTAAAGCTTGATCAGGTCCACATGCACGCCCTTGGTGGCAAAAAAGTCGCGCGCGATGGTCGTGTACTTGGTGGCCACGCGCAGGCGCGAACCGGTGCGCACCTGGGCGGCGTAGTCGTAGTCGGCGCGCACGGCCACACTCATGCGGCACTTGGCGATGCGCAGGTCCAGCGGCTGGTACAGGCCCTGACCACCGTGCTCGATCAGCGTGTCCAGGCCGGTCACGCCCAGATCGGCGCCGCCGTACTCCACATAGGTGGGCACATCGGTGGCGCGCACCAGCACCACACGCACGTTGGGCTGGTTGGTCGGCAGGATCAGCTTGCGCGATTTTTCGGGGTCTTCGAGCACCTCGATACCGGCGGCCTGCAAGAGTGGCAGGGTTTCGTCAAAGATGCGTCCTTTGGACAAGGCCAGGGTGATCATGCTCATTGGACTCTTTCGATGTCGGCCCCCAGGCCGCGCAGTTTGACTTCCATGCGGTCGTAGCCACGGTCGAGGTGGTAAATGCGATCCACCAGGGTTTCGCCGTCGGCCACCAGACCCGCGATCACCAGGCTCGCAGACGCACGCAGATCGGTCGCCATCACCGTGGCACCCGACAGCTGCATCACCCCCTCCACCATCGCCACCTTGCCGTCGATCTGGATGTTCGCGCCCAGGCGCACCAGCTCGTTGACGTGCATGAAGCGGTTTTCAAAAATGGTCTCGGTCACCTTGCTTGCGCCCTCCGAGATGCAGTTGAGCGCCATGAACTGGGCCTGCATGTCGGTCGGAAAGCCCGGGTACTCGGTGGTGCGAAAACTCTGCGCTTTGAGCCGACCACGCGAGCGGACGCGGATGAAGTCCTCGCCCGCTTCAATCTGCACCCCGGCAGCCTGCAGCTTTTCGATGACGGCTTCGAGGTGATCGGCTCGCCCATGGCGCAACACGACATCACCGCCCGTGGCCGCTACGGCGCACAGGAACGTACCCGCTTCGATGCGATCGGCCACCACCTGATGCGTGCACCCCTTCAATCGCTCCACACCCTGGATGCGGATCTTGCTTGTGCCGTGGCCTTCGATCTGGGCGCCCATCTTGATCAGCATCTCGGCCAGATCAGGAATTTCAGGCTCCTGCGCCGCGTTTTCCAGGATCGTCTCGCCTTCGGCCAGGGCTGCGGCCATCAGGAAATTTTCGGTGCCGGTCACGGTCACCATGTCGGTCGTGATGCGCGCGCCCTTCAGCCGTGTGCGGCCCGCCGGCAGGCTGGCCACCATGTAGCCGTGCTCGACGCTGATGTCGGCGCCCATGGCCTGCAAACCCTTGATGTGCTGGTCCACCGGGCGCGAGCCAATCGCACAGCCACCGGGCAGCGACACCCTGGCCTTGCCAAAACGCGCCAGCAAAGGCCCCAGCGCCAGCACCGATGCACGCATGGTCTTGACCAGTTCATACGGTGCTTCGGGGTTGTTCAGGGTGCCCGCATCGAGCGTGACGCGCCCGTCTTCATGGTGCTCGGCCGCCACGCCCATGTTGCGGATCAGCTTGAGCATGGTGGACACGTCCTGCAGGCGCGGCACATTGCGCAACTCGACAGGCTCAGCGGTCAGCAAGGCAGCACACAGCTCGGGCAAGGCCGCGTTCTTGGCGCCGGCCACATCCACTGTGCCCAGCAACTGGTTACCACCTCGAATCAGGAGTTTGTCCATGTCATTGCCCCCGAGCAGCCAAAGCGGCCCACTCGGCCGGGGTGTAGGTCTTCATCGACAAGGCATGCACCTCGTCGGTGTGCATCCTCGTACCCAGCGTGGCATAGACGCGCTGGTGGCGGGTGATCGAACGCAGGCCGGCGAAGGCCTCGGACACCACCACGGCGCTCCAGTGGCGGCCATCACCGTCGACTTCCAGGTGGGTGCAATCGAGTCCGGCGGCAATGATGGCCCGCAATTGTTCTGCTGTCATGTGGTTCAGCCCCGGATCTTGTAGCCGGTGCGCAAGAGGTGAAGGGCAATGCCGCTGACCACCAGCAGCGCCGTGCCCACCACCGACAGGCTGGTCCAGGGCGAGACATCGCTTTGCCCGAAGAAGCCGTAACGGAACCCGTCGATCATGTAGAAGAACGGGTTGAAGTGCGACAGGCGCTGCCAGAACGCTGGCAGCGAATGGATGGAATAGAACACACCCGACAGGAAAGTCATGGGCATGATGATGAAATTCTGGAAGGCCGCCATCTGGTCGAACTTTTCGGCCCACAGGCCGGCAATCACGCCCAGGGCACCCAGCATGGCCGCCCCCATGAACGCGAAGGCCAAGATCCACAGCGGGTGGACAAATTCAATGTGCACCATCCAGCCAGTGATCAGGAACACGCCGGCGCCCACGGCCAGCCCTCGCACGATGGACGAGCCCACATAGGCCACGAACCAGCTCCAGTGCGACAGCGGCGCCAGCAGCACAAACACCAGGTTGCCCATGATCTTGCTCTGGATCAGGCTGGACGAGCTGTTGGCAAAGGCGTTCTGCAGCACCGCCATCATCATCAGTCCTGGCAGCAGGAACGAGGTGTAGGGCACCTGGTCGTAGACCTTGACGTGGTCTTCGAGCACATGGCCGAAGATCAGCATGTAGAGCACCGAAGTCAGCACGGGCGCGGCAATGGTCTGGAAAGACACTTTCCAGAAACGCAGCACTTCCTTGTAGAAAAGGGTCTGCCAGCCACTCATTTCAGACTCCCTGCCTGGTTGCGGTTCATGACTTCCAGGAACACGTCTTCCAGATCGGCCTGACGGATTTCCACGTCTTCGGCCACCAGTCCCGCCGAGCGGATGGTGGCCAGGTGGTTTTCGATCTCGACAGCGTTGTGTACCGGCAGCTGCACGATGCGACCTGTCACACGGGCCATGGCCTTGAGTCCAGCAGGCAGCTCGCCGTCCAGTTTGAGGCGCAGCACCTGCGCCGTGGCCGAGCGCAGCAGGTCAGAGGTGCGCTCCAGCGCCACCACCTGCCCCTGCTTGAGCATGGCGATGCGACCACACAGGGCTTCGGCCTCTTCGAGGTAGTGCGTGGTCAGCAGCACCGTGTGCCCTTGCTTGTTGAGTTTGGCGATGAATTGCCACAAGGTCTGGCGCAGTTCGACGTCAACGCCGGCTGTGGGCTCGTCGAGCACGATCACGCGCGGCTTGTGCACCAGCGCCTGCGCCACCAGCACGCGGCGCTTCATGCCCCCGGAGAGCTGACGCATGTTGGCATGGGCCTTGTCGGCCAGACCCAGGCTTTCGAGCAGTTCGTCGATCCAGGCATCGTTGCCCTTGACGCCGAAATAGCCCGACTGGATCTTCAGCGCCTCACGCACGCTGAAAAACGGATCGAACACCAGCTCCTGCGGCACCACGCCCAGCAGGCGCCTGGCGGCGGCGTAGTCAGCCTGCACATCGTGCCCATGCACCTGCACGCTGCCTTCGCTGGCACGCGTCAGCCCGGCAAGGATGCTGATCAGCGTGGTTTTACCTGCCCCGTTGGGCCCCAGCAGGCCGAAGAACTCGCCCTCCTGCACTTCGAGGGTGACGCGGTCCAGCGCCTTGAAGGGCTGGACCCCGGCGGATCTGGGTGGGTAGGTCTTGGAGACGGACTGGAAGAAAAGCGCGGACATGGACGGGCTATTTTAAAGCCCGGGGCCAGGCCTCAAGACTGGCAAGGTCACGACTGGAGCAAGTCAAGCACCCCATACAGGGTGGCGAGCTCACACAGGCGCTCGGACAGGCCTTGCACCTGCAGACTCCGGCCCAGCCTCTGGGCCTCGCGCCGGCAAGCCAGCAAGACCGCCAATGCGGAAGAGTCAAACTCCTGGAGGGCCGAGGCATCGAGCAAAACCACACGGTCTTGTGTGGCCGCCATGGCCTGCACCAGATGCACCCGACAGGCCGAGGCCTCGGGATGCATCAGGACCGCAGGCAAGCGCAACACTGCCATGGCTCAGGACTTGCGGGCGGTGGCCGCTGCACCACCGGCATTGGCCTTGTTGCGTTCGGCCAGGCTGTTGATCAGGCCGTCGATGCCACCGGCACTGACTTCTTTGGTGAACTGGGTCCGGTAGTTTTCGATCAGCCAGATCCCCATGACATTGAGGTCATAGATGAGCCAGCCAGCGCCTTCGCCCGGGGTTTTTTCGAGGCGGTAGTCCAACTGGATAGGGTCGCCTTTGCCTCGCACTTCGGTGTTGACCACCAGGTTCTTGTCGTCCTGACCGGGCCGCAGGGGCTTGACCACCACGGTCTGGTCACTGACCTGGCTGAGGGCGCCGGAATAAGTGCGCACCAGCAGGGTCTTGAACTCGTCCTGCAGGCGTTTTTGCTGCTCCGGAGTGGCCTTGCGCCAGGCCGGGCCGGTGGCCAGCGCCGTCATGCGGCGGAAGTTCACATGCGGCATGAGCTTGCCATCGACCAGCTGCATGATCTTGGACGGATCGCCATTTCGCAGCGACTTGTCGGCTTTCACCAGGTCCAGGGTTTCCGTGGAAACGCGCTTGATGAAGGCATCGGCCGTTTCTTCATTGGCATGGACCAGGGGCGCAGCCACCAGGCCAGACAGCGCCAGCGTCAGCGTCAGGCACAGACCACGGCGGGTCAGGGAAGTCAGGGCATTGAACATGTCAGAACTATAACCTTGGGCAACAGATCAACCCGTTCGGGTTGTGAGCAAGTGTGTCGCCCCTTCAGGGGGCATCGGGATCGGAGTAATCGAAGTCCGACGGTGGGTTGCCGTCGTAAACATCGTATTCGCGTTTTTGCAGCCAGCCGTCTCGGACAAAGCTGTAAGGATCGAGCGAGGCCTGTTTCACGGCGTCGCCGGCCTTGAGCAGGCTGGCGCGTGTTTCGGTCGCATTGAGCAGTGCCACGCCCGTGCGGCTGGAGGCATCCTGGAAATATTGGCCCGGACTGGCCTGCCAGTCCACTGGCAAAGCCGCCGTGTCGCGCAGCGTCGTCGGACCCAGCACCGGCAGCACCAGATATGGTCCGGGCTTGACCCCCCAGTGGCCCAGGGTCTGGCCCATATCTTCCTTGCGCTTTTCGATACCCGCCTCTGTGGCAATGTCCAGCACACCGTACAAACCCAGCGTGCTGTTGACAGCCACCCGCATGAAAGTCTCGGCGGCCACCTGCCCCTTCAGCTGCAGCGTCGCATTGACAAAGGTCCAGACATCGCCCAGGTTGCCCAGGAAGTTGCGCACGCCCGTGCGGACAAACGATGGCACCACATCCACATAAGTCCGGGCTACCGGCTTGAGCACCGCCTCGTCCAGCTTTTCATTGAAAGCATAGACCTTGCGGTTCATGCCCTCCCAGGGGTCTCGCGGATCCGTCGCCACCGCGGAGGTGGTAGCGCACCCTTGAAGCAGGGCCGCACCCAGCACCGCCACAGCCAGCCAGCGGGAGGGCTTTGACTTCACGGCTTGCTCCCCGAGGCGGGCTCGGCTGCCTTGCTGTAGAGGAACTGGCTGATCAGGTTTTCCAGCACAACCGCCGATTGGGTGGTGCCGATGCGGTCGCCGGCCACCAGGTTTTTCTCGTCGGCACCGGGCACGATGCCCACGTACTGCTCGCCCAGCAGACCACTGGTGAGGATGGACAGCGAACTGTCCTTGGGAAACTGGTGTCGCGCTTCAAGGGCCAGCGTGACTCGGGCCTGGAAGGACTCGCCATCGAAGTCGATCGCCTTGACGCGCCCGACCACCACACCGGCACTCTTGACCGCCGCACCGGGTTTGAGGCCGCCAATGTTGTCAAACTTGGCCGTCACCAGATAGTCTTTCTGGAAGCTCCACTGCAGCAGATTGGCTGTCTTGAGCGCCAGAAAGAGCACGGCCACCGCACCCAGGGCCACGAACAGACCCACCCACACATCGTTTTTTGAACGTGCCATTACGTTCCCCTCAGATACTGAACATCATGGCGGTGAGGATGAAATCCAGCCCCAGCACCGACAAGGAAGACACCACCACGCTGCGCGTGGTGGCATTGGCCACCCCTTCGGGGGTGGGTTCGGCCACATAGCCCTGCAGCAAGGCAATGAAAGTCACGGCCACGCCAAACACCACGCTCTTGACCATGCCATTGCCCACATCCTTGAACACGTCTACGCCGCCTTGCATCTGACTCCAGAACGAGCCGGCATCCACACCGATCAAGAGCACGCCCACCGCATAGCCGCCCAGAATGCCCACGGCACTGAACACGGCTGTGAGCAGTGGCAGCGCGATCACACCGCCCACAAAGCGTGGCGCCAAGATGCGGCTGACTGGATCGACGGCCATCATTTCCAGGGCCGTGAGCTGCTCGCCCGCGCGCATGAGGCCAATCTCGGCGGTCAGCGATGCACCCGCACGACCGGCAAACAGCAAAGCAGCCACGACCGGACCCAGTTCGCGCACCAGGCTCAACGCCACCAGCAATCCCAGGGCCTCGGCAGAGCCATAACGCTGCAAGGTGTAGTACCCCTGCAGGCCGAGCACAAAACCGACAAACAGACCCGACACCGTGATGATGGCCAGCGAGTAATTGCCCAGAAAGTGGATCTGGTCACGCACCAGGCTAAAGCGACGCATGGCCGGCACAGACAGGGTGAGCAAACGGGCCAGCAGGCGCGCGCCGTAACCCCAGCCCGCCATGACGCGGCGCGTGGCGGCGCCCAGATCGGCCAGCGCGTTGATCAGGTTCATGCCGTACGCCCCCCAAAATCTTCAGCCACGCTCGGCGCCGGGTAATGGAATGGCACCGGCCCGTCGCTCAGGGCATGCACGAACTGGTGGATCAGCGGATCGGTGCTGGCCATCAGCTCGGCAGGCGAGCCCTGGGCCACGACACCGCCATTGGCCAGGACCACCACATGGTCGGCGATCTCGAAGGTTTCCTTCACGTCGTGCGAGACGACCAGGCTGGTGATGCCCAGGCTGTCGTTCAGGCGACGGATGAGTTGCGCCGCCGTGCCCAGCGAAATCGGATCGAGTCCGGCAAAAGGCTCGTCGTACATGATCAGGTCCGGGTCCAGAGCGATCGCACGGGCCAGCGCCACACGGCGGCTCATGCCGCCGGAGATTTCGGACGGGCGCAGGTCCCGGGCACCCCGCAGGCCCACCGCATCGAGCTTCATGAGGACGATGTCACGGATCAGGTCTTCGGGCAGATCGGTGTGCTCGCGCAAAGGAAAAGCCACGTTGTCGAACACCGTCATGTCGGTGAACAGGGCACCAAACTGGAACAGCATGCCCATGCGCCGGCGTGCGGCGTACAGCTCGGTCTGGTGCATGGTCGTCACATCCTGACCGTCGAACAGCACCTGCCCCTTTTGCGCCCGATACTGCCCGCCAATCAGGCGCAGCACGGTGGTTTTGCCGCCACCGGAGACGCCCATCAGGGCCGTCACCTTGCCACGCGGCACGCCAAAGGCGATGTCACGCAGGATGACCCGCTCACCGTATCCGAAGGTGAGGTGGTTCAGTTCGACAAGAAATGGACTGGTGTTCGGGGTCATGAAAAACAAGAGCCGGGTCAACCGGCTCTTGTAATCTTAATCAGGACCGGTCATCGAAATGTAAACCGGTGACTGACAGGGATTCTACCGAGCTTCAGCGCGGCAGGTCGCTCGAACCCATCAGGAACTCGTCCACGGCGCGTGCCGCCTGACGGCCTTCGCGGATGGCCCAGACCACAAGGGACTGACCGCGACGCATGTCGCCAGCTGCAAAGACCTTGGGCACGTTCGTGGCGTAGCCACCGATGAAGTCGGTCGAAGCCTTGGCGTTGCCGCGGGCGTCCTTGTCCACGCCAAACGAGTCGAGCACGGTGGCGACCGGGTTCACAAAGCCCATGGCCAGCAGCACCAGATCGGCCTGGTACTCCTTCTCGGTGCCGGGCACCTCGACCAGCTTGCCGTCTTTCATCTCGACGTGGACGGTCTTCAGACCCGTGACCTTGCCGTTCTTGCCGATGAATTCCTTGGTGGAGATGGCGAATTCACGCTTGAGCAAGCCTTTTTCGGCACTCTCGTCGTGGCTGGAGCTGGTGCGCAGCTTGAGCGGCCAGTAGGGCCAGACCAGCGCCTTGTTTTCCTTTTCGGGGGGCATGGGCATCACCTCGAACTGGGTGACGCTGGCCGCGCCATGGCGGGTGCTGGTGCCCACACAGTCGCTGCCGGTGTCGCCACCGCCGATCACGATGACGTGCTTGCCATCGGCACGCAGCTGGCCCTTGAGCTTGTCGCCCGCATTGACCTTGTTTTGTTGCGGCAGGAACTCCATGGCGAAGTGGATACCGTCGAGCTCGCGGCCCGGCGCGGGCAGGTCACGCGACTGCTCGGAGCCACCGGTCAGCAGCACGGCGTCGAAGTCTTTCTTGAGCTGCTCGGCGCTGATGGTTTCCTTGGCCCAGTTGGTGACCTTGGAATCCTTGGGCCAGTCGCCCACCACCACACCGGTGCGGATCTTCACGCCCTCGGCCTCGAGCTGCTTGACGCGACGGTCGATGTGCGCCTTGTCCAGCTTGAAGTCGGGGATGCCATAGCGCAGCAGGCCACCGACGCGGTCGTTCTTCTCGAACAGGGTCACGTCGTGGCCGGCGCGGGCCAGCTGCTGCGAAGCGGCCAGGCCGGCAGGGCCAGCGCCAATCACGGCGACCTTCTTGCCCGTCTTGACCTTGGCCGGCTGCGGCTGCACCCAGCCGTTTTCCCAGGCGCGGTCGATGATGGCGTGCTCAATCGACTTGATGCCGATCGGGTCGCCGTTGACGTTCACCACACAGGCCGCCTCGCAGGGCGCGGGGCAGATGCGGCCGGTGAACTCGGGGAAGTTGTTGGTGCTGTGCAGCACATCGATCGCGTTCTTCCAGTCGCCGTGGTAGACCAGGTCGTTGAAGTCCGGAATGATGTTATTGACCGGGCAGCCGTTGTTGCAGAACGGCGTGCCGCAGTCCATGCAGCGCGCGCCCTGCTTCTTGGCCTGCTCGTCGGTCAGGCCGATCACGAATTCGCCGTAGTTCTTCAGGCGCTCGGCGACGGGTTTGTAGCCCTCTTCGATGCGCTCAAATTCCATGAAGCCGGTGACTTTTCCCATGATGCTTCCTTATTTCTCTGTTCGTTCGTGATCAGGCGGCGACAGGCTTGGCGGCCTGGGCAGCTTTCTTCGCGTTGATTTCGCCCAGGGCGCGCTTGTATTCGTTCGGGAACACCTTCACGAACTTGGCACGGGCCGTGGCCCAGTTGTCCAGCAGTTCACGGGCGCGCTGGCTGCCGGTCCACTTGTGGTGGTCTTCCAGCAGTTTCTTGAGCTGCGCTTCGTCGGTCTGGTCCCGGTGCCACACCTTGCGATCGATCTGGGCTTCCTGCTCAGCGGCTGTAAGCACCTTTTCCATGCTGACCATGGCGGTGTTGCAGCGCGAAGCGAACTGGCCGTCTTCGTCGTAAACGTAGGCGATGCCGCCGCTCATGCCGGCGCCGAAGTTGCGGCCGGTCTTGCCCAGCACGGCCACGGTGCCGCCGGTCATGTATTCGCACCCGTGGTCACCGGTGCCTTCGACCACGGCGGTGGCGCCCGACAGGCGCACGGCGAAACGTTCGCCGCCGACGCCGGCGAAGAAGGCTTCACCCGAAGTGGCGCCGTACATCACGGTGTTGCCGACGATGATGTTCTGCGCGGCCACGCCACGGAAGTCCAGGCTGGGGCGCACCACCACGCGGCCGCCTGAGAGGCCCTTGCCGGTGTAGTCGTTGGCTTCGCCGATCAGGTACAGCGTGATGCCCTTGCACAGGAAGGCGCCAAACGATTGGCCGCCCGTGCCTTCGAGCTGGATGCGGATGGTGTCGTCGGGCAGGCCTTCGGGATGCACCTTGGTCACCGCCCCGGACAGCATGGCACCGACCGAGCGGTTCACGTTGCGGGCGGTTTCCATGAAGGAGACCTTCTTGCCGTGGTCAATCGCGTCGCGGCTCTTGGCGATCAGCACGTTGTCCAGCGCCTTGGCCAGGCCGTGGTCCTGCGTATCGGTGTGACGCGAGGGCGTGCCGTCGGTGACGTGCGGCACGGCCAGCAGACGCGAGAAGTCCAGGCCACGGGCCTTCCAGTGCTCGATGCCGGCGCGCATGTCGAGCAGGTCGGCGCGGCCCACCAGGTCGTCGAATTTGGCGATGCCCAGCTGGGCCATGATCTGGCGCACTTCTTCGGCGATGAAGAAGAAATAGTTGACCACGTGCTCGGGCTTGCCGGTGAACTTGGCGCGCAGCACCGGGTCTTGCGTGGCCACGCCCACCGGGCAGGTGTTGAGGTGGCACTTGCGCATCATGATGCAGCCCTCGACCACCAGCGGTGCAGTGGCGAAGCCGAATTCGTCCGCACCCAGCAGCGCACCGATGGCGACGTCGCGGCCGGTCTTCATCTGGCCGTCGGCCTGCACACGGATGCGGCCGCGCAGACCGTTGAGCACCAGGGTCTGCTGGGTTTCGGCCAGACCGATTTCCCAGGGCGAACCGGCGTGCTTGACAGACGACCAGGGCGAAGCACCCGTGCCGCCGTCGTGGCCGGCGATCACCACATGGTCGGCCTTGCACTTGGCCACGCCGGCAGCGATGGTACCCACACCCACTTCGGACACCAGCTTGACGCTGATGTCGCTGTGCGGCGCCACGTTTTTCAGGTCGTGGATCAGCTGGGCCAAGTCTTCGATCGAGTAGATGTCATGGTGCGGCGGGGGCGAAATCAGGCCCACGCCCGGCACCGAGTGGCGCAGCTTGCCGATGTAGTCGGACACCTTGCCGCCGGGCAGCTGACCGCCCTCGCCGGGCTTGGCGCCCTGGGCCATCTTGATCTGGATCTGGTCGGCGCTGGCCAGGTATTCGGCAGTCACCCCGAAGCGGCCCGAAGCCACCTGCTTGATGCGCGAACGCAGGCTGTCGCCCTCGTTCAGGGGCAGGTCCACTTCAACCACATCCTTGCCGATCACAGAGGCCAGGGTCTCGCCCTTCTTGATCGGGATGCCCTTGAGCTCGTTGCGGTAACGGGCCGCGTCTTCACCGCCTTCGCCGGTGTTGCTCTTGCCGCCGATGCGGTTCATGGCGATGGCCAAGGTGGCGTGGGCTTCGGTGGAGATCGAGCCCAGCGACATGGCGCCGGTGGCAAAACGCTTGACGATCTCGCTGGCAGGCTCGACCTGCTCCAGCGGAATGGCCTTGGACGGGTCGATCTTGAACTCGAACAGGCCGCGCAACGTCATGTGGCGCTTGCTCTGGTCGTTGATGATCTGGGCGTATTCCTTGTAGGTGCTGAAGTTGCCGGCACGGGTGGAGTGCTGCAACTTGGCGATCGCGTCGGGCGTCCACATGTGCTCTTCGCCACGGGCACGCCAGGCGTATTCGCCGCCAGCGTCCAGGGCATTGGCCAGCACCGGGTCGTTGCCGAAGGCGGCCTTGTGCATGCGGATGGCTTCTTCGGCGATCTCGAAAACGCCGATGCCTTCGACGCGGCTGGCGGTGCCGGTGAAGTACTTGTCGATGGTGTCCTTGTTGATGCCGATCGCTTCGAACAGCTGGGCGCCGCAATACGACATGTAGGTCGACACGCCCATCTTGGACATGATCTTGGACAGGCCCTTGCCGATCGCCTTGATGTAGTTGTAGATGGCCTTGTCGGCCGACAGGTCGCCCGGCAGGTCCTTGTGCATCGAGGCCAGCGTTTCCATGGCCAGGTAGGGGTGCACGGCTTCAGCGCCGTAACCGGCCAGCACGGCAAAGTGGTGCACTTCGCGGGCGGTGCCGGTTTCCACCACGAGGCCGGCGGTGGTGCGCAGGCCCTCGCGGACCAGATGCTGGTGGATGGCCGACAGGGCCAGCAGCGCGGGCACGGCGATCTTGGTGGCGCTGACACCGCGGTCGCTGATGATCAGGATATTGTGGCCGCTCTTGATGGCGTCCACCGCTTCGGCGCACAGCGAGGCCAGCTTGGCTTCCACACCCTCGCGGCCCCAGCTGGCCGGGTAGGTGATGTCCAGCGTGGCGCTCTTGAACTTGCCCTTGGTGGCCTGCTCGATATTGCGCAGCTTGGCCATGTCGGTGAAGTCCAGCACCGGCTGGCTCACTTCGAGGCGCATCGGCGGGTTGACCTGGTTGATGTCCAGCAGGTTGGGCTTGGGGCCGATGAAGGACACCAGCGACATCACGATCGCTTCGCGGATCGGGTCGATCGGCGGGTTGGTCACCTGGGCGAACAGCTGCTTGAAGTAGTTGTACAGCGGCTTGTTCTTGTCGGACAGCACGGCCAGCGGGCTGTCGTTGCCCATGGAACCAATGGCCTCTTCGCCGTGCGCGGCCATGGGGCTGAGCAGGAACTTGATGTCTTCTTGTGTGAAGCCGAAGGCCTGCTGCTGGTCCAGCAGCTCGGGGCTGGTGGCCGAGGCGGTGGTGCCAGTGTCCACGTCGGCGGGCAGCTCTTTGGCGTCTTCGCCGGCCACGGGCTGCACCACGTCATCGAGGCGGATGCGCAGATTGTCGATCCACTGGGCGTAGGGCTTGGCGCTGGCCAGGCCGGCCTTGAGCTCTTCGTCGTCGATCATGCGGCCCTGTTCCAGATCGATCAGGAACATCTTGCCGGGCTGCAGACGCCACTTGCGCACGATCTTGCTTTCGGGCACGGGCAGCACGCCGGATTCGGAACCCATGATGACCATGTCGTCATCGGTCACGCAGTAGCGCGAGGGGCGCAGGCCGTTGCGGTCCAGCGTGGCGCCGATCTGGCGGCCATCGGTGAACACGATCGAAGCCGGGCCGTCCCAAGGCTCGAGCATGGCCGCGTGGTATTCGTAGAACGCCTTGCGACGGGCGTCCATGGTGGTGTGCTGTTCCCAGGGCTCGGGGATCATCATCATCACGGCCTGGCTGATCGGGTAGCCGGCCATGGTCAACAGTTCCAGGCAGTTGTCAAAAGTGGCGGTGTCGGACTGGCCGGCAAAGCTGATCGGATACAGCTTTTGCAGGTCGTCGGCCAGCACGGGCGACGACATCACGCCTTCGCGGGCCTTCATCCAGTTGTAGTTGCCCTTGACGGTGTTGATCTCGCCGTTGTGCGCCACATAGCGGTAGGGGTGGGCCAACGGCCACTCGGGGAAGGTGTTGGTCGAGAAACGCTGGTGCACCAGACCCAGGGCGGAGACGCAGCGCTCGTCCTGCAGGTCCAGGTAATAGGTGCCCACCTGGTCGGCCAGCAGCAGGCCCTTGTAGACCACGGTGCGGCTGGACATGCTGGGGATGTAGTACTCGTTGCTGTGCTTGAGGCTCAATGCCTGAATGGCGGCGCTGGCCGTCTTGCGGATCACGTACAGCTTGCGCTCGAGCGCGTCCTGCACGATCACGTCGGCGCCACGGCCGATGAAGATCTGGCGCATGACCGGCTCTTTTTCACGCACGCGCGGCGACATGGGCATGTCGCGGTTGACCGGCACATCGCGCCAGCCCAGCACCACCTGGCCTTCGGCCTTGACGGCACGCTCGAGTTCCTGCTCGCAGGCCATGCGGGACGCGTGTTCCTTGGGCAGGAAGACCATGCCCACGCCGTATTCACCGAAAGGCGGCAGGGCCACGCCCTGCTTGGCCATCTCTTCGCGGTAGAGCGCATCGGGCAGCTGGATCAGGATGCCGGCGCCATCGCCCATCAGCGGATCGGCACCCACGGCGCCCCGGTGGTCCAGGTTTTCCAGGATCTTGAGCGCCTGCGTCACGATCGCATGGCTCTTTTGGCCCTTGATGTGCGCCACAAAGCCGACGCCGCAGGCATCGTGCTCGTTGGCCGGGTCGTACAGACCGGTTTGTTGGAAGAGTTCTTTGTCAGCAGCCGTGGTCATGGCGCACTCCTAGGGTTTTTACGCAGGGGAACGAGTTTAATGCACTGCAGCAACCATGCCAATACAATTAATTGGGGTCAGATCCCAATTAATTAGGCACACAGATTGGCATGGATTTAATTAGGGACAGATTCAATCGGGCAAGTTCTTCAACGGTCTCCCGGCCTTGCCGGGTTGCAGCCGACGCGTCGTGCCCTGCTGGAGTTCACCCACAAAGTCCTCGGAGCCAAGCGCCCAACCCGACAGCGCAGTCCGTGTGAGCTCATCGCGCTGACTGACCGCCAAACCAGCCTTGACCAATTCGGCATAAGCCGCTTCGCGTGCAAACGGGGTGTTGCCCAGTGCCCAATACAGTGCGTGCAGGGTCACCAATTTGTCGCTCGCCAGCCCAATACAGTGCCTGTGACTGGACCAGCGGTAGTCCTGCGGCTGCACGACCATGCCGGCGCGCACTGGGTTGAGGTCAATGTAGACCATGCAAGCCAGCAGGTAACGCTCGCCCTCGATGAGGTTGCTTCGGTAGCGCCCTTCCCACAAGGTGCCGGTGCGCTGGTGGCGCAGGTTGAAGTAACGCACATAGGCGCGCCCCACCGCCTGCATCATCTGCGGCAGACCGTCCCCGGTTTCGGGCGTGACCAGCAAATGGAAGTGGTTGTCCATGATCACGTAGGCATGGATCGCCACCTTGAAGGCCCGGGCATGCTCATGCCAGAGGTCCAGCAGGCGCTGGCGGTCCTGGTCGTCGCGCACAATGGGCTGGCGGTCGTTGCCGCGCTGGATGACGTGGTGCGGATAACCAGCAATGGTGAGGCGGGGCAGACGGGCCATGGCAAGTTCGGACAAAGAGGTATTCAGTTTAAATGGGATCTGACCCCGATTGATTGAAGGTATGCTGGCTCGGTGAACAAGACTTCCATCCGCATCGGGGCTGGCGCAGGGTATGCCGGTGACCGCATTCCGCCGGCCGTGGAACTGGCCCGGCACGGACAGCTCGATTACCTCGTGTTCGAGTGCCTGGCCGAACGCACCATCGCGCTGGCGCAGCTGGAGCGGCGCCAGCAGCCCGACAAAGGCTTTGACCCGCTGCTGGCCGAGCGCATGCGCGCGGTGTTGCCCATCTGTCTGGCGCAGGGCGCGCGCATCATCAGCAACATGGGCGCCGCCAACCCCTTGCAGGCTGGCCACGAAGTGCTGCGCGTGGCGAAGGAACTGGGCCTGCAAGGCGTGAAAGTGGCCGTGGTGCAAGGCGACGATGTGCTGAAGCGGCTTTTGACAGACGGACTGGACCTGCCGCTGATCGACAGCGATGCCCCGCTGTCCAGCCTGCAGGACCGGCTGATCTCGGCCAACGCCTACCTGGGTGCAGACGCCCTGCTGCCCGCGCTGCAGACGGATGCGCAGGTCATCCTCTGCGGCCGGGTGGCCGATCCGGCACTGTTCCTGGCCCCGCTGATGCACCACTTCGGCTGGGCCGCCAACGACTGGCCCCAACTGGGCCAAGGCATCCTGGTTGGCCACCTGCTCGAATGTGCCGGCCAGATCACTGGCGGCTACTTTGCCGACCCCGGTTTCAAGGGCGTGCCCAACCTCGCCCGTCTGGGCTTTCCTCTGGCCGAGGTGCAGGCCGATGGCAGCGCCGTCATCACCAAAGTGAACGGCTCGGGCGGCTGCGTCACGGTGGCCACCTGCACCGAACAGCTGCTCTATGAAATCGAAAACCCCGCGCGCTACCTGCAGCCCGATGTGGTGGCGGATTTTTCGCAGGTACGTCTGACGCCCGACGGCGCGGACCGCGTGCGCGCCACAGGCGCCAACGGTCAGCAGCGTCCGGACACGCTCAAGGTCACCGTCGGCTACCACGACGGTTACATTGGCGAAGGCCAGATGGGCTACGCCGGCCCTGGTTGCGTGGCACGCGGACAACTCGCACTGGAGCTGGTGCGCCAGCGCTTGCAGGATGCCGGGCTCGGCCAGCTCGAAGCCCGTTACGAGCTGATCGGCGTCAACAGCCTGCTGCCGCAAGCCCAGGCCACCACCGAACCGAATGAAGTGCGCCTGCGTGTGGCCGTACGCAGCCCTGCCCGCCAGCAAGCCCAGCTCGTGGCCAATGAAGTCGAAGCGCTCTACACCAACGGCCCGGCCGCCGGTGGTGGTGCCACCAAGTCGGTGCGCGAAGTGGTTGCAGCCGCTGCGGTGCTGGTGCCGCGAGGCTGGGCGCAGCCCGATGTGACCCTGCTCGGATAAGGAGGCGCAGATGCAACTGCGAGAAATCGCCCACACCCGCACCGGCGACAAGGGCAACCGCTCGACCCTCACCGTGATCGCCCATGACGCGAAAGACTTTGCCCGGCTCGAAACACAATTGACAGCCGAGCGCGTCCAGGCGCACTACGATGGCATCGTTCGGGGCCGCGTCGAACGCTTTGCCCTGCCCCAATTGGGCGCGCTGCAGTTCGTGCTGTACGAAGCGCTGGCTGGTGGGGTAACACGATCACTGGCGCTGGACGCCCATGGCAAGACGCTGAGCAGCCATTTGCTCAAACTGGAAATCAACTGAAGAGGAGACCCGATGAAATTGCGCACGACCACCCTGCTCGCCGGCCTGCTGTTCATGGCCTGTGGCGCTTTTGCCCAGAGCTACCCCAGCAAGCCCATCAAAGCCATCGTTCCTTTTGCCGCCGGCAGCGCCACCGACCAGATCGGCCGTGCCTTCGCGCAAAAAATGTCTGAGTCGCTGGGCCAGCCCATCGTCATCGAGAACAGGGCCGGCGTGAACGGCATGCTTGGCGCCGATGCCGTGGCCAAAGCCACGCCCGATGGTTACACCATCATGGTCGGCACCAACAGCACCAACGCCGCGCTCAAGAGCCTGATGAAAAAGCTGCCCTACGACCAGGACACGGCTTTTGCCCCGATCGGCTACATCGGCTCGGTGCCGCTGATCGTGGCCGTCAACAACGACGTGCCCGCCAAAAACCTCAAGGAGCTGGTGGCCCTGGCCAAGGCCAAACCCACACAGCTCACCTTTGCCAGCGCCAGCACCTCGCAGCGCGTGTCCACCGAGATGCTGCAAAGCATGGCCGGCATCGAGATGACGCATGTGCCCTACAAGAGCGGCCCCGCCGCCATGACCGACCTGATCGGCGGTCAGGTCAACCTGTTCACGGCCGACTTTGCGGTCATGCTGCCGCAGGTCAAGGCCGGCAAGATCCGCGGCCTGGCCGTCACGTCCATGCAACGCTCCAAAGCCATTCCGGAGCTGCCCACCGTCAACGAGGCCCTGGGCCTGAAAGACTACGAACTGATCGCCTACTTTGCGATGTTCGCGCCCGCTGGCACGCCAGCCGATGTGATCGCCAAACTCAACAAGGCCCTGAACCAAGCGGCCACCGACAAGGACATCCAGGACAAATTCGCGGCCATCGGCTTTGAAACCGCCCCCGGCACCCCCGAAGCGCTGGCCCAGCGCAACAAGGCCGAAACCGCCAAGTGGGCCAAGGCCATACGCGACGCGAAGATCGAGGCGGAGTAACCGTTCAGCGGGCCGGATAGCGGGCCTCGGCCAATGCCGTCAGGCCAAACTCGGTCAGCAAAGCCTCCAGCCGCTCGCGAGCGCTGCGCTTTTTCTGGCCGGTGTATTTCGCCAGAATCAGCTCGTTCTTCATGCTGTGTTCCCAGCCCACCAGCTCGGTCACGGTGACCGAATAGCCTTGTGACTCCAGGTACAGGCATCGCAGCACATTGGTGAGCTGGCTGCCCATCTCGCGGGTGTGCAGCGGGTGGCGCCACAGTTCGGCCAGCGGCGTGCGCTGCAGGTTCAGGGCCTTGCTCTGGTTGAGCGCCCGGGCCAGCTCGGCCTGGCAGCAGGGCACCAGCACCATGTACCTCGCCTTCTTCTGCAGGCCAAAGGCGATCGCGTCGTCGGTGGCCGTATCGCAGGCGTGCAGGGCCGTGACCATGTCGATCTGCTCGGGCAGCTCGGTGCTTTGCGTCGACTCGGCCACGCTCAGGTTCAGAAAGAGCATGCGCTCGAAACCCAGCCGCTTTGCCAGCTGGCGTGAAGACTCGACCAGTTCGCTGCGGGTTTCGATGCCGTAGATCGTGCCTTGGCCCAGAGCCTTGAAAAACAGGTCGTAAATGATGAAGCCCAGATACGACTTGCCGGCACCGTGGTCGGCCAGCGTCGGGCCTTGAGGCGACTCGGGCAATTCGAGCAGCAGCTTTTCGATGAACTGGAACAGGTGATACACCTGCTTGAGCTTGCGCCGCGAGTCCTGGTTGAGCTTGCCCTCACGCGTCAGGATGTGCAACTGCTTGAGCAGTTCGATGGACTGGCCCGGCCGCACTTCAGGCGGCAGTTCAGGGACAGCGGGAGAAGCGTTTTTTTTCATGGCGTCGGCCCCACATCCAGCTTTTTCCACCCTTCCAGGTCCAGCTTCTTCAGGGTCGCCATATTGGCTTCGTAGATGGTCTCGGCTTCGGGAAAGGCCTCCACCGCCCGGTCGATGCTGGCCTCGCGGATCAGGTGCAGCGTGGGGTACGGTGATCGGTTGGTGAAGTTGGTGATGTCGTCGGGCTCGGTGCTAGCAAACTGGAAATCCGGGTGAAAGCTGGCCACCTGGAACTCGCCTTCAAGGTCCAGCTCCTGCAACACGCTGTCGGCCTCGTCCAGAAAGTCGTTGAAGTCCAAAAAATCGCGCAGCATGTGTGGCACGATCAGCAGCACGGTCTCGCGCTCTTCAGCGGGCAGGACCGCCAGCGCCTTGAGCTCTTCAATCAGTTCGTCACGCAGCCCCTCCAGACCCTTGGCCTCGCTCACGGCGTAATGGATCTGGCCCTTGACGTGCGGCGCCTTGGCAAAGGGACAAAGGTTCAGGCCGATCACGGCACGCTCAAGCCAGCGCACGGTGTCGGCGATGGCGATTTCCTGGATGGATTCAGACATGTCCCGATTGTGCCTCGGGGCCGCATGACGCATGACTCAGGACCTTGCGGTGGGCAGTGCGCGCTGGATGATCCAGGACAGCACCGCCCCGCCCACACAACAGGCCACCGTGAACAGCGGCGTCAGTTGCCAGCCACCAGCGCGGGCAGCCAACGCGGCGGTCACCGGTGGCCCCACAAACTGCCCCAGCGCCGAGAGTTGCTGCACCCAGCCCACGGTGGCTGCCACCTGCTGCTCCCCCGGGGCCAGCCGCACCGCCAGCGAAAACAGCGTGCCCGGCACCAGCCCTCCCACACCCGAGAACAGCAGCACGCCCGCAAAGCGCAACCAGGGCCAACCTTCAGAGAACGCCGCAAAAGCCAGCGTGCTGCCCAACGCCATGGCGCCAAAACCCAGCCAGAGCGTGGCACGCGGCATCCAGCCGCGCTGCAGCAAGCGGCCCGAAGCCATGTTGCCGCCCATGTTGACCGCCGCCGCCAGCGCCGTCAGCACGCCCAGCAGGGCGCCTCCCACGCCAGCTGCCGCGTAGATGGAGGGCAGAAAGCCCACCACCGCGAGCCACTGGCCGGAATAAAGACCAAAACTCAGCGCCACCAGCCAGGGCCCGCGTGCACCCAAGGTGCGTCGCAGACGCTGCAGCATGCCCGTGCTGCCCTGACCCGTTGCGGGCGGTTCGGCCGGGATGACGCGCGCAATGCACAGGGCCATGGTCAGCGAAATGGCGGCAAACAACCACCACCAGGCGCCCCAGCCCCAAGCCGGGATGAACAACGGACCGGCCAGCAAAGCCAGTGCGGTACCGGTGGGCATGTAGGCCCCCCACACGCCCAACATGCCCGCAAGTTGCTGCGGCGGCACCAGCCGGCGAATCAGCGCTGGGGCGGGCAAGGCCACCAGCAACAGCCCCATGCCTTCCAGGGCACGGCACACCAGCAACACGGACACGGAAGTGGACAAGCCCCCGGCCCCGCTGGCCAGGGCCAGCAAGAGCAAACCGCGCACCATGCTGCGTTTGAGGCCCATGCCATCGGCCAGCAAGCCCATGAACACCGCCAGCGTGAGGCCGGCCAGCTGCACCATCGACAGCAGGAAACCAGACTGCACCAGCGTCAGACCGAGGTCAGCCTGCAGGGCAGGCAAAGCTGGCGGCAACTTGCCCACCTGCAGCGCGGCCACACCGCCAGCGGCCACGACCAGCCAGGCGGCACCTGAACGCGAGGGCTTCATGGCTTGTGGGAGGCCGCCCCTGCGGCCGAAGATGCAGCGCACGCTTTCGCGCGCAGGGGCGCGCTCCCACACAGAGTCTGAGTACTCACAGCAGCCTCCTTCCGGTCAGGCGCTCGTGCTCGCGCAGCGCAAAGCGGTCGGTCATGCCCGCGATGTAGTCGGCCACGGCGCGGTGGCGGTCTTGGCGGGCGGCAAATTCCGCACGCAATTCCTGCGGTTGTGCCAAGTAAGCATCGAACAGTTCGCGCACCGCCTGCTTGGCCTGCCCGGTCGTGTGCATCACCTGCGGGTGGCGGTAAAGGCTGGCGAACAGGAATTTCTTGAGCTGGGCGCTCTGGGCATGCATCGCCTGAGAAAAGCGCACCAACGGTCCCGCCCGTCGCGCTTCGTCGGCCGTTTGCACACCGGCCGCCGCAATGGCCGCGCGGGTGGTGTCGATCACGTCGTACACCTGGTCGCTGAGCATGCGGCGCGTGCTTTCGTAGAGCCAGCGGCGCGGCTTGTCCTTAAGCTGCGGATGCTGGGCAATGACCTGCTGGCGGTAGCGCTCAAACAACGGCACTTCCTGCATCTGATCGAGCGAGAGCAGGCCCGAGCGCACACCGTCGTCGATGTCGTGGGCGTTGTAGGCAATCGCATCGGCCAGGTTGCACAGCTGCGCTTCCAGGCTGGGCTGGGTGCGGTCCAGAAAGCGCCGCGCCACGCCGCCAGGCTCTGCGGCTTCGATGGCTTGCGCGTTGCTGCGCGAGCAGTGCTTGAGGATGC
>Ga0255220_1000059_pt1 | contig 42137 bp, 37 predicted proteins | sample Miss_Colum_RepB__FD_188423 | JGI IMG/M metagenome (GOLD analysis project Ga0255220, IMG submission 188423) | Freshwater microbial communities from Mississippi River, Louisiana, United States - Miss_Colum_RepB_8d | ecosystem: Environmental > Aquatic > Freshwater > River | place: USA: Louisiana...
ACCGGTGCTGGTCGGGTTCGGAGACTGTGATCCGGCCGGCATCGTGTTCTATCCGAACTTTTATCGCTGGTTTGACGCGGCCACGCATCGGATGTGGCAGCTGGCCGGCTATGATGCGGCGCGCGTCAAACGCGAAACCGGCCTGATCGCCGGCCCGCTGGTCGACACCGGGGCTACGTTCCGTGCCCCGGCAACCTACGGCGACACGATCCAGGTGCACTCGCACGTCGAACAATGGAAGCCCCGCACCTTTCGCGTCGCGCACCAGATCCGGCGCGATGACGAGGTGCTGGTCGACGGTTTCGAAGTGCGCATCTTCGCGCGCCCTGATGCGCAGGATCCGGCTCGGATCCGCGCAGTCCCCATCCCGGACGATTTTCGGGCACTGTTCGAATGACCTTACGCATGCACGCGGGCATCGCCTGTATCTGAGGGCATCACCCCATGGACGATTCCAACGACGAGTTCTCCGCATACCTGCGCTTTTCGCGCGAGGAATGGGCCGAACTGCGTTCGAACACGCCGCTGACCCTGTCCGAGCGCGACCTCGCGGCGCTACAGGGCCTGCATGAGCAGGTTTCGCTCGAAGACGTCGCCCAGATCTATCTGCCCTTGTCGCGGCTGCTGAATCTGCACTTTCGCTCGGCGCGCAACCTGGACGGCGTGCGGGATGAGTTCCTGGGGCGGCTGGTCGGTCGCCGCCCGTATGTGATCGCGATCGCCGGCAGCGTCGCGGTCGGCAAGAGCACGTTTGCGCGGACGCTGCAGGCACTGCTGTCGCGCTGGCCGGATCATCCGAGCGTGGCACTGATCACCACCGATGGCTTTCTGTACCCGAATGCGGAGCTCGAAAGACGCGAACTGATGCAGCGCAAGGGCTTTCCGGAAAGCTACGACCGGCGCCGCATGGTGCAGTTTCTGGCCGCGATCAAGGCAGGTGAGCCGCAGGTCGATGCCCCGGTCTACGAGCATGCCTCCTACGACATCGTGCCCGGCAGGGTGCAGACCGTCAGCCAGCCCGACATTCTGATCTTCGAGGGCCTGAACGTCTTGCAGACCGGGACGGTGGACGCGGTCAGGCCGCACACGCCGAGCATCATCGTGTCGGACTTCTTTGACTTTTCGTTGTACGTGGACGCCGACGAGGCTGACATTCGCGCGTGGTACGTCAAGCGTTTCCTGACGCTGCAGCGAACCGTCTTCCAGAACCCGGCTTCGTACTTTCACCACTACCGTGATCTGACCGAGGCGCGTGCGACCGAGGTTGCCTGCGACATCTGGGAGCGGATCAACCTGGCCAACCTGGTCGAGAACATTCAACCCACGCGCGAGCGCGCGAATCTGGTGCTGCGCAAGCGCAGGGACCACTCGATCGGCGAGATCTGGTTGCGTCAGATCTGAGCGCCGCGGCCGCACTGGCCGCAGCTCAACCGGCCAGCGCCAGACAGGCGACCCCACTGGCGATCAGCGCCGCACCGGCCAGGCGTCTGGCAAGCTCACCTTCGCTGAGCACGCGCGCGCCGAGAAAGGCCGCAATCAGCATCGACACTTCACGCGCTGGCGCGACATGGCTGATCGGAGCAATCGTCATCGCCTGCAGCACCAGGATGTAGCCGAACGGCGAAAGCAGCGCGACACCCAGCGCTGGCCGCCAGGCCTTGTGCAGCGTGGCACGCAGCATCGCTCCGCGACGCGCGACCGCCGGCAGCAGCAGCCCCGCCCGCGCCGAATCCGACAACCAGTAAAACAGCAGCGGCGCGACCCCGAGCGCGCGCACCGCGTTGCCATCGTTGACCGTGTAACCGGCGATCAGCAGCCCGGTGATAGCGCCCCACAACAGCCCCGCGCGCGCACGCGGGGACCATTCGCCCCGCAGCATCGCGGCACCACCAGCAATCGTGAAGGTGCCCAGCACGATCAGCGCCAGGCCGGCCAGCGAGCCAACGGTGGCCGGCTCGCCAAGCAGCACGATCGCAGCCAGCGCCGACAACAGCGGACCGACGCCACGGGCCACCGGATAGACCACCGACAGATCGCCATGCCGATAACCGGTCTGCAGCGTGATGAAATAGAACACATGCAGCAAACCGCTGGCCAGCACCGCGGTCCAGGCCTGCCATCCGAGCTCGAACAGTTGTGCGTGATGCAGCGCCAGCGCGAACGGCATCAGCGCGAGCGCGCCGCCGCTTGCCGCGAGCCAGGAAAAGCAGACCGGATCGGCATCTGCCTTTTTGAGCATCAGGTTCCAGGTCGCGTGGATCACGGCGGCGACCAGAACCAGCGCCAGCGCGCTCAGCGGCATCGTGTTCCCCGACGCGCGTTGGCCATCAGCTCTTGATGAAGGCGCATCGAAGACGCTCGCGACGGCAGGCGCATGATGCAGTCCGCGATGCGCGTCGGTCGACAAGGCCGCATCAGGTCAGCGGCCATCGCTCAGCTCAGGCTTTCAGCACTTCCGGATTGACGACACCGGTGGGCGCACCGTTGGCAAACGCGACGATGTTGTCGAACGCGGTGCCCAGGTACAGCTCATAGCTGTCGCGCTCGACGTAACCGACATGCGGCATCGCTAGCACATTCGGATGCGCGATCAACGGATCGCTGACCGTCGGCTCGGACTCGTAGACATCGATCGCGGCCATCGCCGGTCGGCCGGCAGCCAGGCCTGCGAGTAGCGCCCCGGGCGCGACCAGTTCGGCGCGGCTGGTGTTCACGAACAGCGCATCCTTGGGCATCGCCGCGAAATCCTGCGCGCTGACAATGCCGCGGGTTTCGGGCACCAGACGCAGATGTACGGTGGCCACATCGCTGGCAGCAAACAGATCGCGCTGGCTGGCGACGGTGTCGATGCCATCGGCGCGGGCGCGCTCGAGCGATCCTTCGCGGCCGAAGGCGAGCAGCTTCATGCCGAAGGCCTTGCCGAACTGCGCCACCAGCTTGCCGATGTTGCCGTAGCCGAAGATGCCGAGCGTGCGGCCACGCACCGTGCGCCCGAGCATCGTCTGCCAGCGACCGGCGCGCAAGGCGGCGTTTTCATGGGCGATGCCGCGCATCGCGCCCAGGATCATTGCGAAGGTCAGCTCGGCCGGCGCATACGGCGAGCCGGTCCCGGCGACCACGACAATGCCACGCGCGTTGCAGGCGGCCATGTCGATATGCGGGCCGGCGCGACCGGTCTGGCTGACGATCTTGAGCTCGGGCAGCAAGTCGATCAGCTCGCGCGTGACTTTCGTGCGCTCGCGGATCAGCACCAGCGCCTGCACACCGGCCAGGCGCGCGGCCAGACGCGCGGGTTCGGTGATGGTTTCGTTCAGCACCAGCACCTCATGGCCGGCAAGATGCGCAAAGCAATCGAGTGTGCGCGCGCAGTCCTGATAGTCGTCGAGTACCGCGATCTTCATGGGCTTTCGCCTTTCGTTGGATTATCCGGAATACGCGCGCATCTTCGCGTTGACGGTCTCGATGTCGAGACCAACAATCTTTTTGTAACCCGCGGCGATGTTCTCGAGCTCCTGCTGCGAGGCGACATCATGCACCTGCGAAAAGCCGTTCGGCGCTCGCTCCTCGAACACCTGCAGCACGTGGTCGGGCCCCTGTGCGCGATTGGCCATCACGATGTTCGCCGTCTTGGGAAGACGATCCGCCTCATAGCGCTCGAAGGCCGACGGCAGATCGGCCACCGGGCTGCCCGCGATCTGGTCGGCCAGCACGCGGGCGTCGAGCACCGCCTGCGTCGCGCCGTTCGAGCCGATCGGATACATCGGATGCGCCGCGTCGCCCAGCAACGTGACCCGACCGTGGCTCCAGCGTGGCAGCGGATCGCGATCAACCATCGGGAACTCGAAGTAGTTGCTGGCACCGCGAAACAGCGCCGGCACGTCGAGCCAGTCCCAGGTCCAGCTGGCGAATGGCCCGGCAAACACCTCGAGCCCCACCTCCTTGTTCCAGTCGTGCTTGGGCGGCCCATCCCCGGGCACCGCCAGCTCGGCGATCCAGTTGATCAGCGACTCGCCGCGCTCGGCATGCGGCCTGGAGATCGGATAGGTGACCAGCTTCTGGTGCGCGTGGCCGGCCATCACCATGCTGCGACCGGTCAGAAACGGCTTGCCGATCGTGGTTGCCCGCCACAGCACATGGCCGGAATAGCGGGCCGGCCCCTCATCCGGATAAAACTGTCGGCGCAGCGCCGAGTGGATCCCATCGGCCGAGATGATGCCGTCGGCGCGACGCAGCCGCCGTTCGCCGCTGGCGCGGTTGAGCAGCGTGATCTTTCCCTTGTCCGGGTCGACCTCGACCGCCTCCCAGCCCGCAGACACCGCATCGGCGCCCAGGCGCTCCCGAACCGCCTGCAGCAGCAGCATCTGCAACTGGCCGCGATGAATCGAGAACTGGGGCACCAGATAACCAGCCGCCTTGCCGCGCGGCTCGCTCCAGACGAGCTGGCCATGACGCGTGTAGTAGCAGACCTCGGCAGTCTCGATGCCAGTGGCAGCCAGCCGATCGAGCAGGCCGAGCATCGTGAGCTCGGCCACGGCGCTGGGCTGGACATTGATGCCCACGCCCAGCGGACGAAGTTCGGGCGTGGCCTCAACCAGGCTGCAGCGGATGTTGCGCGCATGCAGCATCAAGGCCAGGGACAGCCCGCCGATGCCTGCGCCGACGATCAGAATTTCCATGTCGCGAAGATAGCAAATCCCCCGTCGGTTCGACATCGCGGCATCCGGTGTCGTACCATCCGGCGACCAAAAGACCGGGGAGACGACTGGTGAACCTGCAGCCATCCGCGATCGAGATCGCCGCGGCCGTGCTTTTCGCGATCGCGATCATCCACACTTTCTCGACCAAGTACTTTGCCAGAATGGCGCACCTGGACACCGCGCATTCCGGCGTCTGGCACCTGCTGTCCGAAGTCGAGGCAGTCTTCGGCTTCTGGGCGATGGTGCTGTGCGTGTTCATCGCCTTCAACATGGGCGTGGGCAAGGCGGTCGAGTACATCGACACCCGCAACTTCACCGAACCGCTGTTCGTGTTCGCGATCATGGTGATCGCCGCAAGCCGCCCGATCCTGCATCTGGCCACCCTGACGGTGCGCACCGTCGCGGCGATGCTGCCGGTCAAGCGACCGGTCGCGACCTACTTCGTGTCGCTGTCGCTGGTTCCGCTGCTTGGCTCATTCATCACCGAGCCGGCTGCGATGACGCTCGGCGCGCTGCTTCTGCGTGACGCGGTTTACAAGCAGAAGGTGTCGAACAAGCTCAAATACGCAACCCTGGGCGCACTGTTCGTCAACGTGTCGATCGGCGGCGTGTTGACACCGTACGCAGCGCCGCCGGTGCTGATGGTCGCGGCCAAGTGGGGCTTCGACTTCCCGTTCATGATCAGCACCTTCGGCTGGCGTGCAGCGATTGCGGTGTTCACGACCGCGTTCCTGGTCACACTGCTGTTCCGTGAGGAACTCAAACAGCTTGACGCGCCTCAGGGCCGGGCCGGCCATGGCCAGATGCCGGCGCCAGTGATGCTCGCGCACCTGCTGTTTCTGACTGGCGTGGTGGTGTTCAGCCACCATCCGGCGGTGTTCATGGGAATCTTCCTGTTTTTCCTGGGCTTTACCACCGCGTACCAGCGCTACCAGGACCGGTTGATCCTGCGGGAGGGGCTGCTGGTGGCCTTCTTCCTGGCTGGCCTGGTAACACTTGGCGGCTACCAGAAATGGTGGCTCGAGGCGTTGCTGCTGCAGTTGAACCCGACTGCGCTGTACTACGGCGCTACCGCGCTGACCGCGGTCACCGACAACGCGGCGCTCACCTACCTGGGCTCGCTGGTCGATGGCGTCAGCGATGCGTTCAAGTATGCGCTGGTTGCGGGAGCGGTCACCGGTGGGGGCTTGACTGTGATCGCCAACGCGCCGAACCCGGCCGGCTTTGCGATTCTGAAAGGCTACTTCACCGACGATGCGATCAGCCCGCTGGGGCTGCTCTATGCGGCGGCCGGCCCGACGCTGATCGCGATCATCGCGTTCCAGATCGGGGCGCCCTGAGGTCTCGAGTGCGTCATTGCTGGCCTCGGACCCGATTGAGCACAGGTCCTGGGCCCAGGAGAAAGGGCCGCATTCGCGGCCCTTTTCTCTTGCTGCTGCAGCGATTCATTCGCACAGCGCCCGGAATTCCGGTGGAGGCGCCACCGCGCTGATCCGCTTCGGATCGTCCGGGTGGCGGCTGGCGAACACCCGCTTTTCGACGATCTCGGCGAGCAGCACCTCGTCGCGCATGATCCGGTGGGTTTGCTCGAAGCTCTTGTTGCCCCAGCCGGTGATGCTGGTGTGCACCTCAATGTCATCGTCGTAGGACGCGGTGCGCTGGAAGCTGGCACGGGTATCGACCAGTGGCGTGCCGATGATGCCGTGGGTCCTGGCGGTCTCAAACCAGGGCGGCACGCCGCAGGCCCGGAAGAAATGCCGCGACGCGGCGTCAACCCAGCGAAAAAAGTTCGGAAACCAGACAATGCCGGCTGGATCGCAATCGCCGAATTCGACATGGACTTTGTGGACTTGGATGCGGCTCATTGCGGTCTGATGATGTCGGTTGCAGAGTCTGCGTAGATTGCCTCGACCAGCCCGGCGCGGCGCAGCAGCACCGCACGCTGATTGATCGAGCCCTTGTCGGTGGCCTCGCCGGTGTCCAGCGATGCCGGCTCGTGCATCAGCAAGGCGCGGCTGATGCGGCTGGCGCTGCCGGTGGCCGCTGCGGCGAGCCGGTCGATCAGTTGCTGGAAGAATTGCCGCACCGCCGGGGCGGCCAGTACCTGTTCGAGGGTGCCGCTGCCAGGGGGCATTGCGGCGATCCGCCGGCAAGCGTCGAGCTGCGGGAAGATCAGCGCCGCAATCTCGTCACGATTGATGCCGGCAATCACGATGTCCTGCACGCACGGATCACCGGCGGCAATCGCGCGCGCGCGCAGCGGTCCTACTGACACCCAGGTGCCGGTCGCCAGCTTGAAGTCTTCAGCGATACGTCCGTCGAACACCAGACCCTTTTGCGGATCGGCGGCATCCAGGAAACGCACCGCGTCGCCAGAGCGAAAGTAGCCCTGCTCATCGAAGGCCGCCTGGTTGGCCTGCGGCGCGCGCCAGTAGCCTGGCATCACGCTCGGTCCGCGATAGCGGATCTCGAGCTTGCCATCGACCGGAACCAGACGTGCCTGCACACCGGGGCAGGGCAGGCCGATGTCGCCGGAGCGCACGTCGAGCCGATTCGTGAACAGCGCCGACGGCGCGGTTTCGGTCATCCCCAGCCCGGTGCCGATCGGGATGCGCGCGCCGCAGGCCTGCTCGGCGCTGGCATGCAGGCTGTCCCAGACCGGCTGGGACAGCCCGGCACCCGCGTAGAACATCATCCGCAGCCGGCTAAAGAAATGGCGTGCGAACGCCGGATCGGCGCGCAAGGCCGCGGCAATTTCCTCGAAGCCCTTGGGCACGTTGAAGTAGATCGTCGGCGCGATCTCGCGCAAATTGGCCAGTGTGCGTTCAATCAGGCCCGGTACCGGCTTGCCGTCGTCGATGTACAGCGTGCCACCGTTGTACAGCGCGATGCCGGTGTTGTGGCTGCCGCCGAACACATGCGCCCAGGGCAGCCAGTCGACCAGCACTGGCGGCTCCTCGGCCAAAAAGGGCAGCGACTGCGTGATCATCTGCAGGTTGCTGCACAGCATGCGCTGCGTCGTGGTCACCGCCTTGGGCAGGCTGGTCGAGCCGGAGGTGAACAGAAACTTGGCCACCGTGTCCGGGCCACAAGCCTCGCGCGCCACGTCCACTGCCTCGCTCGGCAAGCTTGCTGCAAGCTCGCGAAACAGGGTGGCAGCGCGCCCCGGAGGCGGCGCTTCGGTGACAACCAGCTCGACGTCGGCCGGCACCGCGGCGGCGATCGCCTTCGCGTAGCGTTCGCCGCTGGCCGCAAACACCAGCCCGGGGGTCAGCAGCCGCATCACGTGACGCAGCTTTTCATGGTCCTGCGAGATCAGCGAATACGCCGTGGACACCGGTGCGATCGGCACGCCGACCAGCAAGGCGGCGAGCATCAGCTGGCCATGCTCGAGATCGTTTTCGGACAGGATCACCAAAGGCCGCTCGGCGGACAATCGGCGATCGAGCAAGGCCTGCCCGATCGCACGCGCGCTTTGCAGGGCCTGCGCATAGCTCAAACGCTGCCACTGCCCGTCGGGGCCGCGCTTGGCCAGATAGGTGTGCTCGGGGGTCTCTTGCGCCCAGCGCAGCAGCCGGTCGCTCAGACGATGCGGGTAGGGCTGCAGCGCCGGCTCCGAGTGCAGATCAATCTGTCCGCCGTCCAGATGCTCGAGCACCGCAGACTCGATGCCGAATCGCATCGGACGAAAGCGCGCGGCCGCAGCGTTCACCGCTGATCTCCAACCTTCGAGGCGCGCTTTTCCAGAAACGCCCGCATCCGCTCCTTGGCGGCCGGATCGCCCTGCGTGATCGCGGCCATCAGCGCCTCCATGAAAAAACCATCCTCCATCGGCTGGCTCGCGATCCGCGGCAGCGCGTGCATGACCGCATAGTTCGACAACGGCGCGTTGGTGGCGATGCGCCGCGCGAGCTCCTGCGCACGCGCAAGCCCCTCGCCCGGGCCGACCAGGTAATGCGACAAGCCAAGCTGCTGTCCCTCGTCGGCGGTGAGTACCCGACCGGTCAGCATCAGGTCGGTCATGCGCGAAAAGCCGATGATGCGCGGAATGCGCACCGACCCGCCACCGCCGACGAACAAGCCGCGCTGCCCTTCCGGCAGCGCGTAGAACGCACTCGGTTCGGCAACCCGCACATGCGTGGAGCAGGCAAGCTCCAGGCCACCGCCAACAACCGCGCCGCACAACACGCTGACGACCGGCACCCGACCGAACTGCACCCGCTCGAACGCCGAGTGCCACATCCGCGAATGCTCGATGCCGCCAAACACGTCATGATCCTTTAACTCGGACAGATCCAGCCCGGCGCAGAAATGATCCCCCTCGCCGTGCAGCACCACCGCGTTGACCTCGGCCGGCAGCTCCTCGAAGCTGCGCTTGAGCTGAGCGACGAGCTTGTCGCTCAGCGCGTTGCGCTTGGCAGGGCGCGCGATCCGGATCGTCGCGACATGGTCGGCAATCTCGATCGCCAGCTGCGGCTCGCTGCTCGTACTCATCGAATTCGAATTCCGTAAAAACAGGTGTGAAAAGAATCGAGGCCAAAACAAGCGCGGCCGGTGTCGCACCGAGACGATGCAAGACAGCGGCCGCGACAGGATCGCCCGCAGGCGATCCGTGAGCCATTTACTTCGTGTGCTTGGCGATCAGAGCCCGCGCGCTCTCGAGCAGCGCCTTGCCGTCGTGACCCTTGCCGGTCATCTCTTTGACCCAGTCGTCATCGACCTGGTCGGCTGCCTTTTTGAATGCCTCGTATTCGGCCGGCGAGAACCGATAGACGACATTGCTGCGTCCGTCGACCGACTTGCGTCCGGGCACATCATTGCCCTGCTGAACCTTGCCAAGCCAGCCGGATGTCTCCAGACCGGAATTGGCGTCGATCACCTTTTTCAGATCGGCCGGCAGCGAATCGTACTTTGCCTTGTTCATCGCCATCACGAACGTGGTCGTGTATAGCGCCGGCTGGGTCGGGTCGAATTCGGAGTGGAATTTCGCCAGTTCGTTGACCTTCACCGCGGGCACCACCTCCCAGGGAATCACCGCGCCATCGATCACGCCTTTGGACATCGCATCCGGAATCTGCGGCAGCGGCAGGCCCACTGGCGTGGCGCCGAGCGTCTTGAGCAGGTTCGTGGTCAGACGCGTCGGGCCGCGCATCTTCAGGCCCTTCAGGTCAGCCACCGACTTGATCTGCTTGCTCTTCGTATGGAACAGGCCGGGACCATGCACATGCGTGGCGATCAGCTGCACATCCTTGAACTCATCCTTTGCGTTGGCCTGCACGTATTCCCACATTGCCCGCGACGTGGCTTCGGCATTGGTCATCGTGAACGGCAGCTCGAACACCTCGGTGCGCGGCATGCGGCCTGGCGTGTTGCCGACCAGAGTCCAGACGACATCAACGACGCCGTCCCGGGCCTGGTCATACAGGTTGAACGGCGTGCCGCCAAGCTGCATCGCCGGATACCTCTCGAACTTGATCTTGCCGCCGGAGTCTTGCTCGATCTTGTCCATCCAGGCGGTGTGCATGTTCTTCCACACCCCGGACTGCGGCGACATGAAGGTGTGGAACTTCAGCGTGACGGTCTGTGCCCAGGCACCGGTGGTCGCAGCCAGGCCCAGGGCAGCTGCGAGCACGAGGCGTTTGAATTTCATCGCTTGTCTCCGTTGTGGATAGTTGGATTCCGGCGCGGGCCGGGATCGAGCGGCCCCATTTTATGCGGGTTGCGATCCAATGCGATAGAGTCCCGCGATACGCCGCCAACGGCGAAACCGAACAACAAACCCGGAGGCTTGGATGCCATTCGCGAACCACGACGGAGCAAGGATCTACTGGCGCGAAGACGGCCGCCCGGACGCACCGCCGCTGCTGATGGTCGGATCGCTGGGCAGCGACCACTCGATGTGGAACCCGGTGATGCCGGCGCTGGCCGAGCGCTTTCGCGTGATCCGTGTCGACAAGCGCGGCCATGGCGCCTCGGACGCGCCGCAAGGTGACTATGCGATGTCACAGCTCGGCGGCGACCTGCTCGCGGTGGCCGATGCGGCCGGAGTCCAGCGCTTTCGGTACATGGGCCTGTCGATCGGCGGCATGGTCGGCATGTGGCTGCTCGGCAATGCGCCCGACCGGCTCGAACGCGTCGTGCTGACCAACACGTCGGCACGGGTCGATCCAAACACCTTCAGCGACCGGATCGCCGCGGTGCGCGCCGGTGGCATGGCCTCGATCGCCGATACCGTGATGGGGCGTTTTTTTACACCGGCCTATGCGAAGTTGCGCACCGTGCATCACGAAACCGTCCGCCAGGTGCTGCTCGCCTTGCAGCCGCACGGTTACATCGGCTGCTGCACCGCGATCCGCGACATGCGGATCGCCGAGGCGCTGCCACGGGTCAGCACGCCGACGCTGGTCGTTGCCGGAACCTACGATGTCTCGACATCGGCCGAGCAGGGTCGCTGGATCGCGCAGACGATTCCGGGTGCGCAATACCTGGAGCTGCCGACCGCGCATTTCTCGCCCTCCGAGCAGCCGGGCCGCTTCGCCGATGCTGCGGTGCGCTTTTTGCTCGACGATGCATCGGTCGATGCGGCCCTGGACACCGGCACGCTGCGACTGGCGGCAATCGCCCAGACGATCGCGCTTAGCGATTCCGAGGGATTTGCGCGCTTGGTCGCCGAGGGTTTCCGGCAGGGGCTGGATGCCGGTGAGCTGCAAGCGCTGATCGCGCACTCAGGCTCGGCGGCACGTCCAGGAAAAACCGATTTATTCGTGCGGCTGGCCACTGAACTACAGGCCGCCCACGAGGCGGCAACCCGCCCGCAGTAAAAGGCGCCTGTCCGCGAGCGAAAACCCGGTCATGGCACGAACATTCGAGTGGCTCGCAAAGGCGCTGGCTCTGACTGGCGGACTGCTGGTGGTTGCGATCGCGCTGGTCACGAGCGGCAGCATCGCCGGGCGCTGGCTGTTTGGCGAACCGCTGCTTGGCGACACCGAGCTTGTCGAATACGGCATGGCGGTCGTGGTCGCGTGCTTTCTGCCGATCTGCCAGTGGCGCGGCGAAAACATCATCGTCGACTTTTTCACGGCCCGATCCAGTTCGCGCACCCAGGCCCGCCTCGATCGCTTCGGGACGGTGCTGCTGACCCTGATGATGGGCCTGATTGCGTGGCGCACCGGGGTCGGCGCGCTGGATCAAAAAAACTCCGGGTCGATGACGATGCTGCTGCAATGGCCCGACTGGATCGCCTATCTGCTGATGACCGGACCGCTCGCGCTGACCGCGCTGATGGCGCTGTACACCGCAATCACCGGCCGCAATGGCAGTGGCGCGCATCCACGCGATCCGCTGCCGGGCAACACGCCGCTGGAGAACCGCTGACATGACGCCGCTTGCTCTCGCGCTGCTGTTGTTCGCGATCATGCTGGTGCTGATGGCGCTGCGGGTACCGATCGCGGTTGCGATGTTTGCGGCCGGCCTCACCGGCTACCTGATGAAAGCCGGCTGGCTGCCACTGGCGGCGCACCTGAAGACCTATGCGTATGCGCGCTTTTCGAGCTATGACCTGTCGGTGATCCCGCTGTTTCTGCTGATGGGCCAGTTTGCGACGCAGGGCGGACTGTCGCGCGCACTGTTCAAGTTTGCCGCGGCGGTGCTCGGCAACTTTCGTGGCGGCCTGGCAATGGCCTCGGTGGTGGCCTGCGCGGCGTTCGGCTCGGTGTGCGGCTCGTCGATCGCCACGGCAGCGACCATCGGCTCGGTGGCGCTGCCCGAGATGAAGCGCCATGGCTACTCGGGCCGGCTGGCCACCGCGACCGTGGCAGCCGGCGGCACGCTGGGCATCCTGATTCCGCCGTCGGTGATCCTGGTGGTCTACGCGATCCTGACCGAGCAGAATATCGCCAAGTTATTCGCCGCAGCCTTCGTGCCAGGCCTGATCGCGATGCTCGGCTACATCATCGCGATCGGTCTGTACGTGCGGCTGGTGCCTGGCCACGCGCCCGAACATGACAAGGTCTCGCGCGAGGATCTGTGGCAAAGCGCACTCGGAGTGTGGCCGATCGTGGCGATCTTCCTGGTGGTGTTCGGCGGCATCTATGGCGGCGTGTTCACGCCGACCGAGGGCGCGTCGGTCGGGGCCGCTGCCACCTTTCTGACCGCGCTGCTGCGACGCGAGATGAGCTGGCCGAAGTTCCGCCAGAGCGTGTACGCAACCGCGCAGGCCTCGGCGATGATCTTCATGATCTTCCTGGGAGCCGACATGCTGAACTCGGCGCTGGCGCTGAGCCAGGCACCGAACCAGATGGCCGAAGCGGTCGCGGCACTGGGCTGGCCGCCACTGGCGATCGTCGCCGGCATCCTGCTCTTTTATGTGCTGCTCGGTTGCGTGATGGACGAGCTGTCGATGATCCTGCTGACGATTCCGATCTTCTTTCCGATGGTCATGGCGCTCGACCTGGGCATGGACAGCCAGGACAAGGCAATCTGGTTCGGCATCCTGGTGCTGATGGTGGTCGAGATCGGGCTGATCGCGCCGCCGGTCGGGCTGAATGTGTACGTGGTCAACGGCATCGACCGGGACACGCCGATCGGCGAGAGCTATCGCGGCGTGCTGCCGTTCCTGGCCAGTGATTTCGTGCGAACCGCGCTGCTGCTGTTCTTTCCGCCGTTGTCGTTGTATTTGACGCAGTTCATGCGCTGAGCCAATCCATGAGGCGAACCGGCCAACTTCGGCCCGTGCTGACGCGGCGACGCGACCGCGCTTAAAATTGCGGTATGGAACACCTTTTACCCCAGCAGGCGGCCAACTTCCTGAAGGAAGAACCCGACGCGCTGTTCATCGACTGCCGCAGCGACGCGGAGTTTTTCTTTGTTGGCCACGCGCTCGGATCGGTCCTGGTGGCCTGGTACGACGGCCCCGACTGGGACCGCAATCCGCATTTCGTCGCCGACGTGCGCAAACTCAGCGGCCATTCGGACGTCCGCCCGATCGTGCTGATCTGTCGCAGCGGCAAGCGCTCGGTCGAGGCCGGCACAGCGCTTGAGGAAGCAGGATTCAAGCGCGTGTACAACGTTCTGCACGGATTCGAAGGCGATCTCGATGAAAGCCGTCAGCGCGGCAAGCTGAACGGCTGGCGCTTCGAGGGCCTGCCCTGGGAGCAGATGTAAACCCGCCGGGTGGCGCCGGCGCTCAGTGCATCGAGACCGGCTGCTGCATCAGGCCGTCGAACTCGCTCAGAAAATCGTCGACCTCCTCGATGGTCGGGTCCGCAGCGATCAGCTCGGACACGTTCTTGCGAAAACGCCTGGCCAGCGCACCGGCGATGAAGATCTCCCGGCGAGCCATCTTGTCGAGAATTTCGAATCCACCGCGACCGCCACTCTCGTCGTGGAACTCGACAACACAGTATGCGGGGCTGTTGTAAATCATTTGCATGGCGGTCCTCATCGAGTTGGCCCTGGTGACGACACCTTCCCCAATAGATAGTGTCCGCCCGGAAGCTTTCAAGATGCAAGCGGCAAGAATCCGCCGCCTACCAGACGGACTAATCAGTCGCCTTCGTCGATGCAGCCTTGCAGCTGGCTGCGCAAGACCGCCAGCGCACCGGCGCACGCATCTCGCACGAGAAGCCGCGAATCAAGCCGCCAGCCGGTCGCATGCCAGCCCGGCTCGGCACTTGCGGACCATCGGTACCACTCGCGCGCGGTGCGAAACAAGGCGAGTTCGATCCGCGGGAGCTCCCTGGACTGCAGCGCCGCAAACAGCCGGCGACGATCGAATACCAGCGTGGCCGGCCAGCGCAGCCAAGACACTCCTCCGGACAGGCCCGGGTGCGCATCCGGCACCGATTGGCGTCCATGCGCAAGACTCAGGCTCGCGCTGATCGCCGCCCATTCGGCGGCGGGCGAGTCTTCCTCGACATGAAGCCGGACACCGGCCGGCCCCGCAGCGAGCGCTGGCGTCATGCACCGCTGTGCAGTTCCCGGACCGGGTCGTGCATCGACCACCAGCGGCGAGGCATCGAGCGCTCCGGGCGGCGCTTTCGTCCCGGCCAGTCGCAGCGTGACGATCGAATCGATCTCCAGCCAGGACGCCGCCAGCGACGCACGTAAGGCATCGATCAGCCAGTCGACGCGGGCCGATGCAGACGGCAACAACAGCAGCCGCTGCCAGGGCCCATCACGCAAAACCCGCGTCAACGCGGTGCGCAGCGCGATCGCTCCGGAACAACAGATACATCCCGACGCCAGGTGCACGATGCGCAGCGCCTCGTCGTTCTGAACAGGCACCGGACACGGCGCGGCCGGATCATCGATGAGCAGCGCCCAACGTTCGCCCGGCGGGCGGCGCGCAGCCCATCGCAGCCCCAGCGCCAGCGCGCGGGCCGGATCACCGGCACACAACAGGGTCAGCGGCGTGGCGCCGGCGGACGGCCGATGCGCACTGCCCGGATTCACTTGCGCCAGAACGCCGGGGTCAGCACGACAAAGAAGGTCAGTAGCTCCAGCCGGCCCGCTAGCATCGCGAAGGCCATCATCCAGGTCTGCACATCGGACAGCGCCTGATAATTCTCAGCCGGACCGTGGGCGCCAAGCCCCGGACCGAGATTGTTGACGCAGGCAACCACCACCGTGACCGCCGTGACGAAGTCCAGCCCGGTTGCCAGCATCGCAAACACCAGCACCGTGGTCGTCACGCCCCACAAAAGCATGAAGCCGAGCACCGCCAGGATCACACGCTGCTCGATGACCTGCCCGCCGACCAGCAGCGGACGCACCGCACGCGGATGCATCAGGCGCAGCAGTTCATGGCCGGCCTGGCGAACCAGGATGATCGCGCGGATCATTTTGATGCCACCGCCGGTCGACCCGGCCGACGAACCGACCGTGGCCAGCAACATCAGCCACATCGATGCGAACAGCGGCCATTGCGCATAGTCGGCGCTCATGAAGCCACTGGACGTGGCCAGCGACACCACATTGAACGAGGCATGCCGCAGCGACTCCTCAAAGCTCGGGTACACCCCTTGCCAATACAGGAAGGCGCTGAGCAGCAAACAGCTGAACAGGATCACTGCGATGACCGAGAACGCTTCGGCATCACGCCAATACACCCGCAGCGAACGCTGGCGCAATGCCGAAAAATGCGTCGCAAAGTTCAGCACCGCGATCATCATGAACACGATCATGATGCCCTCGACCAACGGTGATTCGAAACCTGCAATGCTCGCATCGCGAGTCGAAAATCCGCCAAGAGCCAGCGTGGAAAATGCATGGCAGACCGACTCGAACCAGGAAAGCCCTGCCGCCCGCAGGCTCAGCATGCACAGCAAGGTGAGACTCGCGTACAGCAGCCAAAGGTACTTGGCAGTCTGCGCGATGCGCGGCGTCAGCTTGCCCTCCTTGATCGGGCCCGGCGTCTCCGCCTTGTACAGCTGCATGCCGCCGACGCCCAGCAGTGGCAACACCGCAACCGCCAGCACGATGATCCCCATGCCACCGAACCACTGCAGGGCATGACGCCAGATGTTCAGCGACTGCGGCAGCGAATCCAGGCCCGAGAGCACCGTCGATCCGGTGGTGGTCAGTCCGGACATCGCCTCGAAGAATGCGTCGGTAAAACTCAGGTGAGGCAGTTCGGCCAGGAACGGGATCGTGGAGACCAGGGTCGCCGAGATCCAGCAGGCCACCACCAGCAGCGCGCCGTCACGCGCCTGCAGTTCGCGCCCCGCGCGCCGGGTTATCGTCCACAGCAAGACGCCAACGGTGGCCGCCGTGCCCGCCGCGTAGGCAAAGGCGCGGTGCGCACCATCGCCGACCTCGATCGACCAGCCCAGCGGCAGCGCGAAGGCGAGCGAGAACAGCACCAGGAAGCCGCCCAGCACACGACCGGTGACCAGGATACGACGCATCGGTGCGGCGGCTAAAAGAAGCGCACCCCGACCTGGAACAGCTTCTCGACCTGAGGAATCGAACGCTTGTTTTCCAGGAACACGATCACATGGTCTTCGGATTCGATGACTGTGTCGTGATGCGCGATGATGACTTCAGAACTGCCATTTCGGCCGCTACGCACGATGGCGCCAATGGTCGCGCCGCGCGGAAGATCGATTTCCTCAATGCGTCTGCCAACCACCTTCGAGGACTTCGCATCTCCGTGCGCGATCGCCTCCAAGGCCTCGGCCGCGCCACGTCGCAGCGAGTGCACCGCGACGATGTCGCCGCGCCGCACATGCGTGAGCAACTGCCCGATCGTGGTCTGGGCGGGAACGATCGCGATGTCGATCTTGCTATCGAGCATCAGCTCGGCGTAGGCGACGCGATTGATCAGCGCAATCACCCTCCTGGCCCCCATCCGGCGGGCCAGCATGCACGACATGATGTTGTTCTCGTCGTCGTTGGTCAGTGCGATGAACAAGTCCATCTCGCCGACGCTTTCGTCCGCAAGCAGTTCCTCGTTGGTCGAGTCGCCATTGAGCACCAGCGTGGACGACGGCAGCTGGCTGGCCAGGTATTCGCAGCGCCGCTGGCTGTGTTCGATCAGCTTAACCTCGTAGCGGCTGCCCAAGGCCCGCGCCAGACGCAGGCCAATGTTGCCGCCGCCGGCGATCATGATTCTGCGCACCGGCTTGTCCATGCGACGCAGGTCAGACAGCGCGGTACGGATGTGCTCGGACGCGGCCAGCAGAAAGACCTCGTCCCCCGCCTCGATCAGCGTGCCGCCGTCCGGTGTGATCGGACGGTCGCCGCGAAAAATCGCCACGACGCGCAGATCGACGCTCGGATGGTACTGGCGCAGATCGCGGATCGGGTGCTGCACCAGCGGACCGCCCGCGTAAGCGCGCACCGCGATCAGGCTCACCCGTCCGTTGCCGAACTCCAGCACCTGCAGCGCCTCGGGAAACTCGATCAGCTTGAAGATGTAATCGCAGACCGTCTGCTCGGGGCAGATCAGGTGATCGACATAAAACCCGCCAGCACCGGTGATCTCCGGATGGTCCTGGAACTCCGGTGCGCGTACCCGCGCGATCCGGGTCGGAATGTTGAATACCCGCGCGGCGAGCTGACAGGCGACCAGATTGGTCTCGTCCTTGGCCGCTGTGGCGATCAGCATGTCGGCGTCATTGGCGCCAGCATGCTCAAGCGTGGTCGGATGCGTGCCGTTGCCGGCGACAGTGCGCAAGTCGAGCCGATCTTGCAGCAGCGCAAGGCGCTCCGGGTCCGTGTCGACCACCGTGATGTCGTTCAGTTCGGAGACCAGGCTCGCGGCAACGGATTCGCCGACCCGGCCCGCACCCAGGATGATGATCTTCAAAGCAGACTTTCCCGGGCAGCGCTCAGCCGCCCGACTTCCGATAAGCGCCGCGCGAAAGATCGATGCCCAGCTGCTTGAGTTTGCGGTACAGGTGGGTGCGTTCCAGACCGGTGCGCTCGGCAACGCGGGTCATGCTGCCCTGCTCACGCGCGAGATGATGCTCGAAGTAAGCCCGCTCGAACGCGTCGCGCGCCTCGCGCAACGGCAGATCGATCGGAAGTTCGCGTAGCAACACCGATGCCGGAGCGCCCACGCGAAGATCAAGATCGGCCGGCTGACTGGCGAACTGGACCGGTTCGGTCTGCGTGGCGCTGCCGCCTGGCGCGAATGCGGGCGCCGCGACCGCGACTGCCTGCGGCGCGGCCGCGGCCGCGCGCACGGCGGGCGCAGTCTTGTTGCGCGCCAACCCCTGCTCGACCGCCTTGAGCAGCTTTTGCAGCGCAATGGGTTTTTCCAGGAAGTCGAGCGCGCCGATGCGTGTCGCCTCGACCGCGGTGTCGATCGTGGCGTGGCCGGACATCATGATGACCGGCATCGTCAGCTTGCCGCCAGCCGCCCACTCCTTGAGCAGGGTGACGCCGTCAGTGTCGGGCATCCAGATGTCGAGCAACACCAGGTCGAGCGGACTTTCCTCGCGCACCTTGCGCGCCTGTTGCGCACTTTCGGCGAGCAATACCGAATGTCCTTCGTCGCCGAGGATTTCCGAGAGCAACTCCCGGATGCCCACCTCGTCGTCAACCACCAAAATTTCAGCCATCGGAGCGGTCTCGACCCTTCGCCACGGATTCAAGGGGTCGATTGTCCACGGATTTGACCAATTTCGTAAATAGGATCGAGACCTGGGCCCCAAGCACATGGCCGGAATCGTCGATCCGGTTGACCAGATCGATGCGCGCGCCGTGTTCATCGACGATCTTGCGAACGATCGCCAATCCGAGCCCGGTGCCTCGCGTCTTGCTGGTCACATAGGGCTCGAAGGCTCTCGCCAGCATCGCCGGCGCAAAGCCGCTGCCGTTGTCTCGCACCCGCAGGCGCACCACCTGATGGCCGTCAGCCATCTTCAGCGATGCCGTGCTGACGATGATTTCTGGGTGCTCGGTTTTTTCAGCCGCCTCAAGCGCATTCTTGAGCAGGTTGTGAACCACCTGGCGCAGTTGGGTCGCATCGCCGAGCACCGGTTCGAGCGGATGACCCAGCTCCAGCCGGATCGCCGCATTGTTCGCTGGCGCCGAATACAGCCGCAGCACGTCCTCGACCAGCTCGTTCAGATTGAGCGGCACCAGGCGCGCCGCCGGCAACCGGGCATAGTTACGAAATTCATCGACCATCGCCTTGAGCGCGGCGACCTGATTGACGATCGTGCGCGAATTCTTCTCGAGCAGTTCGGCGTCAGGGCCAGTGAGCTTGTCGCGCAGCTTCAGATGGGTGCGCTCGGCGGCAAGCTGGATCGGCGTCAGGGGATTGGTGATCTCGTGCGCGAGCCGGCGCGCCACCTCTGCCCAGGCGACCGCCCGTTGCGCCGAGATCACCGCACTGATGTCGTCGAACACGATCACATAGCCGGCGCGGCTTTCACTCAAGGTCGAGCCGCGCGCAAGCAGCGTCTGCTCCGTCTGCGCGGGCACCGAGCCTGCCACCGGTTCATCGGCGCGCGACGCACGTGTCAGCACATACTGGCGCTGCCAGCTGCCAGAGCCGGCCGCAGCCTGTTCGACGAAGGCGGCACGGATCTCGTCAGCCAGCGCCCCGACGCGCGGCAGCTGCGCGAGTTCGTCGCCAAGATGCGAGGCCAGTTCCGCCCCGAGGATGCGGTCGGCGCCGGGATTGGCCAGCATCAAGCGCCAGTGCGCGTCGAGCACCATCACCCCCGCATCCAGGTTGATCAGCACGCTTTGGAGTTGCGCATGCGCGCTCTGGAGCTCGCGCTGATTGCGATCGACCAGTGCGCGTGCGTCCTGCAACTGCCGGGTCATTTCGTTGAACGAGCGGGTCAGCACGCCAAGCTCGTCGCGGCCGGTGTAGTCCTTGACCTGCCTGAAGTTGCCCTCGGCGACTGAACGGGTCGCCGCCGCCAGTTCGGCCAGCGGACCAACCAGCCAGCCAGCCAGCAGGAATGCGCCGGCGACCGCCGCAAACAGCGTCAGCAGGAAGGTCAGCGTCAGCGTCGTGCGAAAGATCCGCTTCAGACCGGCACGCGCCAGCGACAGCTCCTGGAAGTCGCGATAACCCTGCTGGACAGCGTCGGCATTGTCCTCGAGTGCCGTGGGCACCGCCTGGACCAGTTGCAGAAAGCGAGTCTCCTCGAGCAGCTGCCCCGGCGCATCGATCGCAGTGATCACCCGCATCTGCAGCGTGTTCGACCCACTGCCTGTTCCGATGCCCTCGACGCGCGCGTAGTGACGGGTTAGTCGTGCCTGGCGCAGCGCTTCGGAGGGAGGCAGCTCGGGCAGCAGCTGCGTCAGGCGGCTCGAGCTGGCGGCGACGACGCGGCCACCTCCGGTTACGACCAGGGCGTCCGGCACCCGCAACTGTCCGCGGATGCGCGACAGCGCCGCGGGCAGCGTCGTGGGCCCGACCTCGCCGAGTTCGGAGGCCATCAGCGAGGCCTTTTGAGAGAGGTCAGCCAGCTGCGCATCGAGCGAGGCGCGCGCCAGGCTCATGCCGGAATCCAGGGCACGCTCCAGCGGCACGTCGAACCAGGATTCGATCGAACGCCCGACGAACTGCACCGCAACCACAAAGACCAGCACCACCGGCACCACGGTCATCAGGATGAACGCGCCCGCCATCCGCGCCATCAGCCTGGTGCCGAACAGGCGTCGGCGATAGCGCGCGACCAGCCGGCGCAGCAGCTCGAACACCAGCACCACGATGACGCCGCCGACTGCGATTGTGATCCATAGCAACACCGGGTAGTGGCGCTCGAACAGGCGCGTGTTGCCACTGGCGGTGGCCAACAGGACCAGCAGCACCACCGAGATCGCGACCGACACGATCAACGCGGCCCGCAGCACCCGCGTGATCGCGCGCCTGTCGCGATCTAGGGATTGAACGGGACGGGTTTCCATGCCGACTGCAAGCTCCAGTCGCGGCTGGTCAATGCGCTGATCTGGAAGGGCTTGGGCAGCAGCGACGAGTCGAGTCTGAGCCGCACGCGCGCCTCGTACAGGATTCCCGGCTGCATCTGTCCGATGTCCATGACCCGCCAGTCGCGCACCCGGCCCAGCGCCGCCAACGCCTGCCCAAGCGTCTCGTAGGAGCGCATCCAGTCATCTCCGGTCAGCCGGTATTCGCGGGTCAGCGCGTGATAGCTGAGCCGCAGCACGCGCTGCGCCTCGACCGCGCGGGCGTCCCACCAATACCAGCGCGGTCGCAGCAGCTCGAACTCAAGGGTGAACGGCAGCGTGACGCCGCGATTGATCGCGTCCTGCTGATGCGCAGCCAGTTCGACGCGGAAATCCGCCGACACAACCCAGCCGGCGCTTTCGGGTGCACGTTGCATCTTGACGGCACCGACGCTGATGTCATCGCTGGCCCGCGCCGGCGATGACAGCCCGAGGCCGGCCGCGCACACAAGGACCAGCAGCATCAGCGCCCGGATTCGGCTGGCAGTCACGGGCGTTTGGAGATCAGTGCGTAGAAGAAACCATCATGGTCGCGCAGGGGTTCCGAGCACGGTCTGAGTTGCCCCAGCGGGTTTTGCTGCTCGTCACCCTCCCAGTGCCAGGCCAGCGGTTCACGCAGCGCATCGGGATGGGCAGCCACAAAGCCGCTGACGACCCGCTCCCCCTCCGCATGAAACACCGAACAGGTGGCATAGAGCAATTTACCACCCGGCTCGAGCAAGGGCCAAAGCGCGGCCAGCATTTCCGACTGCTGCCGGGAAAGTGTCGCAAGATCGCGACGACGACGCAGCCAGCGAATCTCGGGGTGACGACGCACGATGCCCGACGCCGAGCAGGGCGCATCGAGCAAGATGCGCTGGAACGGCTTGTCGTCCCACCAGGCCGACGGATTGGCGGCATCGGCCGCACGCAGGCTGGCGCGCAATCCGAGCCGGACGAGATTTTCGTCGACCCGCGCAAGGCGCTGCGGATCGGCATCGATCGCGGTCAGCTCGCAGTCGGCCAGTTCAAGCAGGTGGGTGGTCTTGCCGCCTGGCGCGGCGCAGGCATCGAGCACTCGCATGCCATCGCCAACTTGCAGCAGCGGCGCCGCCAGCTGCGCCGCCAGATCCTGCACGCTGATCAGCCCCTCGGCAAAGCCCGGTAAGCGTGCGACATCAGATGGCGCGTCAAGCCGAATCGCCTGCGGTCCAAGCACCACGCCTTTCATGCTGGCCTGGGCCAAAATCCGCAAGTAAGTATTTACATCAATGCGGCGTTGATTGACCCGCAGCGTCATCGGCGGGGGCAGATTGTCGGCCTGAAGAATCTGCGTCCAGTGCTGCGGATGATCCCGGCGCAGCTGCTCGACCCACCAGGCAGGGTGGTTCCAGCGGCCTTCGGGGGTGGCCATCGCAGCCTCGAGCAGCAGATCGCGCTCGCGCAGGAAACGCCGCAAGGTTGCATTCAGGAAGGGCGCACCATGGCGCAGCACCGGCTGCGAACGGGCTGCCTCGACCGCCTGATCGACGATCACCGCCTCATGACGGCGCCCGGGCTCCAGCAACTGGGCCAACACCACCAGTTGCAAGGCCGCCAGCGCAGGGGCCGGGGGGCGCGCGTTGAGCCGCGTGGCGATCGCCTCGCAAGTGCCGAGCTTGCGCACCGCGTGATAGGCGAACTCCTGCATCGCACCGCGCGATGCAGCCGGCAGCTGCTGGGCCTTCTCGGCTGCAGCCAGCGCGGGCGGAAGCAGATGGCCGGCGCGAACCTGGGCGAGCGCCGCGGACGCCGCAAGCAACTCCTGCCCCAGTGGGGCACGCAAGCCCCCCGCAGACGGGTCGCCGGCCGCGTCGGTCATCGACCGCCGGTCGACATCGCCATCAGCCGACGGATCCGCTCTTCGGTGGCCGGGTGGGTGGAGAACAGGCCTCGCAGGCCACCGCCCGACAGCGGATTGACGATCATCATCTGCGCGGTCTCAGGATGTCGCTCGGTGGCGTCCAGCGCAATGCCCTGCGCGTAGCGCTGGATCTTGTCGAGCGCCGAGGCCAGTGCATGCGGATCGCCGGAGATCTCGGCACCGCCACGATCCGCCTCGAACTCGCGAGCCCGGGAAATGGCCATCTGGATCAGCGCGCCCGCGATCGGCGCGAGCAAAGCCACCAGAATGCTGGCGATCGGGTTGGCCGGACGGCCCTCGGAATCGCGCCCGCCGAACAGCAGCGCAAAATTGGCCAGCGCCGAGATCGCACCAGCCATCGTCGCAGAGATCGTCGAGATCAGAATGTCGCGATGTTTGACGTGCGCCAGCTCATGGGCCATCACCCCGCGCAACTCGCGCGCTGACAACACCCGCAGGATGCCGGTGGTGGCGGCGACCGCTGCATGCTCCGGATTGCGGCCGGTGGCAAACGCATTGGGCGCCTCCTCATCGATCAGGTAGACCCGCGGCATCGGCAACTGCGCCCTCCCGGCGAGCTCTCGCACCATGCCGTAGAACTGCGGCGCGCTGGTCTCGTCGACCTCTTGCGCGTTGTACATGCGCAGCACCAGCTTGTCGGAAAACCAGTAGGCGAAGAAGTTGGACAGCAGCGCAAAACCGAGCGCCAGCAACATGCCCGACTTGCCGCCCATCGCTGCGCCGAGGACACCGAACAAGGCGGTGATCGCCGCCATCAGCATCGCCGTCTTCATCCAGTTGAACATCGCTCGCCTCCGGGTTGGTCCAGGCTGGCCGGTGCCGCCTGGTCAAAACTTCATGTGGGTGCTGCCTGTGTCGCGTTCAAGACCCGGACATTTCATCCGGGCGGCCCGCCAGCCGCCGGGCCCGGCGGCGACAGGAAGCGTTCGCCGGCCTGGATCGCGAAACCGCGCAGAAAATCAGCCAGTGCGAGCCGACGCCCGCCCGGCTTTTGCAGCTCCAGCAAGGACAGCACGCCCTGCCCGCAGGCGACCAGCAGGCCGTCGTCGCTGGCCTGCAGCACCGTGCCCGGCTGGGCGCCAGCGCTCGGCCGGGCAAGCGCCCGGGCGCGCCACAGCTTGATCGGCTCCGCGATGCGCGCCATGCGCAGCTGCGTGCCCGGAAACGGGTCGAAGGCACGCACCTTGTCGGCCAGCCGGTCTGCCGGCAAGCCCCAGTCGAGCATGGTCTCCGATTTCGTGATCTTGGCTGCGTAGGTAACGCCCTGCGCGGGCTGCGCCACCGGCTTTAGCGTCCCGGCCTGCAGTGCCTCGAGGGCCTCGACGATCATCGCGGCACCGAGCTCGGCAAGACGATCATGCAGGCTGGCGGCCGACTCTTGCGGACCGATCGGCAGCGCGCGGGCGCTGAGCATCGGCCCGGTGTCCAGGCCCTCGTCCATCTGCATGATCGTGATGCCGCTGGTCCGGTCGCCAGCCTCGATCGCACGCTGGATCGGCGCGGCGCCGCGCCAGCGCGGCAGCAGCGATGCATGGATGTTGATGCAGCCAAAACGCGCCGCGCGCAGAACCTCCGTCGGCAGGATCAAGCCGTAGGCGGCCACGATGATTGCATCGGCGTTGACCGCCGCGATCTGGCCCTGCACCTCGGGATCACGCAGCGTGCGCGGCTGCAGCACCGGCACCCCGGCCTGCAACGCGCGCCTTTTGACCGGACTGGCCTGCAGCTTCTGGCCGCGCCCGGCCGGTTGGTCGGCGCGCGTCAGCACGAGTTCGAGCTGATGCCCGGCCTCAAGCAGCGATGAGAGGGCGCGCTCGGCGAACTCCGGCGTGCCTGCGAAGATCAGTCTCAGGCGGCCTCGCGATCGCTCTTGAGCAACTTGGTGCGAATGCGAGATTGCTTGAGCCGCGACAGGTACTGCACAAACACTCGGCCGTTCAGATGGTCGATTTCATGCTGCAGGCAGACCGCCAGCAAGCCGTCGGCCTGCAGCTCGAAGGGCTTGCCGTGCTCGTCCAACGCGCGTACGCGCACCGAGGCTGGGCGCTCCACCTCCTCATAGACACCGGGGACTGACAGGCAGCCTTCTTCATAGACCCGCTTTTCGCCACCGGAGTCGAGGATTTCCGGATTGATGAACACCTTGAGCTGGTTCTTGGTCTCGGACACGTCGATGACGATCACCCTCTGGTGAACATCAACCTGTGTGGCCGCCAGACCGATCCCGGGAGCCTCATACATCGTCTCGGCCATGGCCGAGACCAGCTCACGCAGCGCGTCGTCGAAGACCTCGACCGGCTTGGCAATCGTGTGCAGGCGAGCGTCGGGGTATTTGAGAATTTGCAGTGCGGCCATCGGCTAAACCCTACCGTCCGTTCCTGTTCAAACTTGCGGCATCAAGGGATTACTTGCAGAATTTAAGGCGATTTCTGACATTTCAAGCCCGGGCTTGTCCGGGCGTCGGTCGAGCAAGTCCGGGGTCGGAACCCATGCGCAGACCCTTCCCGAGAGGCCGCCAGCAGCATGAAAAATTTTAGCACGCAGGCCCTGGCGGTGCTGCTGGGCTTGGCCCTCGCAGCCCTCGCACCAACCGCGGCGGCGACCAGCCCGCTGGAGATCGCCCAAGATGCGCCCGAACGGCATGTCGTGGTACGCGGCGACACGCTGTGGGGCATCGCGGGCAGGTTCCTGACCAAGCCGTGGCGCTGGCCGGAAATTTGGCAGCTGAACCGCGACCAGATCGTCAACCCGCATCGGATCTACCCGGGTGACATCGTCTACCTGGACAAGTCCGGTGTATCACCCCGGCTGCGCCTGGCCAGGCCGATCGGCAGCGGCAGCTCGGTGCAGGGTGGTTCGAGCGCCGGCGGTGCCACCCAGAGTCGTGAAATCCAGATCCCGGAACGCCGGTCACCGGCGGTGCGCAGTGAAGCACTTGCGCCGGCACCGATCCCCACGATCGACATCGCGGCAATCGAGCCGTTCCTGAGCCGGCCACTGATCGTCGATGAGCGAGCGCTGGCGGCCAATCCTCGCATCATCGCAACCCAGGACGGTCGGGTCTACCTGAGCCGAGACGAACTCGCCTATGTGCGGGGCATCACCGACGAGTCCGTGCGCGACTGGCATGTCTATCGCAATCCGCGCCCACTGTTCGATCCGGACACCCGCAAGCCGCTCGCCTTCGAGGCCGAGTTCGTCGGATCGGCGCGGCTTGAACGCGGCGGCGATCCGGCCACGATGCGCATCACCGGCGTCAACGCCGAGATCGGCCCGGGCGACCGGCTAGTGCCAGCGGACAAAACCCGGATGGACAGCTTTGCGCCGCGTCCGCCCGAGGCCCCGGTCCAGGGCAGCATCGTGTCGGTCTATCGGGGCGTCACCCAGGCGGGTCGCAACAGCGTCGTTGCGCTCAATCGCGGCACCGGGGCTGGACTGCAGCTCGGGCATGTGCTCGAGATCCGCGAGCGCGGGCGGCTGGTCCCGGACCGCGAGACCCGCAAGCTGGTACAACTTCCGGGTGAGGCGATTGGCCATCTTTTAGTTTTCCGGGCGTTCGATAACATCAGCTACGCATTGATCATGGAGTCGTCGCGCGACGTCAGCGTCGGCGACGGCGTATTCAACCCGTAGCCAGCGTTTCTGCACATGCCCCTTGTCGAGGCCGGGCGCGCCGAGCGCGCTGCCTGGCTGCATCTCGCACTCACGGCAGGCCTGGGCCCGGTCGGCATCCGCGAACTGCTCGGTGTCTTCGGCCTGCCGGAAGATGTCCTTGCAGCCTCCCGCCATGCGCTGGCGCGTGTGGCCGGTGACAGGCTGGCCGCGGCGATCAAGAACGCCGATGCGCAGCGCGATGCGCTGATTGAACAGGCGCTTGCGTGGGCGCAGGCACCCGACAATCATCTGGTCTGCCTGTCTGACCCGGATTATCCGCAACAGTTGCTGCAAATCGGCGATCCGCCGGCCCTGTTTTATCTGCGTGGCTCGCGCGAAGTGCTCGCCCGGCCGGCGATCGCCATTGTCGGCAGTCGCTCGGCCTCGCGGGGCGGTTGTGACACCGCCAAGGCCTTTGCCGAGTCGCTCGCACAGGCCAGTCTCACGGTCGTCAGCGGTCTGGCGCAGGGCATCGACGCGGCGGCGCATCAGGGCGCACTGCACACGCCGGCCGGCACCCTCGCGGTGCTCGGCACCGGGGTCGATCTGCCGTATCCGCCCGGCAATCGCCAGCTGGCCGAAGCGATCGTCACGCAGGGTGGCGCGCTACTTGCCGAGGTGCCACTGGGCACCGGTCCAAGGGCGGCAAATTTTCCGCGACGCAACCGCCTGATCGCCGGGCTGTCGCTCGGTGTGCTGGTGGTCGAAGCCGCGCTGCGCAGCGGATCGCTGATCACCGCCCGCCAGGCTGGCGAGTTCGGCCGGGAGGTGTTTGCCATTCCGGGCTCGATCCATTCCCCGCTGGCCAGGGGCTGTCATCTGCTGCTCAAGCAGGGCGCACGGCTGGTCGAATCCGCGACCGACGTGCTCGACGAATTGCCCAGACTGCCGAGCGCGGCGCCAGCGCCGAACCGCTCGGCAACCGTCCGGGGCGATCCGCAGACGCGCTCGTCGCCCCGCCAGGACCCGGTACTGGTGGCGATGGGCTGGGATCCGGTAGGCCTGGACACGCTCGCCGCCCGACTGGCTGCGCGTCCCGGCGCGACCGACCAGCCCGGCGCGCTCGCCGCCAGGCTGCTGTCGCTGGAACTGGACGGCCTGGTCGAGCAGCTGGTCGACGGCCGCTACCAGCGACGCCCGCCGCTTTGAGGCCCGGTCCCGCAGGGATGTCTGCAACGGCAGTCCTGACTGCGGCACACCGGCCGGCGGCGATGCATTCGGGGCCATGTACACTGAATTACGAACCGGGCTCGGCTTGCACGATTGCATGAGCCCCTCTTATGATGGCGCCGATTTTTCACCATGAGCAAAACGCTGATCATTGCCGAAAAACCCTCGGTCGCCGCAGACCTTGCGCGCGCCCTGGGCGGTTTCACGCGCCAAAAAGATTACTTCGAGAGCGATGACTACCTGATTTCATCGGCAGTCGGACATCTGGTCGAAATCTCGGCGCCGGAGCAGTTCGAGGTCAAGCGCGGGAAGTGGTCGTTTGCCAACCTGCCCGTGATCCCGCCCACGTTCGACATCCAGCCGATCGCGCGCAACGAAGAGCGCCTGAAACTGCTGACCCGTCTGATCCGGCGCAAGGACGTCGACGGGCTGATCAACGCCTGTGACGCTGGACGCGAGGGCGAGCTGATCTTCCGGCTGATTGCCCAGTACGCCAAGGCAAAGCAGCCGATTCAGCGGCTCTGGCTGCAATCGATGACCCCGGCCGCGATCCGCGAAGCCTTTGCCAACCTGCGCGAAGACAATGACATGCGCCCGCTGGCAGACGCCGCGCGCTGCCGCTCCGAGGCCGACTGGCTGGTCGGCATCAACGGCACGCGTGCAATGACCGCGTTCAACTCGCGTGACGGCGGGTTTTACCTGACCACGGTCGGACGGGTGCAGACGCCGACGCTGGCGATCGTCGTCGAGCGCGAAGAGCGCATCAAGCGATTCGTCTCGCGCGACTATTTCGAGGTGCGCGCCACGTTCCAGGCACAGGCCGGCAGCTACGAAGGGCGCTGGTTCGACCCCGCGTTCCGCAAGGGCGAGGATGGCGAGGCGCGGGCCGAACGGCTGTGGGATAAGGCGCGCGCAGACGCGATCGCCGCAGCCTGCAGCGGGCAGCCCGGCGACGTCAGCGAAGAGTCCAAGCCGACCACCCAGGCGCCGCCGCAACTGTTCGATCTGACCAGCCTGCAGCGCGAGGCCAACGGCCGGTTCGGGTTTTCGGCCAAGACCACGCTGTCGATTGCGCAGGCGCTGTACGAAAAACACAAGGTGCTGACCTACCCCCGAACCGACTCCAAGGCCTTGCCGGAGGACTACATCGGCACGGTCGGCAGCACGATCGATTCGCTACGGGCAATCAGCCAGTTCGAACCGCATGCACGCCAGATCCTGGACAAGGGCTGGGTGCGCCCCAACAAGCGGGTGTTCGACAACTCGAAAGTCAGCGATCACTTTGCAATCATCCCAACGCAGCAGACGCCCGGTAACCTGAGCGATGCGGAGCAGCGGGTCTACGACCTGGTGGTGCGCCGATTCCTGGCGGTTTTCTTCCCGTCGGCCGAATACCTGGTCACCACCCGGATCACGACGGTCGGCGAACATCGCTTCAAGACCGAAGGCAAGGTGCTGAAGAATCCGGGCTGGCTGGCGGTCTACGGACGCGCGCTGGAGGCTGACTCGGGCGCGGGCGCAGGCAAGGGCGACACGATACTGGTGCCGGTCGAGGCCGGCGAACGGGTCGATACCGAGCAGGTCGACGTGGTCGCACTGGCCACCAAGCCGCCAGCCCGCTACAGCGAGGCCACGCTGCTGTCGGCGATGGAAGGCGCCGGCAAACTGATCGAAGATGATGAACTTCGTGAAGCAATGGCCGAGAAGGGCCTGGGAACGCCAGCCACCCGCGCCGCGATCATCGAGGGTCTGATCGCCGAGAACTACCTGATCCGGGAGGGCCGCGAGCTGATCCCGACCACCAAGGCCTTCCAGCTGCTGACGCTGCTGCGCGGCCTGGGCGTGCTGGAACTGACGATGCCGGAACTCACCGGCGAGTGGGAACACAAGCTCGCCGAGATGGAGCGCGGCCGGCTCGGGCGCGAGCAATTCATGCACGAGATCGGCGAGGTCACCCGCCGGATCGTCGAACGCGCAAAGAACTACCAGGCCGATACCGTTCCCGGCGACTACGCGACCTTGTCGGCGCCCTGTCCGAAATGCGGCGGCGTGGTGCAGGAGAACTACAAGCGCTTCGCGTGCACCCGCTGCGACTTTTCGATCACCAAGATCCCCGGCTCGCGCCAGCTCGAGGTCGTCGAGGCCGAACAACTGCTGCGCGAACGTACGATCGGTCCGCTGCAGGGCTTCCGCAGCCGCCTCGGGCGTCCGTTTGCGGCCATCTTGAAAATCACCCCCGAATGCAAGCTTGAGTTCGACTTCGGCCAGAGCAACGACGACGAGGGTGCGGGCGAAGCGATCGATTTTTCCGGGCAAGAGGTGGTCGGCCCGTGCCCGAAATGCTCGAACCGGGTGTTTGAGCACGGCATGTCCTACGTTTGCGAGAAATCGGTCGGCTCGGATCGCAGCTGCGACTTTCGCACCGGCAAGATCATCCTGCAGCAGGAGATCTCGCGCGAACAGGCCACCAAGCTGCTCGACGAGGGTCGCACCGACCTGCTGCCCGGCTTCATTTCGTCGCGTACCCGACGCAAGTTCAAGGCCTTCCTGGTGCGCGGGGCCGACGGCAAGATCGGCTTCGAATTCGAGGCCAGGCCGGGAGGTGACAAGCCACGTACCAGCGGGCGCATCAGCCGCAAGGCGGCGCCGGATGCGGCGCGTGATTCGAACGCGAGCACAGCAGACTCCGTACCGAAGGCCGCAAGCGACAAGCCGGTGGGCAAGAACACAGTCAGGAAGCCCGCTGCCAAAAAATCGGCCGCAAAAAAACCGGCTGCAAAGAAACTTGCCGCAAAAAAACCGGCTGTGAAAACTCCGGCTGCGAAGAAACCTGCTGCGAAAACGCCGGCTGTCAGAAAAACCGCCGGCCGCAAGGCGCCGGTCGGCCCGGCTGCTGAGAAGACCTGACATCGGGCGTCAGGCTCGTCGCGCCGCATGATCGCGCGAGTGCCCGATCTGCAGCTATCCTTGGCGCGTGGAACTACTTCTTGCCGACTGGGTGTTTGGATACGGATCGCTGATCTGGAACCCCGAAATCGACTATCGACGTGCCGAGCTGGCAACGGCGCATGGCTATCACCGCTCGTTTTGCATCCGATCGACCCGACATCGCGGCACCCGCGAGGATCCGGGCGTGGTGCTCGGGCTCGATCGCGGCGGCAGTTGCATCGGCCTTGCCTTCCAGCTGCATCATGCGCAGCGGCGACAGGCGATCGCCGCGCTGTATGACCGTGAAATGCAGAACCGGGTCTACGTGCCGACGCTGGTCGCGATCACGCTTCGCAACGGGGCGCAGCTGCGGGCGCTGAGCTTTGTGGCCAATCGCGCCAGTGACGCGTACCAGCCACTCAAGGAAGCCGAACTGCTGCGCAGGCTGCGGCATTGCCACGGCGGACGCGGCTCGAACCGCGACTACGCCCTGAACACCTTCCATGCACTGTGCGAACGCGGCGTGCATGATGCGCGGCTGGCCAGGCTGGTACACCAGCTGCTCGGCGAACATCGCAGCCACCACACCGACTCGGTGCCGATGGCAGTGTCAGGCTAACGTCAAGCTCACGCAGGCATAGTTGCGCCGTGTCTCCTCCGTCTCCCATAAAGACTGGAGTTTGTGCCCGGCCTACGAGCCGGGCTTCTTTTTTTCTGCGTCCGGCATCTCGCTGGCGCGCCCGGCGCGGGATAATGCGCCGAGCGGTGTGCACCTCAGGCGGCGCAGACAAACCATGTCCACCCCAAATCCGACGATGACAGCTCGCAGGATCATCGCTGCGCCCGGTCGGGCGCTTGCCTCATTGCAACACGCGCCGATGCAGCTCGGGCCTGACAGTTTGTCGCGCCGCGACATCGCCCGAATGGCCTTGCGCCTGGCCGCAAGCATGTTCGTTGCCGGCGGCACCGCGGCCTGTGCGAGCCTGTCGCCCGGAGCCGCCAGCCGGCAAGCTTTTCGCGCCAATCCGTTCACGCTCGGCGTGGCCTCCGGTTGTCCGCGCGCCGACAGCCTCGTGTTGTGGACGCGGCTGGCGCCCAGCCCATCGTCACCCGATGGCGGGATGCCCGCGCAAACGGTCACGCTGCGCTGGGAGGTGGCCGAGGACGAGAACTTCGCGCATATCGTGCGGCGCGGCATCGTCCAGGCGCTGCCGTCGCGCGCCCACACAGCCCATGTCAAGGTCGCCGGCCTGCAACCGGCGCGCTGGTACTGGTACCGGTTCATTGCCGGCGACGGCGGCGCCGCAATCGCCAGCCCCGCCGGCCGCACCCGCACAGCCGCTGGCCCTGGCCAGCGCGACGAGATCCTGCAGATCGCGACGGCCTCCTGCCAACACTATGAGCGCGGCCATTTCGCCGCCCTTCGCCATCTGGCCGACGAGAGCCCGGATCTGATCGTCTTCCTGGGCGACTACATCTACGAGTCGAACCTGAAGCAGCCACCGGTGCGCACACACTGGAACCCGGAGCCGCGCGATCTGAGCGGCTACCGTCTGCGCTATGCGCAATACCGCACCGACACGGACCTGCAGCGCGCCCATGCGGTCGCTCCCTGGCTGATGACCTGGGATGATCACGAGGTCGACAACGACTATGCGAACGACCGCTCCCGGCGGCTGGAGGCTGATTTCCTGCAGCGGCGTGCGGCCGCCTACCTCGCCTACTTCGAACACATGCCGCTCGACCCGCAACTGCTGCCGGTCGGCGCATCGATGCGCATCTACGAGGGCTACAGCTTCGGCGACCTGGCCAGCATCCAGATGCTCGACTGCCGGCAGTACCGCAGCTACCAGTCCTGTCCGAAGCCTGGGCAAGGCGGCTCGAACGTCGTCGAGCGCTGCGACGAGATGCATGATCCGTCACGCACCATGCTCGGCCTGGAGCAGGAGCGCTGGCTGGCCGGTCAGTTGCGCAGCTCGCGGGCACGCTGGAACCTGATCGCGCAATCGACGCTGTTCTCGCCGTTTGACTCGATGATCGGACCGGGCGAGCGCGTCTGGACCGATGGCTGGAGTGGCTATCCGGCCGCGCAGCGGCGGCTGGTGACCGAAATACAGGCCAGTCGGGTGCGCAATCCGGTGATCCTCGGCGGCGATGTGCACGCCAATTACGTGGCCGACGTGAAGGCCGACTTCGCACGGCCCGACTCGCCGACGATCGCGACCGAATTTTGCGTCACCTCGATCACCTCGCCATCGAACATGTCGCAGGCGCGGATCGATGCGGTACTGCCAGAAAATCCGCACATCCTGTTGGGCGACAATCGCCAGCGCGGCTATCTGTCGCTGCGACTGACCCAGGATCGCTGCGAGGCCCGGCTGCGCACGATTTCCGATCCGCGCGACGCGCAGGCCACGCTGACGACCCGTGCGAGCTTCGTTGTCGACAGCGACCGGCCGGGCGCCCGGCGTACCGGATGATGCGGCGCCTGCGCGCGGGCACACTGCTCTTGTCGCTGCTGCTCGGCGGCTGTGCGCTGACCCCCGAGCAGGCCGACAGTCACATCGACCGCCTGGTCGATGCCGCAATCTCCGAATGGAAGCTGTGGGGGCAGGCGCGGGTTCGCGAACGCGACGACGGCTCGCTGTGCGCAGTGCTCGATGCGACTGAGCTCCCGGCACGCGCCGAACCCCCGGACAGGACCGCTGGCGAGATTTGCCTGCCGGTGCAAGACGGCTGCGGCCGCGAACTGTCGTCGCGCTACTGCCCGCTGGTCAATCGTTACTGGCCCGGCGTCTCGCCCTACCGACATCCCTGCACGCTGACCGACCTTTGCGTCGCGCAGCGCCCGGCCGGCATGGCGCCGGTGCACACCGAGCCCTGGTCAGCCGCATTCATCAGCTATCTGGTCCGCCAGGCCGGACTCGGCTGGTTCCGCTTTACGGCCAGCGATACGCACGCCGACTACGTGGCGGCCGCGCGCGACGGCCTGATGCCGGATTTCGTGCTGCTTACGACACCGCTGCGGCCGCAGCGCGGCGACCTGCTGTGCCTGGCGCGCGGGCCGAGCCGGGGCATCACTCCGGATCAGATCGATGCCATCGCGCCGGCCGCAAGTGGGCCGGGATTCACGCGGATGCACTGCGATCTGGTGGTCGGGCTAGACCCGGCGCGGCGCGTCGCGATGCTGATCGGCGGCAATGTTGCGCAGGCGGTGTCGCTGCGCGAGGTGGCGCTGGACGCGCAGGGCTTCGTGCAATGGGAAGCGCCGCCGCGGCCCGGCTGGCTGCTCGCGCTGCGACTGCGCGCCGCGCGTGCGGGCCCGCTTACTTGGCGAACAACGATTCCGGATGCTCGAACGCCTTGAACTCGAGCGCATTGCCCGACGGATCCAGAAAGAACATCGTCGATTGCTCGCCGACCTCGCCCTTGAAACGCACATGCGGCTCGATGATGAATTTGGTCCCGGCAGCCTTGAGCTTGTCGGCCAGCCGATTCCATTCCGGCACGGACAACACGACGCCGAAGTGACGGCAGGGCACCTGATCGCCGTCGACCGCATTGGTTGCGGCCAGCCCGGTTTCGTCTGGCGCCAGATGCGCGACCACCTGGTGGCCATATAGATTGAAGTCGATCCACTCATCCGAACTGCGACCCTCCGGACAGCCAAGCAGATCACCGTAGAAGGTGCGCGCAGCCTGAAGATCGTGCACGGGGAAGGCGAGATGAAACGGATGCTGGACCATGAGCGACTCCTTGGATGGTCGGCGGGCGATGGACTGGTGAATTCTTCGGGCGACGCAGGCGCGCCCGCTCATCGGATTCGACGGGCCGGAATGCTAGCAGACGAGCCGGCCGCGTGGGCGGCGATTGCGTGGTTTATGCTTGCGACTCCCATCAGCGGTTGAAACTTCCGATCCCCCGACGAGCGATTGACTCGTCCCCGAGCAGCCTGGAGACATGATGAACGAGCGCCAGTCACGCGCGGCAGTCGCCGCGACGCCAAGCACGCCGATGCCCCCCGCCTTGCAGTCGCAGCCTCAGGCGATCGGAGCCCGGGCATGAGCATCCGCGGCAAGGCCTACATCGTCGGCGCTTTTGAGCACCCGACCCGGCTCGCACCGGACAAATCGATTGCCCAGCTGCACGCCGAGGTCGCGCGCGGCGCCCTGGAGGACGCCGGTCTGACCAAGGCAGACGTCGATGGCTACTTTTGCGCCGGCGATGCCCCGGGCATGGGTCCGCTATCGATGGTCGACTACCTCGGCCTGCGTGTGAAACACATCGACTCCACCGATATCGGCGGCTCGTCGTACATTGCCCATGTCGCCCATGCGGCGCAGGCGATTGCGGCCGGGCGCTGCAACGTCGCGCTGATCACGCTGGCCGGACGGCCGCGCTCGGAAGGCTCGAGCGGCACGCAGCCACGTCCACAAGCCAACGGGGTGCCCGACGCCAGCTACGAGCTGCCCTACGGTCTGGCCACCGCGAACGGCTACGCGATGTGCGCGATGCGCCACATGCATGAGTTCGGCACCACGTCCGAGCAGCTGGCCTGGATCAAGGTCGCAGCCTCACACCATGCGCAGCACAATCCGCATGCGATGCTGCGCGAGGTCGTCACGGTCGAGGAAGTGCTGGCCTCGCCAGTGATCTCCGACCCGCTACACCGGATGGACTGCTGCGTGGTCAGCGACGGCGGCGGCGCACTGATCGTCGCGCGCCCTGAGGTCGCACGCAGCCTAAAGCGCCCAGGGGTCAAGATCCTGGGCGCCGGCGAGGCGATCAAAGGCCAGCTCGGCGGGGATGTCGACCTGACCTTCTCGGCCACACGCTGGTCGGGCCCGGCAGCCTTCGAGGAGGCCGGCGTCAAACCGTCCGACATCCGTTACGCGTCGGTCTACGACAGCTTTACGATCACGGTGCTGATGCAGCTCGAGGATCTCGGTTTTTGTGCCAAAGGCGAGGGTGGCAAGTTCGTCGCCGACGGCAACCTGATCTCGGGCGTCGGCAAGCTGGCGTTCAACACCGACGGCGGCGGTCTTTGCAACAACCATCCGGCCAACCGCGGCGGCATCACCAAGGTGATCGAGGCGGTGCGCCAGCTGCGCGGCGAGGCGCACCCGAAGGTCCAGGTGCCGAACCTGTCGCTGGCGCTGGCCACCGGCATCGGCGGGCAGCTCGGCTCACGCCACGGCGCCGCCACGCTGATCATGGAACGCGATTGAGCGGGGTTCACCCGCCAGCGCAGACCACCCGAACAAGCATTGCGAGGTTCCGATGAGCGAGCAGAACAAAACCGTCCAATCCGGCAGCGCCGCCAAGACGCAGCGCACGATGCCCGATCCGATGACCAACCCCGAGACCCAGCGTTTTTACGAGGCCACCGCGGCGGGCAAGCTGCTGGTTGGCCACTGCAAGGCCTGCGGCAAGCATCACTACTATCCGCGCGCAATCTGCCCGCACTGCCTGTCGGACCAGACCGAATGGGTGCAGGCAGCTGGCGGAGGCAGCATCTACAGCTACAGCGTGCTGCGCCGTGGTGTGCCGGTTCCCTACGCAATCGCGTACGTCAAACTCGACGAAGGCACGACGATGCTGACCAACATCGTTGAGTGCGATCTGGATGCGCTGTCGATCGGCCAGCGCGTCAAGCTCACCTTCGTGGCCACCCCGAACGGGACCCAGGTGCCGGCATTCGCGCCGGCCTGATCGTCGCGACACTCCGGGCGCGGCCGGCGCGATGACCCGCTACGACGTCTTCAACGGCGACGCCGACGGGCTGTGCGCGCGCCAGCAGCTGCGCCTGGCAGAGCCTGCCGACACGGTCCTGGTTACCGGCACCAAGCGCGACAACCGCTTGCTTGCGCGCGTGCCGGCGCAGGCCGGGGATGAAATCGTCGTGCTCGACATCGCCTTGCCGGGCAATCGCGATGCGCTGCTTGCGCTGCTCGATGCCGGCGCGAGCGTGCGCTATGTCGACCATCATGAACCGGGCGAGCGAGCGCAGCACCCGAAGCTGCAGTTGCTGATCGACACCGATCCGCAGACCTGCACCAGCGTGCTGATGGATCGTCTACTTGACGGAGCGGCGCGTCCCTGGGCGGTGGTTGGCGCGTATGGCGACAACATGCTTGCGGCAGCCGAGCGCCTGGCCGATGCGCTCGGACTGGACGCAGGCAGGCGCGCTCGCTGGCGTGAGTTGGGCGAGTGCCTGAACTACAACGCCTACGGCGTCACCGAACAGGACCTCATCTACCCGCCGGCGCAACTGGCCCGCGCGCTCGCCGGTCATGCCGATCCGGACGCGTTCATCGCGGCTGGACCGCATGTCGAGCGACTGTCGCAAATCCGCCGGCAAGATCTGGCGCTGGCGCAGGCCGTGGCCCCGCGCCACTGCAGCGAGGGCGCCAGGCTGCACCTGCTGCCCGACGCTGACTGGGCACGCCGGGTTTTTGGCAGCTACGCCAACCTGTGCGCGAACACGGAACCCGAGCGCGCACACGCGGTGCTTGCACCGCTACGGCAAGCGCCGGACGGCGCTGGCAGCACGCCGGGGTATACCGTGAGCCTGCGGGTGCCAGCCGGCGCGCCGCGCACCGCGCACGAGGTCTGCAGTGCGTTCGGCGGCGGCGGAAGGGCGCGGGCGGCCGGTATCGACATCCTGCACGACGTCGAGGCCCTGGCCGCGGCGCTTGCCAGCACATTCCCTGAGCGCATAAGCTCCAAGCAGACACCATGAGCGATTCCACCCAACGCAGCGACCGCACCATCACCGTCGAGACCGCCGAACTCGGTCCGGTGCGCGTGCGCCGGCTGTCGCTTGGCGGCATGGCACGGATCGCAGAACGGCTGCGCGCCGAAGGCAACGACAACGAGATCGCGCTCGGCGATGCCCTGGTTGCCGAGGTGATCGTCGCCGGGATGGAAGGTGATCCGCTGCCCGGCGAGCATGAACCCGATCCGTTCGACACCGCGCGACTGGCGCTGCTCAGCGAGCAGGATCGGCGCTCGATCGCCGCGGCAGTGCTGACCCTCGAAGGCGTCAAGGCGGCAGGCGACGATATCGTCGAAGACCCGCGCAGCGTGCTGGCCAGGCGCTATAGCCATGTGCTTGACCTGGGCAGCCGGCCGGAACACACCGCCACCGCGAGATTGCTGGTTGCCGACGAGCGTCTGCCCGCCGCGCCGCCCGAGCCGGCGGAATCGCATCCGCAGATTGCGCTGTTCGAGGGCATGATCCCGCCAGCGACGGGGCCGGCACAGACCGGCGCTGGCGCGGACAACCCGAAGTCTTCGTCACGCGGCAACGCCTGGGAAAAGGAAAAGGCCGAGCTTCTTGCCGACATCGCCGACCTGCAGGCGCTGATCGACCTTGAGCGGGAACGTAACGATGATCTGCAAAACCAACTGGCCGGGCAGCACGCCCGGCCGCCTTCCCGCGGCCTGCCGGCGCTGAGCGCCGAATGGCTGGAGCGTTACCGCTGGCCGGCGGTCGCGATGCTGGCAGCCATCGTTCTGGCGATCATCGCGCAGTTCGTCTGGATCGCGTCGCTGCGCAGCGAAATGGCCGAACAACGCATCGCCTTCGAGACTCGGGCGGCCGAGCAGCAAAAGGCGCTCGACGAGGCGAATCGCCAGGCTGTGCAGGCCAATGCGCGGGCCGATCAGCTGGCCGGTGAACTGGCGGCGCTGCAGGCCAAGCAAAAAGCCGCTGCCGCCCGCGTGACCAAACCCGCTGCGACAACCCCCCGCAACGGCACGAAGACCTCGACGAGCAAGCCGCGCACCCGCTGATCAGACGCCCAGCGGCCCGAAGCACGCCGGAGCCCGAAAGGCCTCGAGGCTCAGGCGCTGCGCAGCCTCGCCACCCGCACCAGCGCAATCGCCACCAGCGGCAAGACCAGCGCAAGCACCGTGGTCGTGATCATCAGCATTCCGAGATCCGAGTAATCCGCGGGCACCTTCACGGTGCCGGAGGCCGGATCGCGCACCTGGCGCGTCACATGAAAGACCTGGTTCAGGTACTTGGTGCCGAGCTGCGAGGCCGACAGCGCCAGATTGGTGAACGAGGCCATCACCGCAAAATAGGTGGCCTTGAGCTGCTCAGGCGCCGAATTGGCAATCCAGGCCAGCATCGGCACCATCGCGATCTGCCCGAGTGGCGATTCAAGCGCGGTGTCGACGACCGCGATAAAGCGCGCGTCGACGATGCCGCCGGTCATCGCCGCGGTCCAGTGATGCAATCCGTAGAACATGCCAACGATCGGCAGCGAAAGCACCGCACCGACCACCGTCAGCAAGCTGACCACCGCGTAGATCGAGCGCTCGGCCATCAAGCGGCGAAACAGGAACAGCCCGACCAGGGTCAGCACGCTTGCAATCAGTGACAGCTCGGACAGGAACTGCTGGTCAAAGCCAAGCTCGTCGATCATCCACCAGGTCTGGCCGGCGCCCGGCCCCGGCAGCGCGCGAAACACAAAGATCACGACCGCGGTGCCGAGCAGCGTTGCTCGTGCCTGCGGTTCCAGCTCGCGCACCAGCCGCACCATCAGCGTCACAATCACCGTCATCGAGGCGGCGAACACCAGCTCCTGGCCGTGGCGCCACTCGCCCAGACCGACCACCAGCGACACGCAAGCGAAAGCCAGTCCCCCGCCGAGCACCCACCAGTTGACCGGTGGGCGCGCCGGCGCAATCAGCAGTGCGGCATGCGCCTCGGCAAGCGACACCCCAGCGGCGAGCAGGCTGCGCAGTGCCCGGCGCTGCAACACCATCGCGAACACCACGCCGGCCACCGAAATGACCGGGATCAGCAGCGCGATTTCATAGACGGTCACATACACCGCGACCCGCGCCTTTTCAGGCAGTGACTGCACGCCGCGCAGCATCACCACGTTGACCAGCGCAACCAGCAACCCGCCCCCGACGATCGCAACCCGGCCGAGCGTCTGCATCGTCGTGTGCATCGCACGCCGGTCGTGTGCGTCGATCTCGCGGCCTTGTGCATCGCGATGCGGCACCGCTTCGACGGTCATCGCGTCGGCGACCACATCCTGCATCACGTAGCCAACCGGGGCGAGCAGCGCGGCAAGCACGTACCAGGCTTCGACGCGGGCAATTGCGCGCATCGCATCCGGATCGGCGAGCAAACCGATCATGATCGACAGGCTGGCGGCAATCAGGCTGGCGCCCAGGAACACGAACAGCGACTTCCAGCGCCAGGCCAGGTCGACCAGGTGTCCGAGCGGCATCTTCAGCGCCCATGGCAGGCCGGCCCAGAAGCCAAGTGCCGCCAGGAACTCGGCCGACAGGCCAAGATATTCCTTGACGAAGAAGGTGCCGACGATCGCGGTCAGCCCTGAGATGCCGGCGGCCACATAAACCATCAGCGGCGGCAGGTACGACAGCCGGAATTCACGCAGTAGTGCAGGAACCATTGCCAAGGACCCAATCTTCGAAGCGGCTACGTTACCATCGCGGAAGCTTTGTGTGCGCCGGTCTGTGAGCGTTCACGCAGCGCCTGGCCGAGCCGCGCTGGCCGGCCTGCTGTCAACCGTCCAAGGTCCCTTCAGACATGAACGATTCGTCGCTGCATTCCAGGATCCTGACAGCCGTCGAAGACGCCTTCGACGAGCAGGTACGCTTTCTGGCCGACCTGACCCGCATCCCGTCGCTACGCGGCCAGGAGGCCAGCGCCCAGGACTTCATGGCTGCCGCGATGCGCTCGCGCGGCCTGGCGGTCGATCGCTGGAAGGTGAATGTCGACGACATCCGCCATCTGCCCGGTTTCTCGCCGGTGGCGGTCTCGTATGACGATGCCTGGAACGTGGTCGGCACCCACCGCCCGCGCAAGCCGGCGGGCCGCTCGCTGGTGCTCAACGGGCATATCGACGTGGTGCCGACCGGGCCGCTCGACATGTGGACCGATCATCCGTTCGACCCGAAGGAAAAGGACGGCTGGATGTTCGGCCGTGGCGCCGGGGACATGAAAGCAGGGCTGGTCGCCAACCTGTTCGCGCTCGACGCGCTGGCGCGCTGCGGCGTGGCACCGGCCGGCGAGGTCTACCTGCAATCGGTGATCGAGGAGGAGTGCACCGGCAACGGCGCGCTGGCCTGCCTGGCGCGCGGCTATCGCGGCGACGCGGCGATCATCCCCGAGCCGATGGGCGAGCATCTGCTCAGCGCGCAGGTTGGCGTGATGTGGTTCCAGGTCAAGGTGCGAGGTCGGCCCGCGCACGTCGCCGTGGCCGGCACCGGCGCCAATGCGATCGAAGCCTGCTGGCCGCTGGTACAGGCGCTGCACCGCATGGAACACCGCTGGAACGAGCGCGGCCATCCGGCCTTTGAGGGGCATGCGCATCCGGTCAATTTCGTGCTGAGCAAAATCGAGGGCGGCGACTGGACCTCGTCGGTTCCGGCCTGGTGCACCTTCGACATGCGGATCGGACTGTTCCCGGGCATGGACCTGGCCGAGGTACGCCGCGAGGTCGAACAAACCATTGCGGCGGCGGCCCGTGAGGACGCCTTCCTGTCGGCCAATCCGCCGCAGGTGGTCTATCACGGCTTCCAGGCCGAAGGCTGGGTGCTGCCGCAGGGCTCGGATGCGCAACAGCTGCTCGAGCGCTGCCATGCACATGTCTGCGACGATGCGCTGCCGCAGGTCGCCAGCACCGGCACCACCGACGCCCGTTTCTTTGGCCTGTATCAGGGGATCCCCGCGCTGGTCTACGGCCCGCACGCCGAGAACATTCATGCGTTCGACGAGCGTGTGAGCCTCGATTCAATGCGCCGGGTTACGCAGACCATCGCCCTGTTCATCGCACAATGGTGCGGCACCGAGCCGCGCTGAAACCCATCCATCCAGGAGAGCCTCGTGTCCGCCATCGACCGCATCGCAGAATTCCACGCCGAGCTGACCGCATTTCGACGCGACATTCATGCCCATCCGGAGCTTGGTTTTGCCGAGTCACGCACCGCCGAAAAGGTGGCGCAGGCCCTGGAGAGCTATGGCATCGAGGTGCATCGCGGCATCGGCAAGACCGGTGTCGTCGGTGTCTTGAAGGCTGGCAACTCGACGCGCACGATCGGGCTGCGCGCCGACATGGATGCGCTGCCGATCCACGAGGAGAACACCTTCGATCACCGCTCGCAGCATGCGGGCCGGATGCATGCCTGCGGCCATGACGGGCACACGACGATGCTGCTGGGTGCGGCACGCCATCTGGCCGCAACCCGCAACTTCGACGGCACGGTGCATCTGATCTTTCAGCCGGCCGAAGAGGGCCTGGGCGGCGCCAAGGCAATGATCGACGACGGGCTGTTCCAGCGCTTTCCCTGTGAAACCGTGT
>Ga0255220_1000060_pt1 | contig 41403 bp, 39 predicted proteins | sample Miss_Colum_RepB__FD_188423 | JGI IMG/M metagenome (GOLD analysis project Ga0255220, IMG submission 188423) | Freshwater microbial communities from Mississippi River, Louisiana, United States - Miss_Colum_RepB_8d | ecosystem: Environmental > Aquatic > Freshwater > River | place: USA: Louisiana...
AGAATATAGAAAAGAAATATCTAGTTATGAGTGTTTCGCATAGAATATTTAATAAAATTCAGCACAAAATACCCTATAAAACTAAGTAAATAGTAATTATACATAAGAATGGTAAACTAAATAAGAGCGTAAGCGTAAGGAGTAAGCGTAAGGAGTAAGAGGAGAGTCGCAGAGAACCTTAGGTTCTTTGCTAAAGTGATTTTTTTTCTCTTCGTCCTACCCAGACTACCTTATAATTAAGATTACCCCCAAAAATGAACACCGATTGGACCAACTTTTTAAACGATGATGATTTTCATACCACCGTAGATGAATTAGAGAATCAACCTATTATATACACCTACCCGGTAGTAGATAGCACGATTTCTAACTCTAGAATAGAGTATTGTTCCACTTTTCAGTCTACTATCGATGATTCTCATCTTTATTTTGACCCAGATTACCGCTTAGATGACATTGATTTCTTTATCAACCAGTCTACTATCCAGAAGTCTGAAGTTACCAACAGTAGCATCCAGGATAGTAATATCAGTGATTGTTTTGTTGAAAATAGCACTATTACGGACAGTACGCTCCAATCTTGTGTAGTCCAAAATAGTACTATCTTAGACAGTGTGATTATGAATCAAATGATCGCCGATGAGACTATCAAATCAGCCTCTTCCTCTCCTTTACCGGAAGGTAAAGGTAAACCGATAAAAAAGGAGAAATCCTCTGAGAAATCGGAGAAGAAGAGAAAGTATGATGAAGATATTGGCGGGGCAGATACCCCAAGAAAGAAGTCTAAGCATGCACAAATGCAATTATCTCTTGATTTCTTTAAGAAGGATGCCTCTCCTGTAGAATTATCTACTCTTGTGTGCATGTCTGAGATTATTTCATCATTGGAAGATTATAACTTTCCTGTTCATACAGAGAAAGGTTCTTCTACATTTGGTGATACTATGGACCACCTTAGATGCTTAGAGTTAGAAGATAGTACCTATATATTTCATTCTGTTGATTTGTTTGCTCCATATACATTCTATAATTCAAATATAGCGAGATACTCAAATAAATTAATATTGAATTCTCAGTATTTTGTATATACGAAGACAAATGTTCGATTTATAACCGTTGAAGGTGCGATTATTATGATTCACCATTTTAAGCATAATGCAAATAAAAAAGGGGAGAGTAGTAAACTACGTTACCTAGAGTTATTGGAAGGATGCTTGTATAAACTAAGTGATAAATTATGTAATAAATCATACGATTCTCCTATAACTATCACAAAGGAAAAACGGATAAAACAACGAGGTTGGGATGACTATTTTAATGAACTAAGTGAGTATATAGCTGATAAAAAGCAGACACGATTATATTTTCCACCTGGTTCGACCAAATATACCTATTTGTTGAATTGGTGTACCAATCAGAAATATCATCGTAAACGTGGAGTATTGACATCTAGCAAAATGAAACGTTTGGAGAGTCTAAAGGGTTTCCATTGGGGAAGTTATTCTGACCCTAAAAGTCCGCATAGCAAGACAAAATGGATGGAGATGTTTGAACGTTTAAAAACCTATTTAAAGAGTATCAATCATCAACCATTATATTTTGAGCGTGGGGATACAGACAATAAAAAGTTGATTAAATGGTGTCAAGCACAGAAAACATCTATTAAACGTAAGCGTATTACGGAAAAACGTTATGAGATGTTGCGTGATTTACCTGGTTTTCACTTTGGTACCTATACACTAAGAGAAAAACAAGTGATTCGCGAAGAACATCCTGAATTACTATATGGACAATAATTGGTCTTATATTTATATTTTTTACACCATCTAATAGTGTAAAAAATGATATTGTTGGTTATATTCTATTTTACTACTATTAGTATACAATATATGTACCGATGTCATCCGACACACTTTATAGTACGTTCGTGTATTTATATCTACACGAGATACTATAAAGTACTATCACTTATTTATTCTAGTTAAGAAAAACCAGAATACCGGGTATTCCAATTAAACTAACCAGTAATGAATAAATAGTTAATAGTAACTTAAATTAACAAAGTAATCTAAGTTTTTAAAGGGGCAGTCGTTCCCCTTGATACTTTACTTTTAGTAAGTGTAATATTCATATGTAATATATTAATTGCACCATTCCAATCCCTATTAATAATGTATTTACAATGTTTACAATTATAAACATGGTTTGCCTTTACATTATTATCTACTTTACCACATTTACAACACGTTTTAGTACTTTTCTTCTCGGAAATAATACGTACTCTTTCACCTAGTTTATTTTTTAAACGACTTTTAAACTTGTAAAAACTTAAGCTACTCATCACACGTTTAACAGAGTCAGGAAACTTATTCTGTTTTAACATTTGTTGTACATTAAATATAGGATAAAGTATAGTCTCTCCTAAATTATCTAACGTATTAATAGTTTTCCAGTGTAAATCATCTACTTTATTCCTCATTTTTTTATTTATTTTACGTATCTTTCTGTAAATTAATTTATTTTTATACGTTTTTCTATTTTTGTAAACAATTTTTCGTTTTCCTTTATGTGGTTGCTTATCTAATGTTTGTTTTAACGATAATACTCTACTATGATAATTGTACATAAGTGTATTCTCTGTACAAATTTCTGTAATAGAATCATTACTACCATAAACAGTAGAAAAAGTACGTATTCCTGGGTCAATTGCAATTACTTTACTTTTTTGCAAAGTATACTCTGTAAGTTTAGGTCTAAAAAATATGCTATCTTGGTTTTCGAATACACTTTTGTCGACCGGCCAGTACAAATATAAACGTTTTGAAAGAGAGTCATATTTGATAGTTATGCTTCTTGTTTTTGTGAGTTCTTGTATGCGTTTCCAACTTATTTTCTTGTGTTTAGAGTTGGAATAATATCCTTTTATAGCATTAATCCACTTTGGATAAGACTCATCTTCAAAATATAACAGATTTTTTGTACCAGCTTTTTTTGTTTTAAATTTAAATTTAAATTTGGTTAAATCTCCCTCATGTAAAACATAATTAGAGTTTAACGCATCGATAAACATTTTCACAGCACCTCTTCTTAATCTATTATGCACATTCTTCTCATTTATACCAGGAGGAATAGGATATTTCTTTTCCTCATATTCTTCTCTTCTACTAAATTTTTCAACTATATTTGGGTCATACTTATAATAATATAGTAAGTCCCTTGCCTTAGCATAACTAAATTCATCCCTTTCTTCTGATTTAATTTCTTGTAAATTTTGCTTATTATGGAAAAGAATGCTAATAGAAGCGTTGTAATACCATGCAAACAAATTCATCTGAGATTGTAAATCTTTTACTTGGGATTTAGTAGGTAACAGACGAACCTGAAGCATTTTATACTTACTTTTATCCGTTTTAGATATTTTTTCTAAGGTAGGTTTGACAGTTTTAATAGATAACTCTGGTAATTTTTCTTGATTAGAATAATGCGTAATAGAAAACCAAGAAGGCTGTGAAATGTCTGTTACATTTTTATTACTACTTAACATTATTAGTAATAATTCTATGCTTTAAGCCTGTTTTAAAAATAAGAATAGGTTTAAAGCATACACGAACGTACTATTATTGATACCCTCCAACTAACTCATTTAGTGTACAACATGCGGCCTCCAGAGGACACTATGAGTGCTTTCGATATTTATTTCAGAAAGCAGAGGATAAACAGGCATTCTGGGATGAAAGATTTAATTTGGCTAACGCCGTAGTAGAAAAAATAGATCTTGATGATGCTGTATGGAGGAATCTACTTACGCTTACACTTAATAACCCAGTACACAGTGAAAAACTAATACGCAAAGTGGAGACTAAGAAAGAAGAGATATCCTTTCAAAAGAAATACACACATTATGCGTTTGGAGATACTATTATATCCGATATAAGACACTACTGTATAAACACGTTTTTTTAAATAATTCCTATTTAAAGAAAAATAGAACCAAATAGGTAAATATGGAACACTTATATGCATTCCAATCAGACTGTTCTAGTGGGATATATCCTCCTTTGTATTTGTGCAAAGAATTATATGATATACTCATAGAAGATCCTTACATATACATTGGTACATTATGGAAAAGAACTAAGTCTAACTTATCAAAGGATGAGTTTTTTGATAGGTTAGGAGAAAGTAACGATAAATTATTTCATTCGTTTCGGTATATTATACAATCATTCTTAATTACTAATTTTTCGGAACAAGTTGATCATATTTTATTGGATTATCCTATAAATACACGTATAACGTCTAATTCACGATTTATTAAAAGCGTATATTCAATTACACACTGTTGGATGTTATTATTTGCAAAAATGATAGCCACGTTCAATGACTGTAACCCATATGAAGAACATTTTAATTTACCATTAGATAAATGGAAAAAACTAACTAAAAAATACGATATTTGCAAAAAAATAGAGTCATTTGGTTTACGAAACGATCACTCTAATAAAGATTTACATACAGAAAATTCTGACATAGAATCTAGTAATTCTGGACGTAATATCCCAAAATAAAGGTGATTATTATTTTCTTTTAGTTTAGACTTTATATCATTTATTATGAATTCAGTCTCTATATCTTCCTTTTTATCGTAAATTTTATAACATGTTAATCCAATATTTCCAGGATATTTTTCTAAAAAATCCTCTTTCTTTTGAACATAATTAGGATTGGTCATTAACTCTTTCCTCTTACCTTCTCGTATTTTTAATAAAGAACTACCTTTAATCTCTGTATGTAAAATAGGAGTGTCTGGTATAAATTGTTTATACATATCTAGCATATGATGCAGTGTATTAAACTCATGTACAGATAACTTAAGATTATATCTGTACTTAACAGATATCCAATTACTAATATACCTTAATTTTCCTATAGGAGGTAACCATTTGTGTGGTCCGCTGTCTCCTTTAGATTCATTCAGATAATATACCATATTAACTAGGTGTCCAGGAGTTCTATCATTCATATATGTCTTTCTTATATTTTCATTCCAGTCCTTAGCACCAAATGCCCATATATTTGGTAAGGGAACGGTATGGTCTATCTGCAGGTCATTTGCCTTTGTAAATGTAGTTAATCCTGTTTTAAAATAGTCTCCGGTATATGGAGTCCATTTTCCTCCATATATAGAACACTTATAATCTTCAGGCCTACAACTTTTAGTAAGATCACACTCAGATGGATTAAAAATGATATCCTTTCCTTCATTTGTATCAAATAGTATCTGTGCACGAGAATCACATTTTCCAGAAGTTTTCCATCCTTTAAACAAGTCTCTATCATAATTCTTCGTGTTATACTCTCTTATTATATTAGGTAATAGTTGGTATAATACTTTTAAATAGTCAGGAACACTTTTGTTTACATAAGGTGCAAATATAGTATCATATTTTTCACAGAAATCATTTCTTTCTGTATATTTTGGGCTATCTATTTTTATGTCCATACGATTACTAACTGGATTATACACATTACCATTCGCATCAATATAACCTTTATTCTCATTCCATTTCTTGCATTGTTCTTCTGTAAAATTTACATAGAAATGTTCATTCAGACCATAGTGTATAATGAATGCTAATATGCACAAGAGTGAGAAAATAATAACATATAAATTCATCTGTATTATAATAATCTAAAATCTATAAAAGTTAAATTTTTATAAAAAAGTGGTACAATTTACAAACTATTTTTATTTTTGTACCACTTTTTATTTAAAATGTCTGTTTTTACTATTTATTAAAAATAGTAAACGAATATACAAATAAAGTTTTTATCTTTAATCTGTTGTCCATAGCGCACTCTTGTCCTCTAGAAATATCTGCAACAACTCATTTGCTTTCTTCCTATCCTCATCTGTATAATGTAATAGTATCCGTATTATGTCCTCTATGTACCAAATGTCAATCCCATCTTCGATATCTTCTTCTCCTTCTATTAAAGAGTGAGTGTACCTAGGAGTGGTTGTTTTGTCTATCATATCACACATCACGTGTTCATCTGTCAAATTATTGCATAATGTATGTGTATACTTTTTTTCATCTGGGTCATACTCACATTTACAACAACACAGTAATCCAGAACGCAAATAGTCACGTATGCTTAGATTATTCACATATTGATCCATAAATGTACACACAATACAATATCCAGATTGATATCCTCGTGTTACTATATACTTTTTAATGTTGGTCATCCTTCTTTTTCTCTACACCTCGTGTCTACTTTTTCTCTCCACTTTTTTTCTTAAGCTTATATTTAAAAGAAATGACTCAACCTCAATATAACCGTGTACGTGATGCATACATCATACTTGCACTCCAATTCTTAGTTACCTGTCTAGTTGTCAAAGTTATTCGCGACAATCCAAAATATTACTATCTTATCCAAGCATACTCGGTGGTACCAATTATACTCTCATTTATGCTACTCTTTACGATTCAGCTTGGAAACTTTAGCCCACTTATGAAGCTATTTTTCTTTACTCTCTTCTCCGTATGTTTAGGTATGATGTGTATCGCTACCTCTAGATTTATATCAAATAGCACTATTTTTTCTGCACTGAAATCCACACTTGCACTCTTTGTTAGCTTATCTATCATTGGATGGATGTGTTACAAATTCGGCATTAATTTGAGTAGATTACAATTTATACTGTTGGTTGCCCTAGTTGGTCTCCTTATTGGAATGATTTTTTCTTCCTCTACCCCACAAAATAGACGTGTTATTTTTACGTTTGGTATAGTTATCTTCTCTGTATTAATAGCAGTAGATACGTATAATTTGCTAACTGAAAAAAAGAAGGATGTTATATCGGATGCATTAGGGATATACTTGAGTATAATTAACTTGTTCCAACACTTAATTGGTTTAAAAGAAAGCAGTTAAAACGTATAACTAACGTTGAATAAATAACGTAAACGTAAAAAACAACTAAATGGCACCCCATATTCATATATACACATCAAAGGATGTCCCGGAGATAGCGGTGATCATGATGCAAGAGAAGTACACACATTTACCTTTGAAAAAACGCCTACGTATTCGCTTTATACAGTGGAATATGCAAGCAGATACATTTACACCATATACGCTTGTGGGTGAACCCTCTATTCATCCTAATATATATCCAGGAGAACTGTGGACAATTCAGGCTGTCACTACATGTCGTTTATCCTATTGTAACATAGATAATCAATTGTCTACATTTGTGTGTAGTGTGGCGGATTACTCTCGTAAATCATTTGATGATGAACATTTCACATTTATCTTTTCATTTTCTCACACAGATTATACAATGACCCTTACAAATATTGTCCTACAAAAGACATCCTATGATATTCCACCTATGTACGCTTCATTTTGCGATGTACCAAAAGAAGAAGAAAAATTACTATATATGCCTGAGTTTTACTATCATCTACAACCCCACACATTCAAGAGCGTCCCTAGTCGACTTGTTTGTTCAAGTAGTTCTCCAGAGCGATCAAAGTGTACAAATAAAATGATTGATTCTAAAGGAAGAAAGATTCGTGTTGAAAAGGCATGTGTATATATCGAGGAAGAAAACTAAAATTAGCATTATTATATAGCTAAATTGATTTTATAGTTAGTAATCTATTTTTATAGTACATTTATCATAAAAATATGTCTGAAGATAACACAACAATCGTTTATCCTAAGTTTTCCCTAACATCTCCCTACTGGAATTTAGAAAAAATATCAATTACCGATAAAGATTTAGAAATGTTTGAACCTGAGGTGTGTATCAATATAAAAAACAGAAATCTATATTATCATGAGCATACATCTGTTGTATTTTATATAGAAGAAGGAGTTCCATCAGCAATAGGAGTAAAGCCATTTAATAGAGGAATTAGACCAATTTCAGTATTAATTCCTACAAATGAAAACTACTTATTCCTTTTAAAACTTCAGTATGCAGGAATCAACATTGAAATTACCCCTGCATTTGCTATTAAATGGGCATTAAAAGGTAATAAAGTTTTTATGTATTCATTCCGTTATTTATTATCTTATAGATGGTATCTAGAGGCAGTTCGTCATACAGGTAATATTGATGTATTAACTTTTTTACATTCAAACGGATGTCCTAAGCATGAAAATAATACCTATATAGGGGATTATCTATTATTACAATTAAGAGAAGACTATAAACCAGAACATGTTAAGGAAATGGTTAAATTTTTTTGGAAATTAGATAAAACTAATTCATTTTCTGATGATAACTTCAAAAAAATTACAGAAGAAGGAGGGATTGATGCCTATATCCTATATCTTACCTCTTTAGCTGATGCAAAAAGTAGATATGAAACCTTAATACAAAAAATGAAAGAATGCTATACAAAATATTCGCACTTTATATTCGAAGGCATAGACAATTATCTAAATGATAAGAGTGTGTTTTCTATGTTTATTGCAGGGTTTGAGAGTTTTATTATGGAGTTTCGAGATTACGACCGTATAAATCCGATTGATAAAATGCTAGAACTTGCAGACTATATATCAAAAGTCACCAATTCTTTTTCAGGTATACATGATATCATATACGACATAGATAATGTGTATGACTTGTATCATTATCCTGATACTTTGATTAATGGTATAGTTATTAAATATAAAGTTATACAGGGAATTATAACATGTATACATGAGTTTTACAGTATTGATACTCATAAAACTTGTGAGAGTTCTATTATCACGTATGATTGGTGTATAAAAGCATATATACCAAAGTACAAACCTGTATTAGAAGATTCTTTTTTTAGTGCTTTACTTGCAATATTTTCATGTGAATATGAAACAGACGACGACAGCAAGAAGATTGTAATAAATTTTATTTTATACCAAATATTTACGTATTTATTCGACTCTAATGTTATTAAATGTTCATCTTCTTTTTTAAAAAATATACTACTTGAACGACACAAATTTAATCAGGTTATTATTATGTCTGATATAGTATATTTATTTGTAAATAATGGATACAAGTTATCACCAGACGACCTGTATGAAATAATGTGTGAACATTTCATATATGAGGATGTTATAGAGGATGGAATTATACAGAGTGACAGTAGTTTACTTTGGTATATTCTAGGACTAAAAGATAATTATAAAGAATGGTCATCCCATGATTTTAATAAGTTATTACTACGATATATTGTAAGAATAAAAGATAACTACAACACCAACAAAAAAGACAGTAGCAGAATTATTATTAAAGGAATCTTGTCTATAATGAAAGATAATGGTTTGTCTATAAGGTCAGATTTATACATAACTGCATCTGGATTAAATTGTCTTCCTTTTTTCTTACATTGTGAACAATTACTCGATACAATCGATAAATCTGCTAAAAATAATTTATTTATTATATCGGTAGACCAACATTCATTTGATGTCGCGTATTATCTTAAAAAGCGATATAGTTCTGACATACAAATAACATCTGTCTGTAAAGAAAACATATTAACACATTTATATAAAATAAATGAATCAGACAGAGAAGGATGGTTAACCTTTTTAAACTAATACAAAAAAACTGATTTTATACCTATTTAACGTATAAAATAGATACAGATAATCAAACCAATCGTTGTATGATCGTTCGATTACCACCTATTACAGAGGATTATGAATCTGACCTTATAGATAAATACACAGAACTTTATTTTGAATTAAAGGAAATACAGAGAGAAGAGTATATTGGTATTGATTTTATCAGAAACTCTCGAAGAAATAGAAGCAGATGGGACTACCGTCATTCTCGAATACGTAAACTTGAACGATTACATAAACGAACGATTCGACTACAAAAAGAAGAACAACTAGAGTGTATTAGAAGAAGGTGTTTCAACAAACGAGACTCCATTATTCCTCCCTATTATATCCAATTGTTAACTGTATCGGAACCAGATGGATATAAAGCATGTCAATCCTCCTATGACAAACACATTACTCGAGTTATATCAGATGCTATCGATTGCGATCTAATGGACTGCAATAATATATCCAAGTTAATCTATTCCTATACAAAGGATACCCTTGTATACAGTTTCTTCTCTAGGAATAACACACATATTATATTTACACACGTATGCCACTCTTCTTTTGTACATTCTGGTGGTGTATATCCAATTATTAAAATGGAAGAAGTGCAAAGATTACCAGATGAAACCTTTGCTTATTTCTCTATTCATCCTATGCATTCTACACTAGATGAATGTGATTCTTCTTTGTGTTACATCTGTATGGCCAATAATAGACTAATGTGGAGATACACATACTATACAGATAAGAATAGTATACTTAAAGAGATAAAAGGATAAATAAACGTAAATGCCCGTTACAACAGCAGAGAAAATTAGATTAGGTATATACACCATATCAGGAGTGAGTACTGTAGTAGTCACTGAAATCCTATTTAAAGAGTTTTGCAAACAAACAGACTATATTACCATTAATAAAAGACAATTTAATATACGTAAATGCCCGCTACTTAAAAATAAATTGTTATATAGGGGATTACTACCATTTACTGTTGGTGTATATGGAGCATCATTTATGTATCATGCATGTGCATTAGTGGTCGACCCAATTGTGTTACTGTTGAAATCTCTTTAAAGAAAAACTATTTATACACACACACGCGAAGTGTAAAAAACGCGTATAAATATATCAGAACATAATCAATAAAAAGAAAATAAAAAAAGTAAAATAAAAATCGCTAAGCAGAACTTCGTCCACGAGCGAAGCGAGAGGAGGAGATTCGTAAAGAACCTAGGTTCTTTACTTACATGAGGACACACCCATCATCTTCATTTTCTTTTGGGGAGTCTGGTGGATTTTGTGTTGGAGTAAGAATAGGTGTTACACGGTATCCTGAGGGTTCTTCGTCTTCTGATCCTGATTCTTCATCTGATTCTTCCTCAGAGGAGTGTCTACATACTAAAATAAGATTTCCTAGTGGAGATATAGGGACAATAATGGATACACTCGTGTCAAAACAAAACAATATACTTTCTGTTAGTCCAGATAGTTCAGAAAGTGGTTTAATATAGTCCCACCAATCGGTATCATCTAATTTATATTCGCGACGAACACTTGTTTTATCTTTATCCTCTGATGCAGTCATATTAATACGAATACTTGTACGATCGGAACGAAGTATACATACAGGTTTTCCTTCTATTGTTCCTCGGATCATTAATTCAGGAGAATTCTCGGTAAATAGTTTGATAGCATTTTGGAAATCTTGGGATGTCATTATATTACGTATAGCACTCTTTGATTCAAGTAGGGTTACATTGTTAACTGCCTTGGATAAATCTTGGACTTCTTCATCCGTTAAATATTTTGTTTCCCCTATTTGTAATTTTTGGGTAACTGTTCCATAATTTACGGCTAATATACGTTGGGAAGAATATATACATATAGTGATTTTATCCTTTCGTTGAATTTCTTTTATAATTGCATAAAGTCTTGATGGGTAGATTGATACCCGGAATGGTCGATTATTTGAAATCGTATACGTATCAAATTTTTCAGATTGTAGGTGGAAAGATATGGTTGAACCGTCATCCAGTAGGTGACTACAATACATACCTGAATGGGTAATATAAAGTGTAATACGATCTATGTAGTCTTCATTGGACATATATTTCATTAACAAACGGAGGGTGTGGGGTAGATTGGTTTGACACATGAAATTCATTTTTAGTTGTGAACGTTTATCGTTTAGGTTAGTCTTTAAATCATAAAATTTTTTCTTTTAATCTAATCTACTAGTTAAAAGAAAATCAAAATAAATGTCTTTCTATGATATTCCAGGAAATTTACCAAACTTTAGCATTTATGGCGGTCCAAACTACCTAAATTTATCAACTCCAATTGGTTCGGTTACCTGTTTTGCAGGAACTGGTTCTCCATACGGATACTTATTATGTGATGGTTCTTCTGTAAGTAGAGACCAATACTCTGCATTATTTTCTGTTATCGGAGTCATCTATGGTTCAGGCGATGGTACTGGTACATTCAACTTACCAGATTTACAAAGTCGTGTACCTGTTGGCCGTAACTTAAATCAATCTCCTTTCACTTCTCTCGGTCTAACTGGAGGTGAAATTACCCATACCCTTACCATTCCAGAAATGCCTACCCATAATCACACAGGATCAACTGATCCAGCCGGTGCACATACACATACTTTAAATAACAATACTACTGTACAGAAAACAGGGAATAATACTCCTAGTGGACTTGATGGAAGTGCAAACGAAATTGATAATGTAGTTACACTTAGTGCATCTGTGAATGGAGTTGGAGACCACACTCATACATTTACATCTACGACTACTGGTGGAAGCCAACCACACAACAATTTACAACCATACGTGGTATTGAACTACATCATTAAGTACTAAATGAGATTTAGATGCGAGATTTAGATGCGATTTTAAAAGTTAAATACAGTAAATACTATATTTAAACCAAAGAGATGTCCCAGATAATTCAACTTGTAAATAGAGTAAGCAGACTTAAACAGGAGTGCACATATTTAAACATAACCTATCCAACCAAGGAGTGCATATCATATGTATTAAAAACACAACACATACAATATATTCCATCCTCTGCTAATGAACTAGAAGATGCATATCTATCCATCCTACTCAAACGAGAGTTAGATGATGTGATTGATATTACTCTTAGAGATAATACAGAGTATACTGCTATTGGACTAAAAGATGGACAACCACGTATTGTAAACTGATTTTTTATTCGTTCTTCTATCCAATATTACCTTAACGATTTAACATGAATACCCAACAGCAACAACCAAATACATTCTTTTATCCTTTTTTACACTCACAAATGCACTCAAATTTAAGTGAATTAAAAGAGTTATTTGACGCGAAGATAGGACAAATCATAAAAGAAACGTCTCGTTTATCAGAAGATAAATTATACATCTCCGATGAAAAGAAATATTTATCCGAGAAAAAACAACGTTTATCCGATGATAGATACACTTTTGAAAAAGAGAAACAACGTTTTTCCGAAGAGAAAAAGAAGTTATCTGCAGAGAGAGAAGAGTGTAAACAGTACTATTCCCACTTATTTACTCAATTAGACGACAAACAAGTTAAACTTGATTATGACCGCAGACAATTTGAAGAAGAAAAAGTGAGACTCGCGTCAGAAACAGAAGCAGAACGTTCTCGTATAGAAAAGGAGAAAGCAATGTGGTTAGCCCAAATAGAAAAACTGCAAGAAAACCTTCAACGAAAAACGAATGAACTAGAAGATTATAAGAACAAACCAGAACGTACGAGTGTAAAACGAAAGCTTTCTTCTGAGAAAGAAGAAGGTGAACTCTCAGACGATGAGATAGAACATATTCTTCTTAGTTTGTCTTCTTCTGATCAACAACTTCAACAGGTAAATACTTCTGAATTTTCCTTTAAAGAAGTATTCGATGCAAATATCTCAAAGATATATCCAAGTATTCCTGTTCCAAATACAGAGTATCATTATATTAAAATAGATAAAATATATCCAGTTGCTCCTGTGACTACCTTTGTTACTCCTTATATTTGTGAAGTAATGCCATCATTTGCAAAGACATATATTCAGACAAAAAAGAATAAATTAGAGGAAGGAACAGATTACATTATGGTCCGCATTAATCACAACATGTATACCCATATGAATACCTGTTTAACAGGTGTAGGATTACTTAAGATTGCGTCTTATATTGACAAACCAGAGGTAACCGAACACATCAAAAAGATGATTGATAGATATCAATTAACCTACACATTTAAAAAAGAGTAACTACTTTATTCTTTTATTTCTTTTCTTTTTTATTTATACACATTTTTACGTGTATAAATGTAATTTAAGTCGATGAATGTAATTTCGTTTATTTCTCTTTAAATACAGTTGGTGGTGGCGGGATTTCCTTAATGACTCTTGTGCTTGTAGTAGTAGTGGTATACCCTTTCTGACTAATAAATCCTTGTGGGTCATGACGGATATAACTAGTAGTGGTTGTGGTTTCATTGTCATCATCAGAATCAAATTCGTTTCCATTATTTTTAAGAGCTGCTGCTTTTTCTGCACGTTCTTTAAGAGCTGCAGGGATAACTTCATTTACAAGCTTATTTAAATCCATATTAGCAGGAAGGTATGCCATATTTTCTTTCAAGTGATATTCTTCTGGCATATAATTATTACTAATGACATTTACGGTTTGATGTGGACGTTTAATATGTTCTATTGTTTGTTCACAGAATTTTGCCATAATCTCTTTTAATTTTTCTTTTAAAAATACGATTTGTTCGATGAGTACTTCCTTCATTTCTTCGTATTGTTTCTCTTTTTCTTCTTTCATTTCTGCATATAATTTATCTTTCTCTTTTACCTCTAGTTGAAGTAAGCGAACCTGTTCCTCTACACGTAAAGTGACATCTGGTGAAGTAGAGGAAGAGGTAACTGGTGGAACCGAAGACACACTGCTAGAAGGTTCTTCTTTCTTTTCTGAACCTTCAGTTCTGTTTTCTGCTACTTTAACTTTACATCCTTTCTTTTGATGGTTTTCTAATGTTTTAGCGGATGCATATGATTTCCCACAGGAAGAACACACTATCGATGATTTAGAAGACATACTTATTATCTACGTATCTAGTTGAGATAAGAATAGATTAATAGGCACAAAATCAATTTTACACTTTTTATTTACTTGTATGCATTCTTTTAAATTATTTTACTCTTTATATAACTAAAAGATGAGTAAAGTTAACCTCTTACAAAAATATATGATTATTACGTTAGCATTATTATGTTTTGCAATAATAATGTACGCAATTAATTATGCATTAATACACCATGGATTTTATCGTGATGGTACACGACGTCTTACTGATGAAGAAAAAGAAAATGAGTATAAGGAAGCTCTCGTATTTTATAATCTATTTATGCTTATTTATATCTGCAAAGAAGTAATACATATAAAAGATAATAAAATACAAAACATACCCGAGATGTGTTTGTATATACTAGTTGCGTTAGGTGGGAACATGATGATAAGAAATGAAAAAAACAGAAGAAAATAAAAAAGGAGGGGTCGTAGGGGAACGTTGTTCCCCACAAAAGTGATTTTGTATAGAGTATTCTATCTCTGATTTACCTATATGTTACATCATCAACAGAATGACAACCAATAAACTTATTATATTCTCTTATCCATATGACCTAGATACGGAGAGTATCCAAACACTATTTGGAAAAGATACAACCGTGTTAATAGAACCAATATCACGAACTGTGATCATTCAATATACTTCCCCAGAAGAGGCAGGTTACTATTATGTGAAACATGGACATAAACTCAGAACTCTACATTATTGCACAGAAGAACAACTAGAACACTTTTTAGATGGAACACACGAAGTAAAAGAGGTTACTGTCAATTCTTTCCGCGTAAAACCATTACCTAAAAAGACAGCAGTATCTAGGCCATCAACATTTGATGGTAGAAAACTATTTCCTAATTAACATTTATACACTCGAATAAGTAGTGTATAAACTGATATTTTACCTATAAACATAAGTGTGTTTTATCATTAGTGCAAAATGATTCTTTCTTTTTTGATACTCGCATCTTATATCGTATATACTATATTTTTATTACAATATATCATATGTTTCACAAAAGAAAACAGTTGGTATACTGCATCGTTTGGAGTGTATGTTCCAAAGTTTGCACTGTTATTGTATTATGCATACATTATTCAGAAAAAGAAAGAAGTCTCTAGAAAAGCATATTTGCTACACGTATTGTATACATTAGGTAGTGACATATTTATGATAATTGTAGGAATTACCCAGAGATCATCCTTTTCAACTATACTTGATGCTATGGTCAACGTATATGTTTACATCACGTTTGTGTGTATAATATGTGTTTTAGATTGTTTATTTTATATTCGATTCGACCAAATTGATGACTCTTCTCGGACTTTTTTACCACTTTAGAATTTACTAAAAAGTAAACTCTATTCTACAAGATGAAACATGAACATACTATTTTACTTATTACAATAATAGCAGTTATCCTTTGTATTATAAGTGGATACTTAGTTATAACTGAAAAATACAACCCTCACTTTGAATAGTACGTTCGTGTAACGCACTATCCCTAAGGTAGTGAGGTAACCATCGACGCAAGGCCTATGTTTTAACGAGTAAATAAGCATGTTTTTGCATGAAATTTACACGGAGAACAAATCATTAGAATAGTCAAGGTAATACTTTCAGTGTATTCATTCTATAACCTTCTTCATTGTTACTCAATTATAGATTTTCTTTCCTTTAAACCTGTTTTAAAAGTAAAAATATGCATATTTTTACTTACACGAACGTACTATTTTTGTTACCGAATGATAGACTGTACTGATTACTGTAAATATATGTGTAGTTCGATTGGTTGTCCACTGAATTAATTAGAATTTAAATTAGTGGGGAATCAACTCTATACCATCCGCATATCTCTTTTTATCCATACAATTATACGACAATGGTTCATTTAGGAAGGTAGATAATGCAACACAGTCACCAGTTGTAGACTGCTTCACTACTTCCCAATCGGAATAAAATTTATTAGCCACAAGCAAACAGTTTGTAAGTAAACCAGTTACACTGCGAAAGCCATCATAGTAATAATAAAAGATAACCCACGCAGATAAAACTGCATTCACAATGAACACAAATAGTGTCCATTGAATACACCTTAAGAAGGATGTGTTTATCTTAGTAATAACTTCCTTTTCAGAGGGATACTTTGGTAAAATAGTATGTAAATGGTTGTCTGGATAGTTATCATCGCAGTCTAAATGTTTGATAAAATAGAATTGACGAGATAATTCTGTGTAGTAATAATAAAAAATTACGACCAAAGTAAAAAAGTTTAACGCAAGTACACCCTTGTTTGGGTCGTTTAGATCTGTAAAATTTTGATGAAATGTGCATGTAGTTTGGGTATCTTCGCAATATTGTGGGACAAATACAAGTAATAACGATGCCATAAATATTTTAAAGCACTCAATACATACGAAACTGATTGTCTGAAGTCGTTCTTTTTGGTTGTTTGTTAAGTTAGCCATTTTTTATCTTTGTCTTGATGTAGGGTGAAGTGTAGTTGTGTATACAATATAGTTTCCTATAGTTTAAATCTATTTTCTTTCTGAATATATAAATAAAAAGAAAATAAAATGTTATCCACGCGTTTATTTTCGAGCAGTTCTGGATATATTGCATTTAAACAAAGTCAACAACCTATTCCTCCTTCTTCTACTGGAGGAAGTGCATTATTTAATGGAACATCGCAGTATTTAACAGTTAGTAACAGTAGTGATTTTAATGTAGGTACAGGAAATGTTACGATTGAATGGTTTCAATATATGACAACCTCTTCTAGCTATCCTAGGATATTTAGTATTGGAGCATATCCATCTGCAGTGATTGGTGTAAGTATTGAGGGAGGAACTATGTATGTATGGATTGCAGGGGGAGCTCGTATAAGTGTAAGTATAAGCGGGTATACCAATGTGTGGATTCATTTTGCGATTGTTAGAAACGGAACAAGTTTAGTACTGTATAGAAACGGGACATCCATTGGGACAGCTACTAATTCATCAAATATAACATCTGCATTAAATTTGTTAATAGGAAGCGAGGGAGGTGCAAATACATACTATGGAGGAAACATTACCAACTTTCGATGGACAAACAGTGCGGTGTACACAAGTAATTTTACAACACCTTCTTCTCCTTTATCTTCCCTACCACAAACAAAATTATTACTTTTGTTCTCTACATTAGCTGGTTTATTAACAGATAGTAGTGGTACAGGAAAAACAGTGTCAAATACTACGGGAGTAGAGTGGAGTTCAAGTACACCATTTGTTTCTTAACAGAAATAAATAATTTTAAAGGATAATATAGGACTTTTCTGGTTTTATTTAAAATATTGTTTATAGGTTTCTGTGAAGTTTTCCCACATAGTTTGTCGTTCAATGAATGCCATACCTTGTTGTTTTTTCTTATAATTGGTAATTTGATGTTGTAGCCAGCTTGCAAGTTGTTTTTCACGTATAGATGAATTTTTACCATTAGATGGTCGTCTTTTATATTTGGTAATAAATTCATGTACTTCTTTAAAAGTAGTTTCCCATACTTCATCATTATTTAAAAAGTATTGTTTGTGGGTTTCTATAAAATTTTTCCACACAGTCTGTCGTTCATTAGTGGACATACTTTTTTGTTGTTTTTTATAATTTTTAAGCTGGTCTTGTACCCATTGTGCAAGTTGTTTTTCGCGTATAGATGAATTTTTACCTTTTTCAACTGGTCGTCTTTTATATTTGGTAATAAATTCATGTACTTCTTTAAAAGTAGTTTCCCATACTTCATCATTATTTAAAAAGTATTGTTTGTGGGTTTCTACAAAATTTTCCCACATAGTTTGCCTTTCATTGAGTGCCATGCTTCTTTGTTTTTTCTTATAATTGGTAATTTGATGTTGTAGCCAGCTTGCAAGTTGTTTTTCATGTATAGATATATCCTTACCATCAGTTGATGGTCGTCTGTTATATTTTATAATAAATTCATGTACTTCTTTAAAATTATTTTCCCATACTTCATCTATATTTAATAAGTATTGTTTATGAATTTCTGCAAAGTTTTCCCACATAGTTTGTCGTTCTATCACGGACATACTATTATGTTTTTTATTATAATTAGTAATCTGAGTTCTTATCCACAATCCTAAAGTTTTCTCATAATTATTATCACTTCTTTTAGATGGTCGTCTTTTATTCGCAAGAATAAATTTTCCTGCTTCTTCTAATCGCCTATTCCATCGCAAATCAGCATCTACCCATTCCACTAATTTTAAATTTACATCTTGTTGAATAGTGTCTATCTTTTCTTTTACACTCTGTTCACACTGAATATCATATGATTGCGCAATAACTTTAACTTTCTTATCAAAACACTTATCCCCTAATCCAGACTTTAATTTCGTTAAGCATACCTCTAAACTACTTGTGTTATTATCATCTATCCACAGAAAACAGTGATTTATTTTTTCTTTATTGTGGATATCTAATCTAGAAGGACGAAGAAATCGTTGAAACATTACAATCTCACTCGAAGTATCAGAAATATTTGTGATAAATGTACTGTCACATTTCGGTATATCTACTGCTTGATTTAAGCATCTACAGTTAACTAATACAGATATACAGTCATCATTAGTATCTTCGAATGATTGAATTGTTTTCTTTCGTTGTACATATGTTGTATCATCATTAATACGAAAAGCCTCCGTCTTTATACCAAAATAACCATTACCAACACGCTTCCATTCGTTCGCAAATGTAATACAATCTTCTTTCGTTGATAAATATACAATACATCTTCTACTACCTGATTGCAACATTCCTTTCATTAAAAAGGAGGCTTTCTGTGAGATAGTAGTATTCGCGAACGAATCTAATTCGGCATCCTCACATTTCATAGGAATCATTATTCTATAGTCTACAATATAATTGTTTGAAAGGGCATACTTAAAATCATATTCATCTATACATAGATCATATGGAATATACTTTTTGAATGCTTTTGGTAAAGTAGCGGTAGTAAAAATTGATTGTTTCGCGTCATTAATGAACTGCAGTAAAGTTTTATTACTAACAGAAAGTTCATGACACTCATCAACTATAATAGTCGCCTGTTGTAAAAAAGAGACTACCTCCTCTTCTTCATCTTCATCTTCGTCAGTATATTCTTCGATATCTTCTTCGTCTTCAGTATCGGTATGTTCTTCATCAGTATCTCCTATATATTCTTCCATTTCTTCATACTCCTCATCAGGATATATATAATTTGCTATTTTATCACCGCATGATTTAAATGTAGTAAAGATAAGTAACTTTTTCTTCTTTGTTATACACATTTTAATTTTGTCAACTAATACATTTATATCAGCTGACTCATCACTATCAAATAAGACTAATTCGTATTTAGGTCTAATTAAATCTGGAATTCTTGCATGCAAGTTTTGAACATCTGTTTTAAAAGGAGCCATCATAATAATGCATCTAGGAGTTATCTCTTTTAGAATATCCCCTAAAATGAGTGTTTTTCCTAATCCGCAACACATTTGGATAACTAATTTTGCACGTTCATTTTGTTTTAAATACTCCACAGATTGGTTAACCGTGGATACTTGATAATCTCGTCTTACTAGTTCTACCTCACGAAAAACAGTCCGTGGAATATTTTGGGTTATATTCCATTGTTCAAATTGGTGAATATCAAGTTTTCTATGCGTTAATCCAGCATATTGTATATCTCCTTGTAATTCTAATGATATACCATTTACAGTGCAGAGTATTCCACTATTTAAAGGATTATGTTGTCTACTGATGACTGTTTTAGAAAGCCAAGTCGATGCGTCAGAATATGTTACGTTTGATTCATATAACTTAGATTGTCCAAAGATAAAATAGTCATCGGTTTGTCCAATAAAATCTACACCCACATCTCGCAAAGTAATACCATCTTTAAATGATTGTAACATCCTTTTTCTGTGTTGATGATAATTATGTATATAACCTGAATCAAACAATACTTCATGTGGTACTCTATCCCAATGATACCATTTTGTCTGAGTTTGGTTATCTTCGGTAAGAATATGCACACAATAATGTTCAAACTTAGTAGCTAATTGTTGAAATTTTGACATCATTTCTTGAATACTAGTTGTTTTTATTTTAGTAAAAATAGGAACAATTTAAAAAAAATCAGTTTAAAACCCCTTACCGCTTAAAAATCCCAGGATTTTTCCTCCGTTATTATAGCTAAAAAACGAATAAACATCTGTCTTATTTGCTCCTGTTGAGAATGAAACATAGGATGATTGATCCCCAAATGATACCCCAGTAAATGCACCTGTGTATGGCCCACCTGATGATGGTTGTGTCAAAAATAAATTCACACTTTGTAATGTATTAGTTGCTGGCCAATTTGTAAAACTAAACGTTGTATTTGCGCCTAGGGTAATATTGAAATTATTTCCCGTTGAGCAGTTAATTACGACTGTGGATGTCCCGGTTGCGCTATAGACATATTCATTTACTCCTTTTAGTACAGGATTCTGGATTTGATATCCATTTAAACCTAAATTACCATATACTTGGGTTGTCCCTGTAAAGGACATATTAGGTAATACGTTTGTAACCGCTATCTCTGAGGTAGAACTATTATATCCCAATACTCCTGTTGGAATACCATTTTGTACACGAACAGGATTTACAAATAAACCAGAAGTGGTTGCATTTAATGCGTTCCCTGAAGAATTCAATACAATACTATTTGCCACACCAGTTGACTCTGCTGCTTTAAAACCAATTGCAATACTATTTGTTCCTAGTGATTGCTGTCCCGCACTAATACCGATTGCAACAGAATAAACAGATTGTGAGTTTTTACCTGCCATACCAATCGCGATTGCATTTGTTGATTGTGAATTCTGTCCCGCTTGATATCCAATTGCAACAGACTGACTTCCTTGTGAGATTGAACCTGCTGATGGTCCAATGGAAACCGATTGGAATCCTTGAGAGGATGCACCAGCACTTTCTCCAATCGCAACAGAGTTATAGTTTTGATTGGTTTGCCCTGCTCCATATCCAATGGCTATACTGGATGCTAATCCATTTCCTTGATTACTATTTCCTGCATTTCTTCCAATTGCAACACAGTTTGCTGTTTGAGAAGTTTGGCCTGCACCAGTACCGATGTGAATGGTTGCATTTCCTACTATTAAGTCTCCTGTTGTGATAGAGTTTGTGGTTAACACATTTGAATTGTAATTATACAGTAATCCACTGCTTCCAGTGGATGAACCTGATGCGCTAAAGATGATCTGTTGGTCAGATACCGATACACTAGGTTGTTGGCCAATACTAACAGGAAGCCAATAGATGTTTGAATAAGTTGCAACCACGCTTAATGTATTTTGTTGAAAACGTACGTATGAACTGTTCATATCTGTTTTTGATACCGTCGCGACAACAGCGTTATTTTTATATATCGTAATCGTACTATTATTACACAATACTTGAATAAAGTCAGAGGTAGAATATGTTCCAATTGATTGTTTACTACCATAGTCAACTGCATATTTGAATGTTCCTGCACTAGCATCTCCAAAGAATAATTGGAATATTCCTGGATTACCAAATATATTTACCTGGGTAGATGCAGTACTTAATGGTGCATTAAAAGATAAATAAAATCCTTCTGGACCACTTCCAATATAATTCGTAATATCAAAATAATTGGGTAAACTAGTTGTAGATAAGGTAAAGCTATTAGAGGAAGTCTGAACTACGTCAGGAGCACTTGTTGTGTCAAATGTGCACACGGATGAACCAAACGCTCCAGTTGCTCCTCGGATAGTTGGTAATCCATTTAAAGGACCTGTAATGTTGGTAATGTGTATGGTATTTGTGGTTACATTTGTGATTACCCCAGAAGGAGAAGTTATGTACTGGGTGTTTACTTGATATGGAGTTGTCCCTACTGACAGTAATAAATTTTGGATACTGGATGGAGGTTCAAAATAAATAATTTGGTCATTCATGTTACTACTTTTAGTAAATAAAGAAGTAAAAAAGAAAAAATAAAGATAACAATTTATCTTTTCTATTGGATAACAATAATAGCATATACCTCATCTGGTTTAGTTGTTGGTGCAAAGTTAACATGTATAGAATCAAACTGATTCAATGTTAATCCTGTAAACTGATACGTATATACTGTATTTGCAGAAGATATAGTTTGTGTGTTTGTACTTCCAACTTGAGTTGCTGTATTAAATGCAGTACCATTCACATTTCTATATACCTGAATCGATGTACTTCCAGGTGCAGTACTACATTGGACATAGACAGTAACAGTTGTAGCTGATGAATTCAACATACATGCAGTCTGATATCCTATTCCTGTACTAGCAGCAGAAGATACGGTAATAGAGTTAAAATAGAATGCACTCGAGTCGGAACTATTATTTGACGCAATAAGACGAAGGACCGGTGTAGAAACCAATGGTTGATATGTGATTTCCTTAGTAGTAGAATCGTAAACTAACATGTCTGACTGTGGATTATTACGTATTGGATTTACAAAAAAGCCACTAGTAGACGCATTTAATCCTGTAGGTGAACTATTTATAATAATACTTTCCGCTGGTTGATTAATAGTTCCAGCATTTACACCTATGGCTATAGAATACTCTCCTTGACTAGTTGCTCCCGCGTTTATACCTATGGCTATACATCCTGTAGATTGATTTGTTGACCCCGCATAATATCCAATAGCTATACCATAATCGTGTTGATTAGAATTACCAGATCTTGTACCAATAGATATAGCTTGGTCTCCCTGTGAATCTTCTGCTGCTCTGTATCCAATTGCAATAGCCTGTCCGTTAATAGGATCTCCTGTAACACCTTGATTAATATTACCAGCTAATGTTCCAATTGCAATACAATTATCTTGCTGATTATTATAACCGGAATTATCACCTATTGCTATTGCAGAAAGTTGTTGTGTAATCCTACCAGCATTATTTCCAATAGCAATACTTCGTTGATGTTGCTGGTCAAGACCTGCACTGTTACCTATAGCAACTGCGTAATCTTCTTGTAAATTATATCCAGCATAGTATCCAATTGATACACTATCAATACCTTGAGATGTATTTCCAGCATTACTACCTATTGCTATACTATCAACTCCTTGATTTAAAGATGCTGTATCTCTGCCTATAGCTACAGAAAAGTTACCTTGACTAGTTTGTCCTACATTATAACCTATAGCTACAGAATAATTTCCTTGATTATTTAGTCCTGAATTATTACCTATAGATACACTGCTTATACCTTGAGAAGTATTACCCGCGTTTCTACCTATTGCAACACTATTATGACTTTGATTATTTTCTGCTGCATAATAACCTATTGCAACCGATTCGTATCCTTGGGAATTATAACCAACTGTTGAACCTATTGCAATACTGTTACCTCCATTTCCATATTGATTTCCTCCTGTTCCTTGGTAGTATGCACCAGCAGCTATACCTATAGCAATATTATTTATTTCTGTTTGAGAATATCCAGCAGAACTACCTATTGCTATATTATTAAACTCTTGAAAGTATCCCGCATTATTACCTATTGCGATGGAGTTACAAGCTTGTTCATACCCTGCATAATAACCTATCGCTATAGACGTACCTGTTGAAGATGATGCATAAGGATCTTGTGAAGAAAAGCCACCTGTAAAACCAGCATTATAACCTATAGCCACATTATGTATACCTTGTGCGTTTTGTCCTGAGTAAGAACCAATTGCTACAGTATCACCGCCTACTACAAAATTAGTACCATTCCAAACTAAATAGTCACCATAATATGTACCTGGTGGGAGAGAAGAACCAGGTAATCCATTAAGTGGACCTGTAATACTATCTACATACAGTGTAGTTGTTGTCAAATTATCAATTACTCCAGAAGGAGAATAGATATACTGTGTATTTACCTGAAAAGGGGTTGTTCCCACTGATTTTTGCAAATTTTTTATACTATTCGGAGGATCGAATGACACGTATTGTTGAGAAATCATTTTATTTACTACTATACAAAGTAAATAAAAAAAAGTTAAATGATATTCTCATTCACAGGATGTCTAGTATATGGACTTAATGGATAATCATTTGCCGGATTGTATACCGATAATGTGACTGATTTTGTGAGTTGTGTAGAATAATTTCCACTAGGAAGATACGTTACAGAAATAACAGTTCCAGGAGTTCGCAAGCATGTCTCTGTATATAACGGATATTGATTATCCATTAACCCAACCGATACTCCTTCTATTCCTATAATAATATCACCTACCGCAAATTTAGCAGGAACAATTGTCCCATCTAACGCTTGTATATAATATCCCCTAACACTAGACAAATTTAAAGCCGCTGCTATATACACATCCACCCCTATGTATTGTATCCCTAAATACCCCTTAGGATAAGATAACGTCGTCCCCGTATAATTAGTTAAAAAATAGGAAACAATAGGTGCAAACAGATAACTTGCTACTCCTCCATTGATTTCTTCTCCTGTCGAAGTATACCCATAACTTACAATACCTACAACCTTTTTGTCCAAGGTAATCAATGGCCCCCCACTGTTTCCACCATAAATAGATATATCGGTTAATACAGATTCCATTACATTTGAATCTATCTGTGCTTTGTTATCTCGAATAATTCCTCTTGAAATCGATTGCATATCAATTCCTCCGGGAAATCCAATGGTTTGAACTACATCTCCTATTTTGCATTCCGTTCGACTATTTTTTACCATTAAGTATGTTGAGGTTGGAACAGTCAATCGTATGAGTGCAACATCAGAATGCTTGTCTACCCCCATAACCACATGAGGAGATATTATTTTATACATTATATTCGTAGGATAACTTATATTTACCCATATATTTGCACATACAGGATAACCTCCTGCATCAGGATCCAGAATCACATGAGCAGCTGTAAGTACATAGGTATACAAGTTTGTATTTGGCCCCGTAATTATAAATCCACTGCCTACATAATAGGAGTTGGTTGTACTTTTAATACATATACTTACAATGGAAGAAATACATTCATTATACACGTCTGCACTGCTTGTATAAGATTGAATAGATGTATTTATTTGGTTGACTACTCCTCCCGTAAATTGATTGCATTGTAATGTATCTATATTTCCATATGGACTAGTGAGTGCTCCCGTAGTTACTATAATATCTCCATTTGATATAAGGGATGATACTGTTAAACTAGAAATAGTAGCATCAGGACTAGTCAGTGCACCTGTTGTAATGTATATATCTCCATTTGATGTAATAGATGCTCCAGTGTGTATATATAAGGAATCGATTATTTCTACTGTTCTAGCAGACTGTGATGTTGTCTGAATTGTTCCTGTGTAAACAAGGATTGTTCCGCTAGAAGACAAACTTAGAGTTGAAGTTGTTTTTGACCCATTTGGAGTACCGTCTGACACAAGTATAAAATTTGGATTTGGATGTAACACAGTGGGAGGTCCAGTATAGTTTGTGACTTGCAAATTTTCTACATATAAATTAGTAATTACCCCAGAAGGAGATGTTATGTATTGTGTATTTACCTCATATGGCGTTGTTCCAACTGATTGCTGTAAATGTAATATACTGGTAGGAGGATTAAAATATATCGTTTGTGCATTCATTTTATTTACTACGAAATAAAATAGAAAAAAAAGATTGTTTACTTTAATCAAGTGTAACGTTCAATTTATACACACCATGTTCATCCTGTTTGATGGTGGTGTGCCCACTTGTAATATCAAATGAAAAACTACCTGTTTTCCAGGTCATCTGAAAGAATACCTTAGTCGACTCTTTATCCACATGCTTTAATGGTGAATTTGATTTAACATCTACCTTACTCTCCTGTTTACTCTCCGGTTTACTCTCTACCTTCATTTCACAGTGCTCCTGTAGTAAACGCAAGAAAGCTGGTGATCTCTTTTTGTTTACTTCGATGGAATATTGTTCTGATGTACACTTCACACCCAACTTAAACAGTGTCTTTAATAACCACATATTAAAACGTGGCATACCTAAGGCAATCTCTAGACATTCACGTAATACCTTAGGGGTAGTAGGTTCTTCTATCTTCTTACCTAAATAAATGGTTGTAATCACATCACGAGCGTATGCCTTTTGGCTTTCAGATGGTTCCGAACCGATATGATTACTTGCTCTTTGAAATATATACACTATATACTCGATTGGAATATACTCTATATATTTCTTTATCGAATCCAAGACAAACGTTTCATTTCCATTAAAGAATGGTCCAAAAGTAGACAATATATAACGAACACTGTCTATATCCTTTTCACGTTGGATTCGTTCCAATTCTGTATTGGTAAAATAATTAAACTCTTCCGAGGCAGAGTATTCTTTTATATTTTCACAAGAATATCCAGGAATGCATTTATCAACCGATACATTTATTATTTGTGTACCAGCTTCGTTAAATTGTGTATCAAATGATTCTTTCTGTTCTTCAAATGCACGTTTTCTAGAACCCCAATCACCATAATGATTTACTCGTTCTTCTCTTGTATGAACGTTAAATTGCTTACGGAGATTTGTGATTTCGTAAGATAAATAATCCTCTTCTTCTAATGTAGAGAATGTAGATACTCCATCTTTATTGAACGAGTAAAAACAGTCATCTTCGCATAACATATCGTCAAGTTCTGTCTCTTCCTCCAATTCGTGGTTGTCTATATTTGAGACCTCAGAGGTTTCTGAAGTTGCTTCCTCAAATAAGGCATGGTTGAATTCGGTGGTTTGCATTCTGTTTTAATTAACGTATTCAATTTCTTTAAATAGGAATTAAATCATTTACTATTTTAAAATGAGGTCGAGAAGTAGATCGAAGAGTAAGTCGAGAGCTAAACAGGTGGTCGGTAATTCCCCTACATTTTATAGACGTTTGCGAAGTTTATCCCCAAAAAGTAGAGTGCCTAAAAAACACGAAGGAGAACACCCTTCTCATCATTCTGATTTATTTACAGATGAAACTCCGAAAGGAACTGTTCACGGGTTACGATTCCGAAATAAGGCTGATGCAAAAGAGAGTGTATCCCGTGTAAAAAAATTGTTGAAGAGTAAGAAGATCACATACGCCCATGCATCACAAATTGTAAATACGATGATACAACGAGCAAAATATCATGCTCACCCTACAAAGGATATAAAAGAAGGAGGGAATGTGTGGAGTGAATTTAAACGAAGTTATTTTAAATAATTCCATGGATTGTGATTGATGCGGATGACCCTGCTAAACCAGGAGCTGCTACATTTGTAGGATTGTTTAAACTTATACGTGTTGCATTAGTAGATTTTGCTAGTATTTGTATTGTATGTGAACCTGAAGATATATTAGTTAACACAAGATTACTTAAAGTAGCTTCATTTGCTGTACTACTACTTAGTTCTACACTTCTAGCACTTCCTGAAATAGGTGTTCCATCTAAATCAATATATGCTGTAAGTGATTCGCTTCCGTTATTATTATTATGAACTTCTAAACTATATGAAATTTGATAAATTCCATTTGTATCTGCTGTAAATGTAAAGGATGAAGTGTTTGTAGAGTGAGTAAAACCATCTAAAATAGGAACTTGATTGAAAAGTACACCTGTGAATGATGTAGCAGACCCTGTTTGAATTCCATTATAATATGCATATAAATAATTAGGTCGTGCATAACTTATTTTATTTGTATCAGGTTCATAATATAAATTACAAGAGCCTGTAGAATTTTGGATTCCATTAATATAACAACCAGTTGCACTTCCTGTTTGAAAGTAGATAGAACCAGCCGAACCAAAATGTAGCTGATTTGTGGTTACGCTGTTTATATTTGCGGTTGCTCCAGTAAAAGTATTTGTTGCTAAATTAGTTAATGTTAAATCCGTTAATACATTCTGGGTTACCTCTTTTGTAGTTGGATTATAATATACAAAATTAGGACCAGTTGTATTACGGACTGGATTTACAAATAGTCCACTTACCATTGCATCCAAGTTTGAAGACTGTGCATTCAATACGATAGAATTATTGGATTGATTTGTATTTCCAGCCCCATTACCAATCGCTATAGAGTATTGTCCTTGATTGTTATATCCTGCCCCATTACCAATCGCAACTGAATTAGTTCCTTGTGTTGTTCTTCCAGATGCATTACCAATTGCAATCGAATTTGTAGACTGTGACTCATATCCAGCTTGATACCCTAAGGATATACCATATTGTCCTTGATTTGTTCTTCCAGATTGTGGACCCATTGATAACCCAAATTTACCTTGGCCTATTAATCCACTTTCATATCCAACAGCGATTGTATTTTCTCCTTGGTTTGTTTGTCCAGATTTGTACCCGAGAGAAACAGAATAACCTGCAGAATTACCAACTTGTGATGTTTGGTATCCAATTGCTACTGCATATGGACCAGTCGATGTTTGCAATGTTTGATATCCAATACCAACAGAATTGGACTGCGCATTTGCATTTGCACCTAAAGATATCGTATCTGCATTTAAAACTACATTAGATAGAGTAGCTGTCCCAAACGTTACGTTTGCCCCATTTGATACGTCTTGGTTTAATGTGACAAGGGTTCCACTTGTCCCTGCTTTTAATGTCCACGCATTGGAAGAGGAGTTAACTAGAATATACGCCCCCGTTGGACCACCATTTTGTGATACGGTTATCCCTGTATTATTAATATTTGTACCACTTTGATTTAAGATAAGCTGTGGATTACTTATCTCCGTTACTGTTGAGTTTACATAAACTAAATTACCAGCAACGTTTACCGTGTCTCCTATTCCTCCTAGGTTAATAGTTGTTATACCACTACCTACTGTTCCGATATTTACCGTTTGTATAGAGTCAGATGTACCGATGTTAACGGTATTTGTGGTATTGTCTGTTGTAGCTATATTTAAAGTAGAATTTGTTGACTCTATAGAAGAAATGTGTAAATTTGTTCCGCTGAAGTTAGAAGCGAATACGGTATCGGTTGCATGAATATTACCAGAGACATCTAATTTATACTGTGGACCAGTAACACCAAAACCAACATTCCCTGGTAAAGAATAATACGTATCATTTGATGAACCAGGTGTAATATTAAACACAGAAACAGCTCCGGTATTACCTACTATATCCATAAAATACAATAAATTGTTATCTTCAAAAAGTAAAATTCCTTGTCCAGGATTTATCGAACCAACCTGTATATAAGGGGCAGCAAACCCGTTAGTTGAAGATAATAAACCATTACTATTAATTTCCAATGAACCTGTCGGACCTATAAATAGTGACCCAGTATTAACGTAGATAGAACGAAATGGATTCTCAAGAGAACCTAGGTATACTTCCGAATTAGATGGAAGTATACTCTGATTCAATAATAATGCATTAGAAGAGGCCGTAAAACATCCTGTATTTCCTATTTGTAAACTGTTTGTTGCTGTAATATTCTGTGATACTATATTCCCATTAAAATATTGTGTGAATGACATTTAATATAGTAAGAGATACAATAGTTTATTATTTTATTTTACTTTTTTTTAATACGTTAATACGAAGGCAAATGGATTTAGAGAGTTATCCTTGTATAATTCGAATGTGATTGATAATTTAAAAAATATATGGTAGGATAGAATTCTGTATAGAGAGAATCATTTTTGTACAAATCATTGATAAAGTTAATATCACTATTGACATCTAATTCATATATTGTGGATGACATCTTTTTATAAATAGTACAGTATAGAAAGAGAACAAAACGAAAACAATATGTATAAATTTCCTAATTTAATAAGTAAGCGTTAAAAAAGGTTTGACCGTAATTACCTCCTCCTACTAAACTAGTATTTGTTGTACAATATGCAGTTATTTTTACATAATCTGTTGTTCCATTTAAGTATGTAATGGTTGCATTATTTTGTGTGAAAGGACTTCCTGTATTCTGATGATGCTGTGTTATAACTATTTGATTTCCAGATTTATTTATTTGTGTGTTCATTTGCCCAGATGAGGTAACTACTGCTGACCACAACGCAGAATAATTTATAGAATATGTACCTGCAATAGTTGGCTTAAAATAATAATTTGTATTATCCCACCATCCATTAGGATCATTCACTCCTATCATATTTATTATATAATCAGCTCCACCCGTCATACTTTGATTAGTTGACAATCCAGCGGTGCAATATTTTGGAGTACCATATATTCCTCCTTGTACAGTTAAGTCCCCCGCGTTTGTTAATGCAAGAATAGTACCGGTATATCCAGAATTAAGAATTTGTAGTGTACCTGCATTATCCATACGAATAAATTTATTACTATCCATTGAACCAGGTATCATATTTGTCATAGTAATCATACCTGCATATCCTGCACCTCCATGAATATTACTGCTAGATATAATAATCGGATCGGGAGAACCTGTATGTGCAAACAAATTTATAGACGTTCCACTCATATTTGCAACATATAGTGTATTTGTACCGGCTGCATAGGTTAATCCAGATGATCCTGTTGCTGATCCACTTTGATTAAATAAAAGCTGACCGGATTGACCACCTATCGGACCATTAGGACCGGTTGAACCAGTTGGACCTTGTATACCTTGTAGTGTATATCCAAAAGCAATTAAATCCGCAATATCATTCTGTTGATACAATGTAAATCTAGCTTTCAACGCACTTGTTCCCGATACAAGAACATCCGTTGAAATAAGAGAACCATTCTTATACCAATAGGAATTATTATTTTGGACAACAACTGTAATAATATCATTTGTTGCATAGGTTGATATAGGACTGACAACGAATCCATTATTAAAATACTTATAAATATTATTGCTCTGTAATGATACTCCATACATTATATTTGTACCATTAGTAGATAAACCTGCAGTGTAATCACTTGCAGTATGTACATTTACTCTAAATGTTAAAAAACAACTATTATAAGGATATGACTCAACCGTTGTAGTTACTGACCCTCCAACAGTAGAACCTGTCTTTTTAATAGAATTTGCACTTGTAATTGTTATATCTGATGTTGAGGTTGTTAATGTAAATAAAGCAGGACCGCCTCCTCCTGTTGGACCGGTTGAACCAGTTGGTCCTGCAGCAACTGGTAACGTTAACGATGTAATTACATTACTATATGTACTATCCTGAAAATATCCAGTGATGGTAATTGATTTTGTTGGAGAACTTGCATTTTGTCCAATTAGTTTTAGTGTTAACCTGTCACTAGCCGATAATACAGTTTGATTTACCTGGATTGATAATTGATACGGAGAGGCGGATGTGGTAGTCACTGGCTGAATAGAAGACTGTCCTATAAATGTTTGCGAACCAGTAGATGAATATTGAAACAACTGTAGATAACATTGTGCATCGGTTAGAGGAGCACCACCTCCAGCAGCTAATGCAGATAAGAAACAAGTTGCACTCCATATTCCTGCTGGGATAAATAATGCATTTGGAACATTCACATCTGTTATAAACTCGGCGATCACCCCGGTTGACCCAGATGTTGGTAATGTAACTGTTCCTGTATACGCTTGTGATCCAACAACTGCAGTAGGACCCATCTGATAGTATCCAGTAGCTGAACCTGTAACTCCTCTATTTAAGTAATACAATATACCAGAGGTTGTCCCTGGATTACCCTGTGGACCTGTTTGTCCTAAAAAAATAGAACCATTCTTATACAAATTATTAGTAAAGTTAATATTACCGTTGACATCTAGGGAATAGGAAGGGTTTGCTGGTGTTTGAATCCCAACATTACCATTTAAGTTGAATGTGGATGACATCTTTTTATAAATAGAACAGTATAAAAAGAGAACAAAACGAAAAATGAGGAGAAAGAGGGGGATTTACAAACTATACATATAAAAAATAGAGGAGGTTTTACAAACTATACATATAAAAAATAGAGGAGGTTTTACAAACTATACATATAAAGAACAGAGGAGGTTTTACGGCGAAGCCGATACGAGCATAGCTCGAGGGACCTGCGCTTGCGCTTTGAACTTCGTTCTTCCTTTATTTAGTAATCAAATAGGATACTATTCGGAGTAGTATCATTATCTTGAATAGATAAGAGTGTTCCCTTGATTACCTCTACATTCACAGAATAAACTAAATTAGAATAGGAATCGTTTGCATATAATATTACAGTGGTAGGGGTAACAACTGGATTTGTTCCTGTCCAACTAAATGAAGGTGCACCAGTGTTATTTAATACTGCATAATTGGATGCAAATAGATTTACACTTGGAGAACTTCCATCTTGTGTACCTCCTATTACTTTACATTCTGCTACACTCATTTCATTTACAACGTCTGTTTTATTTAAAATAGCATCTATATTTGCAACAAAGGATGGATTATCAAATGTAAAGGTTAATCCTAACGAACCAGTATTATTTGCATACGATGAATTAAAAGAATACCATTTTCTTGGACAATAATTATTATTGACGACTGCATTATGTAATAACACGTTCGAGGTGGTATACACTTCCTTTGTAGAAGTGTCGTATGATAGTATAGTAGAGGAATTTGTATCTAAATCTCGGATAGGTTGAATGTACAGTGCATTTCCATCGGTTACATCTAATGCTCCAGATGATGCATTTAAAATAATAGAATATTCTGGAGTATCAATATAATAACCAACTTGATGTCCGATTGCAATTGAATATTTCCCTTGATTGTCAGTAGCAGTTTGATATCCTATTGCGATAGAATTATCTCCTTGGTTATTATTTCCTGATTGATATCCAATTGCAATTGCCCCAGTTGATTGTAAATATGAACCTGCAAAACTTCCCATATGAATCTTATCGTTATTGAGAACAAAATCGGTGGTTTGTAGATACTCCGAGACATATATTTTGTCTGATACAATCTCAGTTGAACTTAAGTTTCCAATGGTAGATTGTTGGGATAGATAAAATTGAAGAACTACATAATTAATCACATCCTCCGGATTTGCACTTCCTTGTTGTTCTACATATAACTTCCAGTCTCCATTAATATCTCCTGTTGTTAATTCAGAAAGGCTAGTTACATATGGACCAGCAGGAGCAGGATATGGCATAGCATAACTAGTTGTACCTGTAGGAGCATATGTACCCGATGTCAGTGTGTCACTAAATGCACCACCTTGGTCTAAAAATGTTAAATATACATTCGCACCTGAATTAGCAATCACGCTTAGGTCACTCATTAAAAGTATGGATTTCCCATTTGGAGAGGTTAATAACACACGTAATGAAGATGGAGTAGTGATATCACATCCTCCCAAGACCACAGACATATCACATTCTGTATATTTTAATGTATTACTTATGTTTATAGTTGCGGGATAGGGAGAACCGGTAGAAGAAGAGTAAATATATACACCGGTTGGTCCATATGCAACACCAGTAGAAGATACAGTAACTCCAGGGACATATATAGCTGTAGTAGAGGATAACAAGTTGTTATTTGATGTTAATACAGTAGTGTCCATTGTTAGTTTATCTGTCACTATATTTGTAAGTGTTCCTGTTGTTGCGGTTATATTTGAAAATACACCTGTCTGAGCAGTTAGTTTACCTAAAAGAGTCACATCAGTAAATTCTGGACTAGAATATCTACCGATATCTTGATTCAAATTAACGGTATCATTTCCTCCTACTCTACATACCCAACCATCTGATAGGTCATTTACAAGCATATATGCACCAGTATATTCTCCATCAAATCCTAATTGTGAAATAATAAGTCCTGCGTTATCAACAGTTGATTTTCCTTTATTTAATACAAGATGCTCATTCGTTAACGATGTAACATTTAAAGTAGAAATAGTAGCAGCATTTGATGATAAATTTGAGATTGTTCCTGTATTTACATTTACACTACTTAGTGTAACGTTAGATGCGGTTAACGATGACGTAAACACTCCTGATGTAGAGGTAAGTGTTCCGTTTATATCTAATTCGGTAGATGGGGTTAGTGTATTAATACCCACCTTTCTGTTTACATTGGATATACTTTGTGTTCCTGGTAAATAATAAGACATTCTTTACTTTAATGAACGTTACCGAAAAAAATTAACTTTTTTATTCCATCTAATTAAGTAAAAAAGAAATAGATGCTACATTTATCCAAGTATATCTTAAATTGTATACTAGCAGGATGCCTAGCTATTATCTACGATATAACTCTTAGGCAAACTATTTTTGAATCTGTGGTAGAAAAAGGATACATCACAGAAGAGTGTAAATCCTATAGAAGAACACTACCTCATCATATTACTATATTTTTCATGGGGATTACCATGTATATTGTTATGTCAGCTATTGGATTTAAAAATGGTACAATTTGATACAACCATGTGCATTTAGAAAATAATATTGGTCAATACATGTATTCAAAATAGTTAATAACTCTGTGTCATCCACTCGAATATTATGTTCTGTATATGGTACAATACGCAATGTATTCGTTGGATTACTTTTATATACATCTGGTAGGTCATCAATAATAAATGTATTACATCTGTTATATAATGGAAAGGTAAATAATGCCGCATCAATTGGTTTCATTCTTCCTGTAGTTTTTAAATATTTAACCGTATCTTCCTGTGTATAAAATTTATGTATACGTATACCTTTAGGAAAAAAATGATGAACTGCCAATTTTGCATACTCTTTTGTAGCTGCAGTCCATATACTTATATTTGCTATCTTATTTAGTTCTTCTAAAAAATGCCGCAAGTAAGGTCTAGCAACCATAAGATAACGTTCAAATGGGTGAAATGATACATATGCACATTCATTATTTAGTAAAACATCAGGTGAAACAGTTGACAAATTCACACTAACCAAAAGTGTATTATCTAAATCAAGTATTACGTTTAGTTTTTGCATATTTTATTTTAATGGCAGAGTGTTCTTTTATAGATAAAATAGATTTAAAACGTTTATTATTTTATCTATAAAAGAACAAATATATAACTATGAACCTGTTTTCTAACCTATTTTATACCAAAGATAAGCTTGAAGTATTTGACAATCATTTTTATCATGTAAACCTCCCGCGTAATAAAATAGAAGAAGTCGTACATATAGAATATAAACAAGAAACACCTACAGACACTTATTTTGAGAAAAATGTAGACGAAGGTAAACCAGATGAGAAAAATGTAGACGAAGGTAAACCAGATGAAAAAAATGTAGATGAAAGTAAATTGGATGAGGTGATTGTAGAGAGTAAGCCAATAGAATGCAAATTATGCGAAAGTTACCGTTTTCAAAATAAATGTCTACTTGCCTTACTTGCTTTAACCTCTCTTTTCGTTTTTAAAAGAAAATAATTGGGTTTAAGTGTCTGGTAAGATGGATAGACATCGGATGAGTATAAATACATACCAAAATAAATTCTCAGCACTCCTTGAGGAAGAAGAAGAAGAACACATGAGTGAACAACTCTTTACATTAACACAACCAGAAACAAAAAAACGTCTCACGGATAATCAGATTATATTTAGATTATTAGAATCGTTTCATGTAAAAGATGTGTTATCGGATAATGTAGCATTAACGGAAACATTACGGGATCTTTATTATCACTATCTAGATGAATACGTTGAAAAGGGATTAGCAATTAACCATTTTAATGGATTAACATTCGATTTCATTAAGTATTGCTTTCAACATTTTAAATTATTACGCCAACTCCGCAAACCAGCTTATGTTGTGTTTGACGAATATAAATATAAATTAGATTCTATTGATGTTGCTGGAGTATATATATTCAATAAAGCAGGAGATAAAATATGCATGATACAGACACTCAATGGAAAGTATGATTTACCAAAAGGTAAATTAGAAGTAGGAGAAACACCTATGCAAGCAGCTATCCGGGAAACAAAGGAAGAAATTGGATTTGATTGTGAAGGAATGATAACTGATGAAGAAGGATTTTATTTCCCATTTGAACACCGTACAAAACATATATGCGGACCTGCAAAGAAAACCATTCATATGTATGTAATCAAAGGTATACCAGATACTACCGTATTTAAATCCAATGTATCCCGTTATGAAGTAAGTGACATCAAATGGGTTAGTGTATCTCATTTAGAAAAATATTTACCTTGGTTATTCCGCGTAAATAAACAACCTAGCTTTATTTTTACAGATCACTAACTAAATGGTTCTTTTTTTTCTCTTTTTTTTCTCTTTTTCTTTTTTATCTGTATGTAGTAATAAAAAAGGTATTTAAAGAGATGAAATTATCCTTACGTATTTTATACGGAATAGTTGCTATATTTGCGTTATATGGTCTGATTGTTTTAGTCATTAAGATAATGAACCGTGGAAATGACGAAAATCAGAAAAAGAGTATGAAAGATTACTACTTTAGCGAATATTATGGTGAAATTATGGATAGATTATGTATGGCTGGTGGTTGTAATACCCCAGAAGGTGCAAAGAAAGCAAAAGATGCATGCATGAAAGAACGCGAGGGTTTACCAGGGTATAAATTTATGAAACGTGCTTGTGAAAGTTCTGATCCTTTCATTAGAGATATGGGCTGCGGTGAAACATGTGAAACTAAAGATGTTGCATCTTATATCTTAGATAAACCAGATTTAGGTTGTAAAACTCCATTAGAACAAGGAGAAGATCAATATGGTAATAAATATTGTATGAATAACCAAGATCAATGGATCTTACTCCCAGGTCAAACTAACTTAAAATGGAACAGAGAACAATACGCATTATAATTATAACTTATTTATTCTACTTTTTTATACAAATTTAACTGCGTGTATAAAAAAGGCTTACATACTTAATGTTTCTCCTAGGTTATTCTTTACTTTTACTTTAGAGTATCTACTTAGCAACTCTTCTGAACATACCTTATAATTTAGCGGATCAAATGAAAACATATAGTATCCTACATTTCCTAATGTGGTGGAGCGTGTGTCTATATATAGTCTTGTATTACGTTCAGGTTCTCGTTGAATATTTGTAATTTGTGTGTAGCTAATGGTATACATTAATTCATATTCATCTACATCTAAGGATCGTTTAGAGTATACTTTTATAGCATCTTGGGTGAATGTAATGTAAAACTTACTCCAAACCTCATTTAATACGGTGGTTATTAACAGTTCACAATCAAATAAAGAATGGACATCTACTGTATTCTGCAAAAGTGCAGACTTTTTTACTTTTTTATTATTATCTATACTCATCTTACTTTTTACTTTTGTTTCACTTTTATAAATATTGCTTTTTTTAAAAAAAAGTAGTACAAAAATAAAAGTAAAAGTAAAAATGTACTACTTTTTTTTAAAATAGTAATGTTTTACAATTTTGAAACATTTGATACAAATTAAAAATAAAATAATCATAAACGAATAAATATGCAAAAAATAAAATAAAACAAACAATTGCGTAGCATAAGGAGTGTCGCAGAGAACGTAGTTCTTTGCAAAAGTGATTTTTCTATCTCTATTCTATCCCCTGATCACTTATATTTATACTAAAGTATAAATTATCGTAAAAAAACAAAATGAAATCGCTTACAAAACGTGTAGGACGCTTACTTCTCGATGAGAAAAAAGAGGGTGTATCCGAGTATAAAGAACCTGGTTTAGGTATTCCACTTCAAATGGATATTAAGTGCATGCCACACCAACTAAAAGCATTACAATTTATATCTGACCAAGAACAAAAAGGAAATACAAAAGGTATGCCAATTAGTGGAGGTATGCTCTGCTTAGAACCTGGTTTAGGTAAAACATTTGTTATGCTACACCGCATTGCCCAAGAGTTACGAAGAGGCGATGGAAGAAAACCAACCTTAGTTGTTTGTCCATTAAGTGCAATGATCACTTGGGAGAATGAACCAAAAAAATTCTTTGGAGAAAATATGAAAGTATGTATCTTCCGCAAAGAACGTATCAAAGTAGATAAAATGACTGTTGAACAATTAAACACATATGATCTAGTCGTTGTTAACTTTGAGTTTCTTCGCGGTGTAGTCACCAAATTAAACTTGTTTGATGCAGTAAATGTTACCGATGAAGGTGAACGTGTACTTGGTTGTAATATTCCTTCTGTTCAGGTAAACACAAGAACAACGGGTGATTCTATCTTATTTTCTATTAAGTGGAGACGTATTATCGTTGATGAGTCCCATAATATAGCAAATCGTAGATCATTAGTGTTCCACTCTATCATGTGTTTAGCAAGTGAGACAAGATGGTGTTTAACAGGTACTCCCATTCGTAACTGGTCAGAAGATCTATATGCACAATTTAAATTCTTAGGATATCAAGACGATGTATATGATGTTAAAGAGTTTAAACGCAAGAATTACAAAGACTATATGCTAGTTATGGACTATGAAGGTGCAAAGATACAACTTCCTAAACACACACTCCTTAACGTAAAGTGTGAACTTACGGGAGAAAATAGAGATATCTACTTACGTTATCTTGAGAAAGCATCGGAAGCATTCAATGCGTTTATCGTTGGTACAAAACCATTCTCTGAGATTTTAACTCTTTTTATGCGTTTAAGACAAGTATGTGTTGCTCCGTATGTTGTCACTCCTGATCAAACTAAAATGACACAGGACGAACGTGATGAATATGAATTATCTCAGGAAGAAATGGATGCGGTAAGTGGAGGATTGGCAAGTTGGATTAATGATCCAAAAGGAACAGCCGGGATTCAATCCCCTAAGTGTACAGAGATACTTCGTATTGTTTCACAAGAAATTCCAAAAGGAGAAAAGGTAATTATCTTTACTATGTTCAAACGGGTGATCCATTTATTACACCAACTATTTAATGAGGCTAAATTAAAACATATTATTGTGACGGGAGATGTTACTGGAAAAGATAGGGATACATGCATTACCAACTTTAAAATAGGGGATACTCCTATTTTGTTATTAAACTATAAAATTGGAGCAGAATCTCTTAATTTAACAGAGGCAAATCATATTATTCTAGTTGAGCCATATTGGTCTCCTGCTACAATTAACCAAGCAGTTGCTCGTGTAAATCGTATTGGACAAACCAGAGAAACAAAGGTATATCAATTGTATGTCCCAAATACAGAACACCTTCCTAGTATGGAACAGGGTATGATTGAAATGTGTACTACCAAATTAAATGAAGCAAATAATACGTTAGAAGGAAAGAAAGTGTTATATGAATCATCTAATATGAATGCAGATACATTGTACAAATTGATTAGCCGTGCAAAACTGAATGGAATACAAACACGTGCACCGGTTGTTTAAAAGATAACTCATCTTATTATACTTTTTACTCTATATTTTTTATACCGATTGTGTATAAAAAGGAAAAATAAATTTAAATACGTAGAGAGTTAGTTCTATACGAATGTCTGGATTTTCTCTAACTAATACAGATGTAATTCTACGAATAAGTGTAGCATTCTTAAGTGGTTTGTTGATTGGTTTAGAACGCCAACTAAATGGTCGAACAGCAGGAATACATACATGTGTACTTGTCAGTATAGGAAGTTGTTTATTTATTTTTGTCGGATATGGATTGGGTGAAATAAATAGTCCTAGCCGTATAGCTGCACAGATAGTAACAGGAATTGGATTTATAGGTTCAGGTGTAATTATAAAGGATAACGAGGGTGTAAGAGGGATAAATTCTGCTGGAACTGTGTGGTGTGTGGGTTCCGTTGGTGCATTATGTGGTTGTGGATTTTGGTTGACAGGATTATGTTCCTCTATTTTAATATTAGTGTGCAATTATATACTTCGAGATGCACACCTGAAGATGTGTCTTCAAGTGTTAAACTTATATAGTTCAAAGGAAAAACAGCACACTGATGCAAGTGATTCAGTATAAAACTTACTTTAGCAGATTAGTAACCAATCCATTTATTGCTGCTTCCGATGCACCAATGACTTCTCCTTGGATAAACGAGTTATGATACGATATAAACATAGGAATACCATCTTGTACTAGCTTATTTACAATTGGTTCCATCTCAGGAGTATCTACATCTACCTTTGCAAAACCAATATCTGAATGTTGTGATGCGAGTTTCTCAAAGAAAGGAGCAATACGTTTACATGGACCACACCATTCCGCTCCAAAATCAATAATACAATTTGGATTGGATGCTAAAAAGAGAGTATATTCTTCTACTGTGGATAATATCTGAACCATTTTGTTTACGTAGATGACTGTTTCTTTAAATAGGAATTATTTATACTTTGTACAAAGTATAAGTTAAAATGTTGAGTGAACATTCAATGTTCTATTGCATTTGTAGGACAGGCTGTTCTCTTTGTTGTTGTCTTCCTACTATAGAGTGTTTAACCATAGAAATTACCGATAAAACAGGGCCAAATATGGATATCTGGTCTCTTAACTGACGAATGGTTTCGTCTCTCTCAAGAATCTGTGTTTGTAAACGGTGAATATGATCATCTTTTCTATTATTCTGGGTCTGTAATTCTTGAATATGATTTT
>Ga0255220_1000064_pt1 | contig 40579 bp, 37 predicted proteins | sample Miss_Colum_RepB__FD_188423 | JGI IMG/M metagenome (GOLD analysis project Ga0255220, IMG submission 188423) | Freshwater microbial communities from Mississippi River, Louisiana, United States - Miss_Colum_RepB_8d | ecosystem: Environmental > Aquatic > Freshwater > River | place: USA: Louisiana...
GGGGGGCGGGCGGGCTGCCGGCGTGCGGGCCGGATTGTAGCAGAGCCTCCCCAGCCTGCCAGCGCGCCGCGCCAGGGCAATTCGGGTACACTGCGCGCCAGTTTCCCCAGCCCGGACAGCCCCCAGCACCATGGCCAGACGCCGCCTCAGTGACCAGCAACGCAGCCGCATCACGCGCAACCAGGGCGATCGCGAGCAGCGCCTGCGTGCCAGCGCGCCTGCACAGGACGAAAGCCCGGAGGAACTCGGCCCCGAGCAGCCCGGCCTGGTGATCTGCCATTACGGCCAGCAGCTGGAGATCGAGAGCCTGGCGCCGGAAGCGGCCGGGCGCATCTTCCGCTGCTATCAGCGCACCAATCTGCCGGCGCTGGCCACGGGCGACCGGGTGATCTGGCAGGCCGACAGCGAGACCACCGGCGTCGTCGTGGCGCTGCAGCCGCGCAGCTCGCTGATGGCGCGGCCGAATCAGCAGGCCACGCTGCGCCCCATCGCCGCCAATGTCACGGCAGTGGCCATCACCATCGCGCCACTCCCCCAGGCCTTCGCCAATCTCATCGACCGCTATCTGGTGATGGCCGAACACCTCGGCCTGCAACCCGTGCTGGTGCTGAACAAGACAGACCTGCTGGAGGCGCAGCGCGACGCCGACCTGGAAGCCATGCTGGCGAACTATGCCCGCATCGGTTACCCGGTGCTGCGAGTGTCTACGCGGGCCCGGCAGGGGATTGCCGAACTCAAGGCGCAGCTCTGCGCACACACCGTCGTGTTTGTCGGGCAATCCGGAGTGGGCAAGTCCTCACTGGTCAATGCCCTGCGCGGGGCGCTGGCCGAGGAGGGCGCGGCGGTGGGCGGCATGTCCTCGGGCCAAGAGAAAGGCACACATACCACCACCGCAGCCAGGCTCTATCACCTGCCGGGCAGCGGCGATCTGGTGGATTCGCCGGGCATTCGGGAGTTCGGGCTGTGGAGTCTGGAGCCGCAGGCGATCTTCGATGGTTTCGTGGAGTTTCGCCCGTTCCGCGGCGCCTGCCGCTTCCGCGACTGCAAGCATCGGCAGGAACCGGGCTGCGCCCTGCGCGCGGCAGTGGATGCGGGGAACATCAGCCCGGCGCGGCTCGCGAGCTACTTCTTTCTGCTGGAAACGCTGAAGGCCTAGAGAGTTCCGCCCAACGGCAGGCGGGAAATCGTCAGCACAAGCCTGAAAACAGGGTCCATTCCGCAGCACAACTTGTGCCGCTACCCCCCCTTGATTAAGCTTCGAGCCCTTTACGACAGCGGAAACTGCCTCAGATCATATGAACGACAGACTCTTCATTACCCTGCAGCACCTGGCGCCGCAGCACCTGTTGACGCACGCCGCCGGCTGGCTGGCAAACTGCACGTGGGGCCCGCTGCGGGCGCCTTTCGTGCAGTGGTTCGTGCGCCGCTACCAGGTCGACATGAGCGAAGCCTGTGTCAGTGACCCGCTGCAATACCGGACTTTCAACGACTTCTTTACTCGCGCCCTGAAAGACGGCGCCCGTCCGATCGCCGGCGACGAGAACACGATTGCCTGCCCGGCCGATGGCGCCATCAGTCAGCGGGGGCCGATTACCGGCGACACGCTGCTGCAGGCCAAGGGCCGCGACTTCAGCCTGACCAGCCTGCTGGGCGGCGACCCGGCACTGGCCGAGCAATTCCGCGATGGCAGCTTCGTGACGGTGTATCTCTCACCCCGCGACTATCACCGCGTGCATATGCCTCTGGCCGGCACGTTGACACGGATGATCCACGTGCCGGGCAAACTGTTCTCGGTCAACCAGGTGACGGCCGAACACGTCGACAGCCTGTTTGCCCGCAACGAGCGCGTGGTGTGCTGTTTCGACACCGCACAGGGCCCGCTGGCGCTGGTGCTGGTAGGCGCCATGATCGTGGGCAGTGTCGATACGGTCTGGGCGGGTCAGGTCTGCCCGGGACGCACCCGCCGCAGTGACATCGATTATCGCGACCACGTGCCGGCCGTGCAGATCGGCCGGGGCGAGGAAATAGGTCGCTTCAAGCTGGGTTCCACGGTGATTGCCGTGTTCGGCCCGGGGATGGCCTCGCTGGCCGCCAGCCTTGCCGCCGGCGATGCGGTGCGGATGGGCCAGGCCATCGGCACCGTGACGCAGGATCAGTCCAGGTAAGAGCAGCAGTAGTCGGTCACGCTCAACACCTTGATGCCGAACGCGGCGTTGGCTCCGACGTCAAAGCTCTCGCCACCCTTGATGGTCTGCCAGGTGGTGGAACCGGGCAGCTGGATCTCGACGGTGCCGGACAGAATGTCCATGATCTCGCGCTTGCCGGTGGAGAACTTGTATTCTCCCGGCAGCATGATCCCCAGGGTCTTTCTCTCGCCCGAGGCGAATTCGACCGTTCTGCTGGTGACCTTGCCGTCGAAGTAGATATTTGCCGCTTTCACGACGGTGACGTTCTCGAATTTGCTCATGCTGGCTTCTCTGCTGGATGGGGTTGTCGTCATTCCGGGGGGTCTTGCGGGCGGCGATTCTAGCGTGCGGCCATTTGGCCCGCAAACCGAATTTTGACCAGCTTTTCAGCGAGGGCAGTGACCCTGTGCGGAAGCTGTGAACTCGACGAAGCCCACAAACGCGTCTTGCGACAGGGCGAGGCCGCTGCCGCCCCGTGATTGCGCGCATGGGACATCGAGATGTGCCAGCCCCTGGCTGCGCCTGCCCTCCAGTTGTGCAGACGCAGAGTGAGGATGGGCGCCCTGTGGATCGGCGAGTCGATGGCGACGTCATAGACTCGTGCGTACAGAATAGCCTTTGGAAACTTTGCCAACGTTGACCGCGCGGGAGAGCATCTCCGTATAATCACCGCTATTTCAGGCTTGCCGGGAACTCAACATGGATCAGAATGAATTGAAAAGAGCCGTCGCCGCCGCGGCCGCGCAGCATGTGAAGGAAAGACTGCACGAGAAGTTCGTGCTGGGTGTGGGCACGGGTTCCACCGCCAATGCCTTCATCGAATGCCTGGCCGCATTCAGGCATGACATTCATTGCACGGTGGCAAGCTCCGAGGGCACCAAGGCACGGCTGCAGGCGCTGGGCATTCCGGTGATGGACTTGAACAGCGTGGACGAAGTCAGTGTCTATGTGGACGGCGCCGATGAAACCAACGCCAGGCTGCAGCTCATCAAGGGAGGCGGTGGCGCATTGACGCGCGAGAAGATCATTGCGGCCGTGGCGAAGGAGTTCGTCTGCATCGCGGATCAGAGCAAATACGTGTCCGTGCTGGGCACCTTCCCGTTGCCGGTGGAAGTGATACCCATGGCGCGCAGTCACGTGGCCAGAGCCATTGTCACGCTGGGCGGTGATCCGGTGTATCGCGAGGGGTTTGTGACAGACAATGGAAACCACATTCTCGACATACATCATCTGCATATCGTGAATCCAGTCGAGCTGGAAACTCAGCTCAATCAAATGACAGGCGTGGTGACCAATGGACTATTTGCGATTCGCCCGGCAGATCTGCTGATCTTGGGCACAAGTGATGGCATCAGATCTATCAAAGCCTGATAACAACGCTGTGGCAAAGCGGCACAAAAGATAATCCAGAATCCAGGCATGACTGCCTGAATCACGACGGTAAAAAAAACGCGGAGTATCTTGCGATACTCCGCGTTCGTTTTTACAGAGGAGTCACGTTCTCTGCTTGCGGACCTTTTTGACCTTGAGTCACGTTCATTGTGACCTTCTGGCCTTCGTGAAGAGTTTTTCTTCCGGAACCGTTAATTGCGCTAAAGTGAACGAATACGTCCTTCCCACCTTCCTGCTCAATGAAACCGAAGCCCTTCTCGTCATTGAACCACTTAACAGTACCTTCTACTTGCTCTGACATATTTCTCTCTTGTTCTTGAAAATTAGATACATGGCCAGCATCGCTGCCAACCCTTGAATCCCGCAGGATTCGCCCGAAGTGTAACCCTATATAAGAACGGATGGAATATGGATTTCTCACAAGCACAAGCGAAAAGTGGCTGTTTTTCTCCGTTTTTCCATCGATTCAGGCGAGCCACAAGGGCTCAATGCGCGCCGAAATCGAAAATCTTTCCCGGATTCATGACGCCCTTGGGATCAAACAGCCTTTTCATCGCCTTCATGTAGGCAATTTCCTCGGCACTGCGACTGTAGGCAAGGAAGGGTTTCTTCAACAGCCCAACACCATGTTCGGCCGAGATGCTGCCACCGAAACGCTGTACGCAGGCGAAGATGTCGAGACTGACCTCGGCGCATTGCTTGAAGAACACCGCCTTGTCGAGACCTTCGGGTTTCAGAATGTTCAAGTGCACATTGCCGTCGCCGATGTGGCCGAACCAGATGATCTCGAAATCTGGATATTGCCGCGTGACGATGGCATCGACTTCGCGCAGGAATGCGGGCACCTGGGAGACCTTCACCGAGATGTCGTTCTTGTAGGGCGTGAAGCGGGAAATGGTCTCGGAAATGTCTTCACGCAGGCGCCACAGATCCCGCGCCTGGGAAGAATTCTGACTCAGGGTGCCGTCCAGCGCCCAACCCTGGTCCATACAGAATTCAAACGCCTCCATGGCCTGATCCATGGTCTGTTCAGTGAGATTCTCGAACTCGATCAGCGCGTAGAAGTCACCGATGGTTTCGCAGGGACGTTGCAGTCCCTTTTCCGCAATCACATGGCGCAAAGCCTTTTCCGAGAAGAATTCGAAGGCCATCAGCGGCAGACGCGACTGGAATGTCTGCAACACATGCATGGCCGATTCCATCGTCTCGACTGCGAGCACCAGCACGGTCGGATCCTTCGGTGGCGTGGCGAGTTTCATGGTCAGTTCCACAATGAAACCGAGCGTGCCTTCGGAGCCGATGAACAGGTGCCGCATGTCATATCCTGTGGCGTTCTTGATCAACCCCTTGTTCAGGTCCAGCAGCGTGCCATCGCCAGTCACTACTTTCATGCCCACCACCCAGTCGCGGGTGAGGCCGTACTTGATGACCTTGATGCCACCCGCATTGGTGGCAACGTTGCCGCCGATCTGGCTGGAACCAGAGGACGCGAAATCCACCGGGTAAAACAGCTGTTGTTCTTCGGCGAAATTCTGCAGCTGTTCGGTGACGACACCGGGCTGACACACGACCTGGCGATCAGTGGCATCGAAACTCAGTATCCTGTTCATGCGATCGAAGGCCACCACGATCTCGCCATTCGCCGCCACGGCGCCACCACTCAATCCGGTGCGACCGCCCGAGGGCACCAGCGCAATGCCGTGCTCGTTGGCGAGCTGCACGATGGCCTGCACCTGCTCGATGGACGAGGGCAGGGCGATGACCGCAGGACGCGGCTCGTGCGCACGTGTCCAATCGCGCCCGTAATGCGCGAGGGAATCGGCATCGGACAGAAGCTTGTCGGCACCCACGATCTGCGTGAGTGCGGCCATCAGTGGTGCGGGCAATGCGTTCATCGGAAAGGACAACCCCAGTAAATAGGCGATGTCGTTATGCTACCATAGCCGCGCTGTCTTCCTGCAGCTACATGCCACGAGAACGCGCCGCCTCATGAATCCGAAATCACTCGAAAAAAGCAAGATCAAATTCCTTCTTCTCGAAGGCCTGCATCAGAGCGCCGTCGACACCTTGAACCAGGCCGGCTACACGAATATCGACTATCTGAAGACCTCGCTGTCAGAGGAACAATTGATCGAGAAGGTGCGCAATGTGCACTTCATCGGCATTCGCTCGCGCACCCAGATGACACGCAAGGTCTTCGCTGCCGCCGAGAAACTGCAGGCCGTCGGCTGCTTCTGCATCGGCACCAATCAGGTGGATCTGAATGCAGCTCTGCAGCGCGGCATACCGGTATTCAATGCCCCTTACTCAAACACGCGCAGTGTGGCGGAGTTGGTCATCGCTCAGGCTATCCTGCTGCTGCGCGGCATTCCCGAGAAGAATGCCCAGGCCCATCGCGGCGTGTGGCAAAAGATTGCAACCGGCTCCTTCGAGGCACGCGGCAAGAAGCTGGGGCTGATCGGCTACGGCAATATCGGCTCGCAATTGAGCGTACTGGCTGAATCCATGGGGATGAAGGTGTTTTTGTACGACATCGTCACCAAGCTGCCGCTGGGCAATGCCGTGCAGGTGTCCTCGCTAAGGGAACTGATGCAGACCTGCGATGTGGTGAGTCTGCACGTGCCGGAAACACCGCAGACGGAAAACATGCTCGGTGCCGAGCAATTGAGCTGGATGAAGAAGGGCGCCATCCTCATCAATGCCTCACGTGGCACGGTGGTGGATATCGACGCACTCGCAGCAGTGCTGCGCAGCGGTCATCTGGCGGGTGCGGCCATCGACGTGTTCCCGGTGGAGCCGCGCTCCAACGAAGACGAGTTCGTGTCGCCACTGCGCGAGTTCGACAACTGCATCCTGACGCCGCACATCGGCGGCAGCACTATGGAAGCGCAGGAGAACATCGGTCTCGAAGTGGCCGAGAAACTGGTGAAGTACAGCGACAACGGCTCCTCCTTCACGTCGGTGAATTTCCCCGAAGTGTCGCTGCCGGCACACCCGGGCATGCACCGTCTGCTGCACATTCACCGCAACGTGCCCGGCGTGCTCTCGCAGATCAACAGCATCTTCTCCGACAACGGCATCAATATCCGCTCGCAGTATCTGCAGACCAACGAAGAGATTGGCTATGTGGTGATGGATATCGATGTGGAATACAGCAAGGTTGCGCTCGAGAAACTGAATCAGGTCAAGGGCACGATCCGTTCGCGCGTGCTGTTCTGACACAGCGCCTGATTTACTGGAACACCTTATCCAGAACTGCGAGCACTTGCTGCCGGTAGGGCTCAGCTTCGTTCGCCAGATGATGACGGGCGCCGGCGATCTTCGTGAAGTGTGCCCTCGGGAATCTTCGCGCGATGGCCTGCAGGTTGTAGACCCAGTCCACCGTCGTGTCGCCAGTACCCTGGATCACTTTCAGCACCGCGTCGCAGGGCGGCGCAGAGGCGAATTCCGGCATCCATTGCTTCAGCGCACTGACCCAGCGGGCTGACAACTGACGCGTTTGCAGCGGGTCCAGCTCACGCACGAAATGCAGGAAAGTCGCGTCGTGACTGTTGTCGACAAAGCTGCGTGGAATGCCCGCCACGAAATGCTTCAACACGGCGTGCAGCGCCCGACCCCGCCACCATTGATATGGCCGCACCAGCGGCGCCAGCAGCACCACCTTGTCCACCCGCCCACTGCCTTGCGGACAGTGCCGCAGCGTGTAGTCCATGGCGATGGAGCCTCCCGTGCTCTGGCCCAGCAGATGCCAGGGCTGCGGCAATGCGTCGGCCGCGGCTTGCTGCAGCACGGTCTCGAGCGCGTCGGTGTACTGACTGAAGGCGTCGATGGCGGCGCGCGCGCCCGAAGACAGGCCATGCCCGGGCAAGTCGAACAGCACCACACCGAACCCCGACGCCAGCAGATGCCGCAACAGTCGACCGTAGAGCGCTGCGTGATCGTAGTAACCGTGCAGCACGAACACGGTGCCGCGTGAGGCTTGCTCGCGCGCGGCATGGTACTGACAGAAGAGTCGGAAGCTACCACTCTCCAGCACGCCCGCACTGCAGTGCAGCGCAGGAGAGGGCAGTGGCAGACCATAGAATTGCAGATAGGTGGTGAGGGCCGGCAGCGCGGCACTGCTGTGGTGAAAGCGACAGGGCGTCAGCGCCCCCTGCAGGGCATCGATGTCTGCCTGGTGAAACATCTCTGCCGCCCTCCTCAGGAGCTGACGCTGCCGCCGGCTGATCAAACCTTGCGCGCGTAGCGCTCGGCCATTTCCTCCAGCGAATACACCTTGCCGATGCGGGCCACCTGGCCGGCAGTGCCGAAGGCCTCCAGGCGCGCCTTCACCACGGACTTCATGGCCTTGATGGTCGGCGCCAGGAACTTGCGCGGATCGAACTCGGACGGGTTCTCCGCCATGAACTTGCGCACCGCGCCCGTGGAAGCCAGACGCAGGTCGGTGTCGATGTTGACCTTGCGCACGCCGTGACGGATGCCTTCCTGGATCTCTTGCACCGGCACACCGTAGGTCTCGCCGATCTGACCGCCGTACTGGTTGATGATGGCCAGCCACTCCTGCGGCACGGACGAGGAGCCGTGCATCACCAGATGCGTGTTGGGGATGCGACGGTGGATTTCCTTGATGCGCTCGATGGCCAATGTGTCGCCTGTGGGCGGACGGCTGAACTTGTAGGCGCCGTGGCTGGTGCCCACGGCGATGGCCAGGGCATCCACGCCGGTGTCGTCCACGAAGCGGGCGGCTTCTTCCGGGTCGGTCAACATCTGGTGCATGGACAGCACCCCTTCGGCGCCGATGCCATCTTCCTCGCCTGCCATGCCGGTTTCCAGAGAACCCAGGCAGCCGATCTCGCCTTCCACGGACACGCCGCAGGCATGGGCCATCTCGACGGTCAGGCGTGTGACGCGGACGTTGTAGTCATAGTCCATCGGGGTCTTGCCGTCTTCGCCCAGAGAGCCGTCCATCATCACCGACGAGAAACCCAGCTGGATGGAGCGCTGGCACACGGCGGGCGACACGCCGTGATCCTGATGCATCACGATGGGGATATGGGGGAATTCTTCGATGGCTGCCTGAATCAGATGCTTCAGGAAATTGGAGCCTGCGTATTTGCGTGCCCCAGCCGAGGCCTGCAGGATGACCGGACTGTTGCATTCACTCGCCGCTTCCATGATGGCGCGAACCTGTTCCAGATTGTTGACGTTGAAAGCCGGGACGCCGTAGCCATTCTCGGCGGCGTGGTCCAGCAGCTGACGCAGACTGATGAGAGCCATGGATTACCTCGTTGTGTGTTCTGTTGAGTGATGTGCGTGACGGGCGCCGACTTCCTCCAGTATCTGAACTGCTGGCAGGGTTTCGCCCTGCACGAACTCCAGGAAGGCACCGCCGCCTGTAGAGATGTAGGAGATGTCGGCAGTGACTTCGAACTTGTCGATGGCCGCGATGGTCTCGCCGCCCCCGGCAATCGAGAAGCCCTGGTTGGCTGCCACCGCTCTGGCAACGGCCTCGGTGCCTTTGGCGAAGCTGTCGAATTCGAACACGCCGACCGGGCCGTTCCAGATGATGGTCTGCATGCCCGCGATAATCTGCGCGAATGCGGCGGCCGTCTGCGGCCCGATGTCCAGAATCATGTCGTCGGCAGCGACCTCGGCCACCGGCTTGATGCTGGCCTCGGCATCCGCTGCAAAACTCTTCGCCACTACCACGTCGACGGGCAGGGGAATGTTCGTCTTGCTCATGAGTGCTCGCGCAGTGTCCACCAGATCGACTTCCACCAGCGACTTGCCCACCGGGTAACCGGCCGCCAGCAGAAAGGTATTGGCGATGCCACCGCCGACGATCAGCTGGTCGACGATGCCGGCCAGACTCTCCAGCACCTGCAGCTTGCTCGACACCTTGGCCCCGCCGACGATGGCGAGCATGGGCCGGGCGGGCTTCTTCAGCGCCAGCTCCAGCGCATCCAGCTCGCTGCCCAGCAGCGGACCGGCACACGCCACGGGTGCGAACTTCGCGACACCATGGGTGCTCGCCTGGGCACGATGCGCGGTGCCGAAGGCATCCATCACGAAGACATCGCACAGCGCCGCATAGCGACGTGCCAGGTCATCCGCATTGGCCTCCTCGCCCGCGTTGATGCGCACGTTCTCCAGCAGCACCACTTCACCGGGCGCAGGAGAGGCCTCGGCAGCGTTGTCGAAGTAGTGCTGCGAGAGCACCACGGGTACGCCCAGCAACTGCTGCAGGCGCGCTGCCACCGGCGCCAGCGAGGCGGCGGGCTGTTCGCTGATGGGCTTGCCCTCTTCAGGGCGGCCCAGATGCGACATGACAATCACGCGGGCGCCTGCGTCCAGCGCAGCCTTGATGGCGGGCGCGGCGGCGACGATGCGCGTGTCATTGGCAATGACACCATTCTTCACTGCCACGTTCAGGTCTTCGCGAATCAGCACGCGTTTGCCGCGCAGGTCCAGATCCTGCATTCTCAAGATTGTCATGACGACGACGTGCTCCTGTTGTCGAGTTGTCGGATAGTCTCTGCCACATCCAGCATACGGTTGGCAAACGCCCATTCATTGTCGAACCAGGCCAGCACCTTCACCAGGCGCTTGCCACTGACGCGAGTCTGACTCAGGTCGACGATGGCCGAACGCGGATCGTGGTTGAAATCACAGGACGCCAGTGGCTCGTCGGTGCAGTCGAGCACGAAAGGCAGCGAGGCGCGCGCACCGGAACGAATGGCGGCATTCACCGTGTCCATGTCCACATCGCTGCGCAGCGTCACGGTGAGGTCGATGGCCGAGACATTGATGGTCGGCACACGCATGGCCTGGGCAGCGAAGCACCCTTCGAGGTGCGGCAGAATGCGGCCGATGCCCTTGTCGATCTCGGTGTTGACCGGAATGATCGACTGCACCGCGCTGCGTGTCTTGCGCAGGTCTGTGTGGTGGAAGGCGTCGATGACCGGCTGATCGTTCATGGCGGAATGGATGGTCGTGATCACGCCATTCTCGATGCCAAAGGCCGCATCGAGGCACTGGATGACAGGGACGACACAATTGGTGGTGCAGGAGGCATTGGAAATGATGCGATGCTCTGGCCGCAGGCTGCTGTGATTCACGCCGTAGATGACGGTGGCATCGACATCGCTCTGCGCGGGATGAGACAGCAGCACGCGTTGCGCGCCGCTCGCCAGATGCAGGGCCGCGGTGGCGCGGTCGGAGAACGCCCCGGTGCAGTCCATCACCAGATCCACGCCCAGACGGCCCCAGGGCAAGCGGGCGATGTCGGCGTGCGAGAGCACCTCGATGTCGCGCCCGTCGATGCTCAGCACGCCATCGCGCCCGTCCACCTGGCCGGGAAAGCGGCCGTGCGTGCTGTCGTATTTCGTCAGATAGACCAGCGAGTGCGTGTCTGTCAGATCGTTGATGGCGACGATCTCGAGCTCGGGATACGCGCGCGACTCCTGCAGCGCGCGCAGCACACAACGACCGATGCGACCGTACCCGTTTATGGCAATGCGGTAGGACATGGCACTCTCATGCAGGAGAAGGCGTCACTTGCCACACAGAGCGGCGGCGGTACTGACCACGTTCTCGACGGTGAACCCGAATTCCTTCATCAACACCGGGCCCGGCGCAGATTCGCCGAAGCGGCGCATGCCGATCACGCGGCCATCCAGGCCGACGTACTTGTACCAGTAGTCTGCAGCGGCGGCTTCCACCGCCACGCGCGCACGCACCGCCTGCGGCAGCACCTGCTCGCGGTAGGCGGCGTCCTGCGCCTCGAATACATCGGTGGACGGCATGGACACCAGGCGCGCACGCAGCCCCTGGGACTGCAGCGCAGTGACGGCGTCCAGGGCGATGGAGACTTCAGAGCCGGTGGCAATCACGATCAACTGAGGGGTGCCAGCGCAGTCCTTCAGCACATAGGCCCCGCGCGCGATGGCTGCGAGTTGCTCCGGCGTGCGCGCCATGTGCGGCAGATTCTGGCGCGAGAACACCAGCGAAGTCGGGCCCTCGCTGCGCATTATGGCGGCCTTCCAGGCCACGGCGGATTCCACCGCGTCGCAGGGGCGCCACACTGACATGTTCGGCGTGACGCGCAGGTTGGCGATCTGCTCCACCGGCTGGTGCGTGGGGCCGTCTTCGCCCTGACCGATGGAGTCATGGGTGTAGACGAAGATGCACTGCTGCTTCATCAGCGCAGCCATGCGCACGGCGTTGCGCGCGTATTCCATGAAGATCAGGAAAGTGCCGCCGAAGGGAATGAAGCCGCCGTGCAGGGCGATGCCGTTCATGATGGCGCTCATGCCGAATTCGCGCACACCGTAGTTGATGTAGTTGCCGTCGGCGCGCTCGGTGATCGGCAGGGTGCCCGACCACAGCGTGAGGTTGGAACCGGCGAGGTCGGCCGAGCCGCCGATCATCTCCGGCAGGTGCTGGCCATAGGCTGCCAGACAGTTCTGCGAGGCCTTGCGCGTGGCGATGGTTTCGCCCTTGTCCTGACAGGCGCGGATGTACTCGTCGGCGTGAGCGGCGAAATGACCTGGCAGCTGTCGCTTCAGGCGACGCACCAGCTCCATGGCCAGCACGGGATGTTCTTCTTCATAACGGACCAGTTGTTCCTTCCACGCGGACTCGGCAGTGAAGCCCCTGTCACGCGCGTCCCAGGCAGTGCGGATGGCGGCGGGAATCTCGAAAGCGGCATGCGGCCAGCCCAGGGCCGCGCGGGTGGCGGCAATCTCGGCGTCGCCCAGCGGGGCGCCGTGCACGTTGTGCGTGCCCTGCTTGTTGGGGGACCCATAGCCGATCACCGTCTTGCAGCGGATCAGCGTGGGTCGCGCCGTGTCGGCCCGGGCCACGTGGATGGCCGCAGCGACCTGCTCTGCATCATGACCATCGGCCGCCAGCACCTGCCAGCCATAGGCCTCGAAGCGCTTCGCGGTGTCGTCGGTGAACCAGCCTTCCACCTCGCCGTCGATGGAGATGCCATTGTCGTCGTAGAACACGATCAGTTTGCCCAGGCCCAGAGTGCCGGCCAGCGAGCAGACTTCGTGGGACACGCCTTCCATCAGGCAGCCGTCACCAGCGAACACATAGGTGTAGTGATCGATGACATCGAAACCGGGCCGATTGAACTGCGCCGCCAGAGTCTTCTCGGCAATCGCCATGCCCACGGCATTCGCCAGACCCTGACCCAGCGGGCCGGTGGTGGTCTCCACGCCCGGGGTGTAGCCGAACTCGGGGTGGCCCGGCGTCTTGGAATGCAGCTGGCGGAAATTGCGGATGTCGTCGATGCTGACATCGTAGCCGCTCAGGTGCAGCAGGGAGTAGATCAGCATCGAGCCATGCCCGTTGGAGAGCACGAAGCGGTCCCGGTTGACCCAGCCCGGGTTCACGGGGTTGTGCTTGAGGAAGTCGTGCCACAGTACCTGCGCGATGTCGGCCATGCCCATGGGAGCGCCGGGGTGCCCGGAATTGGCTTTCTGCACGGCGTCCATGCTGAGGGCGCGGATGGCATTGGCACAGTCTCTGCGCGAAGGAAGACGGCTGGACATACGGGTCTGGCTCCTGATCTGTGGCGGAATTTCGAGGCCGGCCATTTTCCCGCACCTCCATGAAATAAGCCACCCGGGGCCTCCGTTATTTTCCCCGGCATGCAGTGCATGGGCAGGAGCCCGCAGAGCTTCGCCTGCAAGCAGGCTCCCACTCACCGAAAGCTATATCAAATAATTTTGATATAGCCCAAAAGCCTTGTTATAGTGGCCGCCCACGCCATTCCGGACGCCCATGTGAACTCTCCCGCACTGCAGACACACGAGAACGTCACCGCCGACGATGCCGATCAGCTCACCCTGGTCTGCAAGGCGCTGGCCGACAGTCTGCGGCTGGAGATCCTGCGCCTGCTGCGCACCAGCTCCTTCGGGGTGCTGGAGATCTGCCACATCCTGGACATCCGCCAGTCCGCGCTCAGCCATCACCTCAAGATCCTGGCCACGGCCGGCCTGGCCAGCACGCGGCGCGAAGGCAACATCATTTTCTACCGCCGGCCGCTGCTCAGTGCGGACGATCCGCTGCTCGCCTTCAAGAAGAGCGCCTTCGAGGCCATCGACCGCGTGCCGCTGCGCCCCGCATTGCTGGAACGCCTCAATCGCGTGCAGCAGGAGCGCTCGGAGCAGTCGCTGCAGTTCTTCACCCGCCACGCCGACAAGTTTCGCGAGAAGCAGGGTCTGGTGGCCGAGCATGCCCAGTACACCAGCAATCTGCTGGATCTGCTGCACGAGCTGGATCTGCGACCCGAGCACCGGGTGATGGAAGTGGGACCGGGCGAAGGCGAGCTGCTGACCCTGCTGGCCAGTCAGTTCAAGGACGTGCTGGCGCTGGACAACGCGGCAGAGATGCTGAGTCGCGCACGCAGCAGCGTGGCCGCCGAGGGCCTGGACAATGTGCATTTCATCCTGGGTGACACGCACAAGGCGCTGGAACTCGACGTGCGCTGCGATCTGATGCTGTTCGACATGGTGCTGCACCATCTGCCTTCGCCCCACGAAGCCTTTCAGCACGCCAGTGCCCTGCTCAACGAGGGCGGCATGCTGCTGATTGTCGATCTGTGCCGCCATGACCAGGACTGGGTGCGCGAATCCTGTGGCGATCTGTGGCTGGGCTTCGACCCGGACGACCTCACGGCCTGGGCCCTGCAGGCCTCTCTGCAGGTGGGGCCGAGCGTCTACCTGGGCCTGCGCAATGGATTCCAGATTCAGATGGGCGTGTTCCAGAAACCCACCATCCGCACCACCGCTTCAATCAGGACATCCCTTCACAATCACTCATGAAAAGAAAAGGAAAACACTATGGCCACCTCTCTCTTCACTTCTGAATCCGTCTCCGAAGGACATCCGGACAAGATGGCAGACCAGATCTCCGACGGCGTGCTGGATGCGATTCTGCAACAGGACCCGAAAGCCCGCGTGGCCTGCGAGACACTGATCAAGACCGGCATGGTCGTGGTGGCGGGCGAAGTCACCACCTCCGCGTGGGTGGACATCGAGGCGCTGGTGCGCAAGATCGTCTGCGACATCGGCTACGACCACTCCGACAAAGGCTTCGACGGTAATTCCTGCGCCGTGCTCAATGCCATCGGCAAGCAGTCGCCCGACATTTCCCAGGGCGTGGATGACACCCCCGACCACGAGCAGGGCGCCGGTGACCAGGGCCTGATGTTCGGCTATGCCAGCAACGAGACCGAGGTGCTGATGCCCGCGCCGATTACCTATTCCCACCGCCTCGTGCAGCGCCAGGCCGAAGTGCGCAAGAACGGTACACTGCCCTGGCTGCGTCCGGACGCCAAGAGCCAGATCACCTTCCGTTACGAAAACGGCAAACCGGTAGCCGTGGACGCCGTAGTGCTCTCCACCCAGCACAGCCCGGACATCGCCCAGGGCCCGCTGCAGGAAGCCGTGATGGAAGAGATCATCAAGCACGTGCTGCCAGCGCAGTGGCTGGACAAGCACACCAAGTACTTCATCAACCCGACCGGACGCTTCGTCATCGGCGGTCCCTTCGGTGATTGTGGACTGACCGGTCGCAAGATCATCGTGGACTCCTACGGCGGCATGGCGCGTCACGGTGGCGGCGCCTTCTCCGGCAAGGACCCGTCCAAGGTGGATCGCTCCGCAGCGTATGTTGCGCGTTATGTGGCGAAGAACATCGTGGCCGCCGGCATCGCGGATCGCTGCGAGATCCAGGTGTCTTACGCCATCGGCGTGGCCGAGCCGACATCCATCAGCGTCGAGACCTTCGGCACTGGAAAGATTTCCGAAGAACGCATCGTCACCCTGGTACGCGAGTTCTTCGAGCTGCGTCCCAAGGGCCTGATCCGCATGCTGGACCTGCTGCGCCCGATCTATCTGCCAACAGCGGCCTACGGCCACTTCGGCCGTGAGCAAGAGAACTTCACCTGGGAGAAAACCGACAAGGCCGCCGCCCTGCGCGCCGCCGCAGGCCTCTGATTGCCCGTTTCATTCATTGACAGCACTTTCATCACCAACGACAGGATTCACATATGAGCAAGCACGATTACAAGGTGGCCGACATCTCTCTGGCCGAGTTCGGCCGCAAGGAAGTCATTCTGGCCGAGGCGGAAATGCCCGCCCTCATGACATTGCGCGCGCGCTACAAGGCCAGCCAGCCGCTGGCCGGCGCGAAGATTCTGGGCTGCATTCACATGACCATCCAGACGGCCGTGCTGATCGAAACCCTGGTGGAACTGGGCGCCGAAGTGCGCTGGTCCTCCTGCAACATCTTTTCCACGCAGGATCACGCCGCCGCCTACATCGCCTCCAAGGGCATCGCGGTCTACGCCTGGAAAGGCCAGACCGTGGAAGAGGGCGACTGGTGTGTGGAACAGACGATCCTGAAAGACGGCAAGCCCTGGGATGCCAACATGATTCTGGACGATGGCGGCGATCTCACCGGCATGGTGCACAACAAGTACCCGCAGATGCTGGACAGAATCAACGGCATCACCGAAGAGACCACCACGGGCGTGCACCGTCTGCTGGAGATGATGGAGGAAGGCCGCCTGAAGGTGCCTGCCATCAATGTCAACGACTCGGTCACCAAGAGCAAGAACGACAACAAGTACGGCTGCCGCCACAGCCTGAACGATGGCATCAAGCGCGGCACCGACATGCTGTTGTCCGGCAAGCAGGCGCTGGTGGTGGGCTATGGCGACGTGGGCAAGGGCTCGGCCCAGAGCCTGCGTCAGGAAGGCATGATCGTGAAGATCGCCGAGATCGATCCGATCTGCGCCATGCAGGCCTGCATGGACGGCTATGAAGTGGTGTCGCCCTATATCGATGGCAACAACACCGGCCGCATCGAGGACATCGACCGCGCGCTGCTGAGCAAGCTCGACCTGATCGTCACCGCCACCGGCAATATCGACGTGTGTGACAAGGCCATGCTGCAGAGTGTCAAGAACGGCGCCATCATCTGCAACATCGGTCACTTCGACAACGAGATCGACACGGCCTTCATGCGCAAGACCTGGACCTGGGAAGAGATCAAGCCCCAGGTGCACAAGGTCTATCGCGGCGATGCCGAGAAGGACAGGGGCAATTACCTGCTGCTGCTCTCCGAAGGCCGCCTGATCAACCTGGGCAACGCCACCGGCCACCCCTCGCGCATCATGGACGGCTCGTTCGCGAATCAGGTGATCGCGCAGATCTACCTGTACGAGAAGAACTTCGCCGCGCTGTCCCCGGACCGCAAGAAGGACAACATCACGGTGGAAGTGCTGCCCAAGCACCTCGACGAGCAAGTGGCGGCGCTGATGGTGGGCGGCTTCGGCGGCGTACTGACGAAGCTGCGTCCGGATCAGGCCAGGTACATCCACTGCAATGTGGAAGGCCCGTTCAAGCCTGACAGCTACAAGTATTGAAGAGCGATCCTGTTCGCGGGCAGGGCCCTCTCCTGCAGCAGGCAACCAGCCCTGTGGGAGCTGGCCCTGCCCGCGAACCCGATTCACCCGTAGGAGCGGGACCTGCCCGCGAACAACCCGGAACCAGAGATCCCAGCCATGACACACATTCCAGAGCCGATGGTCGACCAGCCGCGCTTCAGCTTCGAGTTCTTCCCCACCAAAACGCCGCAGGGAGAAGAGAAACTGCGCGAGGTGCATCGCCAGCTCGCGGCACTGCAGCCGGATTTCTTTTCTGTGACCTATGGCGCCGGCGGTTCCACTCGCGAGGGCACGCGTCATATCGTCGAAGCCATCCACAAGGCCGGCTCCAGCGTCGCCCCCCATCTCTCCTTCGGGGGCTCCAGCGAGGCGGACATCCTGGCGCTGCTGAATGATTACAAGGCCATGGGCATCGCCCGACTGGTGGCCCTGCGCGGCGACATCCCCTCGGGCACCGGCGCCACCAGCAGCTATTACTACGCCAATGAACTGGTGGAGTTCGTGCGGCGCCACACAGGCGATCACTTCCACATCGAAGTGGCCTGCTACCCGGAGATTCATCCGAAGTCGGAAAGCTACGAGAGCGATCTGCGCTTCTTCAAGAAGAAGGTGGACGCTGGGGCCAACGGCGCCATCACGCAGTATTTCTACAACCCTGATGCGTATTTCTATTACGTCGAACGCTGCCAGGACATGGGCATCACGATTCCCATCGTGCCCGGCATCATGCCCATCACCCATTACGCCAACCTGGCACGTTTCAGCAGCAACTGCGGCGCCGAGATTCCCCGCTGGATCCGCCAGCGCCTGCAGGCCTATGGCGATGACGCCGACAGCATCCGCGACTTCGGCATCGAGGTGGTGTCGCAGCTGTGTGACGCCCTGCTCGACGGCGGCGCCCCCGGCCTGCACTTCTACACCATGAACCAGGCCGGCCCGGTCAGTGCCATCTGGCACAATCTCGGTCTGAGCGCCCGCTGATGCGCCTGTCCCGCCTTCACACCCCACTGGCACTGCACAGCGGCGCCACGCTGGTGCTGCAGGACGAGCTGGCGCACTACCTCGGCAAGGTACTGCGGCTGCGACCCGGGGAGCAGGTGGCACTCTTCAATGGCACCGACGGCGAGCACCTGGCCGTCATTCTGCAGGTCGACAAGCGCAGTGTGACCGTGGCGCTGACGCAGCGCCGCGAGTGCCAGGCAGACCCGCAGCTGCGCATCCATCTCGGGCTCGGCCTTTCGCGCGGGGAGCGCATGGACTATGCGGTGCAGAAGGCGACGGAGGCGGGCGTCACCTCCATCGTGCCGCTGCTGACGGAGCGCTGCGAAGTGAAGCTGAAGGCGGATCGCGTGGACAATCGACTGGGGCATCTGGAACGCATCGCCATCAGCGCCAGCGAGCAGTCCGGTCGCTGCAGCGTGCCCGCAGTCGAGCAGCCCGCAACCCTGCAGGACTGGCTGGCCCGGACGCATGCCGGGGCCTGCTTCGTGCTGGACCATCGCGGTGCGGCCGGTCTGCAGGCGGCAGTTCCTCCCGCCGAGGTGACGTTTATGATCGGCCCCGAGGGCGGCCTGGCAGAACATGAAGTCGAGGCCGCCGTGGCCGCAGGCTTCCAGACCTGTCGCCTGGGCCCGCGCGTTCTGCGCACCGAGACTGCCCCCGTGGTCGCCATAGCCCTGGCTCAGTATCTATGGGGCGATTTGCGCCAGCCCGACGCCTGATGCCTCTCCAGTCATGGAATACCCCCCCCAAAAAAAAGCGCCCCGAAGGGCGCTTTCAATGGAGGGATACCTTCACAGCGGGGTTTACTTGGTGAACTCCGGATAGGCTTCCAGGCCACACTCGGACACGTCGCAGCCAGTGGCTTCTTCCTCTTCGCTTACGCGGATGCCGAGGACGGCCTTGAGGATCGACCACATGATCAGGCTGGTCACGAACACCCAGACGAAGATGGTCAGGGCGCCGATGATCTGGCCGGAGAAGCTGACGCCGTCATTGGTGATCGGCACCAGCAGCAGACCGAGCAGGCCGCAGCTACCGTGAACGGAGATGGCACCAACCGGGTCGTCGATCTTCAGCTTGTCCATGAACACGATGCTGAACACTACCAGCACCCCGCCGACGGCCCCGAACAGGGTTGCTTCCAGCGCAGTCGGCGTGGACGGCTCGGCAGTGATCGCCACCAGACCCGCCAGGGCACCGTTCAGCGCCATGGTCAGGTCGAACTTGCCGAACAAGGCACGGGCCACGAACAGGGCAGCAACCAGACCACCGGCCGCGGCAGCGTTGGTGTTCAGGAACACCATGGCAACTGCATTGGCATTGGACACGTCGGCCAGTTTCAGCACGGAACCGCCGTTGAATCCGAACCAGCCCATCCAGAGGATGAAGGTTCCCAGTGTCGCCATGGGCAGGTTGCAGCCCGGAATGGCCCTCACGCTGCCATCGGCCCCGTACTTGCCCTTGCGCGGACCCAGCAGCAGAACGCCTGCCAGAGCGGCAGCAGCACCCGCCAGGTGCACGATGCCTGAACCGGCGAAGTCGGAGAAGCCGAGGTCGCCCAGTGTGTACAGGCCGAACACGGCATTGCCACCCCAGGTCCAGGAGCCTTCCATCGGGTAGATCACGCCCGTCATGACCACAGCGAAGGCCAGGAAGGCCAGCAGCTTCATGCGCTCGGCCACCGCGCCAGACACGATGGACATGCAGGTGGCCACGAACACCACCTGAAAGAAGAAGTCGGACGCGCCCGAGTAGACAGCACCGCCCTCAAAGCCTTCCTCTGCCTTGGAAGCCAGGGCATCGGCCACCAGCGTCTCGCCACCGTCGATCCCGCTCAGGAACACGGTGCCGCCGTACATGATCGCGTAACCGCACACCATGTACATGATGCAGGCCACGGCGAACAGGGCGATGTTCTTGGTCAGGATCTCTGTGGTGTTCTTGGCACGCACGAGGCCCGATTCCAGCATCGCGAAACCTGCGGCCATCCACATCACCAATGCGCCACACACCAGGTAATAGAATGTGTCGATTGCGTACTGCAGTTGATAAATCTGGTCTTCCACCTTGATACCTCCGAACCCGAATCGAGTTCTTGACGCCTGATTGATTTGAGTAGTGAGTGCCTTACACAGCTTCTTCGCCGGTCTCGCCAGTTCTGATGCGGATGACCTGGAGCAGGTCGGTGACGAATATCTTGCCGTCGCCGATCTTTCCGGTATTGGCCGCCTTGGTGATGGCTTCCAGCGTCTGATCAAGCAGGTCGTCGCCGATTGCCACTTCGATCTTCACCTTGGGCAGGAAGTCCACGACATACTCTGCACCGCGATAAAGTTCCGTGTGTCCCTTCTGTCTGCCAAAACCTTTCACCTCGGTCACGGTGATACCCTGCACGCCGATTTCTGACAGCGCTTCGCGGGCATCGTCCAATTTGAAAGGCTTGATGATTGCCGTAACTAGCTTCATGTGTTTGCTCCTTACCTTCTTAATATCTGCTCCGCCGATTCAGTGCAGATACACCTGAATCAACCTGATGCACGGGGCGTGCCACAAAGAGAAAATCTTTTATTTACAGTGTGGTACGTAATTCCATGCGCGTTGTTGTTGGGATATCTGTACGCCTCGCTGCAAAAATGCACTGATATGGAGCATTCCAGAATGCAGCGCACCATGCTCGTGCAGAGGCCGAGAAACCCGTAGCGAGTCCCTGTGGCACCGGCAAGAAAAAAGGCCCTCAAGCGCGGTGCTTGCGGGCCTTTTGCGGGGTTTTCTCTCAGATCACGTTCGCCGCTGGCGATCATGATCCGCATACCTCAGAACGCCTTGGCAATGCCGAAGACGACAACGCTGCTGCAGTCCGAGGACCCACCGCAGTCGCCTTCGCTCAGCGAGGTATCGTTGTACATCAGCGACAGGTTCACACCCGCGAATGGCATGGTCAGCGACACGTTGTAATCGGAGTAGGCGTCTTCATCGCCGAAGACGTCTTGATCAAATGTCTGCAGGCCGTAGTGCAGGCCCAGAGTGATGTCATTGCCGAGCGGCAGGCCGTAGTCGAGCGTGTAATACATGGCCTTGCCCACGCCGGCGAAGAAATCGTCGGAGTAGTTGATGGTGGCCAGGAAGCCTGAGTAAGTGAATTTGCCATAGACTTCCAGGAAGTCGTCATTGCTGTTGCCCGGATAGTCGTAGTAAAGCGCACCGAAGTCGTAGCCCACTGCGTCAGTGAAGCTGCCACGGATACCGCCGTAGTAGTCGAGCTCGATGCTGTCATCAAACGTGATGCTGGAGGCCCAGGTGCCCACGTAGAAGCCAGACTCCGCGACGTAATCGAAGCCGCCCTGGATGGCGGAGCCACCGCTGGTCTGGGAGATACCGCGATAGATGTAGTCGGTCTTCAGCGCCACGTTGCCAGCGATGGATGCTTCCTGCGCGCTGGCAGTCACTGCTGCAGACAGCAATCCGGCGGCCAGCAATGCTTGGGTAAGTTTCTTCATTGGGAATAGCTCCTTGACGTAGTAGTAAAGTTTTTGACCTTTCAGGCCAGCAGCAACGAAGCGGCGTATTGGCTTTCTCGTGGACGCTCGCAACGAGGTTCACCAAGCTTTAAGCACAATGCGTGCCCAGTTTTCGAACTATCGCGACAAGAGCAATTCAATTAATTGAAATTTAAGGCGTTTTTGAATATGAAGAGAGGCGTGACGGGGCTCCCCGCCGGCTTCTCGAGGCGCTGCGAGGCGGATCTGGCCGCCTGCTGCACCGTTTTGGCTCACGAACACCCGGGGGCCCGAGACGCTCGTGCACCGTCCGCGGGCATTGGGCTACAATCGCCGCCCTCATCCTCGAAAAAGACAGTGGACGACTTACCCATGATCAACAAGCAGTTCTTCGAAGACTTGACCCAGCAGCTCACCCGCTTGCTGCCTCAGGCAGAAGCCGCTGGAGAAGAAGCCCGCAAGGCCATGGCAGCCATGCTGCAGAAGGCGTTCGCCTCACTGGACCTGCTGACCCGCGAAGAGTTCGCGGCGCAGTCGGCTGCCCTGGCGCGCGCCGAGGAGCGACTGGCCCATCTGGAGCAGGAAATGACACGACTGGAAGCCCTGGTGAAGGAACAGGGCAAGGCGTAACACCTGTCAGATCCAGGCTCGGTGTGGCTCAAGGCGACCGGCATGGCCGATCGCGCTCGGCTCTTATGACGTGAAAAATCTGTCCATCCGCCGATAGGCAATCGCCTCCGCCAGGTCCTGCTGCACTATTGACTCCCTCCCCGCGAGGTCCGCAATGGTGCGTGCAATCTTCAAGAGACGATGATGCGCGCGTGCCGAGAGCTGCAATTTCTGGACAGCAAATTCCAGAAACTGCTCACTCTTGTCGTCCAGCACGCAGCAAGAGTCGATCTCATGGGCGCTCATGTCGCTGTTGAGTTTGCCGCAGCGCTGCCTTTGCAGCTGCCGGCACGCGCGGATACGGACCAGGTTTTGTTCGATGCAAACGGCATCATTGGTTGCTGCGGACTCCCGCACGGCGCGCAGTTCATGCGGCGCCAGTCGCGGCACTTCGACAATCAGATCGATGCGGTCCAGCAAGGGGCCGGAGATCTTTTCCAGATAGCGCTTCACGCTTTCGGGAGTGCAGCGGCAGCGACCGTCCGGATCCCCATGAAAGCCGCACTTGCAGGGATTCATGGCGGCTACCAGCTGGAAATTGGCGGGTAGCTGCAGCCGATAGTTCGCGCGACTGATGGTGATGCGCCCCGATTCCAGGGGCTCGCGCAGCACCTCCAGCACGCTGCGATTGAATTCCGGCAGCTCGTCCAGAAACAGCACGCCGCGGTGCGCCAGGGTGATCTCGCCCGGACTGGCCTGGGCTCCGCCGCCCACCAGGGCAATGCTGGTAGCGGTGTGATGCGGGGCGCGAAACGCGGGTTGCAGCCAGCGCGCGGCATCAATGGGCTGCCGCGCGATGGACTGGATGGCGGCCGCTTCCAGCGCCTCGGCTTCATCCAGCGGGGGCAGCAGGGAGAGCAGGCTGTTCGCCAACATTGTCTTGCCCGTGCCGGGCGGGCCAATGAACAGAATGTTGTGCGCGCCGGCCGCGGCCACCTGCAAGGCACGCTTGGCCGCCTGCTGGCCCTTGATATCGGCGAGGCGAATGCTGGCGCTCGGCCCGGCGGCCAGTGCGGGTGGCTCCACGAATTCCACTCGCTGCATGCCCGTGCCGCTGCGCAGCTGCGAGCAGACTTGCAGCAGATGCTCGGCGGCCAGCGCCTGAACGCCGCGCACCAGGGCCGCCTCCGCCCGGTTGACCACTGGCAGCAGCAGCGTGCGGCCCTGATCCCGCGCTGCCAGCACCGCCGGCAGCACGCCGTGCACTGGCCTCAGAGCGCCATCGAGCGCCAGCTCGCCCAGCACTTCGTAAGCGGCGAGACCCTGCAGCGGGATCTGTCCCGAGGCTGCCAGAATACTGAGAGCTATCGCCAGGTCGTAGCGTCCGCCACTCTTGGGCAGATCGGCCGGCGCCAGGTTGATGGTCATGCGCCGGGTGGGAAATTCCAGACCAGCGTTGAGGATGGCACTGCGCACGCGTTCCTTGCTTTCGCGCACGGCAGCCTCTGGCAGGCCGACAATCGCGAGCGAGGGCAAACCGTTGGAAAGATGGGTCTCGACAGTCACCAGCGGCGCATCGATGCCGATATTGGCGCGGGTATGAACGATGGCCAGTGACATGCGACCTTCCATGGACGGTGTCGTGGGGGGGGCGAGAGCGCGCAGAGCGCTGCTTCAAGTTCTAGAGCAGGATCGAGGTTCTGACAAGGCGGTGCGTTGCAACCCGCTGCGCGCTGCGCCATTCTCTTCAAGGCAGAATCGATGTCCGCGTATATAATGACGAGCACCGCCAATCCATTGCCAACATCACTCGCCGCCATTCCCTGTGAACAAGCTCAATCCCCGTCAGCTGGAAGCTGTGAAATACATCAGCTCGCCCCTGCTTGTGCTCGCCGGCGCAGGCAGCGGCAAGACCAGTGTGATCACCCAGAAGATCAGTTACCTGATCAACGAATGCGGCTATCCCGCGCACCGCATCGCGGCAGTCACCTTCACCAACAAGGCCGCCCGCGAAATGAAGGAACGGGTCGGCAAGCTGGCCCGTGAACGCGACGGCGCCAGCAATATCCGCGGGCTCACGATCTCGACCTTCCACCATCTGGGTCTGACCATCATCCGCCGGGAACACGCGAAGCTCGGCTTCAAGTCGGGGTTTTCCATCTTCGACAGCCAGGACAGCCAGTCATTGCTCAAGAGCCTGCTGCACAAGGATGCGCAATTGAGTGACGAACAGCTCAGATTCCTGCAAAGCACGATCTCGAACTGGAAGAATCAGCTGGTGACAGCCGAGCAAGCCAATCAGCTCGCGTTGGAGCCGGAGCAAGTGCTGGCTGCACGGGTCTACACGCAGTACCAGCGCCATCTGGCGGCGTTCAACGCCGTGGATTTCGACGACCTGATTCTCTTGCCCGTCGTGCTGTTCCAGACGCACCCGGAGGTTCTGGAACGCTGGCAGAATCGCATTCACTACCTGCTGGTGGACGAGTATCAGGACACCAACACAGGCCAGTATCTGCTGGTGAAGCTGCTGCTTGGCCCACGCAACGGCCTGACGGTGGTGGGCGACGACGATCAGTCCATCTATTCCTGGCGCGGCGCTCGGCCGGAAAACATGATCCAGCTGGAAAAGGACTATCCCTCTCTGAAGCTCATCAAGCTGGAGCAGAATTACCGTTCCACGAACAACATCCTCGCGGCCGCCAATACGCTGATCGCCAACAACTCGCATCTCTATGATAAACAACTCTGGAGCCAGCTGGGGGTGGGTGAACAACTGCGCGTGATCGTGGCACCGACGCAGGAAGCGGAGGTGGAACGCATTGCCACAGAAATTCTCGCCCAGTGTGTGACGAAACGCCTGCGTTTTCGCGACTTTGCCGTGCTCTATCGCGGCAATCACCAGGCCAAGGCCCTGGAGTTGCAATTGCAGGCCAACCAGATTCCGTATCAGATCACCGGGGGCACCTCGTTCTTCTCACGCAGCGAGATCAAGGATGTCATGGCCTATCTGCGGCTGCTCATCAATCCGGACGACGACAACGCCTTTCTGCGCGCTATCAACACGCCACGACGCAAGATCGGGCCTTCCATTCTGGAAGCCCTGGGCACCTATGCCACCGAGCGGGGCATCAGCCTGCTCCGCGCCTGCAGCGAGATCGGGCTCAGTCAATTCCTGGAAGACAAGAAACGTGAACGCCTGGTCAAGTTCGCGCAGTGGATGAGCCACGTCAGTGAGCAGTGCCAGCGCGGTGACAGCATCGCCGCCATCCGCGAGATGCTCGGCGACATGGACTTCGAGGGCTGGCTGCATCAGACCAGCAATTCGGAACCTGCTGCCATGCGCGCCATCGCCAATGTGGAACTGCTGCTGGAGCAGTTGCAGAAAAGCCTGAACAAGGCCGGCGAAGACGACGACGAAGCTGAAGAAGACATTGAGGCGGCCATCAACAAGCTGATCCTGCGCGACCTGCTGGAACGCCAGGAAGAAGAAGACATCAACAATCAGGTGCAGCTGATGACCCTGCATGCCGCCAAGGGACTCGAGTTTCCCTATGTCTACATCATGGGCATGGAAGAGGACCTGCTGCCGCACCGCACGAGTGTCGAGAACGACGATATCGAGGAGGAGCGCCGCCTGGCCTATGTGGGCATCACCCGCGCGCAGAAGGGGCTGGCCTTCACGCTGGCGCGCAAGCGCAAGCAATTTGGCGAAGTGATCACCACGACGCCGAGCCGTTTCCTGGACGAACTGCCTCAGGACCTGCTGGACTGGGAAGGCCGCAGCGAATCAACGCCGGAACAAAAGAAAGAGAAAGGCTCGGCCGCGCTGGCCAGCCTGATGGGGATGTTCGATTCGGAATGAAGGATCAGGGAGGGAAGCCTGTAGGAGCTTGCTTGCAAGCGAACCGTTCGCGGGCAAGCCCGCTCCTGCAGGTGTCAGCACTGCTTACTTGCTGTTGTCGACCATGTACTGCACCAGTGCCTTGATGTCGTCGTTGGTGCAGGTGAAGCACATGCCCTTGGCGGGCATGGCATTCAGACCGTTGACGGCATTGGTCACGACGGCGTCGATGCCCTTCTCCATGCGCGCACTCCAGGCGGCGGCATCACCCACTTTCGGGGCACCCGCGGCACCACTGTTGTGGCAGGCCCAGCAGCTCTGCATGTAGGCGCGCTCGACGTCGAAATTCTCGGACAGCTGCGCCAGCTGCATGACCACCGGCCTGGAGGTGTCGGCAGACAGAGAACCTGACATCACTGCCAGAACGGAAACCAGACCAACCTGTACTGCACGAGACTTCAACACACGAATCAATTTCACGACGTCTTACTCCTGTACTGTTTCCAGTAATGAACTTTCTCGAATTAAGAGTATTTCAGCCAGGCTTAACCAGTAATGAACGGCTTACTGAGCCTGGGTTGTTATGTACTCAACCAGCGCTGCAATGTTTTCATCACTGCAGGTCATGCACATTCCACGAGCCGGCATCGCATTGATGCCGTTGATTGCATTGGCGACCAGCCCTTCCAGGCTCTTCTCGGCAATACGGGCTGCCCAGGCGGCGCCATCGTCGGTGCGCGGAGCACCGGCCATGCCGGACGCGTGGCACATGGAGCAACTGGCGTTGTAGGCGGCTTCAACACTGAATTCACCCCCACCGGCAGCGGCTGGCGCGGCACCGCCAGCGGCACAGGCTTCACCAGCCAGGCAGACTTCACCCACCGGTTTCATGCGTTCGGCCACGATGTCGTCGCGTGACTGGGCTGCAAGGGAACCGGCAAACACAACGCTGGCGAGCAGCGCACTGATACGGATGACACGAAACGCGGGACTGCTGGAAAAAACGGACACGCTGAAACCCTCTTGAATGGACCATCTGATGCGCTTCTCACGCGCAGCGATTATACAGGCAGCGCCACACCCGAGTAAATTTGGAAAATCCGGCTCAGGGACCTACCAGCAAATTGACGGGTTCATCGTGGAAGTACAGCTCTTCAGGATCATCGTCGAGCCCGTAGCCCATCAGAAAGCGAATCGACGCATCGGTGATGCCGAGCTGCGCCGCAATGGTTGCGGGAAGGAGCGTCAAGGATTCTGTCGCTCCCAAGCTCGGGCGCACAGCCACCGGAAGCGATTCCCCACCGGCCTGCCAGGGACGGAATATCCCGTCGGACCCGCGCAACAGGATCTGGTTGTCCTCGAGGATCGCGGCGATCACCACAAAGCCCGACCGGCCCTGATGAGCCGGGTCCACGTTGATACGTCCCCGAATTTCAAACGACTGCGAGGGCGCGACCTGATTGCTGAAGGTACGACCGCCGTCGATTGTGACGCCCCCGAAAAATCTTGCCTCGCTTCGGCCCGACTTCAAACTCGTGGGGCGTCGCACTTCCACAAGGCTGTCTGTGTCGTAACGGGCGCTCAGCTGATAAGGCCCGCTGGTTCTGCCGCAGGAAGTCTGCTCGGTAGCGCTGGTCAAGGTGTTGGCGAGCACCGCGTAGCGACCGGCGCGCAGCAGACGTTCGATTCGAGAATCACAGCCGGCGCCGCCATCGTCATCGATTTCGATGACACGGGAATTCTCATCCAGCAGAACCAGCACGGAGTCCAGCGTGGCTGAGCGCATGGAGAAGGTGACTCGCGCATCCTGCGCAAGTTCGAACTGATACGCGTCCGTCAAACTGTTGTCCGAGCCGCCGCCGACGAGTTGCTGCACCGTACAGTCACCCGCCACCAGGCTGCCGGTGGTCCGACCGAAGTCCAGCTGTGTCACGGGACAGCGTGTGTAGCCCTGATACAGCGTGGTGGCGCCCGCGATATCGTCCGGCTGCAAGGTGTCGAGATTGCCGATACTGGCCCGCATGATCGCTCTGGCAGTCGGCTCATGACCAAGGCCGATCACGTGACCGAGCTCGTGCAGGGCGACGCGCGTCAGATCGGTGCCGCGACCATAGTCCAGGGGCCCGTCGTAAATGTCGAAGCGAGCATTGCGATTGAAGACGATATCGGCCTCAGTGATATCAGAGGCCCCCAGTTGATTGTCTTGCGAGTACACCAGGGTCACCGCCAGCACATTGGTTCCGAACTCGTTGCCGCAGACGCTGGAGGCGAAGTCGACACCATTGACCTCGTCCCCGGCGCCAGCCGGAAAGCTCGCTGCCCCGCTGCTGGCGCGGTAGCCCTGACAGGGATCTCGATAGGCGTCCACCACCTGAAAACGAAACGGCGTGTGCTGCGTCCACTGCTGTGCAGCGCGCCGCAGAGCCAGGCTCCAGGTCTGTCCACTCGGGGCAGTGCCGGGCATGCCGATATGCAACTGCGCGGTGCCGCCGGGCCATTTGGTCCCGTCCACGGAAAAGCTGAATGCGGTCATGCTCAGTGCCGCCAGCCCAGCGACTCCCAGCAGTCGGCTCAGCACGCGGCTGCTGCTCATTGCTCGTCAACCTCCAGCATGGCCCGCACGGCAGCCTTGAACTGCTCGGGACTCAGCGCCCGCGCCACGGCCGGAGCCACCAGAGCCTGCGTGACGACGACGCCCTTGGCAACGCCCTTGCTCGACACACCCATGCCCTGCACAGACACAGGCAAGTCGGGCTGCGGCAAGCCAAGCACTGGCGCATGCGTGGCCGTCAACACCCCCGCACGACCATCGGCCTGCGTTTCCACCAGAAAGTGACCCTGCGACCAGCCAACCAGAGGGTTGACCTGCGCTCTGGTGAGCGTCTCCACGAAGTAGAACCCGGTCTCGCCCACCTCGGGCATGACCATGTCGGTGACCTGCAGATGCTGCCCGTCCACTTCCCCGCCCAGAAAACTCAGTGCCAGCACAGAGCCGCGGAAGTCGCCCTTCACGACATCCAGCACATCGAAGTGCACCGTGGTGTAGACCAGCCCATCGCTGGCACGATGCGACTCGCGGTCGCGCACATGCCCTTCGAACACCAGCTCGGCATGGGCCAGGATGTCGGCAAACGGCATCTCCAGAACCGTGCTGGCATGGACCCGAAACGCCCCCGAGGCGCAGGACAGCAGCGTCAACAACAAGGCCAGGCGTGCCGGCAGACTACGCATGGCGAGGCAGCCGCAAGGCGATCTGGTAGCTGCCGTCCTGGATGCGCCGCCACCAGTCTTCGTTGTCCAGATACCACTGCACCGTGCGCGCCAGTCCTTGCGCAAAGTCCACCATGGGTCTGTAGCCCAGCTCGCTCATGAGTTTCCGGGGATTGATGGCGTAACGCGTGTCGTGGCCCGGGCGGTCGGTGACGAAAGTGATCAGGCTGGTGCTGGCAGCACCCTTGGCCGCCGGGCACTGCGGGAAGCGGACGCGCAGAGCCTCATCGGTCTTGAAGAAGCCATCCACCAGCTGACACAGCAGTTTCACGGTGTCGATGTTGGCCCACTCGTTGTTGCCCCCGACATTGTAGGTCTGGCCCGGCGTGCCCTTCTCGATCACCAGCTCGATGCCGCGGCAGTGGTCTTCCACATACAGCCAGTCGCGGATCTGCTGCCCGTCGCCGTAGATAGGCAGGGCCTTGCCGTGCAGGATGTTGAGCAGGCACAGCGGAATCAGTTTTTCCGGGAAGTGGAAGGGGCCGTAATTGTTGGAACAGTTGCTGGTGGTGACGCGCAGACCATAGGTATGGTGATAGGCACGCACCAGGTGGTCGGATGCCGCCTTGCTGGCCGCGTAGGGCGAGTTCGGCGCATAGGGCGTGGTCTCGGTGAAGGCCGGGTCCTGCGGTCCCAGGGTGCCATAGACTTCATCCGTGGAGACATGGTGGAAGTGATGCGGCAGCTTCTGCGGCCCGTCCAGCCACACTTTCTTCGCCGCCTGCAACAGCGAGTGCGTGCCAACGATGTTGGTGGTGATGAACGCACCGGGCCCGGTGATGGAACGATCCACATGGCTCTCGGCGGCGAAGTGCACAATCGTGTCGATGCCGTGCTCGCGCAGCAGCGCTTCGACCAGCGCCTGATCGCAGATATCGCCCTTCACGAAGTGCAGCTGCGGGTTCTCCCACACGCTCTCCAGGTTCCAGGTATTGCCGGCATAGGTCAGCGCGTCCAGGGCGATCACACGATCCCGGGAATGCTGCGCCAGCCAGTAGTGGGTGAAGTTCGCGCCGATGAAGCCGGCAGCACCAGTGATCAAAACGGTTCGCATGGGGGCATGTCTCTCTTGTCTCAAAGTGTCTTCATGGCCTCACGCAGCGCCTCGCGCCAGTGCATCTGCGGGCACTGCAGTTCCTGTAGCGCGCGGGACTTGTCCAGCACGCTCCAGGCCGGGCGGCGGGCCGGCGTCGGGTATTGCTGCGTGGGAATCGGCTGCACGGGAATCGCGTGTTCCAGCAGGCCCAGGCGCAGCGCCTCTTCCTGAATCGCCATGGCGAAGTCATACCAGCTCGCGACACCGGCATCTGTCCAGTGAAAAATGCCTCCCGGCACCTCGTGGGCAATCAGCGCATGCAGGCACTGCACCAGACTTGCAGTGGAGCAGGGCGTGCCCACTTGATCATCCACCACGCGCAACGAGTCGCGTTCGCGCATCAGCCGCAGCATCGTCTTCATGAAATTCTGCTGCCAGGGTGAATACAGCCAGGCCGTGCGCACAATGGTGGAACGCTCGGGCAACAGCTGCATCAAGGCCCGCTCGCCCGCCAGCTTGCTGCGACCATAGACGCTCAGTGGAGCCACCGGCGCATCGATGCGATAGGGGCGATTGTGCTGGCCGTCGAAGACGAAGTCGGTGGAAAGGTGGATCAGCCTTGCTCCGCTGTCACGCGCCCACAGCGCCAGGTGGCGCACGCCGTGTTCGTTGCTGGCGAAAGCGCGCTCGGGCTGGGATTCGGCAAGATCCACCGCCGTGAAGGCCGCGGCATTGATGACGATGTCAGGCTGCAGGGCTGCGAGGGTGCTGTTGACGCTCGCGGCGTCCGTGATGTCGAGTTCGCTGCGCGTCAAGGGCAGCAGCAGGTGTGCTTCGAACAGCGAGGAGCGCATGAGCGTCTGGCCGAGCTGGCCGTTCGCTCCCGTGATCGCGATGCGTTGTCCCATGTGATGTTCCCGTGGCGCTGCGCTGGCGCCCTCGTGTTGGTGGTCAGCGGTCGTCGTAGGCCACGGCGTCGATGAACAGGCGGCCGTCCCGATCCTTGGCCGACAGCACCGGCTCCGGCATGCCAGGCCCGGCCAGCGGCCAGTCGATGCCCAGGGCCGGGTCGTTCCACAGCAGCGAATGTTCGTCCTGCGGTGCGTAGTAGTCCGTGCACTTGTACACCATTTCGGCGCTGTCGCTGGTCACCAGAAACCCATGCGCAAAGCCGGGCGGCACCCAGAGCTGCCGGTGATTGTCGGCCGACAGGGTCACCCCGACCCAGCGCCCGAATGTGGGGGAGCGGCGGCGCATGTCCACGGCCACATCGAAGATCTCACCGGCGATCACCCGCACCAGCTTGCCCTGGGGCTGCTGCAGCTGATAGTGCAGGCCGCGCAGGATGCCTTTGCCAGACTTGCTGTGATTGTCCTGCACGAAGCGCAGGCCGGGCGCGATGGTGGCAAAGCTGCTCTCGCGCCAGGTTTCCATGAAGAAACCGCGGTGGTCGCCATGGACCCTGGGCTCGCAAATGATGACGTCGGCAATGGCGGTGGGAATGAGGTTCACGATGGGCCTGCGTTCAGGGCTTCTGGGTCAGTTGGGAAAGAATGCCGGGCAATTCCTCGGCAAACGAACCGGCCGGATTGTAACCCAATTCTTTCTGCAGCTTCTCGCAGGAAAGCACCTTGTCCGTCGTCAGGCTGCGATAGGAACGCAGCCCCGGGGCATTGCGCAGGCGCAGCACGCGGCTTGCCAGCTCCAGCAGGTGCGCCCCCAGCCACAACACCGGCAGCGGCATTGTCCAGCGCGCCGGCGGGCGGCCCAGGGCGCGGCGGATCGTCACTTCCAACCCCTTCATGGTGTAGGTCTTGCCGTCGGTGACGGTGTAGATCTGCCCGTTCGCCTGAGGTGATTCGGCTGCCAGCAGGGCCGCTTCACACAGATCGCGATTGCCGACCAGGGACAGCGACGCACTGGGCACCGGCAGTGGCGGCAGCAGGCCACGCTGCAGCAGACGCACCATGCCCAGCAGATTGCCCTGCATGCCCAGGCCATACACATTCACGGGACGCAGGCACACCACTTCAATGGCGCCGGCGTGTGCAGCCGCCAGCAACAGCGCCTCGGCGTCTTGCTTGGCACGGCCGTAGGCGGTCAGCTCTGCGGGGCGGGGCGCCTCTGCCAGGGCACTGCTGAAGAAGACGATGCGGCGCACACCCGCCGCGAGCGCGGCTTGCAGCAACACGCGAGTGCCGTCGACATTGACGGCCCGCATCTGCGCCTCGTCATGTTGATTCACGTGGGCGTAGGCGGCGAGATGGAACACGGTGTCAACGCCCGCGCAGGCGCGCGCCAGCATGGCAGCGTCCCGAATATCGCTCTGGAAGGCCAGACAATCGCCTTCATCCGGGCCGAAGTCAGGGCGCTGGCGCGACAAGGTATGCACCCGGCAGCGTTTCTCGAGCAAGCGTTGCACCAGCGTGCGACCAATGAAGCCGGTGGCTCCGGTGACGAGGACTGTTACCACCAGCGCCACCCATGCCTGCGATAGAAGCGCAGGCCCGAGCGCGCAAACATGCCGATATGGCGCAGTCCCTTGCGCGCGCTGTTGCCACCCGGATGCACGATGTGCATGGCAGGCACGTAGGCGAGCGGCCCGAAGGCATGGGCGCGCAGCGAGAGATCGAAGTCTTCGAAGTAGAGGAAGTAGGCCTCGTCGAAGCCACCGAGTGCCTGCAGCACCTCGGTGCGAAACAGCATGAAGCAGCCGCTGATGATGGGAACATCCAGAGCCGGAACATCAATCGGCAGATCAGCCATGGCGTAGTGGGCCAGACGACGGTGCAGACACTGGCGGACGAAGGCCGGTGCAAAGCCCCGCAAGAGCAGGTCAAACAGCGCGGGATAGCGCTTGCAGCCATGTGTTGCCGAGCCATCCCCCGGATCGATGCGGGGACTTGCCGCCACGACTGTCGGCTGGGCGCGCAGAAACTGCAGGCCCTGCAACAGGCAGTCAGGCGCGAGCGTCACGTCGGGGTTCAGGATCAGATGCCGCTCGGACTGCAGCTCGGGCAACACCCGGTTGTGGCCACGCCCATAACCGACATTGCCGTGCCCCTGACACAGCTGCAGCTCGATGGGCGGCTCGGTCGCCTGCGCCTGCCAGCGCGCCATGAGGTCCGGCAGGGTCGGGTCGGCATCATTGTCGATCAGCGCAATGCTGACCTCGGCGAGCGCACCAGCGGCGCGCGCACACGCAACCGCCTGCAAGAGGGACGCCATGGTCGTGTGCAACAGAGCGGGCGGCGTGCGAAAAAGGACGATGGAGACAGATAGCGAAACGGCAGCAGGCATCGTTGCTCCACCCTGAACCAGAGACAACCTACAATTCCACCAGACGATCACCGAAAGGCGTGCGGACCAGCCGCATCCCCGGCGGGACTTGATCGGGCGAAATCCGTCGTGGCTGGAAGCGCTCGACATTGAAGGAACCGCGCCGACCGCCCGCGCCGGCGCGCTGTTCTTCCGCGGCCGCCCGCAGTGCCGCCGCAAAAGGATTGTCGGCAGCGATCTCGGAGTTCTCGGCGTCCGTGGGCACCTCGGCCGCAGGCGCGGCGCCCGGGGTCGCGGAAGCCAGTGTGTCGGAGGGCTGCTGCGCCGGGGCGAGTGGCGCCGCAGTGGTCAGACGCAGTTGCACCGTGCCGTCACTGTCGCAATGCACGCCCTGTGCCGGCGCGGCCTGGCAGAGCATCCCCGGCGGCAGCGCCAAGCGCACCTCACGCGCACTGACCTGCAACAGCTGATAGCCGGGCAGCTGCGCGATGGCGCCGGCCTCGCCGGCACGCCAATATCCCTGCACACTGCGCCCGTTGGCATCGCGCAGGGTGGCGCCGAAGCGCTCGCCGATCCGCGATGTGCCCGTCAACACCAGCGTCGACGCCTGCGGCGCCAGGCCCGCTTCGCCAGCTTGTGGCAGGAACGGCGCATTGGCAGCCGCTGTCGGAGCCACATCGACAGGCTCGAACAAGGCAAGCTCCTGGGCAGCCACGGCGCCGGGCAAGGCGAGCAGCAGGCAGATCCGGGTCAGGCTCGGGGTAAGACAGCTCATGGCGATACTCTCGAATAAGGGGGCCACTGCGCAGCAGGCGAGGCGATGCTACTCCTAAGACGCCAGTGCTTCAAAAATTGTTTGCGCCGCCACTTCAATGCACAATCTCCCGGCGAACGTGCGCCCCGGGAGGCCAAGGCTGTGCAGGAACTTCAACGCATCACGACCGAGTACGTCGAAGCCGAGGACCGCCTGCGGCTGACGGGTGAATTGAGCCCGGGCGACACGCGGGTGCTTTGGCTCAGCCAGCGCCTGATGTTGCGCTTGTTGCCGCATTTGTGCCTGTGGCTGGAGAAGCAGCGCGGCACGGCCTTTCCCCCGGACATCGAACAAAGCCTGGAGCTGCGCGCCGCCACCGAGCGCATGGGACATGAAGACCCGGTGCGTCCGACCCCGCACTGCCTTGGCTGGCTGGTGCTGGCCGTGGACATCAACACTGCTGGTCCTGTGCTGTGCCTGAGCCTGCGGGGCGACAAGGAAGCCGAAAGCGTGGCACTGAATCTGCCGCCCCTGGCCCTGCGCCAGTGGCTCAATATCCTGCACACGCTCTGGAGCACCGCGCAGTGGCCGGCTTCCCCGTGGCCGGACTGGGTCGCTCAGACAGATGCGCGGCGGTCGGCGGACAAGCGCGCTCTGCATTGACAAGCCGAGGCCTGCCAAGCCCGTGTCCGCTTGAACAGGGAATATCCAGACGGCATACTCCCGGGCCAACCCCCCTGCTGCCGGTCTGAGTGCCTGCCTACGCGAGACCTTATGAAAAAACTCCTGCACGTCGGCTGCGGCCCCAAGCGCAAAGACCGCACCACCCCCGGTTTCAACACCGCTGACTGGCAGGAAATCCGCCTGGATATCGACCCGTCCGTGCAGCCCGACGTCACCGGCACCATGACCGACATGCACGCCGTGGCCGCGGGCGCTGTCGACGCCATTTTTTCCAGTCACAACATCGAACATCTTTATCCGCATGAGGTGCCCGTTGCCCTGGCCGAGTTTCACCGCGTGCTGGCCGACGACGGCATCGCCGTGATCACCTGCCCCGACCTGCAGTCGGTGTGCGCCCTGATAGCCGAGGACAAGCTGACGGAGGCCGCCTATACCTCGCCGGCCGGCCCCATCGCGCCCCTCGACATCCTGTACGGCTTTCGGCGCAGCATGGCCCAGGGCAATCTGTACATGGCGCACCGCTGTGGCTTCACCCGGCGCGTGCTGCACGCCACCTTGCAGGCGGCAGGATTTGCCTCGGTGGCCACCCTCGCGCGCGGCCGCGCGCCCTTCTTCGACCTGTGGGCTCTGGCCAGCAAGAGTCCCCGTTCCGACGAGGCGCTGCGCACTCTGGCTGCGCAGCATTTCCCCGCATGAAAGTGCTGTTCGTGCATCAGAACTTCCCCGGCCAGTTCAAGTTCCTGGCCCCGGCACTGGTTCGCCAGGGCCATGAGGTGCGGGCACTGCTGCTGCAAAAGAGCGCAGCCGCCAGCTGGCAGGGAGTCACCCTGGTGCCCTACGGCGTGAGCCGCGGCACGACACCCGGCGTCCACCCCTGGGTGAGCGATTTCGAAACCAAGACCATTCGCGCCGATGCCTGTTTCCGGGCTGCCCTGCAGCTCAAGGCACAGGGTTTTGAGCCCGAGGTGATCGTGGCACATCACGGCTGGGGCGAGAGCCTGTTCCTCAAGGAAGTGTGGCCCGCCGCGCGCCTGGGCATCTACTGCGAGTTCTACTACCACCCGCGCGGCAGCGATGTCGGCTTCGACCCGGAGTTTGCGGTGCAGGATGCCGCCGGGGAGGCGTGCCGGCTGCGGCTGAAGAATCTGAACAATCTGCTGCACTTCGACATCGCCGACGCTGGCATCAGCCCCACCCACTGGCAGGCCAGCACCTTCCCGGCGCCCATGCGCAGCCGCATCAGCGTGGTGCACGACGGGATCGACACGCAGGCCGTGGCGCCCAATCCGGCCGTCACGCTGACCCTCAATGGCACTGTGCGGCTGAGTAGAGACGACGAGGTAGTGACCTTCGTCAATCGCAATCTGGAACCCTATCGCGGCTACCACGTCTTCATGCGCGCCCTGCCCGAACTGCTGCGCCGCCGGCCTGCTGCCCGCGTGCTGATTGTCGGGGGCAATGACGTGAGCTACGGCGCAAGACCCACCCCGCAACAGCATGGCGGCAGTTCATGGAAAGACATCTTCATCGCCGAGGTGCGGCCTCAGATCAGCGACGCCGATTGGGCCCGCGTGCACTTTCTGGGCAATATTCCCTACGAGCAATTCATTCCCGTGCTGCAACTGTCGCGCGTCCATGTCTATCTGACTTACCCCTTTGTGCTGAGCTGGAGCCTGTTGGAAGCGATGAGCGCCGGCTGTGCCATCGTCGCCAGTGATACCGCCCCCCTGCGCGAGGCCATCCTCGACGGGCAGACAGGCCGGCTCGTCGATTTTTTCGACGTGCCGGGCCTCTGTGATGCCCTTTGCGCCCTGCTGGAGGATGCCCCGGCACGGGCCCGACTCGGGCAGCAGGCGCGGGCGTTTGCCAAAGAGCACTACGATCTGCAGACCGTCTGTCTGCCCCGACAGCTTGCCTGGGTCAATGCCCTGGCGGCGCCGGCGGCCGGGAATACGCCGCCACCGTCTGACACCTGAGGAGATGGCCCCATGATGCCCGCGACGCGCAAGACTTTCCAAAGACTCGGTCTGTTTGTCCTTTTCGCTGGTGCGCTGACTCTGGCCAGTGTCGCCATGATTGGCAGCCGCGTTGGCAGCGAGATGGAGCGCTATCGGGCGGTGCTGATCGCTCGTGACGACGTCAGCGTGGTGCAGTTCGACTATGACAGCCATTTCTGGGGTGGCGAGCTGCGTTACCGCCTGGTGTGGCGGCCGGAGCGCAGTGGGGGCACGCTGGCGCAAGTGCTGCAGACGCTGGAACTGCCCGAGGAGCGCCGCAGTCTGGCCGGCCGCATCGACATCCGCCATGGGCCATGGCTGGGCGGGCTGAGCTTCGGCCTGGCCCGGGCTGAACTCGACGTGGCGGTGCCCGCGGCCCTGCGCGAGGCGCTGCCGCAGTATCCCGGACAGACCCCCCTGCTGACGCTGCAAGGCACGCTGGGTTTCGGCGGTGCGCTGCACGCCAGCCTGGACGTGCTGGACTATGACGGCCGCGTGGTCGACGGGGACGACACGATCAACCTGGAGGCCTTTGGCCTGGGGGCCCGGCTGCAGGCCAACCGCGCGCTGGATCAGGTCGAGCTGCGCCTGGATCTGCCGCTGCTGGCGCTGGACGCCCCGGACGAGGGCAGCGCCAGCCTGGAAGGCCTGCGCCTGACGGGAACACTGCAGCGCGACCTTGCAGACTGGACCCTGACGAGTGAGCTCGCGCTGGCTCTGCTGGAGGTGCGAGACAACGCCCTGGCCGTCGCGGCGAAAAAGGACACCAGCGCCGCGGCCGCCGCGCCCGTGTTCGCCATGGATCGCCTGGCCCTGCAGGCCACCCTGGAACAGCGCGACGCGCAACCGCTGCTCACAGACTCACGCATGACACTGGATGCCGCGCGCCTGAACCTGCCAGCCGCCGACCTGCGGCTGCAATTGCGTGACTATGCCGCCACCAGCACGGTCGAGCTGCTCGACGACACTGTGTCGAACACCGGCACGCTGCGCGTGGGGACGCTGGAACTCAATGAGCAGCGCCTGGGCGGCCTGGCCATGGAGACCTCGCTGCGCGGCATCAGCGCGCAGACCTATGCCGCCCTGGACGCGCTCTGGTCGCTGGACGCAGATCTGGACAGCCTTGGTGACTCCCTGGGCGAGGCCCTGCGCGCCCTGGCTCAGGAGCAGGTGGTGTTGAGCGTCGACCGCCTGGCGCTGCAACTGCCCGACGCCGACGACCTGATCGCGACACTGAGCGTCGAATACCAGGGCTCGCCTGCGGTGGACTTCGACAATCTCGAGTCGCTCACCGATGCCGTCCGCGTGGAGGCCACACTGGACACTTCTGTCGAGGCGCTCGAGCGTACCTTCGCCAGCGCAGCCCTGACAGCGACGCAGCAGCAGACCCTGCAAGACCTGCTGGAGACCGCCCTCACCCAGCCCTATGTCACAGTCGAAGACGGACGTCTGCGCAGCTCCCTGCAGGCCAGTTCCGAGCAAATACTCGTGAATGGCGAACCGCTGGTCACCGGCAATGACCTGTTCGCGGCCGCGACCGCCCTGGCTGATCCAGCGGCCGCCCAGGCCAAAACTGCGCCTGCCGAGCCGGGCGCTTCGGCGCCGAGCGGCAAGAGCCTGGCGCCAGCCACGGCGGCCCTGTGCCCCGATCTCAGCCAGTCGGGCACGGCTCTGAGCTACACCAGCGATGCGCTCTACACACCCCAGACTCTGAAGGTGTTTGCCGGCGGCACGGCCGACATTGCCCTGTGCTCCAATCTGCCCGGACGCGGCTTTGTCACCCTCCCGCCCGACTACACCATGGCGTTCAGTGGCAATGGCCTGGGACGCGCGCTGGAGGTGCGGCTGCAGAGCGACTGCGACAGCGTGCTGTTGATCAATGACCCGGCGGCCGACTGGCATTTCGATGACGACTCCAACGGCGGCATGGACGCCCGCATCCGCTTCGAGGCCGCCGACGAGGGCGACTACGACATCTGGGTCGGCTCCTACGAAAACGAAGGCTGCAATGCCTCCGTCACGCTGGAAACCTTCTAGGCCGAGCCGCGCACCAGATTGCCCACCAGGTTCACCGCGTCGCGCATCGACTGCGGTGACAGGTGGGCATAGCGCATGGTGACCTTCGGGTCGTGATGGCCCAGCAGACGCTGCACCTCATACAGGGTGCGCCCCGCATTGATCAGAAAGCTCGCGTAGCTGTGGCGCAGGTCGTGCAGGCGCACATCGCTCAGCTGCGCGCGGCGACGGATCGAGTCCCAGGCATAGAAAATGGACACGGGCGGCTTGCCGGTGCGCGGATTGAAAAACACCCAGGGCATATCTGGCGGGCGCGGCAGGCTCTGCAACAGCTCAATGGCGGCGTCCGACAGCGGGATCAAACGCGGCTTCTTTGACTTCGAGCGGGTGGCAGGAACAGTCAAAAGTTGACGATTCAAGTCTATTTCTTCCCAACGGCAGTCCAAGATCTCGCGCTTGCGCGCACCCGTGTACAGCAGCAGGCGAATCACCTGGGCCACTTGTGCCTGGGAGCTGGCATCGAGGGCTGCCATCAGCCGTTGCACTTCTTCGGGGGTGAGATAACGTTCCCGCGCCCCGTGGTCGGAGAAGGTCTCGATGCCGGTACAGGGATTGCAGCCGGGCGGCAATATGTCCCAGCGAATCGCGCAATTGAAGATGAATTTCAACAGGATCAGCATGCGGTTGCAGGTGGCGGCCGCATAGCCACCGGCCAGTTTGCTGTGGTGCAGGGCCAGCACATCCGCACGCCGGATACGGCTGAGGCGCACTTGGGAAAAAGCAGGCAACAAATGCCCGCGCAGGATGGAATCGTCCGTGCGCCAACTGCGTTTGCGCACCTGGATGTAGGGCAGGTAATGGATTGCCACGAATTGCCCGAAGCACGGCACGCGGAGCAGGCGCTGGCTTTCCCGTTTCGGGTCGCCCCCCTCGTTGTGCAGTCGCTTCATGTTGTGAGCCGCCACGCGCGCCTCGCCCAGAGAGGTATCCGTGGCACGCCCAATCCGGTTCAAACGCACTTTCCCCTCGGCGTCACGGTATCGAAAGTAAAACGTGGCGCCTCCGCTCGCCCGCAGCTCAAGGACAAAGCCCTTGAGCTCGGTGTCGAAGTAACAGACGGCACCACGGGCGGGTAAGCGCGCGGACAGGGTGGCCATGAAATCGGCCGTCAGTGCAAGTGTTGGCATGGGGCGTTCCTTTTTTTATTGGATTGGTAGGAAGTTGGTACGTCGCGCGGAGCGAGATTGCGTCGTATCAGGCCGGGGAATTCGCGGCAATCCCGCGTATAACGAGGGCTCGCGCAGTGCAAGCGGATCCAATCGGGAAATCCGTGGTAGGAAAAAGGTAGGAGACACCACCACACGCGTCAACATGTGCATCGCAAGGGCTTGAGCAGACAGCATATTTCGGAGGGGCAGACTGGGACGCTGACTGCTGACGCCACTTCTGTGAACGAAGGCTCCAGCGCCCTGTTCACGCTGACAACCACCAATGTGTCTGCCGGCGCTCAGTACAGCTACGCCATCTCTGGTGTCAGCGCGACTGACGTTA
>Ga0255220_1000065_pt1 | contig 40501 bp, 41 predicted proteins | sample Miss_Colum_RepB__FD_188423 | JGI IMG/M metagenome (GOLD analysis project Ga0255220, IMG submission 188423) | Freshwater microbial communities from Mississippi River, Louisiana, United States - Miss_Colum_RepB_8d | ecosystem: Environmental > Aquatic > Freshwater > River | place: USA: Louisiana...
CTGATCCGGGTCGTCAGAATGGCGCGGCCGTTGAGCAGCCGCACAGTCTCGAAAAAGGCGGCCTCGTGCCCGCTGCCCGTAGCGGACACGGCGGGGTCCCCGGTCGGCTGGGGCGCAGCCTGCAGCCCTGTGGAATCCGGCGTCAACATGCCGCTTTCACTGTAAGTGGCAAGCGTAGCGGCAAGCTGCGGATCGTCGATTTCCTGCAGCGCCGCTTCGAACAAGGCAGGAAATGCCCGCAGCCCCGGGGCCGCACCCGCAGGCGCGCCAGCCGGCGCAAGCCCCGTCGCGTCAGGGGCGCTGATCCGGCTGATGATGGAAGCGATATTGAATTCTGGCTGAATTTTCATAGTAAGTTGCGCAATGTCCAGGGTCAGGTCGAGCCTCGGGTACAGGCCGGTTCACCAGGGTATTTGCAAAATGCAGGCCAGCTCTGCTCAATCCCCCGTGCGGCGCATGAAATTGAAATGACCGAGGCACACTTCGTCGAGCTGGCGCTCCTCGCGGCGATTCAACTCGGTGGCGGCGCGCGACTGCGCGCGCACCCGCAGCTTGCTGTACTTTTGAATCTCGGCGGTATGCTCGAGCAGGCTCAGGCGCGTGGCCTCCAGTGAGCGTTGCAGTGCGCCGGCATCCTGGAACAGCTTTTCCCGCATCCGGTGCAGTTGCAGCTGGTAGGCACGGGCCTGCAGCGGAGAGCGCTCGCGCTCGGCTTCGTACTCCTGCAGCAGCGAGTCGACATACTGAATCCGATCGCTCAGGTGGGCCTGTTGCTGCGTCATCATTTCCAGACGCTGCAGCACCGCCGACGAACGGGCAGTTTCGCGTCTTATCAAGACGTCCCAGACCTGGTCACTCATGCGCTTTCTCCCAGCAGCTCCTGCAGCAGACGCCAGGAGTCACGCAGGGTGAAGCTCTCCTCGTCGTTCTGTTGCAGGAATTTGACAATTTTAGGGTGCAGTTTGATGGCCTGATCCAGCTCGGCATTGGTGTTGGCGTCATAGGCGCCGACCTGGATAAAGTCCTCTTTTTCGCGGTACAAGGACCACAGTCGGCGCAGTCGCTGCGCCTGCAGCACGCGGCGCGGTTCCAGCAGGCTGTTGGCCACGCGCGAGATCGAGCCGCTGAGGTCGATGGCCGGGTAATGGGCGGCATCGGCCAGCTGGCGGCTGAGCATGATCTGGCCATCCAGGGAGGCGCGACAGATGTCGACAATCGGATCATTGCGGTCATCGCCCTCGGCCAGCACGGTGTAGAAACTGGTGATGGAGCCGTGACCCCCTCGACCCACGCCCGGACGTTCGATCAGCTGCGGAAACAGACTGAAAACCGAAGGCGGATAGCCTTTGGAGGTCGGCGGTTCGCCCATGGCCAGGCCGATCTCGCGCTGGGCGTGCGCCACTCGCGTCAAACTGTCCAGCAACAGCAGCACATGGCGCCCCTGATCGCGAAAGTCCTCACTCACCAGGTGCGCGAGTTTGGCCGCCTTCAGGCGGGCGACCGGCGAGGAATTGGCCGGCGCAGCAATGACCACGGCACGCGCCATGCCCTCGGCACCGAGAATGTTCTGGATGAAGTCCTGCACTTCGCGGCCGCGCTCGCCAATCATGCCGATCACGACCACGTCCGCGGCCGTGTGCCGGGTCAGCATGCCCAGCAGCATGCTCTTGCCCACGCCCGAGCCGGCCATCAGGCCGATGCGCTGGCCGCGCCCGATGGTCAAGGCGGTGTTGATGGCTTTGATGCCGGTGTCCAGCACGCTGTTGATGGGCGGGCGTTCCATGGGGTTGACCGGGATGCCGTCCAGGTGCGCCTCGCGCTCGTAGGGCACGGGTTCGGCGCGATCCAGCGGGTTGCCGAAGCCATCGATCACCCGTCCGACCAGGGCATTGCTGAGCCGGCCCAGAGATTGCCGGGCTGTGACATGCACCCGGTCGCCCGGGCCCAGTCCCGCCGTGCCGCCATAGGGCATGAGAATGAGTTTCTGGTCAGAAAAGCCGATGACGTCGGCTTCAATGCGGCTGTCCGAGGCCAGCGCGGCGATGGCACATTGCGCGCCGATGGGCGCGATCAGTCCCTCGGCTTCGATGGTGGTGCCCGACACCCGACTGACCTGGCCGCAGACATCCAGCGCCAGGGGGCGCACGGCGCCTTGCGCCGCCAGCAGGCTGGCGGTCAGTTGCGGACGCAGCTCGCCCAGTTGATCCATGCGCACGGCCGTCATGAGTCGTGGGTCTCCTCGTCGCGTGCGTCCAGCAAGGCGGGGGCCGGGGCCGGGGCATGGGTGCGCGTCAGTTCGTCGCACAGGGCAGTGCAGACGCGGTGCAATTGCGCTTCGACCTGCTGGGTGATGCGCGTGGCGCCCATGCTGAGGTCGAGGTCACCGCGCTGCAGACTGTCGTCACGTTCCAGCCGGACGCCTTCCAGCGTCGCGAACCGTGGCTGCAGCAGGCTGTAGTCCGCCGGACTCAGGCGCACCTGCACCAGGCCATCGCCGTGACTGCGCAATTGCGCGATGCAGGTGTGCACCAGCTGCTGCAGCCACTGGGGGTCGGTATGCAATTCGGCACGCACGATCTGCTGCGCCATGAAACGGGCGAGCTCGATCAGCGTGTGTTGAAAGTCCAGGAAATCGACGCGCGCAGCGGCCAGCGCATCGAGCAGGGTGCCCAGGCGTTCCTCGAGCGCCCGCTGGCGCTCCTGGGCAGCACCGGCCGACCATTGTTTGCCCAGCTCGAAGGCCTGCTGACGGATCTCCTCCAGCGCCTCCTCCGTCAACAGCCGCGTTGGCGTCCCGCTGTCGGCGGCCGGCGCATCGTCGTCCGAGGCCTCGGCGGGAAGCAGGGGCGCCGCGGCATCCGTCGCCTCGCCCGTGGCCGGGGCGGCCGGCGGGGTGTCGGCGCCGGGCTGCTCTGGGGCGTCTACCCGCGGGGCGACCCAGGGCACAAAGCGCGAGGGCGTTGCCCCCGGTTCCAGTGACGCAGTGCCCAGGTAGCTGCGCGTCGCATGGCCACGCTGCAGCAAGGCGTCGGTGACCCACTCGTCGGCATGGAACAGGGTGTCAGACAAAATCGTCTCCTCGCCCTGCCAGCAGGATTTCGCCCTTGTCCGAGAGCTTGCGGGCGATGCGCATGATCTTCTTCTGCGCCGCTTCGACGTCGGTAATGCGCAGCGGGCCTTTGGCTTCCATTTCGTCGAGGAACATGGCGCGGGCACGCTGCGACATATTGGCCATGAACTTGTCCTTGACCAGCTCGTCCGCGCCCTTGAAGGCGATCATGAGCATTTCCTGATCGATATTGCGCATCAGGGTCTGGATGCTGCGGTTGTCCAGGCCGCTGAGATTGTCGAAGGTGAACATGTTGTCCTGAATCTTCAGCGCCAGCTCTTCGTCGATATTGGACACGCCTTCCATGATCTTGCCTTCCAGCTCGACCTTGGTGAAGTTCATGATCTTGGCCGCTGTCTTCACGCCGCCCAGATTCGATGACTTGGCACTGGAGCTGCTGGAGAACTGCTGCTTCATGATCTGCTCCAGCTCTTCCATGGCGCTGGGCTGCACGGTGTCGAGCATGGCGACACGCTGGATCACCTCGGGGCGCTGCTCGGGCCGCAGAAAGTTGAGCACGTCGGCGGCGACGTCGTACTCCAGCACCGACATGATGATGGCGATGACCTGGGCATGTTCGCCCTGAATCATCTCGGCGATGGAGCGCGCGTCCATCCAGCGCAGAATCTCCAGCCCCTTGCTCGAGGAGCCCGGCATGATGCGACCGAGAATCGTCGCCGCCTTGTCGGCTCCCAGGGCGCGTTTGAACACGTTCTCCACGTAGTCGGCGGTGCCCAGACCGAGGTTGGTCTGCTTCTTGATGGTGGCCACGAAATCATCGAGCACGACGTTCACGCACTCCTGGGACAAGTCCGCCACCGACACCATGCGCGCACCAAGCGCCTGCACCTCGCGCGGCGACAGATAGCGAATGATGTCCGCCGCCTGTTGTTCGCCCAGCAGCAGCATGATCACGGCCGCACGATCCGTCGTGGTCATCGTCTCCAGCTCTTCGCGCACGCTGTCGGGCAGGGGCGCTGCGTTCTCTTCCGCCAGGGCGTCTTTCTTCTCGGCTTCAGCCATGATTGTCTCCGTCCGGTTACACCGGCTTGATCAGTTTCTTCAGCACGTTGGCGACGCGTGCAGAGTCTTCGGCCACCAGCAGCCGGATGAGGGCCACCTTGTCGTCGTAAGTGTTGGCGGTGTCGAGCATGTCGGCCGAGATGGACGACTTCTTCGGGCGCAGCTTGGCCTTGATCTCGTCGATGCCGGCGGCATCGCCCGAGGACAGCATGGCCAGTTCCTGCGGGCTGAGGTCGTTGGAATTCAAGGTGTCCTCCTGCGACAGGGCATCGGCCAGCGTGGGCTGCGGCATGTAGAGTTTCATGACCGGGCGTACCACGATCACCATGAACAGACCCAGCAACAGCACGATCATCGAGTACTTGATCAGGGCAATCAGCGAGGGCTGTTCATGCCAGGGCAGGCTGATGCCGACGACTTCCTCGCTGTGGAAGCGCGAAGTGACGATGGTCAGCGCGTCGCCGCGGGCGGCATCGAAGCCGATGGCGGCGCGCACCAGATTCTCCAGCTTGGCCACTTCCGCCGCCAGCAGGGCATCGACGTCCACCGCCTCGGCGGCCTCGGCGCCTGCGTCGGGCAGGTCCAGCGCCAGCGTCAGGGCCGCTTCGTCCACCGCAATGGCCACCGACAGACGGTTCAGCGTGCCCACCTGGTTGCGGGTGTAGCGCACGCTGCGGTCAAGCTCGTAATTGCGGATCGTCTCGCTGCTGCGCACCGCATTGGGGGCCGCACCGGCGCCATCGATGGTGGCGTCGGCGGCCGCGGCCTGCGGGGCCACCACCGTGTCATTGGGCACGATATTGCTGACGCCGCCGGGAATGCCCTGCGCCGTATCGGCCGCGCTCATGTCCATGCGGATGGACTCCGAGCGCGAGCGCGGACCAGCGCCATTCTGGTCGAATTCCTCGAAGGTGGATTCGACCTGCGTGAAGTCGATGGCGACATCGACCTTGGTGGTGACGGCGCCTTCGCCCACCAGGGGCATCAGCAGCGCGTCGATGCGCTCCTTGTACATGGTCTCGACCGACTGCTGGTAGGTCAGCTCTTCCGAGGCCTGCTGCAGCGTGGACGCTCCAGAGGGGCTGGTCAGCAGATTGCCGCGGTCGTCCACCACCGACACATCGGTGGTGGCCAGGTAGGGCACGCTGGAGGCCACCAGATTGACGATGGCTTCCACCTGCGGCTGGCTGACCGCGCGCCCGGAATAGGGCGTCACCACGACCGACGCCTTGGTGGGTGTCTTGTTGCGGATGAAATTGCTCTGGCGCGGCGCGGCAATGTGCACGCGTGCCGACTGCACCGTGGAAATTCGCGCGATGCTTCTGGACAGCTCGTTCTCGATGGCGGCGTTGTACAACGCTTCCTCCATGAACTGACTGGTGGTCATGGTGGACTGCTCGGTCAGGTAATCCATGGCACCGCTGCTGACATCGCGCGGCAGGCCGGCGGCCGCCAGCGCCATGCGGGCATCGTGGTAATTCTCAACGGGCACGGTGAGCGCACCGGTGGAGGCCTCCAGACGCACCGGGATGGCACTGCTGGCGAGCACCTCCATGGCTTCCGCCCGATCCACTTCGCTCATGCCGGGATGCAGCACACGGTAGTCGCCGCTATTGATGAGGAAGAACACGATCACCAGGATCGACAGCAGGCTGGTCAACAGGATGGCCGGCAGGGACTTGCGCACCAGCGGCTGGTTGAGCACTTCAACCACGCTGGGATAAGCCCGGGCGTCCTCAGCCGCAGGCGCGCCGCCGCCCGCATCACGCTCTGCAGGCAGGTTGCGACGGCTGGTATCCACGCGTGCATCGCTAGCGGCCATCAGGGGGGAGGAGAGTTCTTCTGCAATCGCCATGGTTCAGTCAACCTTTGTCAAACGGGCATGTTCATGATGTCTTCGTAGGCTTTGAGCACTTTGTTGCGCACCTGCAAGGTGGCTTCAAAGGCCAGCGAGGATTTCTGCATGGCCAGCACCACGTCCGTCAGCGGGACGTTCTCGCCGGATTCGAAGCGGGCCATCATCGTCTGGGAAGCCTGCTGGGTGGCATTGACCTCCTGCAGGGTGCGCGCCACGGCATCGGAAATCGTGCTGGCAAAATTGCGGCCTTCCACCCCGCTGGCAGGGGGGGGCACGGCGGCGCCGCCCTGCAGCCGCGTCTGCTGGATGGCGCTCTGGTAGCGCTGGATCTGCGACAGCAGGTACTGCGCGTCCGGAGTGGGAGTGATCGCCATGGCTGTAGCCCTCAGCGTGCGTAGGCATCCGGGACCCGATGGCCCTCGGAGCGGAAGGTTTGCAATTTATGGCGCAGCGTGCGCTGGCTGATGCCCAGGCGCTTGGCCGCATCGGCGCGCGAGCTCGAGCTGTGCAGCGCCGCCAGGATCTTGCGGCGTTCGGCATGCTGGATCGTGGCCTGCAGATTGCCCTCGCCCGCGGCGGTGGCCTGCTCGGGTTCGGCCTGCACGGACGGGCTCGCCGGCACCGCATCCGCCGCCAGCGCCGGCGCTGCCGACTCGTCGAACACGATGTCGGCCGCCACGATGGTCGGCGTCTGCGTCAGAATCGTGGCGCGGGCCATCACGTTTTCCAGTTCGCGGATATTGCCGGGCCAGGTATGGCTCAGCAGTTTTTCCAGGGCACAGGGGGCGATGTCGGTCGGGCCTCCCGGCATGCTGTACTTCTGCAGCATCAGATAGGCCAGGGGCTGGATGTCGAGTTTGCGCGCCGCCAGCGCCGGCATGTTGAATTTGAAGGCGCTGAGGCGGTAGTAGAGGTCTTCCCGGAATCGCTGCCGCCGCGTGTGTTCCAGCAGGTCCACGTTGGTCGCCGCCAGCACGCGCACGTTCACCGCGATTTCGCGGGTGCCGCCCAGGCGGGTGATCTTGCGCTCCTGCAGAGCACGCAGGATCTTGGGTTGCAGCTCCAGCGGCATCTCGCCGATTTCATCCAGGAAAATGGTGCCATTCTGGGCCTGCTCGAAATAGCCGGCGGCGCTGCTGTTGGCGCCGGTGAAGGCCCCTTTCTCGTGGCCGAAGAACAGGCTCTCGGCCAGCGTCGCCGGAATGGCGGCGCAGTTCACGGCGATGAACGGGCCCTGCGCCTGGGGCGAGGCCTCGTGCACCACGCGGGCCAGGATCTCCTTGCCAGAGCCGGTCGGCCCGGCAATCAGCACAGGAATGCTGGAAGCCGCCACCCGGCACGCCAGCGCAAAGATCTGCGCGCTCTGGGGGTCGACAAATACGAAGGGCTGCGTTCGGGTGGTGGCCTGCGTCATCATCATTACACTCATCGGGTGGTTCATGGAGGTGCAGGCGACGATTAGCAATAAGCGAGCCAGTTTTTCAAGTCATTGTTTTAAAAGACTAAAAAAATGCAGTTGTACATTTTTTGACACGTTTTCGGCGCCGCGTCAGAAATCTGGCAGACCGCCGAAGCGCTTACAGAGAGGAGGTATTGAGGTTGTAGCGGGAGATCTTCTGAATCAGGGTGGTACGTTGCAGATGCAGCAACGCAGCCGCCTTGCTGACACTGCCTTCGGCCTGCGCGAGGGCGGCCTTGATCAGCTGGATCTCGATGTCGGCCATCAGTTGGCGGGCGGGCACGCCCTCACTGGGCAGAGCAGTGACGGAGTGGGAGAGCCGCAGGATCTGTTCGATCGAGCGTGGGCTGATCGGGTCGGTCAGCGCTTCGGCGCCGGCCGGGGCCGCCACGCTCACGGCCTCCAGCGGCTGCAGCGGCCACGGCGTGTCGGCCTCGTCGCGCGCCGCGACCTTGTCCGCGCTCTGCGCGCAGTCGCGTTGAATGAGTTCCCACAGTCCAGGCGGCAGCAAATCGGCAGGCACGCGACTCAGGTCGATGACCTGGGCGCCGTAGATCACGCTGAAGCGCATCATCAGATTGGAGATTTCCCGCACATTGCCCGGCCAGGCGTAGGCCTCCAGCCAGCGCGCCGAGCGGCGGGTGAAGTGAATCGGCGACTGCCCGCGCGCGTGCCTGCCGGCAAACCACTGACACAGGGCAAGAATGTCGCCCGTGCGCTCACGCACCGGCGGAATGCGCAGGGGCAGCACATTGAGGCGAAAGTAGAGGTCTTCGCGAAACACGCCATCGCGCACCAGGGCATGGAGGTCGCGGTGTGTGGCTGCAACGACCCTGACATTGATCTCGCGCGCCACCCCGCTGCCCAGCGGCTCGACCACGCGCTCCTCCAGCACCCGCAGCAGCTTTGCCTGCAGCTCCAGCGGCATATCGCCGATTTCGTCCAGGAACAGGGTACCGCCGTTGGCCAGCTCGATGCGGCCACTGCGATCACTCATCGCGCCGGTGAAGGCGCCCTTGGTATAGCCGAACAGCTCGCTTTCCAGCAGCGCGGCGGGTATGGCGGCACAATTGATGGGAATGAACGGGGCGTGGCGGCGGGGAGACTGCTCATGCAGGGCCCGCGACATGACTTCCTTGCCGGAGCCGGTTTCGCCTGTCAGCAGCACCGAGGCATCGCTTCCAGCGCATGTAGCGAGCAGTTTTTGCAGCGAACGCATCGCCTCGCTGTTGCCAAAAAAAACAGTCGCCTTCGTCATCTTTGCTTAATAATTGACCTGTCCGAACGAGTGGCGCGACCGTAGCACACTTGCCGGAAGAACAGAAGCGGGACGCCCGGAAGGCGTCGAGGGGCGGGGCGAGAGCGGCAAGGAACCACAAGGTTCCCTGCTGCGTGCTCAGAGAACCTTGTCGAACAGTATGCCTTTCATGGCTTCGATATTGTGCGCGACGCGCAGCAGGGCCTCGGCCGGCACCTGACGCACCGTCTCGCCGGTCACCTGATCGGTCACCACCACCATGATCTTCTTCGACACGGCATCCACCGAGAACTGCAGGTTGTTTGGATTCATGTCGATGGACTCGTTGAGGGTCCGGATGGCCTCGTCGAGTCGAGCCTTCATTTTTTCCATCTGCTCGGCCGCGGCATTGCGCTGTTCGGCAATCTGCGCATTGACCTGCTGCGTCTGAGCGGAGACATCCCGGATTGTCTTCATTACCGCATCGACTGCAGGCGCGGGCCTGGGCGCCACGCTCTCGACCGGCTTCGCCGCCGGGATCTGGGCGGGCGCGAAGGTATCAATCGTTGTCATCATCATGACCTCGGGTCATCAAGAGGCGGCAGGAGCCCGCGCAAGCCGAAGCTGCGCGGGCGGACCTGAACGCTCTAAGTGCTTACTTGAGCAGGGACAGCACTGTCTGCTTCACCTGGTTGGCCTGTGCCAGCATCGCCGTGCCTGCCTGCGCGATGATCTGGGTACGGGCCAGCTCGGTGGTTTCCTTGGCGTAGTCGGCATCCAGAACACGACTGCGGGATTCGGTGGCGTTGGCGGAGACTTTGGACAGATTGTCCGCCGCGTACTGCAGTCTGTTCATGACGGCACCCATCTCGGCGCGCCCTGTGTTCACCGTTGCGATCGCTGAATCTACCGCAGTGATTGCCGCATTGGCGTTCGACTGCGATGTGATGGTTGAAGAATTGACGGTTCCCAGCAGGCCACCAACTGACGAAGAAATGGCAAATTGATTTGAGTTCGCTGTGCCAGTGAATGTTACAACGGCATTAGAGGCAGCAGCAGTTATACCCGTTGTCCCATCAGCAGTGTAGGCAGCCGCAAGAGCCGTGGCGATATCATTGACTGGCGTAGCTGCAGCCATGTTCGCAGCAGTTACAGTGTAATTGTAACTTTTTTCTCCGACGTTGAATGAGATGACGTCGCCCGTGGCATAGGTGCCACCGACTGTAATTGTCGACACCTGTGCTGCGGCAGCACCCCCGCCAGTTGTCGTTGCAACAGCGGCTGTTCCGCTTGAAGATCCGGTTGTCCGATAGTTACCGATTGCCAGAGAAACTGTCTGACTGGCATTGGCACCTACTTGAAACACGAATGTGCCGGTTGTAGTTCCAGCGAAGCTCTTGTCAAGAATGTTTGTGCCGTTCCACTGCGTATTGTTGCCAATGCGGTTGATCTCTGACTTCAGCTGCTGAAACTCTTCATTCAGCGCAGTGCGGTCGGCCGTCACATTCGTGTCTGAAGCTGACTGCACAGCCAGTTCACGCATACGCTGCAGCATATTGGTGGTCTCCACCAAGGCGCCTTCTGCCGTCTGGATCAGGGACACGGCGTCGTTGGCATTGCGCACGGCCTGGTCGAGGCCGCGGATTTGCGCGGTCATCTTGGAGCTGATGGCCAGGCCGGCGGCGTCGTCCTTGGCACTGTTGATGCGCACACCGGTGGACAGACGCTGCATGGACGTGCTCATGGAGCGCTCGTTGTTGACCAGCGCATTGCGGGCCAGGATGGAAGATACGTTGGTATTGATTGCGGACATGCTTGATCTCCTGAAGTAGCTGAAAAAGTAGTTGGGGCCTTGCTGACGTTCTTTTCGGGTCGGCCAGGAAACGCGATTGCAGAGTGGAGCGGTGCAATGGCTGGCCCTGTCTCTGCAATCGGCAGTTGTGTGGCGCGACTTTAATCTGTCTGGGTCAGCACCCCCTCCTGCGACTGTCGGGGAAGAAAGTCGGCACTTGCCGCACCGGGCTTTAGCCGGCAGGCGCATTTTTTTCCCGCGCCAGGCCCTAAAGTGGCGCGCCGCATGTGCCGACTTCCTCACGCACTGGCGGCCGTGCGGCCCCCTTTCGTCCCCATCGCGACGCCTCTCGAGGAGCAAGCCCCATGTATGGAAATTACCACCGCGCCCTGCAGACTTACGGCCAGGTCACTTACGACTCGGCGGCTGAATACGCCTCGGGCGCCGATCTGCTGCAATTGCTGTTCCGCGGGCTCACCGATGCCCTGATCGACGCCCAGCGTCACCTGCAGCAGAAAGCCTTCTTCGAAAAAGGACACTGCGTGTCCAAGGCGCAGAAGATTCTGCTGGCGCTGCGCGACACGCTGGATTTCAACATCGGGGGAGACCTGGCACGCAATCTGGACGACCTGTATGCCTACTCGCTGCAGCGACTCTCTTTCGCACACGCGCACAACGACGCCGCCGCCCTGCAGGAAGTGCACGAAATCCTTGGCGCTTTGCAACAGGCCTGGCAGCAGGCTGCCCAGCACACCGCCGCCCGGGCCTAGGCCCGGGGCACCCGGCCGGTGACCCAGTAGGCCCAGGCCATCACCACGGCCACCGACACATACAAATCCTCTGGAATCTCCTCGCGCAGCGGCAGCTGACTCAGCACTTCTGCCAGCGCGTCATCGCGAAATTGCGGAATTCCCAGCTCCTGCGCTGCCCGCGTCAACAAGGGTGCCAGGTCGCCCTCGGCGCGCACCAGCACCCTGGGGGCGGCGTGATCCCCATACTCCAAAGCGACGGCGCGGGTGGGCGGCGCAGGCGTCTTCATGTGTAGCAATCCAGCCGTGAGGCCGCAGCGGCAGGCGGCGTTGGCGGACGCGCGGGACGCTCGCCCAGCACGATCTGACAGTGACCGAGCAGCATGTCCCAGTCCTCCAGCCGCTGCGCCAGACTGCCGAGTTCCTGGCGCAGGGCGGCGTGCAGCGCGTCGTCCAGCGTCCACAACACCAGGGTGAGCTCGCCCCGGGCCTGCCACTGCACACTGATCTCCAGCGCACGCCCATCGGGCAGGGGCAGATCGAGATCCACCCGCCAGGGCGGCGCAGCGCTCGCGCCCCCCTGCGGCGGCGGCGCGTCGCGCTGCACCGTCAGCTGGGCCGGTGGGGCATCGTGAAACAGCATGGGAAAGCGGTACAGGGCCTCCTGCGCCTCCTGTCGAGCCAGCCCCTGCAGCTGCATGGCCTCGAGGCTGTCGAGGCCCTCCAGCACGGCACTGTACTCGCCTGCACTCAGCTCGATGTCGCCGGCGTCCGCGCTGTCGCGCAACTGTTCCAGCAGTTTTCTGACACTGACGCCTGGCGCCGTGCCCTGACGAGCCGTCACGAACCCACTTCCCAACAGCGCACTGCGCACGGCGTCCGGGGTGATGGCATCGCGGGCATGCCACAGCGCGGCGTCCACCGCAGCGCGCTGGGCCGCAGGCACTGCGTCCTGCAGCAGGCGGCGCAGGGTGCGGGGATCGGCCAGCGCGGCCAGCGCGCTCAGGGGGGTCTGCAGGGACAACAGGCTGGCCACACGGCCGGGCAGCACAGGGCCGGGCAGCGGGGGCTCGTCACGGGAGGGGGAAGGAGCGGGCGGCGGCGGGGCATTGCCGCCGGCACTGGCAAGCGCGCGCTGCGGCAGCAGCTGCACGCCCAGCGGGCCGAGACGCACCCGGAACAGCCACTCCGAGAGCGCCGGGGCGCGCCCGGGCAGGTTCAGCAGGGACGCCGCCTCGTCGGTGTCCAGCTGGATCTGCGTGCCCGTGGCATCCACCACGCCACGCACCGTCTGATCGTTGCGCAGGCCCAGCTGCCGGCCCTGCTCGGTGCTCAGGCGCAGCACCCCGAGGGTCTCCGGCTCGCCGCCCAGCGCAGGGCGGACAAGGCTGGCGTGCAGATCGGGAATCATGCGGGCGGCCCCCAGGCGTCAGGGGTACTGCACCCAGTTCGGATGCCCGCCGCGGATGCGCGTGCGCACGCCTTCGAGGTCACTGAAGATCAGGCCCAGCACGTCGTCGGCAGTGGGCACGCGCAGCTGGGCGCCGGCGAGCATCCAGTTGGGATTGCCGTTGCGGAAGGCGTGCGGGTTGCTGCGCACGATGGCCTGCTGCAGCAGCTCGCGCCGCAGCAGACTGGCGCCAAACATGCGCTCGATGAGCTGGTCCAGCGTGTCGCCGGTCCGCACCTGATAGCGTCCGTCGCGAATCTCCGTGCTGCGGCGGGTCTCCAGGAAGTCATTGATGTCGGCGTCGCCCAGCAGGCGCTGCAGGGCCTCGTCGATGACGGCCGGCTGACCGCTCAGTGTCTGGGCCTGCACGGCAGGGCCGCACAGGGCAAGCAGCACCAGGGTCAGCAGAGTGTGGTGTCGTAGCGTCATGATGCAGGCAGTCTCCTGTGTATGAGCGAGGCGCTGGGCCTCAAAAGGCAATCGCGATGCGCGCGGCGCCCGGCGTCGAAGGCCCGGCGACCACCGCCAGGCTTGCCTCGTAGGGCCCGAGCGCGACGATCTCGGCGATGGCCATGGTGGCCACCAGATCGCCGTTGAGCGTGTCTTCGGCCCCGCTCCACGGGGCATCCACCAGCAGGAAGCGATCGCCGGCGCGGGCGCCGTTCTGTGTGCCCAGTCGCAGCACGTAGTGCGCCGGCTCCTGTGGCGAGGCATGCAGGGCGTACTGCCGCAGGCCGCACTGATGATCGCGCTGCGCGGCGGCCAGGAAGTCGTCGATCTGCTGCTGCAGGTCGGCCTCGAGCACCGCCAGATCGTCCGCGCGGGCCACCAGGGCCGGCGTCCCGGACCACAGTGGCACGCTGTGCGTGCGACTGCTGAGCACCTGATTGCGCGCCAGGTCCACCAGCTCGACCTCGAACCGGGCCAGCACGGGCGGCGTGCGGGCCGCCAGCTCGAGCGGCAGCCATGGATTCGCGGCCAGCACGGCCCGACCGCTGCTGCTCAGGGTTTCCAGCCCCTGTCGCAGGCGCTGCGCGGGGGCAAGCTCGGCAGAAGCGGCCTCGCTCAGTGACCAGCGCAAGGCATAGTCGGTGGGGGCGACGTCCTGCAAGCCACTGGCCAGACGCTCATAGGCATTGGCCTGCGCCAGGCGACGGTCTTCGTGCACCGCCACCCAGGCGGCGCTGCGCGCCACACTGGCGTCGATGGCGCGCGTGGTCTGCGCGATCAGCGCCGCCGTCTGCGCATTGTTCAGGCGACCCTGCCCCAGCTCCACTTGCGCGGCGACTCTCAGCGAGGGGGCGTAATGTCGCTCGGGGGCCAGGGCACAGGCGCCGTCACGCAGGCCGGCCAGACTGGCCGGGAGGCGCTCGGCCGGATCGGGTGCCACCGTGTCCCGGGGCAGGTAGTCCAGCACTCGCACGCCGCGCACCACGGTTTCAGTATCGAAGTAGGCCGATTCGATCAGTCGGCCGCCGGCGTCGATATAGGCGCTGCTCACCACGGTGACGGTGTCGTCCACCGCGGCCTCGACCAGCACCTGACGAATGGTTTCCAGCAGCTGTTCGGCCTCGCCCGGAAGGGGCAGGGCAGGCTCTTCGCCTGGGGTCTGCGCCTGCAGCAGCGGGGCGCAGGCCAGACACAACGCAAGACAGACTCGACGCCACCGATACGGACGCAGCATGGTCACTCTCCTCATGCCCGCTGCTCGCGGCTCATCTGCAGATAGAGCCGGCGCAGATCATTGACCACGGAGCGGCGCAGACTCAGGGTGACTTCGTAGGTATCGGCGCCCACCGGGGTAATGCTCTCCAGCTCGGCACCGTAGATCACGCCCTGTACCCGCGCCCGAAAGGCGTCACTGCTGACCACCAGGTCGCGCACCGAGGTTTCCGAGTCGATCATCTGGCCATAGACCTGCTCCGCCAGTGCCCGGTAGGCGTCCAGCTTGGACGCCCGGATCGCCAGCAGGCGGCGCTGCTCGGGCAGGTCGCTCAGCTGCAGCTCGATCACGGCATAGCCGGTGGCCGTAATGGTGTCACTGAGTTCCACCAGCTGCATGACCGAGCCGGGGGAACTGCGCTCGGCGACGATGCAACCATTGAGCAGCACCGCGCACAACAGGGCGGCCGCCAGGGCACGGGCAGGGTGACAGGGGTTCATGAGGCGCTCTCCTTTGGGACTGGGCAATCCTGATGCAGGGATTGTCGGCACTTGGCACGCCCGACTTTACGCCGGCGTCAAAATAAGTTGGCCGGTTTATTGCTTCTATCCCGCCAAGGTCAATTTCTGCCGCGCCGACACGGGCGGAATTGAAAATATCGTATTGATATCCAAGGGATTTAAATTGCAATCCATCGCACTGTCAATTTTCCGACAAGCCAGCTTCCAGGCAAGTCTGCGCGGCCTGGGCATTCCGCTGCTGATCCTGATCATCATGGCCATGCTGGTGGTGCCTCTGCCACCGCTGCTGCTGGACCTGTTCTTCACGCTCAACATCGTGGTCAGCCTGATGATCATCATGATCGCCATCAACGTGACCAAGCCGTTGGAGTTCTCGGCATTCCCGTCCATCCTGCTGCTCACCACCATGCTGCGTCTGGCGCTGAACGTGGCCTCGACGCGCGTGGTGCTGGTGGAAGGTCACAACGGACCGGCGGCCGCAGGCAAGGTGATCGAATCCTTTGGTCAGTTCGTGATCGCCGGCAACTACGTGGTGGGGCTGATCATCTTCGCCATTCTCATGATCATCAACTTCATCGTGGTCACCAAGGGCGCCGGACGCGTGTCGGAAGTGATTGCCCGTTTCACCCTGGATGCGATGCCGGGCAAGCAGATGGCGGTGGATGCCGACCTCAATGCCGGGCTGATCGATCAGGAAACCGCCAAGCGACGACGCGAGGAAGTCAGCCAGGAAGCGGATTTCTTCGGCTCGATGGACGGTGCCTCGAAGTTTGTTCGGGGTGACGCCATTGCCGGCCTGCTGATCCTGTTCATCAACATCATCGGCGGTCTGGCCATCGGCATGACGCAACACGACCTGAGTTTCGCCGAGGCTGGCGAGATCTACGTGCTGCTGACCATCGGCGATGGCCTGGTCGCGCAGATTCCGGCGCTGTTGCTGTCCCTGTCCACCGCCATCATCGTGACTCGCGTGACCACGGCGGAGACCATGTCACGTCAGGCAAGCTCGCAGATGGCCGATCCGAAGGCGCTGCTGATCGCCGGGGCGATTCTGTTTGCGCTGGGCATCATTCCCGACATGCCCAACACCATCTTCCTCGGCTTCGCCGCCTTGTCCGGCGGCCTTGGCTATGTGCTGCTGCGTCAGAACAGCGAGCGGGCTCGACAGGCAGAGGCGGCGGCCAGCGCCCAGCATGCAGCAGCCCCTGCCGAGATCGAGGCACTGGGCTGGGACGATATCGAGCAGTCAGACACCATCAGCCTGGAGCTGGGCTATGGTCTGGTCGCCCTGGCCAGTCAGGAGGGCGGTGGCACCCTGCTGGGACGCATCCGCGGGGTGCGCAAGAAACTATCGGCCGAAATGGGCTTCCTGCTGCAGTCCATCCGCGTGCGCGACAATCTGGAACTGCCGCCCGACGCCTACAAGATCCTTCTGCGCGGCATTGCCCGCGGCAAGGGCGAGATTCGCATCGGCAGCGAGCTTGCCATCAATCCCGGCAACCTGAGCGTGCCCCTGGACGGAGTGCCGACCAAGGACCCGGCCTTCGGTCTGGATGCCTACTGGATACAGCCTGCCAAGCGCGACTATGCCCGCATGCTGGGCTACACCGTGGTGGACGCCTCTACGGCCATCGCCACTCACGTCAACATGGTGTTGAAGGAAAACGCGCCCGAACTGCTCGGTCACGACGAAACCCGTCAACTGCTGGACAAGCTCACGGAAAAATCGCCGCAACTGATGGAAGGCCTGATCCCCGAAAAGATCTCCCTGGCCACGGTCAATCAGGTGTTTCGCAATCTGGTGGCCGAGGGCATCTCGCTGCGGGACATGCGCAGCGTCGTCGAAAGCCTGGTGGTCGAGGTGGGCAAGAGCAAGGATCCCGACGAGCTGACGGCCTTGATTCGACCCGCCCTGGGACGCTCGATCATGCAGTCGCTGGTTGACCTGGGCCAGACCCTCTCCGTCATCACCCTGGAAACCGAGTTGGAACATCTGCTTTCCAGCACGCTGCAGCAAAGCCGCAAGTCCGGCGAGCTGGTCATCGATCCCAAGCTGGCGGAAAGCCTGTTCCGGGCGATCGACGACGAAAAACGCCAGACCGAGGAGAAGGGCCTGCCGCCGGTATTGATCGTGTCGCCCGGCATACGCCCCTGGCTGGCCAAGGTGCTGCGCAGCCGCTCGCGCGGACTGAGCGTGTTGTCCTATACCGAAATTCCGGAAGACCAGGACATCAAAGTGATTGCCAAAATCGGCTTGAACGCCGCCTGAACAAGGAGTGAGACATGAGAATCGAGCGTCTGGAAGCCGAGGACACCAAGAGTGGTCTGCGTGAGCTGGCGCAGCGCTTTGGCGATGATGTCCTGATCATTGCCAACACCCGGCATACCGGAAAGAACCACTTTGTGTTTGCCGTCGATGACACCCCCGTCGCGCCCGCCGACCGGTGGCAGGAGGAAGCGCCTGCGCTGACGATAAGGCCCCAGGCGAGCGCAGCCTGCTTTGTTGCCGCGGCAGAGGAGCCTGCCGCCAACTCCGGCCTGGCGCAGGCCGCGGCTCCCGCCCTCGCCACGACGGCACTGGCTGGAGTGCAGGAATTGAGCCTGCTGATGAAAACAGAATTCGAGTCGCTGCGCCGGGCGCTGCGCGAAACGCATAACAGCCCGTCCCGCGACAGCGCCCCTGAGGGCTTCCAGCTGAGCGAACACCTCGAAGAGGCCGCCATCTCGGCTCGGTTGATGAAGAAAATGCAGGCGCTGACCGCGCACTGCACCTGCACCTCCGACGCGCGTCAGCTGTTGCAGGAATTTCTCCTGGAGAATCTGCCCGCCAGCACGGAGCTGTCTCCCGAGCCGGGGGTGCATTTTCTGGTGGGTCAGGCGGGCGTCGGCAAGACGGTGAATGCCTTCCGCCTGGCATCGCACCTGCAGGAGCAGGGCCGTCAGGCCCTGGTGGTAGGCTACAAGCCCACGCGCGACGGCACCTGGACACAGTTGCAGCTGCTCGGCGCGAAGCGCGGGATCGATGTCTACCAGGCGGCCGAATGGACCATGCTGCTATCGATCATCCACGAGCACATGGGGCACGCCAGCATCATTGTCGAGCTGCCCAGCACCCTGGATTTCACGGAATTGCAGCGCTTGCAAAACGACCTGACATTTGCGAACTTTCATTTGCTGGTGGCCAAAGATACCGCCAGCACGTCGTCCCGAGGATTCCGCCAGGGCACCGGGCTGTCATTCGCGTCGACATGGATTACCCGGCTTGACAGCCCCGGAGTATGCTGGCCGCTGATGGAAACTCTTCTGGAGACACGCACGCCTCTGCTCTTCGCAGGGGCCGGACCTCTGCCTGCAAGCCCCTTGATGACACTGGACAAACGTATGCTGGCCGAAGAAGTGCTGAAGGAAATCGCAGATTGATCGCGGCGGCTCCTCACTCACTGGCACGTCTTCTCCACGACACTCCAAGGCAGACACCATGCAGCCCCAGGCTCTGAACACCGGCACCCGCACCATCTGCATCGCCAGCGGCAAGGGCGGGGTTGGCAAGACCACGCTTTCCATCAATCTCGCGACGGCCATGGCTGAGCAAGGCAAAAGCGTGCTCTATTTCGATGCCGACATGGGCCTGGCCAATGCCCAGATCGGCCTGGGAGTCGACTCCGTCGGCAACATCGGTCACGTCATGAACGGCCTGGCGCGACTGGATGACATCATCGTGAAGTCGTCCTTCGGCGTGGACCTGGTGGCAGGCGCCAGCGGCGTCGAGGCACTGGCCTCCCTGGGCCGCGTCGAATCGGCACGCATCATTCAGGCGTTTTCCGGGCTCTCCACGCACTACGATGTGCTGATGGTGGACTGTGCCGCCGGCATCTCCTCCAGTGTTCTTGCCTTTCTGCAGGCCTGCGAGGAACGCGTGGTGGTGGGCACGGCGGAACTGAGTTCCATCGCCGACGCCTACGCCCTGCTCAAGGTCATGGTGCACGACTACAAGCTCGACAACTTTCTCTATCTGCCCAATCAAGTCGACAACGAGCAGCAGGGACTCAAGCTGTTCGAGAGCATGGACAATGTCGTGGGCAATTTTCTCAATGCTTCGCTGCATTACGTGGGCTCGGTGAGCAAGGATCCCATGGTGAACCTGTCCTGGCAGAAATCGACGCCCATGCTGCGCCTTGCGCCCAGCGCCGTCATCGCGTCCAACTTCCGCCAGGTCGCCAAGGCACTGCTGGCGCGGCCGATATCCCGCCAGACCAGCGGCGCGGTGCAGTTCTTCATGGGGCAGACCTGACGACGATCATGAGTATTGATGCCTATCAGGATGTGCAGAGTATCGGCAACGAGGTGCTGCCCATCACGCAGTACCTGGCCATGGTGCGCCGCATTGCCGTGCATCTGCGCCCGCGCATTCCTGCCTACATCGAGCTTGACGACATGATCCAGCTCGGTACTCTCGGGCTGATGGAGGCCGAAAAGAGTTTCGATCCCGGCCAGGGGGTCAGCTTCGAGAACTATGCCAAGGCGCGAATTCGCGGCGCGATCATCGACGAAGCCCGCCGCCTCAGCGACGTGTCCCGGCTGGCGATCCGCAACAGCAAGCTGCACAGCGAGTACAGCGCCCGTCTGGCCAATTCGCTCGGGCGGCAGCCGACCCACCGGGAAGTGGCGGAGGCTCTGGGCATCGACGTGGCCACCTACGAAGAACAACGCTTGCACGCCACCCAGCTGAACATGCTGGAATTGGACGCTCTGTTGGAAGAAGATGGCTTCGACGTCGCCAGCGAGAGCCATGAGGCCTACGCCACAGTGGCACAGGACGACGTGAAATCGGTGATCGAGACGGCCATCGCCCAGCTGGACACGCGCAAGCAACTGATCCTGCAGCTGTACTATGTGGAAGAGATGACCCTGAAGGAAATCGGTGCAGTCATCGGCGTGAACGAATCGCGAATCAGCCAGATTCTCAGCGGCACGCTCAAGGAACTCAAACCTTTGCTGAGTTCGCACTACCAATCCGGAGCACTCGACTAGTGTGGTTTAAAGCATCCAAGAACGAAAAGCTCAAGGCGAAGGCCCGCGAGGACTACGAGGAAGCGGTCGCCGCTGCCAAGTCCAATGCGCGCGAAAGTCGCGTGTATTGCGTGCGCGTTGCCCTGCGCTGTCGCGCCAATATCGACACTGCCTTCGTGCGCGCCGCGCGCGAGGTGGAGGTCTACGAGGAAACGCTGCTGCTGGCACTGGCCAATGGCGCCGAAAAACCCGAACCGCCCGAAGCCGACACCTTCCAGCTGGTGAAGTCCGGCGCAGACTTCATGTTCACCTACATCCCCGAGCGTTTCGCGCAAAAGATCTTCACCCTGGCGGGGGCCTACCAGACCCAGAAAATCTCCCGCTCTCAGGCCATCGCGCAGGTGCAGGCGGTTGCCGACGAGATGTGGAAAGAGCTGGGACTTGTCGAAAATCTGGAAGTCGTGCGGTTCCTGCGCGAGGAAGACGGCGCTGAATCCGGCTCCGACCAGTCTGCCGAGCCCGGCAACCACGACGGCTAAGTGCACTGGGTTCACTTTCTCCCGAGGCCATGCCCATGAGCAATTTGATCGTCCTGACCATCGTTCTGATCTGCACGGCATCCATCACCGTCCTGGTGCTGTATGCCGTCGGCAAGATCCGCAGTCTGGAGGAGATCACGCGCCAGTTGATGGATCAGCATGGCGGCGGCACAGGCTCAGCTGCCAGTGCAGGCGGCAACGTCCCCTTCAACGGACTTCAGGGCAAACCCTTGTGGGATGTGCTGGCAGGCAAAAGTGTCCCGGAGGGACTCAACGCCGCCGATATCGAACAGTTTCGCGAGCAATACGCCCCCGTGTTGTTGAAGACGATCCGCAGTCTGTTTGCCGAAGGCAGCAGTGATGGCAAGTTCGGCGCCGCGCGCGCGACACCCAAGAGTGAGCGTCTGGTGAAGACCCTGCGTTTTGCAGTGTCCAGCTGGCTGCCATCGCAGGAACTGAACAGTCTCTACAACGTGGCTTACGACAGCGCCCGAGCCCAGAGCGAGGAGTTGAACCGCTTGCGCATGGCGCTGGAGGAAACCATCGCCGCCCTGTACGGCCGGATCAAGCTGCCGGTGCCGGGGGGCCTGGCGGCAAATCTGCTGAGCGAGGCGCGCGCGGTGGAAACCATCGCCTCCGATACGGACGCGGGTGACGCGGAGGCTTGAGGTCGCGGGCATGCCCGCGGCAGTGTCAGGATGAGCGTCCGGGCCGCGTCAACCGCCCCAGTCGATCGTAAAGCTGGACCCCTTCGCGGGAGCCCGTCTGATACAAGGTCTGCAGTGCCTCGCGCACCACCGTCAACTTGCGGCTGATCAGCACTTCATTGCGGGCAAGACTGCCCTTGATGGTCTCGGCGGCTTCGATCAGACGGGCCCATTTTTCCGTCACGGCCACTGGCAGTCCGGCCGCTTCCCCGGCGCTCAGCTGTGCCTGCACGCGCCTAAAGCGCACATCGCCTAACTGCGCGAGCGCGCGCTCCTTCACCGGCTGCAGCGCCTCGAGACGGGCCAGATCCTGCGCTTTCATCGCCTCGAACTCCTCGTCCAGCAAGGCACTGAACTGGCTGACCTCGGCACACAGGCTTTCGAGTTCAGCCGTCAGCATCGCCATGTCGCCAGTGTCTTGGTCCGCGGCCATCTGCTTCTCCCGCGCCTCAGAGCAGCTTTTCGAGCTCGACAATGCTTTCCGCGATCTTGCGCGGATCGAGGGGGTAATTGCCCAGGCGCAGCATTTCCTTGATGGTGTCCACCTTGGCGCTGTCGTACTCCGCCGAGGCGGACTTGATGGCGGCACTCACCGCCTCGGACAATTTCAAGTCCGGTTCGGTCCGGGGCAATTCCTCCGGAGTGAGCCGCAGGGAGGTGTCCTGGGCAGCCTTCTCCCGCAAGTCTTTGACACGCTTGTTGTCAGTGATGCTCTGCAGGCTGGATTTACCGGGGTCTGTCGGGTTGATCGTGTTCATAATATGGGCCAGTTCATGGGATCGCGAAGAGTTATGGCACGCTACGTCAGTGGAGTCGACACTTGCTTTAGCCAGCTTTAGGGAATTCCTGATTTTTTTTCGCGCGGCGACCACGCCTGGCATCACAGAGGCTCGACTCGACGCACGCCGGTAATGATCACGTTGAAACGTTCGCCGGACTCGCCGCTGCGCACGCTGATCTGATCCCCCGTCATCCCCTCTTCCTCGGCAACGGCATAGGACTCGATGCTGACCGGGCCGCGCCGCACCGCCACCACCACCTCGTCACCCCGCACCACATCGGCGAGCGAGCGAATGGCCGACAGCCGCAGTGGCTGCCCGGGCTGCAGGGGCCCCGTTGCCACGGCGCGGCGCAGGGACTGCACCGAGGTGATCACATCGGCAGGCAGGGGGCCGTAAAAAGTAGCCGTGCGGGTGTTGGCCTCGCTCAGGGCCGCGCCCCGCGGCACCAGCGTGGTCACCGTCAAGGCCATGCCGGCCTGCAGCACGTCGGCAGGCTGCAGCACCGTGCCGACCGCCAGGTCCCGCGCCACTTTGGCCCCGCGCAGCTGCGCCAGGCTGAGGGCGCGGGCGACAGACACTCTTGTCGGGTCCACCTCGAGCACCTGCAGATCGGCCTCGGCAATCAGATCTCCCGCCTGCTTCGCCACCTTGAGCTGATACGCCTGCTGGCCCCCGACCCCCGCGGTCTCACGCCGCGCAGCGTCAAGCGGCACAGCCGGCGCCTCGTCACGGTTCATGCGCGTGACGATCGACCAGTTCAGCGCGGGACACTCTACCCGCAGCGTGCGACCGTCGTTGAACGGAAAGCTGAACACATAAGGGGTCTCGCAGGCGGGCACCCGAATGCGTCGATCCAGCAGGTCGAGGCTCACGCCGCTGGGCTGCTCACCCTGACTGGCCTCGAGCCAGACCTGCAACTGCGCCAGCATCTCGGCGCGCAGGTCCCCCTCTGCCGCCAGCGCGCGGGGGCCGCCGGCCAGGCACAGCAGGCTCAGAATCAGACACAGGCAAGAGGTTCTGGTCATGGAATTTCCTCGCATCAACACGCGCCAAGCCACCACGCCGGACGCTGGCGACCGGCAAAGCGGCATGGCAATGCCGAAATCTTGCCGCTTTGCCCTGTCGGGCCTGCCCCCGCCCTTGCCCCTGCCCGCCGGCAGTCGACACTTGCACCGACAAGCTGTAGAGCTTCCAAGGCTTTTCAGCATCTTACCGGACTCACGACAGCGTTTTCAAATGCTGGCACACCTTGTGCTTATACACAGTCGTACTGATACAGAGGCGGATCTCTCATGGCACTGCTCGACTCTTACTTCTCGCTGCACAGCAGCGCTCTGCAGCTGCGCAACACGCGGCTGGAGCTGATTTCGCAGAACATCGCGAACGCCGCAACGCCCAACTACCGCGCCAAGGATCTGGACTTCGCCGGCGCCATGCGTCAGGCCGAAGGCAGCCTGGGGATGCGGGTGCGCAACACCGACGACCAGCATCTGGGCGGCACCAGCAGCGGCCGACCCTCGGTGAGCAATGCCATCGTCTACCGCGTGCCGCTGAACCCGAGTCTGGACAACAACACCGTGGAAATCGGCCTGGAGCAGGCCAAGTTCGGCCGCGCCGCCGCCGACTATCAGGCCTCGCTGCAATTTCTTGAATCGCGCGTGAGCGGCCTGCGCAAAGCCCTGCGAGGAGAATGAGCATGGCACTTGACCGAATTTTCGACATCGCCGGCAGCGGCCTGAGTGCCCAGCTGATCCGCATGAACTCCACCGCCAGCAACATCGCCAACAGCAATGTGGTCGCGGGCTCCGAAGCCGAGGCCTTTCGCGGCAAACGTCCGGTGTTTCAATCCATCCTGAACCAGATGGTGAGCGCCCAGGGTCAGTCCGCAGGCGGGGGGGTGCGCGTGGCGGACATCGTTGACGACCCGCGCCCGCTCAAGGAGATGTACAACCCGGGACACCCGATGGCCAATGCTGACGGCTATATCTGGGGCTCCAATGTCAACGAAGTCGAAGAAATGATCGAAATGCTTGATGCCTCGCGCGGCTACCAGAACAACGTGGAGGTCATCAAGACTGCCAAGGATCTGATGTTGCGCACCCTCGACATCACCAAGGCTTGATCTACAGGACACCCGCACTCATGAGCAACGTCACTCTTCCCAGCAATATTCTGACCACCGAGCAACTGGAGGCGCAGAAGTACGCGCCCAAGACGGTGGATCAGTCACTCGGCCGCGACGCGTTTCTGAAACTGTTTACCACCCAGCTGAAAAGCCAGGACCCGCTGAGCCCCATGGAAAACGAGGCCTTCGTGGCACAACTGGCACAGTTCTCCTCGCTGGAATCCATGAAGGCCATGCAGGGCGCCATGGAAACCATGTCGAGCAACATGCTGCAGGCACGCCTGATGGACAGCACCAGCATGCTGGGACGTAGCGTGCCCAGCAACTCGGGCACGGTGATCGGCGGTGCGGGCCGGGTGTCACAGATCAGCGCGGACTTGCCGGAAGGTGCCGACAGCGGCCGTTTCGTCGTGCGCAATGCTGAAGGAGTCGTGGTTTTTGAACGCGCATTTGGCCGCCAGCCTGCTTCCACGCTGGCGCTGGAATGGAACGGCGTCACGGCCAAAGGCGAAGAGGTTCCGCTCGGGCTCTACGCTGTTTCCGTGGATATTCAGCGCGCAGGCCAGGCCAGCGCGGCACGCGTGACCACCAATGAACTGATTACGGCCGTACGCTGGGACGAGGATGCGTCCGGTCTGGTCGTAGAAACCGAAACCGGAAAGGAAATCAACCTGGCGCAGCTGCAGCGAATCGGTCTGTAGCGAAGCAAATCAATCACACCCGACATTTCACGAGGAACGCCACATGTCATTCTATACATCACTGACCGGATTGAACGCTGCGACGACCGAGCTCGCGGTCACCTCCAACAATATTGCGAACGCCGGCACCTCGGGGTTCAAGAAGTCCGGCGCCGACTTTGGTGACATCTTCGCGACGTCCCCGCTGCAGAAGGCCTCGAGCGTCGTCGGTAACGGTGTCTCGTTGAAGCAGGTGGTGCAGGAATTCAGCCAGGGCAATATCGAGTTCTCGGCGAACTCGCTCGATCTGGCCATCACCGGTGACGGCTTCTTCGCCCTGCAATCGCCCGATGGCACCAAGATCTACACCCGTAACGGTGGCTTCGTGCTGAACGAGCAGAACCAGATGGTCAACAGTGCCGGTCAGTCGCTGATGTCTCTGCCGGTGGACTCCACCAACAAGGCGGACTTCAGCAAGCCGCTGAGCGCCCTGACGATTCCGCGCAAGACCGTCTCTGAATTCAAGGCCACGACCAATGTGGAGCTGGGGCTCAACCTGCCGTCCAACAGCACGCCCATCACGGCCGCGTTCAACCGCAACAAGCCGGACACCTATCACAAGACCACGTCGTTCACGATCTACGGCGCATCAGGGTCCTCGCACCTGGCCACGGCCTACTACGTCAAGACGGCGACGGCGACCGCCGACGACCCCTACAACAAGTGGCAGACCTATGTGTATATCGACGATCAATTCGTGACACCGGAACTGATTCAAGCCTCTGACCGCTCCGGCGACCAGTACTTCGTCAACAAGTTCGGCGAGATCAAGACCGCCTCCGAGCTGGTGCAGCTGCAGCGCACCAGTGCAGAGAGCGAGAAATACCTGATCACCACGGGCACCCTCTACAAGAAGTACTCTTACGACAATCTCTCCAGCCCGATCGAATCCACACCAGCCACCGTGGAAACCCAGGTGGCACCGACCTCGCCCTACCGTGACAACCTGAACCTGACCAATAATCAGGACGGCGTGGACTTTTCCACGTTCACCCGGGCCCAGCTGACCAATATGTTCAAGGTCGCGGTGGATGGCTCGACCTCGTTCAATGTCGGCCTGGAACACCTGGCCGGCCGCGACGTGAAGATGTCCGGCACGCAGATCGCGTTCGAATTGACCAATCAGTTGAATACCCGCTTTGGTGACGGCCGCCGCTTCGATTTCTCCGCCGAGGCCGCGACGCCCGACGCCGAGAAGCCCGGCAATATCACCATCACCAAAGTCGAGTCTGACGGCAGCTTCACCGAACTGGAACTCAATATCCGCGAGATTCTCGAGGATATCGGCACCGCCGAAGAGGTGAGTCTGATCGACAACGACGAGGCCGATCCCGAAGCCCTGACCTATGCCATCAACAAGTACCTTCAGGCGATCCCCGATGCCGACCCAGAGGCCGTGTTCAAAGACCTGACGATCGAGTACGACTTTGTCAACCAGGGCTTGAAGGTGACGCAGAACGGCAGCATTGGCGAGATCTACATCCGCAAGACCGCCGGCGAGGGCACTGACCCCATCTTCGGCGTCCGCACGGGCATCGGCGAGTCGCTTGATCCCGACGTGCCGGATGATTTCGGCGAACTGCTGCTGCCTCAGGACAATGACCCCGACGTGATCCTGCTGCGCGACATCCGCCCCAATGGCTCCGCGATGGCGGGCGTGCGCGAGCAGCGCTTCGGCATCAGCGTGACCTATTCCGATGGCAAGTTCCTGATTCGCAGCGGCAGCACGGGCGACCAGTCCAGCCTGGCCGTCAGTCTGAACTTCATTCCGGACGCCGATGGCGAACCGACCACCGAGCTCACCGCGTCGTCGGAACTGGCCCTCGAACTGCTGGGTATCCCGGAAGAAGGCCTGGCCGTGAACCCGCAGTCCTCGCAGATCAACAACGTCCCCACCGTGCGTGGCCAGCAGTCCAGCCCGGCAGTGGTCTACGGCAAGCAGATGGGCGTCGACCCGCGCCGCTCGTTCTCGGTGACGGCCGCCAACCGCAGCCTGACCGTGATCATCGACGGCATCTCCTCGCAGATTCGTCTCGACCCGGGCCAGTATTCCATCGGCACCTTCACCCAGCACCTGCAGGACCGCATCAACCTGATGTCGGACAGCCTCGGGCGCAGTGTGTCTGGGGTCAAGGTGGTGTTTGACGACAGCCGTGGCGGCCTGGTGATTACCGGTTCCACCACCACCGACGAGTCCTTCATCCAGATCGCGGGCCATCCGGACTTTGGTCTGGACGACATCGACGCCGTGTTCGGCAAGACCTCCACCTATATCGAACTGGAGCAGGAAGTGGTCTCCGGGGGCTCGATGTATGTCTACCAGGACAAGAACGGCAAGTGGATCGAAACCTCTGACAAGGGCGAGTTCGACGACAACAATATTCCCTACTGGACGCCGATCTTCCTGGACAAGGGCGAGCTGACATTCGACACCAGCGGTGCGCTGGTGTCGCCCATCGGCGAGTCGCGTCTGGAAAGCGCCAGTATCACCGGCACGGTGGTGGCGCTGGACTACGGCAAGAGCACCCAGTTCAACAGCCCCTTTGCGGTGTTGAGCCAGAGCCAGAACGGCGCCCCGGAAGGCGATCTGGTGGGCGTGAACATCGGCGATGACGGCCTGGTGGTGGCCAGCTATTCCAACGGCTCGCAGAAGTCACTGGGCAAGATCATCATCGCCAACTTCGCAACGCCCCAGGGCCTGCGTCAGATCGGCGACTCCAGCTTCTACGCGACTTCCGAGTCGGGCGAGGCCACCTACGGGGAGCCCGGTGCCGCCGGCTTCGGCACCCTGCGAGCCGGTGCGCGTGAACGCTCCAACGTCGACCTGACAGCCGAGCTGGTGGATCTGATCACCGCACAGCGAAACTTCCAGGCAAACGCCAAGGCCATCGAGACGACCAACGCGATGACCCAGGCCATCATCAATATCCGTGGCTGATCCTGACACAGGGCGAGCGAGGACAGGGCAATGGACCGATTGATATTCACCGCACTGGGCGCTGCATCGAGTCAGCAGTTCAACCGTGTGCAGCTGACCAACGACCTGGCGAACCTGTCCACGACCGGCTACAAGCGCGCGACCATGACCACCACCCAGTCGGTCTATCTCGACGGGCCGGGCATGCCGACGCGCTTCCAGCCCATCGTGTCGACCGGCGTCGCCCGCGTGCGTCTGGAGTCAGGGCCGGTGACCTACACCGGCAATGCCATGGACATCGCCCTGAACGATCAGACCGTGCTCGGCGTGCAGACGCAGGACGGCACTGTCGCCTTCACGCGGCGTGGCGACCTGCGCGTGTCGGCCACCGGCCTGCTGGTGACCGGCGCCGGGGATGTGGTGATGGGGGAAGGCGCGCCCATGACAGTCCCGCAGGGCTTCCTGATCGACATGAGCCCGGACGGCACCGTTTACGCCATGAACCCGGAAGACGAAGCGGCCGAGCCTGTTGCGGTCGGCAACCTGATGCTGCGTGATGCCAGCGCCACCCAGCTGGTGCGACGCGCCGACGGCCTGTACGAGGTGGAAGGCAGTGGCGGCCAGGGCGGAGACTTTCCCAGCGGCCCCTTGCCGGCCTCGCTGTCGCCCGGCTCGCTGGAAGGCAGCAACGTCAATCCGGTGGAGATCATGGTGAGCCTGCTGGATCTGTACCGCTCGTTTGAAATGCAGATGAAGATGATCAAGAACTCCGAAGAGATCGACAAAGACGGCACCGCCATGATCGGTCTGCGTTGAACTGTGGAATCACTATTTAGCTGAGAGGAAGAAAATGGACGCATCAATGTGGGTCGCCAAGACCGGCCTTTCCGCGCAGTCTACGCGGATGACCGTGATCGCCAACAACCTGGCGAACGTGAACACGACGGGCTTCAAGAAAGACCGCGCCATGTTCGAGGATCTGCTGTACCAGCGCATCGCGCAGGCCGGCGCGCAGACGGACGTGAATTCGCAGAACCCCACCGGCCTCATGCTGGGGACGGGCACGCGCGTGGTGTCCACTGAGAAAGTGCACCGCCAGGGCAACATGATCGCCACCGAAAACGCCCTGGACGTGGCCATTGCCGGCGACGGCTTTCTGTCCGTGCAGCAGGCCGACGGCACTATCGCCTACACCCGCGACGGCTCGCTGAAACTGTCCAACACCGGCGCGCTGGTCACGGCCTCGGGCGAGGCCATCATTCCGGCCGTGACCATTCCGCAGGATGCTGCCAGCATCACCATCGGCCGGGACGGCATCGTCTCGGCAGAACTGGCCAACGGCGGTGGCTCCGTGCAGGTCGGCCAGCTGCAGCTCTCGCGCTTCGTCAACAATGCCGGTCTGCAGCCGATCGGCCGCAATCTCTACCAGCAGACGACGGCCAGCGGCACTGCCATCGTCGGCATTCCCGGCGCCCAGGGTGCCGGCGTACTGATGCAGGGCAGCCTTGAAGCGTCCAACGTGAACATCGTGGAAGAAATGGTGAACATGATCGAGACCCAGCGTGCGTACGAGATCAATTCCAAGGCCATTTCCGCAGCCGACGGCATGCTGCGCTTCCTCAACAACAACCTGTAATCGCGTTGCCACAACGCCTGGAATCCATCATGAGCAAGCCCCTCAGAGTCGTCGCCGCCAGCGCCATGGTCCTGCTGTCCGCCTGCACCGGGACACAGACTGTGCCGGACGCCTTCGAATCCGATTTCGACCTGATCTACCCCAGCGCGGCAGCCACGCCGCCGCTGCGCACGGGCTCGATCATGGACAATGGCGCGCGGCTGTATCCCACGCGTCGGATCTATCAGAGTGGCAGCATCAAGGTGGGCGACATCATCACCATCGTGCTCAACGAAACGGCGCAGGCTTCTCGCTCCTCGGGACTGACAGCGGAACGTGAGACCTCGAACACGCTGCTGGGCGACAATCAGGCCGCGTCGCTGTTTCCCGCAGGCAGTTTTCTGGAAGGCGCACCGGTGGCAGGCGCGACACTCTCCAGCACCGGCGGCGGCACGGCCGATCAATCTGCCACGCTGACAGGCTCCATCTCCGCCGTGGTGGTGGACGTCATGGAGAACGGCAACCTGGTGGTGCTGGGCGAAAAGCAGCTGACCCTGACCGAGGGCACGGAAACCATCCGCGTCAAAGGCGTAGTGCGCCCCGAAGACATTCAGCCCAACAACACCGTGCAGTCGCGTCGTATCGCCAATGCCCAGTTTTCCTACAACGGTTCGGGCGAGCTTGCCCGGGCAGCCAGAGTGCCCGTCGGCCTGCGTGCGCTGATCGGCTTCTGGCCCTTCTGAGGAGATTTGCCCATGTCAGGCCCCTTTCGTCTGTTTCTCGCGTGCGGCCTGTTGCTGCTGGCCAGCACCAGCCATGGCGACCGTCTCAAGGACCTCGCCGACGTCGCCGGTGTGCGCAGCAATCAGCTTATCGGCTATGGCCTGGTGGCCGGCCTGTCCGGCACCGGCGATGGCAAGGACCTGCCTCTGACCGGGCAAAGCCTGCGCGCGCTGCTGTCCGGCCTGGGCGTGAGCGTCGACAGCCCGATCAGTGAATTCGACCTGGGCGACAGCCTCGTGGCGCTGGCACGCCAGAATGCCAACCAGGCCGTGCAGACCGACAACGTGGCGGCGGTGATCGTCACGGCCGAGGTGCCCGCCTTCGCCAAGCCCGGCCAGCGCCTGGATGTCCACGTCTCCGCCATCGGCACGGCCTCCAGCCTGCGCGGGGGCAATCTGGTGCTGACCGAGTTGCGCGGCATCGACGGGCAGGTCTATGCCCTGGCCCAGGGGCCCCTGTCCGTCACTGGCGTCAGCGCCGATGCGGCAGGTTCCACCCTGGAGATCGGCGTGCCGACCTCCGCCCGTATTCCCAACGGTGCCATTCTGGAGAATCTGATCGAGTCGCCCTTCGCGGACGCCGGCCACGTCGTCTTCAACGTGCGGGATGCGGATTTCTCCACGACGCACCGCATCACCAGCGCCATCAACTCCACCTTCGGCGAGGGCACTGCCGTGCCGCTGGACAGCGTCTCCGTGGCCGTCATCGTGCCGCAGGACGCCACCCAGAAGATCAGCTTCATCAGCGAATTGCAGGAACTCGACATCGAGCCCGGCGAACCCACGGCCCGCGTCATCATCAACTCGCGTACCGGCACCGCCGTCATCAACCGCTCGGTGCGCGTCACCGCCGCCGCGGTGTCGCACGGCACACTCACAGTGCGCGTCGATGCCTTCAACGAAGTCAGCCAGCCCGAGGCCTTCAGCCAGGGCGATACCGTGCCGGTGCAGAATGCCGACATCGGCGTCGAGGAAGAAGTCAGCAGCATGTTCGTGTTCGATGCCGGAGTGGAGCTGCAGGAGATCGTTGACGCGCTCAACCAGGTGCGCGTGACCCCGTCCTCGCTGATCGCGATTCTGGAAGCCCTCAAGCGTGCCGGCAGCCTGCGTGCCGAACTGGTGGTGATCTGATGAGCGACGCCAGCGGGATAGTCGGCAGCTTCTACGACTTCAATGGCCTGCGTCAGCTGCGGGCGAATGCGGCCAGCACCGACGCCGCCGCCACCACCACGCGCAAGGCCGCCAGCGAATTCGAAGCAGCGTTCATGCAGATCATGCTGCAGACCATGAAGCAGGCCTCGGAGCCGCTGAAGAGCGATCTGTTGGACGACAATTCAAGCGCCTATTTTCAAGACATGTTCTTCAATGAGATGGCGCATTTCATTGCCGCGCGCCAGTCCATGGGGCTGGGCAAGTGGGTGGAAGACTCCCTGACTCCGCAGCCCTCCCAGACCCCCGGCCAGCCTGACTAAGGACACCCGCGCATGAGCGATCTTCTGGCGATAGGCACCTCGGCGACGCAGCTGTATCAAAAGGCCCTGACGACCGTCAGCAACAACGTCGCCAACCTGAATTCCGTCGGCTATTCGCGCCAGGAAGCCGTGCTCATCGAGAACACCCCGGCACAGTACGGCGTGCATTACCTCGGGGGCGGCGCGTTTCTCGAAGGCATCAAGCGCAGCTACGATCAATTCATCGAACAGAATCTGCGAACCTCGGCCAGCGAAGTGGCTACCCAGCGCCCGCTGGTGCACTACACCAATCGCCTGATCGACATGCTGGGCTCGGAAGACAACGCGCTGGCACCGGCCTTCGACCGCTTTTTCAACGTGGCAGAACAGCTGAGTCTGAACGCCGACTCCATCCCGCTGCGGGTGGATCTGCTCAGTGCCGCGGATTTCCTGGCCGGCCGCTTTCGCAATCTGGATCAGCAGCTGCGCGATCTGGATACCGAATCCGGGCGCGACATGAGCTCCCTGGCAAGCCAGATCAACCGCCTTGCCGGCCAGCTCGCCTCGGTGAATCAGCAGCTGCAGAAGAACACCGTGCGGGACGCCCAGGCGCCGGCGCTGCTGGATCAACGCGACCGCCTGCTCAATGAGCTGGCGGGCTTTACCGGCCTGCACGTGACAGAGGCCGCCAACGGCGAAGTCGACATCAGCATCGGGCAGCCAGGGAACCTGACGACACTGGTCTCGCGCGGGACGCACACCGAGCTGAGCGTGGAGTTCCCGGTCGACCGGCCTGCCAGCCAGCATCTGGTGCTCGACAAATACGGCCGCAACCTGACGCTCTCGGGCATCAGCCGGGGGGAACTGGGCGGTCTCGCCAGCTTCCGCGACGATGTGCTGGCGCCGCTGATGTTTCAGCTCAATGTGCTGGCGGAAAGCTTTGTCAACGAGGTCAACACAGCGCACCGCAGCGGCATGACCCTTGCCAGCGAGGCCGGTGGCGATCTGTTCACACTGACCAGGCAGTTCCGGGTGGACAACGGCAGTCAGCAGCCCGTGGCCGGCGTCAGGATCCAGGAAGCCGAGCCGCCCGCACTGCAGGAGCACGATCTGAGTGTGACCTGGTTCGGCGGCGAGCAGTGGCAGGTCCTCGATCACCGCAGCAATCAGGTGCAAGCCTTGCAGGGCAGCGTGCAGGGCGATGTGCTGCAATTGCACGTGGCCGGCCTGACGCTGCGCTTCGAGCAGCTGCCATTGCCGGGCAACGCCGTGCGTGTGCGCTCCGACAGTCAGGCGGCCCAGGGCATCGCGCTGGCCGTGACCGACCCGCGGGCGCTGGCGGCGGCGCTGCAGTACGAAGTGACGCAGGACAGCGACAACGCCCAGTCCTTGACAAGCCGCTTGAGCGCGGTGCCTCCCAGCGCCAATCCGCTGACCGAGGACATCCCTTCGCTGGCGCAATACAGCGGCCTCAACCGTCCGGTGAGCATCGCGACAAGCAGGACGCAACCGGCCCTGCAGGTGCCTGCGGGACTCGCCGAATTTCAGATTGCCTTCCTTCCGGAACCCGGCAGCTCGGCACAGATCGAGCTCTTCAGCGCCCATTTCAATCACCTGCTCGGAGCCAGCAAGGCAGGCGACCCGGCCGCGCTGGCGGCGATGCAGCCACGCTTCGACAACGCAGAGCACTACCTTGAGACCCATCGCAGCGCGAGTTCGGCGGGGAGCTTCTCCTACCGCGGACTGGACCTGTTCTACGGCCACCGTGCGGCCGAGTTCACGCAGTCCGTCGCCATTCCCGCCGTGCAGCAGCCAGCCAACAGCGATCTGATCGATCAAGGCGACCTCGTGCTCAATGGGGTCGCCATGCCGGCGCTGCGCATTGCCGACGGCGCCACCCTCACCGCCCAGCATGTGGCCGACTGGGTCAACGACAGTGGCTCGGCAGTGACCGCCAGCGTTGTGACCATCCCGATGACAGACAGCCAGGGCAATGCCCTGACCGACCCGGACACCGGCGAAGCGATGACGCACGACGTCGTGCGCTTCTCCCACGCCATGGTGCAATGGCGCTTTGGCGCCCAGGGCAAGTCCGGCGATCTGGCGCTGCTGGGGCTCAGCACGGGCTTGTACGGCAGCGGGACAGTGCCGGAAGACCTGCTGGTCTACATGGCCAGCCCTGCGCCAGCAGCAGACGGCACCCCCTTGCAGGCCCAGGTCCGAGCAGGGGCGCTGGCGAGCGCCGGCGATGCTGCGCCCGGCGCGCTGGACGAGCAGTTCACCGTGCACTTCTCTCAACCCGCCGGACAGCCGCTGCGTTACGAGGTTCGCGACGCCAATGGCACGCGCCTGGCCTTGCGTGACTTCGACATGCAGCGCGGTGTCGCCCTGCCCGGCTTCTCGCTGCACTTCGACCGGGCGCCCGCAGCCGGCGACGAATTCAGCGTGGCCGCCAATCGCGATGCGCGTGGCGACAACCGCAATCTGCTGACGCTGATCTCCCTGCGCGATGCCGAGATCGTCAATCAACAGACGGTGCACGACTACTATGTGACCATCGTGAACACCATCGGCAATGTGCAGAAGATCTCCACACTCAATCTGCAAGCCTCTGAAATCATTCATGATCAGGCCGTGAACGAGAAATCGGTCGTGGCGGGCGTGAATCTGGATCAGGAAGCCGCGGATCTGATTCGCTTCCAGCAGGCCTACCAGGCGGCGGCGCAGATCATCACGACCTCCATCAAACTGTTCGATACCTTGCTCAGCTCCTCACGCTGAGCCTTGCCGGAGCCCGTATGAAAGTCGCCACCAACCAGTACTTCCGTGAACTGACCAGGCTGTTGACCGAACAGGGCGGTGAAGTGGCCAGCCTGCAGGCTCGCCTGGCATCGGGCGAGAAAAACCTGCTGCCCAGTGACGACGTCAATACCGCCGTGAAAGTGCTGGACCTGAACGCCCTGATGAGTCACCACGACACTCAGCAGACCAATCTGAAGAATCTGGATAGCCGGCTGGTGCAGGAAGAATCGGTGATGGCCAGTATTGGCAGCATGCTGATGCGGGTACAGGAACTGGCCGTCATGGGCGCCAACGATACCTACAGCGCTGACAACCGGCGCACGATGGCGGCGGAAATTCGCGGCTACAAGGAACAGCTGCTGATGCTGGCGAACAGCCGCAGCAGCGACGGCAGCTATTTGTTTGCGGGAGCAAAGTCCGGGAGTCCGCCCTTTGTGGCGGCGCAGGACGGCACTGTGCAGTACCAGGGCGACGCAACGCGGCTGCAGATCCAGCTGGATTCCGGCCAGGTGCTGGAAGTCAACACCACGGGCTTCGAGTTGTTTGCCGGTGGCAGCAACACGCGCAACACCTCGCTCGACGCAGGGAGCGCCTTTGCCACCCTGGAGAACCTCGCCCTCGCCCTGGAGAGTGCGGATCGCGACGGCATCGCCGCGCAGATGGACGAGATCGACAGCCTGCGCCTGAACATGGAGCTGGCTCGCACCAAGATCGGGGTGCGGCGCAATGTCATCGAAGTGCGTGCCGACATCCTCGAAGAACAAAAAGTGTCGCTGACCGGGCTGCTGTCCGAAAACAAGGATCTGGACTACACCCAGGCCATCACCGAGCTGTCGTCGCGCATGCTGGCGCTGGAAGCAGCGCAGACCACGATGTCGAAAATCTCCCAGCTGGTGCTGTTCAACTATTTGCGCTGAAGTGTCGACTTCTGAGGCTGCAGGGCCTTCATTCAGCTCCCCGGGATACGCCTCATGGCCACGATAGACAAGACAACGCCGCAAACCACGCAGATTCTCAAGACGCTCGAGATGGGCTCTGGCGTGGACGTCCAGGGTCTGGCCAAGAGCCTGGCGGAGGCCGAGAGCGCAGCACGGATCAAGACGCTGACCGAACGCAAGAGCATCGCGGAACGCTCCGTGTCGGGCTACGGGATCGTGGCGTCCTTTCTCGGCGAGCTCAAGAACAGCTTCGATGCCCTCAAAGATGCCAGCAAGCTCACCAGTCGTTCGGTGACGTCAGGCGATCCGACGCTGCTCGCTGCCACGGTCACAGGCTCGCCCACGCCCGGTCGCTACGCGATGACCGTGCAGCAGCTGGCAGGCAGCACGTCCCTGAGTTCCAGCGCAGCGGCGGCCAGTGATACCTCCCTCAACGGGGGCGCGGCGCTGAGTCTGGATTTCAGCTTCGCCGATGGCAGCAGCGAGACGGTCAGCGTGGCGGCGCTGAGCGACACTCCCGCCGGTATCGTGGCCGCCATCAACGCCGCCGATATTGGCGTCGATGCGCTGCTGGTCAACAAGAGCGCCAGCGGCAACGACTGGTACATCGTGCTGCAGGGACAAACCGGCAGCGCCAATGATTTCAGCGTCACCAGCACGGTGGCAGGCAACCTTGGCTTCAGCGCGGCGGGTGCGCGCCTGTCAACGGCGCAGGATGCGATTCTGACGGTGAATGGCATGAGCGATGTACGGCGCAGCAGCAACCGCGTCACTGATCTCGTGCCCGGCGTCACCCTGGACCTCAAGTCGGCGCAGGCCCAGAGCATCAGCGTCGTGGTGGAAAGCAGCAACGACCCGCTGCGGGAGGCACTGCAGCGCCTGGTTGACAGTTACAACGAACTTGGCACCGTGCTGACGGAGCTGACCAGACTGCCCGACGAAGACTCCGAGGACTACACAGGCTCGCTGCGCCGTGACATGCCCTTCGTCAATTCCCTGCGCGCGCAGCTGCGGGACATGTTGACGCAAACCTCGAGCACCCCGGACAACGGCATCACCGGCTTGCGCAATCTCGGCCTGTCGTTCAATCTTGACGGCACGGCGGTGCTGGATGCCGCGCAGCTTGAAACGGCGCTGGCAGCGGATGCCGATGCCGTGGTCGTGATGTTGTCGGCAGGCACGGACAACGTCAGCGACTATTCGACAGAGGCCAAGGGTCTGGCGCAGGATGTCAGCATCCTGCTCAAGACCATGCTGGAGCCCTCCGGGATCCTGCAGAAGCGCAAGGACTCCGGCAACACCCGGATCCAGCAGCACGAGAAGGACCTGGAAGCACTCGAAACCCGCATGGAGGCGGTCTATCAGCGTTATCTGAAACAGTTCGCGTCAATGGAGAGCCTGGTCGAACGCATGCAGGGTGTCGGCAACTACCTCAAAGGCCAGTTCACGGCGATGGAAAACATGTACAAGCAGTGAGTTCCCCTCATCACAAGCAGAGGCCCATGACAGAGCACAACGATAAATCCTCCTGCGCGGTGTGCAGGCAAGTCCGGCTCTATCTTCTGATTGCCGGGCCCTTGCTGTTCGCCATCTGGTCCAACCCCAACGCGGGTTTCCTCCAGGACATCGACCTCATTCGCCTCACCTCGCACGTGTTTGGCGGCGGGTGTGTGCTGATGATTCTCTGGAAGGCCTATGTGGAATACTGGCGGAAGTAGGGAGGCTCAGTCGGGATCGGAGACCAGCATGAAGGCATGCAGCGCTTCAGGCGACTCGCGACAGGCGATTTGCCCTTGAAACGTGTACACCATGCAGTGGGTGCCAGTGCCAAGAGCGCCGTTGTCCGAGGTCCAGAAATTTTCGACCGGCAGCTGCGGGAAGACACGCGTGTTGACAGCCGGATTTCGGCACGCAGCTTCTGTGATCGACTGGTGGTCCTCGTTGCTTGGCAAGCGCCAGCGGATATTTGAATTCTGCGAGAATTCATCGATGAATTGCTGCGTCTCACTCCAGGAGAGCAACAGGGGTTCTCCGCTGCACTGCCCATTGCTGAAGCGCATGCCGGCAGCACAACGATACCAGAGTAACCCCGTATCAGTGTGCAAGGCGCTTCCCTCCTCGCGCACACTGAAACGGCCGAAGTCATCGGCCTCGAAGTAATCCGGGCAACTGGGTTCCAGTTTGTACTCACCGCACGCGACGAGCATCACCGCGCAAGCACCGAGGGCTAAAGGCCCGCCCCTCAAGTGCCGATAGAATCTTGCCAAGGAATTCATTGTTGTATACTAATTGCTCATAAGCGCTTCGTTTGGTCGCAAAGATATAGCACGAAAAGCGGCGCAGCAAAATTTAAAACGGATAGCCTTTCCAATTGGTTTTTGCTCAGGCCAATCGACTTTACCGAAGAAAACTTCATGTTCGCGAGGAGTAAGAATTCATGGACATAGCGACTATTGTTGGGTTGATCAGCGCATTGGGATTGATCTACGTCTCCCTGGGGGACGGAGTCTCCTCGTTCATCGATATGCCCTCCGTTTACATCGTTCTGGGCGGCTCCATTGCCGTTGTGCTTTTCCGCAGCTCTTTGAGTGAGTTTCTTGGCGCCATCGGCGTCATGGGCAAGACTTTCAAGAACAAGCTCGACAAACCAGAGGATTTGATCGAGAAGCTGGTCGAGCTTGCAGACATTGCCAGGAAGGACGGCATGATTGCCCTGGAAGGCCAGGAGATAAGCAATCCCTTTCTCGCCAAAGGGATCGGCATGCTCGTCGACGGATCCGATCCTGATCTGATCAAGAAGTCGCTCAACAAGGACATTCAGGCCATGCGCAGTCGACACAAAAGCGGCGCAGACATTTTCTCGTCCTGGGGTGAAGTGGCGCCGGCGATGGGAATGATCGGTACGCTGGTCGGACTCGTGCTGATGCTGGGCAACATGTCAGACCCGAAGTCGATCGGACCGGCGATGGCGGTGGCGCTGCTGACAACTCTCTACGGGGCGATTCTCGCCAACGTGATCTGTCTTCCAATGTCGCAGAAATTGCGCAACCAGTCGGATTTCGAAGCGCAGAATTGTGAGCTTATCATTGAAGGGGTGCTCTTCATTCAGAGCGGAGGAAATCCGCGAATTCTGGCTGATCTGCTGTCGTCATTCCTGGCGCCAAAAGTGCGGGCCAAGCTGAAGTCGGCCAGCGCGTGATCTTGCGCCTGACACTCTGGGGATGATGAATGGCCGAAACAGCGGATTCCAACCAAGCGGACAGCGCGCAGACCCTGGATCCCGTCGTCCTGGAGGAAGAAGATTCCGAGGAGCTCGAGTCGACGCCCTCCCAAGGAGCAAGCGAGGAAGACGCTGAGGAGGAAGGATGTCCCGCCTGCAAGAGCGGGGCTCCGGCGTGGATGGCCACCTTCGCTGACATGGCCACCTTGTTGATGGCCTTTTTCGTGCTTCTGTTGTCTTTCTCTGACACTGAGGTGCCGAAATTCGAACAGATCAACGGCTCCGTCAAAGCCGCTTTCGGCATCCGCAAAGTGATTCCCACCATATCCATTCCCGCAGCGCGCAGCCTGGTCGTCGAAACCTTTACACCGGCAATCGCGCAGCGAACCGTGCTGGACCAGCAGGCGCAACGCAGCGACGACATTACGTCCCCGAATCTCGAGGTGCGTGACGGCCCTGCGGCCGAAGATTTTGAGCTGCAGCAGGAGTTCCGCCGCGTCGAGAGTGCGCTGGCCGAGGCCATTGCTGCAGGAGAGGCTGCCGTTCGCGTAGAGGACGGCGAGATTGTCGTGGAGGTGTCAGCCCGCGCGGCTTCCAGTGGCGCGAACGCAAACCCGGCCGATGCCAGCGATGGCGTGGTGAGTGAAACACTTGTCGACTTGGCGACCGAAATCGTCGAGGCGCAATCGACCGTGACCCGCGAGCTGCAAGTCTACTTCAGCGGGGCACCCGGGGTCGCCAGCACCCCGTCAGAGTCAGCAAGCGATGGCGCTGACGCAAACCCGAGTCAACGATTGGAGCAGGTGCGAGCAGACTTGAATACTCAGATCGCGCAGGGGCTGGTCGAAGTCGAAATGGTGGATCGCGGAATTCTGATCCGCTTGAACAGCCAGGATTCCTTTGTGTCGGGAAGCGCTGAGCTGCAAGCTGGATTTCTTGCTGTTCTGCGAGAAATCGGAGCGACCCTGGCACAGAATGACGGCACGGTGCTGGTGGAAGGGCACACGGACAGCGTGCCGGTGGTGTTCAGTGATCGTTTCAATTCGAACTGGGATTTGTCCGCTTTGCGGGCGGCGTCGGTGGCCGACTATTTGAGCCAGGAGTCACAGATTGACTCGCGAAGATTGCGGGTCGTGGGTCTGGCCGACACTGTCCCCCTCGAATCGAATGCCTCGGCCAGTGGACGGGCGAGAAATCGTCGAATTGAAATCATCATGGTCAACGGCGGATAGCGTATGGCCGAGCAGGAAGAAGTCAAAGACGCACCCCTCGAGAGCCAGAGAGGCGCTGCAGAGGAGCCCGAGGCCCCGGATTGTCCGCCCTGTGCAGGGGGCGCTCCCGCCTGGATGGCCACCTTTGCCGACATGGCCACTCTGCTGATGGCCTTCTTCGTGCTCATTCTGTCATTTGCACACGTCAACGTGCCGAAGTTCAAGAACGTCAGCGGCTCCATGCAGATGGCGTTTGGTGTGCAGACGCTGATCCCGGTGATCGAGCCGCCCTCGGCAACCAATCTGATTGCCACCCAGTACATGACAGCACAGGTCGAGCCGACTCCCGTGAACACGGTCGAAGAGCAGCGAACGGACGAACCCCCACCTGAAGATCCTGAACTGAACGTCGACGTCGGCGCCGGTGAGTCGAGCACCAATGACACCGTCGAAATGCTGCAGACGGCATTGGCAGACCAGATAGCGATGGGCCAGGTCAGCGTCTCGGTCGACAATGCGCAGGTGAAAGTGGAAGTGCTCGACCCCGAACTGACCGGTCAGTCCAGTGCCGATACGCCGGCCACACGGCCCGGACAGCTGGATGCAAGTCTGCTGGAAGTCTTCGCGACCGTTGCCGATGTCGCGGAGCAGACCGCGACCTCCATCGAGATCTATGCCCCTCTGGAGCAGCCCGTGGCGCAGCCCTCCAGCGGAACGTCGACAGCGCCGGCTGCCGCAGCAACATCCTCCTCGTCAACAACCCAGGATCAGTACGAAATGATACGGGCGAATCTGTCCACA
>Ga0255220_1000068_pt1 | contig 39103 bp, 24 predicted proteins | sample Miss_Colum_RepB__FD_188423 | JGI IMG/M metagenome (GOLD analysis project Ga0255220, IMG submission 188423) | Freshwater microbial communities from Mississippi River, Louisiana, United States - Miss_Colum_RepB_8d | ecosystem: Environmental > Aquatic > Freshwater > River | place: USA: Louisiana...
GGGTAGCGCAGTTCGATAAAGCTGTCGGTGATGTCGTACAGCCCGAGCCGGCAGGCCACCTTCAGCACACGGGCATTGGGGAAGCCGAAGCCCAGCAGGTGCTCGGCGCAATTGCCGATCTGTTGTTCCAGAAAGGTCGCAGCCGTCTTGAAGAACAACGTGTCGCGACTGACGAAGCTGCGATGCTTGGGCAACACCATCACGTCGCAGATCTGCACGGCGCGCGCAGGCGCACCGAAGTAACGGATATCCCGGGGCGCACCGCCGTAGTGGGCAATCAGCTGCCCGTGCTGGCGCGCGCCCACGGCGCGACCGCGCCCGTCACCATATTTCCATTGCCACACCGCCGCGCTGAAGGGCCCCTCGAAGCTGCGCTCGAACAAGGGGCGCACCTCGTCGAGGGTGAAGGTGCCCGCACTGCCGTACTCGGTACTCATGGTCTCGACCGGCCCGCGGCGCAGATCGAGCAGCGTATACCCCAGCCTCGCAGTGGCGAAATTTGCCGCCTGACTCTGCAGCGCCTGTTCCAACGCCAGCAGTTGCTCGTCACCAAGTGCCAGACTCTCGGCGAGTTCTGCCCGGTATCGCTGCAGCAATCCTGCAAACAGTGCAAGTCCGGGAGCCACCTGGCGCCCGAGTTCGCGCTGGCGTGCCACGCGGAATCCACAGCGCTCGGCCAGTTGCAGGAAATTGCTCAGCAGCGGACGCGGCTCGGGCTGCATGCGACTGTCGTCGAGCAGGAATTCATCGGCCAGCAGCAGCTGTCCTCCCTCCCCCAGCAGAGCGGCGGCACGGGAGAACAGCAGCAAGGGATCGAGATACTGCGAGGATTGCTGCAGCAGGACGATGTCGAACAGCCGGCCATCGGCGAAATCCCGCAGACTCACCCACGCGCAATGAGCGGCCTGGCCAGGCAGGGCACACGCACTGCGCCACTCTTCCTCGATCTCGGTGATGGCAGTGACTTCGTAGCCCTGCGCAGCAAGATCACGCGACAGCGTGCCGGACCCGCAGCCGATTTCCAGCACGCGCGCCGGGGGCGGCAGCAAGAGTGTCAGCAAACGCTGCTGGGCGCGCTGCTGGGCGGCTGGATAGCCTTCAGCCAGCTCGGTATCTGTGTCGAACACCCCGAAATGCAGCTGCTCGGCTGGCGTGCCCGATGCCAGGGTCAGTGTCTGGGCATAGGCATTCAAGGGGAACGGCAGAAGGCGGGGATTCATGGCAAGGCTGGCAACCGGAGTGCGGGAACAGGCTGCACTATACCCCAGCCCCATCGTCGGGCGAAATCGACGCCGGGCTGCAGCACTTTGTCGCACCCTGGCCACGACGCACCTGGGGTAGAATGCCGGCCATGACACGCCCTCTGACACGTCCCTCCCTGCGCCAGCGCGTCCGGGAGATACTGCAGCCGGAACCCGCCGGCACCGAGAGCTCGGCTCGGCAGGGCCTGCAAAGGCTGCTGCTGCTGCGACTGCTCGTGACCCTGCTCGGCTTGACAGGCGCAGCGATCTTCCACGCCTTCTCGCCCTTGAACATCGCCCCCCTGTTGCTGCTGGCCCTGGTAACCGGCATCGCGGCCTCGCTGGGAGTCGGCTACTGGCGGGTGCGCCGGGCCACGCTCATCACCCAGAAAGAGCTGTTTGCGCAGCTGGTGGTGGATGCGGCCTTCCTGATCGCGCTGTTGCTGGACACCGGCGGTGCCAGCAATCCCATGATCTCCTACCTGCTGGTACTGCTGGCTGTCGGAGCCACGCTGCTCAATCAGGGCTATGTCACCCTGTTCTCCATCGGCAGCATCCTGACCTACACCTTCTTCCTGCTGAGCGAACTGCAGAATGAACACACCGATCACATGATGGTGAACTTCCAGCTGCATCTGATCGGCATGTGGGTCACCTTCGTGCTCAGCGCCATCCTCATCACCGTCTTCGTGACGCGGATGGCAGCGGCCATTCGCAGCCGCGAGCTGACCCTGGCCAAGGCGCGCGAGAACGAAATGCGCAACGAGCAACTGGTGGCCATCGGCACCCTGGCCGCCGGCACCGCCCACGCCCTCGGCACACCGCTTTCCACCATGTCGGTGCTGCTGACTGACCTGGACAAGCTGAGCGCCGAGGAGCTGGCCAGCACACCACTCAAGGACGACATCAGCCTGTTGCGGCAGCAGGTGGTGCGCTGCAAGGACTCGCTCCATCAACTCACCCAGTTCTACAACAAGTCCAATCGAGCCGAACTGCAGGGCAGCAGTGGCGCAGAACTGATTGCGGACGTTCGCGACTACATCGTCAACATCCATCCCCGTGCCCGTGTGCAGTTCCATGTGGACACTCTGACGGGCGATCTGCCCATCGCGGCCGATCTCAGCCTGCGCCATGCCGTCATCAATCTCATCGAGAATGCCATCAAGGCTGCGCGCAGCCAGGTCGACGTGCACTGTCGCCCTTGCCCTGCCGAGCGCGAAGGGGGGCAGTGTCTGGAGATCTGCATTCAGGACGATGGCCCGGGGATTCCGGCATCGGTCATGGAAAACATGGGCGAACCTTTCATCTCCACGCGCCAGGACAGCATGGGACTGGGTATCTTCCTGGCGAATGCAGCGATCACCCGCCATGCGGGCAGCATCGAGATGTTCAATCGCAAGTCCGGCGGCGCCATGAGCATCATTCGACTGCCAATCTCTCTCACCGACCGCAGAGAGACCGCGGCCGGCAATACGCGGGAGCCATCATGGCAGGCATGAGTCTGTTGCTGGTGGAGGATGACGAAGTCTTCGCCCACGTGATCGGCCGCGCGCTGCGACAACGCGGACTTGCTGTGCAGCATGCCGCGACTCTGGACGCAGCCACCGCCTTGCTGGACGAACAGGACTTCGATCTCGCCGTGCTGGATCTGAATCTGGGCGGCCATTCCTCACTGCCGCTGATACCGGTGTTAAAGGCACGATTTACTGGCATCCGCATTCTGGTCTTGACCGGATATGCCAGTATTGCCACGGCAGTGGATGCCATCAAACTCGGGGCCGACAACTACCTCGCCAAACCCGCCGACGCCGACGAGATCCTGGCCGCTCTGGGCGCGGAGAAGTCAGCGCGTCTGGACGACACCGCCGTAAGGGAACCCATGTCCGTGCGCCGACTGGAATGGGAGCATATCCAGAAAGTGCTGAAGGAGAATGACGGCAATATTTCCGAAACCGCACGGCAATTGAAAATGCATCGACGCACATTGCAACGCAAGCTGCAGAAGCGTCCAGTGCAGCGCTGATCCACCCCCCTCCCCTGTTCGTACTCTTCGACAATTCCAAGGCATGAGAATTGCCCGGCAGGAGACGGTACTAGCGACCCTCGGCGTTGCAATGCCGATTTACTTGGTTACAATGCCGCTCACAAAAGGCGGACACCCCTGATCGCTGCTGCGGGGACTCCGCGTTACAGAGCGCTCTGTCACCTCGACCAATTGCCCAATAAATCAGCAGGCTCCGCCAACCATTCCAGAGACACTCGGCACCTTGCCGATCGGGCGCCGCATCGACCACTTGCTGCGTCTCTGTCGTAAAACTTGCCCTGAAAGCGTGACAACGGATGCCATGAGCGGCCAGGCGGCCCCGGCAAAATTTTCGATAACTGGAGACCGACGTGAAAATCAAACACCTGACAGCCATCGCACTGGTTGTTGTCGTAGTCGTATGGATGGGCTGGCCGCGTGAACGCGGCGCTCTGGAAGACGGCTATGCACTGCCCGAGAGTGATAGTGAAGTCACCGCCGTCGCCGGCAGTGCTCCCATCACCAGCGACAACCAGACCTTCACTGTGCGCGTGGCCCGAGTCGATGCGCAGAACTACGTTCAACGCATTCGTGTGCGCGGCCAGACCAAGGCCTTCCGCCTCATAGATGTGCGCGCCGAGGCTGCCGGCCGCGTGGTGGCGACCCCAGTGGCCCGTGGCGCCCGCGTGAACGCGGGAGATGTGCTTTGCGAGATCGCCATCGACACCCGCGCCACCGATCTGCAGGAGGCCATCAGCCGCGAAGAGCAGGCCCGCCTGGAGTACCAGGGGGCCCTCGATCTGCAGGCCAGAGGCCTGCAGTCCCGCGTCGGTCTGGCCCAGCTCAAGGCGGCTCTCGACTCCTCCACCGCCGCCGTCAAGCGTGCGGAGCTCTCCCTGCAGCGCACCCGCATCACGGCCCCCTTCGCCGGCATCATGGAGACCCGTGCCGTGGAAGTCGGCGACCTGATGGACATGGGCGGCCAGTGCGCCTCGCTGCTGGATGACACCCCCATGCTGCTGACCGGCCTCGTGCCGGAACAGGATGTCGGCAAGCTCGTGCTGGGCGCGCAAGTCAGCGCGCAGCTGCTTTCGGGCGAAACCGTGAGCGGCGAACTCAGCTATATTTCCCGGGCAGCGGACAGCACCTCACGCAGCTATGCCATCGAGGTGGAGATCGCCGCGACGGAGCAACCCATACGGCAGGGCATCACTGCAGAAATCTACATTGCCGCCAGCGAGACTCAGGCCCATCTGGTGCCGGCCTCTGCGCTTACCATGGACGATGCCGGCCTCATCGGCATCAAGCATGTCGATGCCGACAATCTGGTGCACTTCGCACCTGTGAGCATTGTGGGCGAGAACACCAGTGTCGATCCCGGCATGTGGGTGACTGGCCTGCCTGCCAGCGTCCGGGTGATCACCCATGGTCAGGAGATTGTCTTCGCCGGCCAGACCGTAGTTCCCGATTCTTCCTGGTCAACCCTCTGAACGGACAACTGTCATGCGCTACATACGAGCCTCTGTATCACGGGCCAGAACCACACTGAGTGTCTTTGCCGCCATCATGGCCACGGGCTTCGTGTCCTATCTGACCATTCCCGTCGAGCTCAACCCGGACGTATCGGTGCCCATCATCGTCACCACGATCATCCACGAGGGCATCTCCCCGGAGGACGCCGAGCGCCTGTTGGCCAAGCCTGCCGAGGTCGAACTGAAGGCGGTGGAAGGCATCACCGAGGTGAGCTCTTTCTCCAGCGAAGGCGCCGCCACCATCATTGCCGAGTTCGACGTGACGCTGGACTCCACCATTGCCCTGCAGGAAATCCGCACGGCCATCGACCGCGCCCAGGCGCGCTTCCCGCAGTCCACCGAAGAGCCCATCGTGCAGGAAGTCTCGGCCGCCTCCGTGCCGCTGGTGCAGATCGCCATCAGTGGCAAGGACGTGCCGGAACGCGTGCTGCTGCAGGTGGCCCAGGATCTGCAGCGCCGGGTGGAAACCCTGCCAGAGGTGATGTCGGCCGACATGGTCGGCGATCGCGAGGAACTGCTGGAAGCCATTATCGATCCCGCCCAGCTGGAGACCTACGGCCTTACCAACCAGCAGATCGTGCAGGCGGTGACCAACAACAATCGGCTGATCCCGGCAGGTGCCGTGAACACGGGTCAGGGCAGCTTTTCCGTGAAACTGCCTGGCCTGATCGAGACGCAGGAAGATCTGTTCGACATTCCCATTGCCGCGAACCAGTTCGGTGTGTTGACTCTGAGTGACATCGCCGAGGTGCGTCGCACCTTCAAGGACGCGCAACGCTACTCCTACGCCAATGGCGAGCGTTCCATCTCCATCGATGTGCAGAAGCGCAAGGGCGCCAACCTGATCGAGGCCATGGACAAGATCGATGTGATCGTGGAGCAGATGCTGCCCACACTGCCCCCTGCCGTGACCATCGCCTACCTCAACAACACGGCACCCATCGTGATCGAGCAGAACCTCGGCCTGCAGGGCAACATGGTGTCTTCCATGGTGCTGGTGCTGATCGTGGTCATCGCGGCCGTGGGCGTGCGCTCCGGAATCCTGGTCACCCTGGCCGTCCCGTTCTCCTTCTTCTTTGCCTTCATCATCATCTCGATGCTGGGCTTCACCTACAACTTCATGGTGATCTTCGGCCTGCTGCTGGGGTTGGGCATGCTGGTCGACGGCGCCATCGTGATGGTGGAATTCGCCGATACGCGAATGGCCGAAGGTTACAGCAAGGAAGACGCCTACGCGGAAGCCGTGAACCGCATGTTCTGGCCGATCATCGCCTCGACACTCACGACGCTTGCAGCGTTCCTGCCCATGATGTTCTGGCCGGGTGTCGCAGGGGAATTCATGCGCTACCTGCCGATCACTGTGTTTGCGGTATTGGTGGGTTCTCTGCTCTACGCGCTCTGGTTTGCGCCTGTCATCGGCGCCCTGTTCGCCAAGGAGCCCAAGGTCGCGCGCACGCTCGCGGCAGCTCACCATGATGAAGTGGACTCCACGCATCTGCGAGGCTTCAGCCGTGTCTACGCGAATGTCCTGCGCATGGCGGCGCGTTCGCCCGGACTGGTATTCCTGGGCAGCATCGGCACACTGGCTGGCATTGCCATGGCCTACTTCAACTACGGCGCGGGCGTGGAATTCTTCACCGCCGTCGAGCCGAATCAGACTCGAGTGCAGGTGTTTGCCCGAGGCAATTTCTCGCCCGAGGAAATCCGCGACATCGTGGTTGATGTCGAGCAGCGCATCATGAACGTGGGCTACTACAAGAACATCGTCACTCAGTCCGGTGCCGGGCAGAGCCTCGGGGGCGGTCAGAGTTCCGCACCCGATCTGGTGGGGACCATCTTCGTAGAGTTCATCGACCGCCGCATTCGCGATGTCAACGGTTTCGAAATCGAAAATCTCTACCGCGACGCCATCAGCAACATACCGGGTGTGCGCGCCGAAATTGCCACCATCGAGCAGGGCCCGCCGGTGGGCAAGGAACTGCAGATCGAAATATTCGGTGACAATCTCGATGATCTGATCACCGAGGCGAAGCGCGTGCGGGAGTATCTGGAAACCGGCATGACAGGCCTGATTGACATCGACGACACCACGCCGATCCCTGGCATCGAATGGGCCATCAACGTGGATCGCGCCCGCGCCGCCATGTTCGGCGCCAGCATCACTGAAGTAGGCACTGCCGTGCAGCTGCTCACCGAAGGGGTGCGCATGGGGGACTATCGCCCCGATGACACGGAAGAGGAAGTCGATATCCGCGTGCGGTATCCAGAGGAGTATCGCGGCCTGGAACAGATCGAGAAGATCATGGTCAACACGGCCAGCGGCCCGGCTCCCGTCAGCAGTTTCATCACCCGCGTTCCAGAACCCAAGGTGAGCTCGATCCAGCGCGTCGATGGCAACAAGGTCATCTATGTCCGCGCCAACCCTGCACCCGGCGTGGTGACAGCCAACAAGCTGGTAGAACTGGAGCAATGGCTGGCGACCAATCCCATGATGCCGGGCGTGGACTATCAGTTCCGTGGGGCCAACGAGGAACAGGAGCAGTCCTTTGCGTTCTTGCTGCAGGCATTCGGCATTTCGTTGATGTTGATGGCAATCCTCCTGGTAACGCAGTTCAACAGCTTCTATCAGGCCCTGCTGATCCTGTCTGCTGTCCTGCTGTCCACCACTGGCGTATTGCTGGGCCTGCTGATTACCGGTCAGACCTTCAGCGTGATCCTGACGGGCGTGGGTATCGTGGCACTCGCGGGAATCATCGTGAACAACAACATCATCCTGATCGACACCTTCAATTATCTGCGCAGCAGTCGCCAGGACTGGAGCCTGGAGGAAGTGATCGTGCAGACAGGTGTGCAGCGTCTGCGGCCGGTGTTCCTCACGACGTTCACGACGGGATTCGGGCTGCTGCCCCTGGCCATGCATGTCTCTGTCGACCTGATTCTGGCCGAAGTGGAAGTGGGCGGTCCGATCACCTCGCAGTGGGTACAACTGGCCAGCGCCATTGTCTACGGCCTGACCTTCGGCACCATTCTCACCCTGATCATCACACCGGCCATGCTGGCACTGCCGAGCAAGCTGCGCGAGCATTTACGCAATCTGCGCCGGCTTTTCGGCACCGGTGGCAATACATCGACTCCTCGCATGACGACGGAAGCGGGCAACTGATTGGCGGGAATACGCAGGCGATAAAGCACGAGCGATCGTCTTTTACACAAAGGCACAGAAGTACCCATGTGTCGCCGATGGAGGGTTTGCAACAGCTTGTCACTTGCGTTCTGTTGCATTGACGCCCTGTGCCGGTATCCGTTCACTTTCGGCGCCACGGCTGTGACGCCATTCGGCAACCGGACACAAGCAACTGAGGAGAGGGCCAGCTGACGGATCTTTGCCGGCCTTCTCTGTCCCCAAGGAGTCTGCAGGTTTCGATCCTCAGCGACCTTTACCCTGCTCCCTGTTCCTGCTGAGTCAGTTCGTCCAGGCCACCTGATCCACCAGGCTGAGCCTGGCCTCATCGAAGGCTTCCTGTGCAGAGCGTCGAACCGCCTGGCGCATGTAATATGAGGTCAGGTCGACATTGCGCCGCAGCACCTCCAGCACGCGCTCATCCACCCCTTGCATCTTTTCCGTGAACGCCAGGCGCTGAGTCAGCAACTCGTGTGCCTCTTTGAGATGGTCCTGACGACCGGTAGCCAGTCCGTGATTGATCACCAGCACATGCCAGTCCGAAATCTGAGCAATACCGCGCGCCCAGCCGTCGGAACCAGGCTCGTATACCCGTGAGTAAAGCCACTGGAGATAGCGGAACTGCCTGTCCACGTTGGGCCAGTCGGCCAGCGAGACGTGGCAGTCGATAATGCGCTCCACCAGAGGGATCTGCTGCTCACTGTAAAGCCCGTGACTGATGCGCGTGATCTGCAGCGCCTGTTGATAGCCCTCCAGCGCCTGCGAGTAAAACCCCGCTTCCACCTGCAGGTCGGCCGCGGCCAACAGCGGTTCCGTCAGGCGCAGATCGTAGGCGCCGAACTCCGCCACCATGTCGCTGACCAACGCGACACGCTGCGCTGCCGCCAGCGGATCGGGTGTGGCAACAGAGGCGGATGCGAGGCCGTCCTCCTGTGCATGAGCCAAGGAGCAGGCCGCTGTCAGGATTGTCGTGTAGAGGAACGTGCGAAGAAAACCATCATTCTTGTAGTTCATCTCCAATACCGTCGTTCTGGTTTTTGTGCAGGAAATATCCTCCAGGAACCCGGCTCAGGCAACAGAAAACTGGCGCATTTTCATGAATTTTTCGTGACATATGACATCTGTGTTTCAAATTGATGACAATCTGAAAACGAAAAATGATTGAAAACAAACGATTGTAATTGTGACAAATATGACAGGGCCGTCATCCAGCCCTGCACTCAGCGGTAGGTGGTATTGGCCACCCGGGTTTCGGCCAGCAGCATGAGCATGACGAGCAGCAACAGCCACCACCACACGCGCTGCGGACCCTCGATCTCCGCGATCAACTGGGCCGTGCGCACTTCTTCGGACTGCACTGGCTCGGTTTCGGGATTGGTGACGGCATCCTGCAGTGCGGAGGGCGCGATGCGCGCCAGCGCAGATTCCTGGGGGTCCGGGTTCACCGCATAGAACTGCACCGACTCACCGTCGTCGATGCTCATGAAACCAGCGGAGGTGGCGGTGAGCAGGCGATCTCCCGCCAACAGTTGCGTGCTGCTGCCCGCGGCATCGATGATGGTGAGGGTCGCCTCCTCGGCCACGGCCGTGCTCAGGTCGATCACGTCACCCACCCGATAAGCTCGCTCTTTCTCGGTAGCCTGCGCCAGGTAACGCAGCGACTCATGGGCGAAGGGCAGATACAGCCCCTGCAGCGGCATGTTGTTCCACTCGGTGTCGAGCGCGGATGCGAACAGCAGCACCCGACCCTGCCCCACGGAACGTTCCAGCAACGCGGGGCTGCCATTATCGAACTGCATCAGCACGTCCGCGTCGGCCGCCGCCGTGCTCCTCCAGTAGCCCTCGAAGCGCACGTCCCAGTCGGTGCCCAGCGGCAGCAGGACGGGATGGCGCTGGTCGATGTCGGCAATCAACAGATAGTCCCCGGCAGCCAGGCGCACAGCCTGGTCGAGCGTGGCCGGACTGATGGCCCCGAACAACTGGTTGAAGGGACCGGCAGCCACGCGATCTCCCGGCGCCAGCAACAGACTGCCACCCTCACGGACGAAGTCGTTCAATGCTCCCGCCTGAGTGGAATTGAAGTCACTGCCGGCGTTGAGCAGCACCACGACGTCGTGCTGCGCCAGCAGGTCGGCGTCCAGTTCACGAGGGGTGCTGCGCGTCAGCACGAAGGGCGACTCGGCGGAACCCCCGACGGCCAGCCCCAGCCAGTGGGCTTCGTCCTCGTACCAGTTCGCCGAGGGCTCGCCATTGACGAGCAGCACCCGAATCCTGGCCATGACATCCACGGTGAAGAAATAGCTGTTGTCGAGCGCGAAATCGTCAGTGCCCACGCGAATCTCGCCGCGATGGGTGCCGGCGGTGTCGAACACGGCCGGCAGGCGGACCACTTCTTCGGAAAGATCGGTGAGATTCACCGGCATGCGCGCCGTTTCGACGCCATCCAGCAGCAGCCGCACCTCGGCCTGATCGATGTGAACGCTGCCCGTGCTGCGCACCCGGGCCAGGATCTCGTACTCGCTCTGGTTCTCGATGAGCTGATCGGGCGAACGCACATCGGTGAGCAGAAGATTGCGTGTGGGCCCCTCGCCCACATCCACCGGATTCAGGCGCACGCCGGCCGACATCACCCAGCCGGAATCGTCGTTGCCCATGCCGCTGGCCTGGAAGTCGGAGATCAGGTGGACACTGCGGGTCTCGTGACGGGCGGACTCCAGCAGATCATTGGCCAGGCGCAGGGTCGGCAGGTAGCGGGTGACTTCGTAGCCGGGTTCCGGCAACGCCTCAAGGAAGGCCCGTGCGCCGTCCAGATCAGTACTGAGTTCACGCACCTGCAAGGCAGAACCACCGAAGGCCACGATAGCCACTTCGTCACCAGCCGACATGCCGGCCAGCAGGTCCTGTGCGGCCGCCCGCGCCTGCTCGCTGCGCTCGCCGTAACGCATGCTCATGGAGACATCGAGCAGGATCACGGACGATTCCGGCGCCGCATCCACCAGCGACGCGATAGCCCCATCGAACAGCGGACGGGCGAAGGCGAACACCAGCAGGGAGATCACGGCCGCCCGCAACAGCAGGAGCAGCCACTGCTGAATCTGCTGGAACAGAATGAGCTTCTTCGACGTGTTCTTCAGGAAGCGCAGGGTGCCGAACACCATCTTCGGCGGAGTCTCCTTGCGAATGAGGTGAATGGCGATGGGCAACGCAGCCGCCAGCAGACCGAACAGGAACAGCGGGCTCAGGAAACTCATTCAGAAACTCCTGGCGCGGCGCGAGATGTAGGAGTAGAGCGCCGTGTCCAGCGGCTGCGAGGTGTTGAGCAGGCAGTAGTCCACGCCGCTGCTCTGACACTGCTTCCTGCAGAATTCGAGGTACTTGCCCAGGTTCTCCAGATAGGCGTCACGGATGGACTGGGGCTGGGTGATGAAACTCTCGCGGGTCTCGGAATCGATGAACTCGGTGGCTTCCTGAAAGCGGAAGTGCAGCTCCGCGTCGTCCAGCACATGGAACACGATCACATCATTGCCCATGGAGCGCAGACGCTGCAGCGTCTTGATGATCTGCTCTTCGTCTTCCAGCATGTCGCTGATCAGGATCACCATGCTCTTGCGATTCAGGTTGCTGGCAAGATCCGACAGCGGGCGCACCACGTCTGTGCGCGCTCCGGCGTGCAGACCTGCCAGCACGCGCAGGATGCGGATCAGATGCGGCTGCCGGCACAGGGCCGGGATGTACTCGTTGACCTGTTCGTCGAAGGTGATCAGCCCCACGGCGTCGCGCTGACGCATGATGAAATAGGCCAGCGCCGAGGCCAGCGTGCGGCCGTATTCCAGCTTGCTCATCGGCCCCGAGGCATAGCCCATGGAAGCGCTGGAATCCAGTACTACATAGCAGCGGACATTGGTCTCGTCCTCATACTGCTTGATGTAGAACTTGTCGCTGCGCGCATAGAGCTTCCAGTCGACATGGCGCATGTCGTCGCCACGGTAGTAGTGGCGGTAGTCGGTGAACTCCACGCTGAAACCACGATGCGGACTTTTGTGCAGGCCGGACACGAAGCCCTCCACCACCACGCGGGCGCGCAGTTCCAGATTGTCCAGACTGGAGAGAACCGTCGGGTCGATGAATGTCGTGTTGCTCGTCATGAGGATGCTTCCGTCACTGGCCTAGATGCCGGACGTCGGCTCGGGCACTGCCTCGATCAGACGACGAATCACCTCGTCAGTGGTGATGCGCTCGGCCTCCGCATGGAAGTTCAGCAGCACGCGATGACGCAGCACGGCCGGGGCGAGGGCGCGAATATCTCCGTAGGACACGTTGTAACGTCCGCGCAGCAGGGCGCGGACCTTGCCCGCCAGCACCAGGTTCTGCGAGGCGCGGATGCCTGCGCCCCAGCTGACCCAGTCATTGACGAACGGCGGCGCCACGGGGCTGTTGGGGCGCGAGGCGTGCACCAGACGCACGGCGTAGCGGATCACCGCTTCGGCTGCCGGCACCTGGCGGGCAATGCGCTGGAATTCCAGAATATCGTCGCCGCTCAGCGGGTGTGAAACGGTGTTGTCGACGATCTGGGTGGTATTGCCCACCACCATCACTTCGTCGTCTTCCGACAGATAACCCAGTTCGATCTTGAACATGAAACGGTCGAGCTGTGCTTCAGGCAGCGGATACGTGCCTTCCAGTTCGATGGGGTTCTGTGTGGCCAGAACGAAGAACGGACGCGCCATCTTGTGCGTCACGCCAGCCGCTGTCACCTGCCGCTCTTCCATGGCTTCCAGCAGCGAGGACTGCGTCTTGGGTGGTGTGCGGTTGATCTCGTCCGCCAGCAGGATATTGGTGAAGATCGGGCCCTTCACGAATTTCAGCGCGCGATTGCCGTCCTTCTCTTCCACGATCTCGGACCCGACCACGTCGGAGGGCATCAGGTCGGGGGTGAACTGGATGCGACTGAACTTCACCTGCAGGATGTCAGCCACTGTCTTGATCAGCAGCGTCTTGGCCAGACCGGGCACGCCGGTCACCAGACAATGGCCTCCCGCGAACAGGGCGATCAGCAACTCGTCGATGACAGCTTCCTGACCGACGATCACCTTCTTGATCTCGGCAATGATCTGATCACGTCCGTCCTGCATCTTCCTGACCAGCGCCAGATCGTCCTGGCTTTCCAGTCCCGCTACGGCGCCCTCTTCGACTTGCTGAATTTCTGACATGGGGTGAGTCCTGTTTTCGCTGTGGTTCCTGTTGATTGTCTGTACGTCTCAATGCGTGAACGCGTATATCAAATAATTGATGGCAATCTTGTACGCTTCGTTGCTGTAGCGCGTCGGGTAGGGCTCGAAGAACGTGTGTTCCCAGCCATCGCCCAGGTCGGCATTATGATTGGCCACGAGCATAACACGGCCATCATCGTCGAGAATCGCGTACACAGCCGGTGGATAATTCGGATCATCCAGACTGAAGCCGCCGTTGTAATCCCAGGTAACTGCGCGACCTGGCACCTGCACCACTTCCTCGACATCAAAGAAGGTGTGGAAAATCTCATGATCGGTGTCGAGCTTCACCAGCGGGCGCTCCGGGAAGAGCTTGACCATCTCGGTCTGGAAGTCCTCCAGGTGGGCGTCCCCCCAGAAGTCGTCCAGCAGGATGAAACCGCCGCGGAACATGAATTCGCGCATGGCCGCAATCTCCTCGGGGCTGAAATTCGGGCCGCTCATGGTGCTGCCGATCGGCACACGCTTCATGTTCATGTAGAGGAAGGTGTGCTCGAACAAGCGCGGATCGGTCAGCTCCAGGAAGTCGTAGCTCTTGCTGTTGGCGTCGATGTTCGTGTAACGCTGCACGCCGCGCAGGAAGTTGGATTCGGCGTCTGGAAAATCGGTATCCCACCAGCCGCCGCGCCGCCCGCCACCGCCAAAACCTCCGAAACCGCCACCGAAGTCCCCTCCATCGTAGCCACCGCCGCGACGACCGCGCCCGCCGCCGTAATTGGTGTAACGGCCCCGGATCCAGGTGAACTCAGTGGGCACGGCGACCTCGGAACTGGCCTCACGCAGAAAGGATTCCGGGTCGAAGTCGAGCGGCACTGCAGTGGTCTGGGCGGCAAGACCGGCGCTGCACAGCAGCGCAGCGGCCGCGATCCATGCCCGCAGCGCCTTGCTCAGGAGTGTGCCTGTCGCCCGATTCCAGTCCATCCATTCATCTCCACGGATCAGCCCGCGACCCTACTGTGCTGCATCCACCGCCTGCAGCAGCACCTGCTGGGCCCGTTGATAGCTTGGTGCAATCTCGAGTGCACTCAGGATATTGCGGCGCGCCTGCGGTGCCTGACCATTGGCCAGATAGGCCTCGGCCAGATCGGTGCGCGCCTCCACCGGATCGTTCACATCCAGATCCACCAACACCTCCAGTTCGCGCACCGCCATCTGCGGGTCGTTCTGCCGGCGGGCGATCTCGGCCCCGATGCGATGTACATCGAGACGATAGGGCGTGATGGCGAGTGCTCGGTCCATGTAGTAACGCGCGCTTTCCAGGTCGCCGCGCTCCAGCGCCGCCGTGGCCAGCAGCACCGTTGAATCATCGTCGTGCTGCTGGTTCTGCAGCATGATGCGCAGCTGTTCGAGGCGGGCCGCCTGATTGCCTTCGCGCTCGTGGATCTGCGAGAGCACCAGTGCGGGACTCGGATAGCCGGAATAGTCCGGCAGGATGTCGTGGGCAATCTGCAAATGCACCTTGGCTTCGTCGAAGGCCTCTTCCTTGAACAGCACGATGCCCAGTTGCAGATGCGCCTGGAAGTCGCGCGGCTGGTCCTGCACGCGCTGACGCATGTGCTGCTTCAGCGAGGCATTGTTGTACAGCTCGGCCATCACGGCGCTGGAGTTCTCGCGCTGACCGTGGCCATGGGCGGCACCTTCGTCGGCGGCATCCTCGGTGTGCACATAGACATTGATCTCCTGCACGCGGCGGTCGACCCAGGCACGGAAGCCCGCGTCGAAATCGTCGATGGACATGGTGAACACGGCCTCGAACATCTCCGACTCTTCCTTGATGAGGGCGTACTGCTTGACCAGCTCGATCAGCTTGTCGAAGCCGTGCTCCTGCGCGATGTAATCAACGACCAGATAGGACTGGAAGTAGGCGAAGCCCAGGTCCTCGTTGCTGTCCGCACCGGTGAAGCCTTCATTCAGACTGCCCACGGGCAGCAGCTTGTTCTGCTGGGCGGCACGCACCAGCTCCATGCCGTGACGACGGCCCCACTCGGGCCGCGCCTCGCGCTCCTCCCACACGGAGATGCCCTCGGAGAGCCAGCGCGGCATGCGGTTGTTGGTCATCTGCAGGGTGAACACGTGCACCAGTTCGTGCCAGAGGATCTCCTGCCAGTTGGCGTCCAGCGTCTGCGGCGAGATCAGGGTGACCACCTTGCCGAAGCAGATGCCCACCAGCGGGCCGATGTCGGGCAGGCCGACGGAACGCACCGCGAAATCGTCGGTACGCTCGAAGACTTCCACCAGCACCGGCGCCTCCGGCTCGAAGCCGTACTTGGCAGTCAGCGTGGCCCAGCTCTCTTCCAGCAGGGGCGCCATGTAGGGCCACAGCACGCGGGCGTCGCGCTGGCTCATGCGCACCTCGAAATGCTCGGTGCGCAGCGTGGCGTATTCCTCCAGTGTGTCGAACACCTTGAGCATGTTGGAGGTCATCACGTTGAAGGGGTCATTGTCGAAGGCCAGCTCCAAAGCAACACGGCCCTCTTCCTCTTCGCCCAGGCGGATGAGATTGGTGCCCAGCAGGGTATGGCCCTGCCAGTAGTTCGGGTCGGCAGCCACGGCCTGCCGGGCGTAGCCCACGGCCTCGGTGAAGCGGTAGGCATTGCCGAAGGCGTCGGCCAGATCGCCGTAGAAGCGTGCATTGCCCGGACTGAAGGCATTGACGCGGGCCTCCAGCTCGGCGAACTCGTCGAAGCGCTCGTGCAATGCAGCCTGCGCCGCCAGGATGCTCAGCGACTTGAGCGATTCCGCGTTCACCTCCAGCGCACGCTCGACGTATTCGACGGCCTCGTCGGCGCGATCGTTCATGACCAGCAGCGTGGCCATGGTCTCGAGCACCGCGACATCGTTCGGATTGACTTCCAGCGCGAAGGCCAGCGAGCGCTCGCCGCCACTGATCCTGGCCTGCCCTACCAGCGCAGGCGTGTAGCGACGGTTGATCTCCAGCGCGGCGTTGTAGGACTGCTCGGCGTCCACGACATTGAACTTCTCCATGAACAGATCACCCCACAACACCTGGGCCTCGAGGTTCTGCGGGTCGAGACGCACGGCCTCGCTGAACAGGCTGTTGGCGTCATGGAAGCGATCCAGCAGCCAGCTGGCCAGCGCCACCATGGCGATTTCCTCGGCATCGAACACCAGGCCGGCGTCATAGCGACCGATCGCCGCATCGAGCTGGACGCGGGCCTCGTCACGACGGCCGGTGAACTGCAGCAGACTGCCGTACTGCACCAGGGCGCGCACCGGCGGCGTGGTGTTGCCCGTCACGACTTCCTCCAGAATCTGCAGTGCCTCGGCTGACTGACCGGTCGCACGCTTGAGCTCTGCCAACTGGGTGGCCAGTCGCGCCGAGGCGGCATTGTCGGAGATGGCGTCTTCCAGCACCTCGATGGCGCGTTCGTACTCGCCAGTCTGCGCCAGAGCCTTGCTCAGACCCAGCAGGCCGGCTTCCTCGTCGAAGCTGTCGACGCGCTGAAACAGCTCGATGGCCGCCAGATAGGAGCCGGACTGCAGCAGTTCTTCGGCGCGTTCGAGCGCCGGCTGCATCTGGACGATGGGTTCCTGAGCCAGCGCCGGCGTGACCAGCAGGGAGGCCTGCAGCAGCAAACACAGGCTCAGGGGGCGAAGAGCAATGCGCAAGGGAGAGCGTTCAGGGAAGTTCATTGTACCGTCCTGTCTTTCTTGCCAGATCGATCAACAGAGTTTCCATCCTGGTCCAGTAATCCTCTTCCAGATAATTGGCCTTCTGGCCACGCAACAGGAACACGGCACGTTCCAGCTCCTGCATTTCGGCCAGCAGGGTGCGCGCCTCGGGCGAGCTCTTTTGCGGCCCGGCGCTGTGATTGTCGAAGTAGGCGATCTCCGCGAGGCTGCCATCGCCCCCGCCTGCCGAAGGCTCCAGGCTGAAATTGCCGTCACCATTGTCATCGATCACCGAGCGCTCCGTAGGCAGGCGGCCCTGCTCGGAATACCAGCCCTGCACGCTCTGACTGGCAAAGGTCCAGGCCTCCAGCACCGAGACGCGGCCGTTCTTGTCGCGATCCCCTGCACGGGCATCCAGCGCCTCGATGAGATAGCGGGCGAACATCGGGTCGTAACGCTCGGCACGGGTACGCGTGGCCGAGAGAATGACGCGACCCGGCGCGGCGAGTTGCGCCGAGAAATCAAAGCTGCCGCTGGTAGTATTGATGACCACGAGATCCTGCTGCCGGAACGCGGCCAGCAGCGTGGCAAACTCGGCCCCGGTGATGTCCGGGCCGACAATGTTGAACTTGGCAGAGGCATCGGACGAGGAGCCGTGGCCGATCATGAAGATGGTGAGCTGGTCGCCAGGCTGCAGCGCCAGCTGCAGCCTGCTCACGGCGGCCTCGATGTCCTCGCGACGCGAACTGCCATCCACGCGCGGGTTCGCGCCGGCCGTACTGCCGTCATCCAGCAGCAGGGTGACGGTGTCGGAGCTGTAGCCGTAGTCCCGCGCCAGCACGTCATGCAGCGAATTGGACCACTGCGAGAAGCGCGCGCGGATCTCGTCCGAGGCCGCGGCGCCCGTGATGATCAGCGCATGGCGTGCGGCTTCGGGCCCACCACGGAACCAGACGTCTTCCTGGTCGCCGCTCTGGGCAACTGCCGGCGTGCCCAGCGCGCTCAGGCTCAGCGCCAGACACCCTGCAAGGTTCAGTCGAATCCCTCTGCGCATCGCTTGCATCATGACAGGCCCTTGAATCGACGCGCGACCCAGTCGGCGCACAGCAGCAGGATCAGCAGGAACAGCAGGGCCGGGGTATCCCACAGGTCTTCCTGCACTTCCACGGAGTAGGCATTGGGGGTGTAGGTGATGTCGTTCACCAGCGTCGAAGATTGCTCCAGGTCGTAGTAGCGCCCGGCACTGACTTCAGCAATGCGCTCCAGCAGAGCGGTGTCGCGGCCGGCCGAGGTGAATTCGCGCAGGGAGGGCGTGACGACGAAGGCACTCATGCGCTCCGTGTCGCTGCGATCCGCCTCGCCTGCTGCGCTGGGCACATCCACCAGCAGATTGAACACGCCTTCGTTCTGCACCTCGAAGCTGGTGCGGTAGACGCCGTCACGGTCGATGTCCCACTCCATGGCGGCATCCAGCAGCTCGCCCTGCGGGCCGGTCAGATGCACCCATACCGACGCGTTGTTGTCGGGTTGGTAATTGATGTCGCGAACGGTGGCGGTGACTTCGACGCGATCGCCCACGTGATAGAACTCGCGGTCAAATTCGATGGTGACGCGTTCGAGCGCGGACACCGAGAGCCAGCGCAGCAGCTGGCGCCAGATGCGCTCGTGAGACTGGTCCTCCGCCGGCATCATCATCTGCCAGCGCCAGGTGCTGGCACTGGTGATGGTCATACTGCGTCCGCTGCCATAGCGCTGCATGGCGATGATCGGCAAAGCCTGATTCTGGAACTGCAGCGCATTGTGCTCCATCAGCACGGTGGCGCCGGGCTTGGCGCGACCAGTCACGTAGGCGCCCTGCAGATCGGGCATGGCGGCCCAGAGGCGACGGTTCTCCGCGTCGTCACTGTGCAGACGCAACAACTCCGAGAACTCGCCCGCTGTGGTCAGCTTCGGCGTGAAGATCTCGCCGGTCAGATGCGTGCCACGCGTGATGCCGCCCTGCAGGTCCTGCGGCAGCACGGTGGATGGCACCAGGGTCACGGGCAGGATCTCAGCCAGCACGCTGTCGACGAATTCGTCCTGCAGCATGCCGGCCACCAGCAGGCCGCCGCCGCGTTCGGCGACAAAATCCTGTAGCATCTCGAGCTGTTCGTCCGTGAGGAAGTCGCGGTCGATGTCGCCCAGGATCACCGCCTCGTACTGATAAAGCTCCTCGCGCGATTGGGGAAAACCGGCTGACAACTCGAGCGCAGACTCGATGCCCTGGCGGTAGAACTTGCCCGGACCTGTCTGCAGATAGGTGGCCAAGCGCAGCGAGGTATCGCCCTCCACCGCGCGGCGGATGAACTTGTATTCGTTGCGCGGATGGCCGTCGACATACAGCACGTCCAGTGCCGAGCGCTCGGAATTATCGACAAGGAAGCTGTAGCGGTTGTTCTGCAGGACGATCTCGCCTTCCTGTTCCGCTACCTGCAGCGTGTAGACGATGGCTTCGCGACGCTCCGGCTCCAGCTCGATGCTGACGCGGCGCGTGGAATTGTCGTCGCCCAGCACCACCTGCTGCGTGGTCACCACTGTCTCGCCATCGAGCACGGCCACTTCGACGGAACGATTGGCATAGCCTTGGTTGCTCAGTGCCATGTCCACATTGAAGACCGAGCCTTCCAGCACCGTTCGGGCCGCCACCACGTCCACGATGCCGACGTCGCGAGGAATATTTTCCTGCCCCACGCCCACAGTGAACACCGGGATCTCGCGGGCACCGAAGCTCTGGGCACGCGGCAGTGGATCGACGCCTTCGTTGTCGGCCCCGTCGCTGATCAGCAGGACGCCGCCCAGGGCCAGACCGCTCAGCTGTTCGTCGACATACTGCAGGGCCTGATCCAGCGAGGAGGCCGTGCCGGCCGCGGTAAGGGCCTCGGGCTCGGAGACACGCTGAGTGTTCTTGTCGAAACGGAAAATACGCACCTGGAACGTGTCACCCAGACCCTCGACAATGCCGGCGTTGCCGTAGAGCAGCTCGCTGACTGCTGCCGCCCGGGTCCGGGAACCCGCCAGATCGGGGATGCTCATGCTTTGAGAATCATCGACCAGGATGGCGAGGTAGGTCTCCTGGGGCACGACCTGCTCAGTGGTAACAACAGGTCGCAGCAGACAGAGAAAGAGCAGGATCAGCACCAGAGAACGCAGCGTGATGAGAGACATTTTCCAGGCTGGCGAGAGCGCACGCGTGGTCTTGCGATAAGACCACCAGACTGCGCCGACCAGGACCACCACAAGCAGCAGGGCGAGCCAGGGACTGAGGGCGTAGGCGAAGGTGAAACGCCCCTGCTCGATGGCTTCCAGGTAGTGTTGGTCCAGAATGAAGTTCATCGTCAGGGCGCCGTGCCGCCTGCCCCGTTGTTCTCGGACAGCACGCGATAGTACTCCTCGACAAGGCGGCGGTATTGATCGGGTACGTCTTCGTCAGCCGAGGCGTAGAGTTTCTGATTGACGCGGTCAAGCTCTGCCTGCGCGCGCAGCGTGGCTTCCAACTCCATGATCGGTTGCAGCAGAGCTTCAAACAGCTCCGGCTGACTCAGGAAGTCCTCGATGCCTTGACGGGTGATCTCGCTGCGAATGGAGCGGGCATTGCCCAGCGCCAGCGTGGTGCCGCCAGTGCCCGGGCGACCGTCGCCGCCCCCGGCATTCTGGCCCTGCTGTGCCTGCCCCTGCTGTCCGCCGGACTGCTGCCCGCCTTGCTGCCCACCCTGACTCTGCTGCCCCGGCTGGCCGGGCTGACCACCCTGTGCCAGCTGACCGCGCTGGGCTGCAGTGCGCTCGGCCATCTGCTGCTGTTGCAGCTGTTCGGCCAGTTGCTGGGAGAGTTGCTGAGAACGTTCAAGCTGCTGTCGCATCTGGGCAATCGAGGCGGCGCTCTGATCGCCACCATTCAATTCCTGCACCTGGTTCCGCAAGGCCTGCATCTGCTCCATCAGCTCCGCCGCGTCGCGCGCCGCCTGCTGGATCGGGTCGGCCGAGCGCGGCTGGTTGACAGAGTTCATGGCCTGCAGGCTGGCACCCAGCTCCTCGAGTGAGTCACCGACTTCCCGTTCCAGATCAACGGCAAGATTGACCATGCCGTTGCTGAGCACGCGGCCGCTGGTGTCCATGGTCTCGCGCAAGGGACGAATGGCGCGGCTGGCCTGCTGGGCCTGGGATAGCAACTGCTGATCCTCGTTCTCGCCCCGCGCGATGATGGCACGCAGCATCTTTTCTATCTCTTCCAGTTCGCGGCGCTGCTGCTGCTGTTCGGCCACCAGCTCCTGCAACTCCTCGTTGCTGCGGGCTGTCTGCCGGGTCTGACCCAGGCCCTGCTGCCGATTGGCCGCTTCCAGTGCCTGCTGCAGTTCACGCTGATCCTCCAGCAGTTGCTGCCCGCGCTGGGCAGCGTTCTGCGCCAGCTGACTCACGGAGGTGGTCTGCTCGGCCCGCATCTGGCGCTGCTGCTCCCGCAGACTCTCCAGTGCGCGCTGGCTGCGAGCAGCCGCCTGGGCGGGGGACTCTGCCTGAGCCGCTTCGGCCATCTGTTGCGCAGCGCGCTCCAGCTGGCTCTGTCCGCTCTGTCCTGCGGACTGCTGGGCGGTCTGCTGCTGCCCTGGCGACGACTGCCCGCCTGAGGCCCCTGCCTGCTGGGATTGGCCGTTCTGCTGGGACTGCCCGGACTGCTGAGACTGGCCGACCTGACCACCCTGCTGCCCCTGCGCACCCGGCTGCTGCTGACTCTGCTGGCTGCGTTGACCACCCTGCTGCCGCGCCAGTTGCTGGGCGAGCTGCTGCACTTCCTGACTCAGCTGCTCCTGTTCACGCTGCAGACGTTCCAGTTCCCGCCGACGCTGCTCTTCGTTCATGGCCTCGAGACGACGGGCCAAATCGCGCTGGGCACGCGTCAGCCCTTCCTGACGCCGGGCAAGCTCTTCCAGCTTGTTCTCTTCCTCGGTGGCCTGCCCTCCGCCACCGCCGCCGGCACTCTGCGGCGTCTCATAACGGTTCTCGAGCTGACCCATTTCCATCTCGAACAGTTCGCGCAAATCCTCGCGCTCCTGCTGGGCGCCGCCGCCCCCACCGCCGCCACCGGCCTGCTGGGTGCTGATGTCGGTGCGATTGATCTCGGCCTCGGCCTTGAGCACGTACTGCAGCGCCACCTGCTCGGGCTTGAGGGCACTGGTGACCTGCTGTTTCTCGAGTTCGGCGATCGCCAGGTTCATCTGCTCGATGGCGAGCTGCAGGTTCATCACCGCGTTGTCATAGCTGTCATCGGAAAAATTCAGGCGCTCGGCCAGACGGTCGATGGACTGCTGGGCGCGTGTGGTGGCCTCGGCCTGGGACTCCGCGATGACACGGATGTCGTCGGCCAGCGTGGCGGGATCGGTGTCGATGGGCAGATTGCGCAGCTTCCAGGTGGCCGCAATGATGTCCTTCTGCAGGGTCACCAGCGCGCTGCTCTCGCCGCCCTGTTGCCCGCCTCCGCCGCCTCCCCCGCCCTGCTGTCCACCGGCCCGGCGGAACTCCTGATCGGTGGGAATGACCTGCAGGAAATAGATGTCGGAGACTACCTGGGCGGGGCCGCTCAGCCCGTTGTTGTCGGCCAGGGTGAGGTAATAGCTGACAAAGTCTCCCGGGGCGACGCCCAGGTCCTCCAGGTAGAGCATCTCGGCGCCGGAGATGCTGCGGGTCTGCTCCTGCGGCAGGAAGTCCACCGCCACTTCGTCACTGCCCACCACGTTGTAGTGCAGATTGAATTCGCTCAGTCCATAGTCGTCGCTGGCGTCGACTTCCAGCACCACTTCTTCCAGCGGCATCACATCGGTGTCACGCCCCGGGCTGCGCAGAACCAGTTCCGGCGGCAGATCGGGAATGGCACGGATGTAGTAGTCGGCCGGGTCCTGGCTTTCCAGGTCCTCGAAGTCGCGGGCCACGATGCGATAGACGCCGTCAGCGGCCACGGTGAAGCTGGCCGTGCCCGTGCTGCCATCGATGCTCAGGGGAATGCTGGCGTAGCCGGAGCCTTCCTGGAACTCTATGCTGGCGGTCTCGATGGGCTTGTTGAAGCTGACCTGCAGGCTGACCTGGGTGCCTTCGGGCACCAGCATGTCGCCGGCATCCTCTTCGGTGTTGTCCTCGATGCCGGTGTAGTCGGGGTATTCATAGGCCACCTCGATCGTCTCGACGCGGGGCAGGTCGTACACGGTGATGCGGAACTGCTCCGAACGCTGCTCGCCGTTCTGCTCGAAATTGACGTAGTAGACCAGACTCTCCTGCACCGAGGGCAGGAAATAGCTGTAGCTGGCACTGTCACTGCCACTGGCCTCCTGGGGCATGCTCAGGTCCTGCCAGTTGACGTTGTCGCTCTGGATGCGCAACTGGATCTCACTGGGCATGGCGTTGGTGACGCGGGCCACGATGGTGGCCGACTCGCCGCGCTGCATGGAGATGTCGCCGGGCTCCAGGCTGATCAGAATCTCGCGCGCGGGCTCCTGCACCGCGATCTCTACCTGCGGCTCGGTACTAAAGGGCCAGAATAGTCTGCTGGCAGCAGACAGCATGACTTCGGAGAGCATCAAAGCCGCGACAGCGACGCCGAAAGCAGCCGTTGCTGCGCCAAGGGAAATCCAGGGCGTCTTTGACTCTGCGACCTGCTCGACGCGGGCCTGCTGCTCCTGGACGTGGGCTTCGGCGTCCGCCCACAGCTGTCGCACGAACTGACGGGAGACGCCGGCGCGGCCGGCACCCAGCTCGTCCGAGGTGAATTCCAGCGAGGTCAGCAGGCGCTGTTCAAGATCGGGAATGCGATCTTCCACAAAGTGCGCCAGGGACTGGTCATCCCCCTGCAGTCGGCGCAGTCGGCCGGCCGTGACCCAGACCGCGGCTGCGATGCCGCCAAGCAGTAGCACGAAGAGCAGCACCGACCCAGTGCGACCCGGGTTCAGCAAAGCCTCGACGCCGGCCAGCACAAACGTCCACGCGACGATGGCAATGACGGCGAGACTGACATGATGCAGCGTGTGCAATCGAGTGCGACGACGACGGATGGTGCTGAGGGTATGGCGCAGGTTTTCGAGGGTGGGAGATGCCATGTCGATTCTTCTTGTCTCTGCCAAAACGTGAGGGAAACCAGCGTTTCAAGACCTTGCCGCATTCCGGAAAATGCCCCCGACAGGGCCTGCTCCTGTGCCGACGGGATGACCCCACTATCCCACTAACTCCGCAGCGAAAGCAAGCAAGCACGAGTCTGAAGGGGAGACCGCGGGGACTGTCCAAGTCTTTCCGCGGGGCTCAGGAATTCCCCCGCAGAGCCGCCAGTCGATGCAGGCGCTCCACGCCTGCCAGTGTGGTCGACTGGTGGTTGAAAAAGATCCGCGCGAGCTGTTTGCAGAGATCGGATCGCTCGAGGATGACCCCTCGAGATGGCGGAGGCAGCCGCGTATTTTCCCCGGCCCGAGCACAGAGTGTTCCCCCACGTTGCGCTGTGACACGGTTTGACCGAGCTGAGCGAGGCCGTTAGATTGCATGGGTTTCACGTCCTCTGGATACCTTCATGAAAGCCCTGCTTCTGTCTCCCTACGACGCCGGCAGCCACCGTGTCTGGCGGGAAAATCTATATGCCATGTTGCCAGAGATATCCTGGACCACGCTGGTACTGCCACCCCGTTACTTCGCATGGCGCGTGCGCGGCAACAGCCTGAGCTGGGCATTCACGCACCGTGCTGCACTCACACAGCAGCACGACTTCCTGCTCTGCACCTCGATGACGGACCTCTCGGCCTTGCGCGGTTTCGTCCCGCCGCTGGGGCGACTCCCCACCATTGTCTACTGCCATGAAAACCAGTTTGCCTATCCAGAGAATCCGCAGTCGCCAGTCAAGAATCCCGTGGAGCCGCAGGTGCTAAGCCTCTACACGGCGCTGTGCGCCGACCGCCTCGTCTTCAACAGCGAATGGAATCGCAGCAGTTTCCTGCAGGGGGCTTCGACCTTGCTGCGCAAGCTGCCGGACGAAGTGCCCGATGGCCTGCAGGAGCGACTGGCTCGCAGTGTCGTGCTGCCGGTTCCGCTGGACGCCTCGCTATGGCAACCACGGCCGACGCCGGGGGAATCCGACGTGCTGAACATCGTCTGGAATCATCGCTGGGAATTCGACAAGGGGCCGGCGCTGCTGCTGGCCATCGTGGAGGCTCTATTGCAGCGACGCGTGCGTTTCCGGCTGCACCTGCTTGGCCAGCAGTTCCGCCAGTCACCGCCAGAGTTCGGCGCACTGCAGGCGCGGCTGGCGCGCTGGCATGCCGAGTCGAACATCAGCCCCGGTCACACCGGCTTCGTGGCCGAGCAGCCAGCCTATCGCCAGCTTCTGGCGAGAAGTGACGTGGTGTTGAGCACCGCCCTGCATGATTTCCAGGGGCTCGCCCTGCAGGAGGCCAGCGCGCTGGGCTGCGCCGCCCTCGCACCCGCGCGGCTGGTCTATCCGGAGTACCTCGACTCAGAACAACTCTATCAGGGCACAGGCCCGCTGGCCGAGCAGGCGCATAGCGCGGCTGCACGACTGGCCGAATGGGCAGAGCGCAAAACAGTCGGTCTGCCACTGCCAGTGGTCGATTTACGCGCCTGCCACCCTGACACCCTGCGATCCGCTTATGCACAACTGATTCATTCGCTGTTCAGCCCACCCGCAGCAGCCTGACTGCAGCAGACTCAGGGGAGAATCTTCTTGAACGCGGCGCTGCCGAAACGCTACAGTTCGGCCCGACCGGACACAGCCTGCGGGCAGACCGCCACTTCCTATCGGAGCCAAAATGACGTCAGTTCGCCACGGATTTCTCACTGTCACCGCCCTCGCCACCGCGTTTGGCGTCAGCCTGCTGCAGGCCCAGCCGGCAGAGCAGCCCGCCCCCGAGCCGATGGATGACACCGCCGCCTTCCAGGCCTTTCTGGCGGATTTCCGCGCAGAAGCCCTGACTCGCGGTATACGCGCCGAAACCCTGGACGCCATCCTGCCCACCATCGAGCAGCAGCGACGCGTCATTCAGGCCGATCGTGCTCAGGCCGAGTTTGTCGAAACCTATGCGGATTATCTTGAGCGCGTCAGCCCGCGCCGCATCGAGATGGGCAAGACTTTGTTCGCCGAACAGGGCGCCATGCTGGAGGCCGCCTCGGCTCCTTACTATGTGCAGCCGCGCTTCGTGGCAGCGGTGCTGGGCATGGAAAGCAACTACGGCACCTTCCCGATCACCGAACCGCTGTTCAATGTGGTGGCCACGCTGGCCTTCGACAGCCGTCGCGGCGAGCAATTCCGCAACGAACTGTTCGCCGCCTTCGAGATCGTCGACAAAGGCTATGCCACGCAGGACATGATGAAGAGTTCCTGGGCCGGCGCGCTGGGTGCCCCGCAGTTCATGCCCGGCAGCTATCTGCGCCTGGCGGTGGATCAGGACGGCGACGGCCGCCGCGATCTGTGGAACATGGGCCCGGACGTGATCGGCTCGGTGGCCAATTATCTGCGCTCCACAGGCTGGCAGGACAATCAGACCTGGGGACGCGTGGTGAGTCTGCCGCCCGGTGGCGAACAATCCCTGCCGGCGCCGCAGAATGTGGGACTGGATCCGGACGCCACCTGCAGGCGTTACACCACGATGGGCGCCTGGCGCAGCCTGAGCGACTGGCAGGAACTGGGGGTGCGCAAGGCCGACGGCACGGATCTGCCGACCCGACCACTGGCGGCGGCGCTGATCATCGGGGATGAGGGGGATGACAAGGGGTACCTGGTGTACCGCAACTTCTGCTCGCTGCTGCGCTACAACCCGTCATTCAAGTACGCGCTGGGCGTCAGCCTGCTGTCGGACGCCATCGCCGGCATCGAGGAGTAAAGGTTCAGCCCCCGGAGCTGCTCTGCAGCTGCACCGGCTCCAGCACGGGGAAGGCCACGGTCTGGCCGATCTGGATCTGGCGGAAGTCGAGGTCGGGGTTGTACTGGCGCAGCAGCCACATCGGCACCGAATATTTGCGCCGAGCAAGGTTGGCGATGTTGTCGTTCAGGGCCACCTTGTGCTGATCCACATGGCGGATTCGGTACTGACGGAAGAAATCCTGTTGCTCCTGCACATGGAACTGGCGGCGCTTCATCTCGAACTCGGCCACCGTCACCTGGCTGAAATCCAGCACCAGTCTGTCCCCCATCACCACCGGCGCACTCGCGCGCAGATTGTTCAACTGACGCAGCCGCGCACTGCTCACTCCCAGCCAATCCGCATAGTGGCTCAAGGTCTCGGAAGCCTGGATCTCGATGCTCTGATTGGCAGCCACGCTGTAATCGGAAGGGTCTGCCGCCAGATCAACCTGCGCCTGCGCATTGCCCTCCTCCGCTCCTGGAGCCTGCGCCAGCTCGGCCGGCGCATCGGGGTCGATCGTTGTTTGTTGTGGCATGACTTCCAGCACCGGCACCAGATCCTCCGCGATGCTGAGGCTGACCGGGGCAGGCGTGGGCTGCGCAGCGGGTAACGGCACGGCCACGGGCTCGCGCGGCGTGACATAGACCACAGGCTCGGCGGCGGGAGTATTGCTGCCCGGCATTCGCAGCGTCTGACCGGGATAGATCAGGTCGGGATGGTCGATGTTGTTGGTCTGCAGCAACGCCCGCTCGGAGACGCCAAATCGCCGAGCGATGGAGGAGAGCGTGTCGCCGCGCCGCACATCGTAGCTGCTCGCGCCGGAGCGTGTGCTACCGGCGCTGGCTGTAGCCGTGTTGCCGCTGGCCTGGGATGCGGCCGTCGCGGCGATCTGTGCAGAGCTCTGGCCCGTGGCGGCAGCGCTGTCCTGGGGCAGCAGCAGGCGCTGGCCGACACGGATGCGATGGCTGTCGGCCAACTGATTCAAGGAGGTGAGCGCTGCCACGGAAGTGCTGAAGCGGCGCGCGATGGCCGACAGGCTGTCGCCACTCTGCACCACATAGGCGAGATCGGGCGTCTGAATCGGGAACCTTTGATCGGCCGGAATTTGACTGATGAGTTCGGTCAGCGGGGCGCGCAGGGCCTTGCGCTGCACCTTCACCACATAGCCCTTGGGAATGCGCTTGCTGCCATCCCATACCGCTGGACGCAGGGCAGGATTGTCGAACTTGAGGTGCTCCAGCGTGATGCCGAGGGTGTCAGCCAGAGTCTGGGCCTCGACATAATGGTCCAGCTCGATTTCGTCGTACTGCGGATGCGGGTCGAGCTGCAGCACGCCGAAAAGGGTCTGGGCCTGACGTTCAACATCCAGCACCGCCAGGAATTGGGGGTAGAAGTTGCGCGAGGCGAAGCCGAAGCTCGGCCCCTTGTAGTTCATGATGATGTCTTCGATGCGGTTGGTGCCCGTCTCGCGCACCGCCCGACTCATGCCGCCGGTACCGTGGTTGTAGGCAGTAAGTGCCAGTGGCCAGGTACCCAGGATCCGGTAGTTGTATTCCAGCAGACTCATCGCGGCATAAGTGGCAGTGTAAGGATCCATGCGCTCGTCGACGATGTGGTCGATACGCATGAAGCGTTGCCCCGTCGTGCGCATGAACTGCCACATGCCGGCGGCCGCGACACTGGAGTAGGCACCAGGGTGAAAGGAGGACTCGACATGGGGCAGCGCCCCCAGCTCCATCGGCAGATTCTTGGCTCTGATCACGTTGTTGATGTGATCACGATAGGCGCCGGAGCGGATCAGGCCCTCGACGAAACGGTCAGACTGGCCGAGCTGGAAGCGGACATTGGTGGCGGCAGTGGCCAGAGTGTCATTGCTGACAGCGGCTGGCCAAAGCTCGAGGATGTCCTGCTCGAGGGACGTCAGTCCGCTGCGCTTGCCGCTGGCGAGCACCTTGAGAGCGTCCTGGATGCGGGTGCGTTGACGTTCTAGTTCGGGCCGGTCGTAGTCGACGCGCCGATAGACGATGGCAAGATTGTTGGCGTCGTGAAGAAAACCACTTTCGGTATCCACTTCGGTGTAGACGCGAGTCCAGAACCTGATGGCAGGCTCGAGTTCAGGAGGTCTAGGCAGCAGTTCGGAATCCTGGGCGGCGGCCGTTGCCGTGATACCGAACAGGCACAACAGCGCGAACAGGCGCAGGATGGAAAGAACAGGCGGCATATCGAGGCTCTCTGGGACACTGGCTTGGTAGACCGTTGTTCGGGAGATAAATTCCGTCAGGCCGGGATCAATACTACAAGAGCACCAGGGATTGTCCAAGCCCGGCGGCAGGCTGCGGAACGCACCGGGCGCAGCGGTTTCGCCGGCATCCTCAATTGACTATACTGCGCGCCCGATACCCCGCACGGTAGCGCTGACGATGACCGACAACAAGAAACTGGCCGAAGCCAGCCTGGAAAGCCTCTACCGCATCTTCACCGTCCCGGAAGCGCCGGATTCCACCCTGGGTCTGATCGACCAGTCGATTTCCCGCAACATGACCGGCTTTCTGCAAGAACACATCGTTGCCGCCGAGCGCGACCTGCAGCTGATCGAGAAGGACTTCGCCAATCCCCGCATCCCCGACAAGCCGGTCTTCGTGTCGGAGCAGATCGATTTCCTGCTGGACAAGGTTGTCTCGCAGTCCGTGCACATCGCTTCACCGAGCTTCGTGGGCCACATGGCCTCTGCCCTGCCCTATTTCATGCTGCCGCTGGCACGCATCATGACGGCGCTGAACCAGAACCTGGTCAAGGTGGAGACCTCCAAGGCCTTCACGCCACTCGAGCGCCAGGTCATCGGGATGATCCATCAGCTCGTCTACCAGCAGGACAACGCCTTCTACGAACGCTGGATGCACGACCGCAACCACGCCATCGGCAGCTTCTGCTCCGGCGGCACCATCGCCAATCTCACCGCCCTGTGGGCTGCCCGCAACGCCCTGTTCCCGATCACCGCAGACTTCGCAGGCATCGGCCAGGAAGGTCTGGCCGCTGGGCTGGTGCACAAGAGCTATCGCGCCCTCGCCATTGTTGTCTCGGAGCGCGGGCATTATTCTCTGGGCAAGGCGGCCGACATCCTCGGCATTGGTCGCCGCCACCTGGTGGCCGTGGAAACCGACGCCCGCAACAAGGTCAAACCGGCACAGCTGGCGCGCCGCTGCGATGAACTGCAGCGCGAGGGCATTCGGGTGATGGCAATCGTGGGCGTCGCGGGCACCTCCGAGACGGGCAGTGTCGACCCACTGGAGTCGCTGGCCGACATCGCCGCCGAGCGCGGCATCCACTTCCATGTCGACTCAGCCTGGGGCGGCCCGACACTGTTCTCGCGCGCGCACCGCCACCTGCTCGCCGGCATCGAACGCGCCGATTCGGTAACACTGGACGCTCACAAGCAGCTTTACGTGCCGATGGGCGCCGGCGTGTGCGTCTTTCGGCGTCCGGAGACGCTGTCCGCCGTCGAGCACCACGCCGAATACATCATTCGCAAAGGGTCCAAGGACCTGGGCAGTCACAGCGTGGAGGGCTCGCGCCCGGGCATGGCCGTCCTGGTACATGCAGGCCTGCACATCATCGCGCGCGAAGGCTATGAATTGCTGATCGACCAGGGCATTGCCAAGGCCAGGGCATTCGCCGAGCACATTCGCGCCACGGACGACTTCGAGCTGATCTCGGAGCCCGAACTGAATATCCTCACTTACCGTTATCTGCCGGCCGCAGCCCGCGGCCTGCTGGCGTCCGACGACTCGCTGATTCGCGACGAAGCCAACAGCATCCTCAATGCCCTGACGCGCAGCCTGCAGAAGACACAGCGTGGGCTGGGCAAGTCCTTTGTATCTCGCACCCAGCTGACGCCGGAAACATACAGGCGCACGCCAGTGGTCGTGTTTCGGGTGGTGCTCGCCAACCCGCTCACGACACTAGAGATTTTGGACAATATCCTGCAGGAACAACGGGAGCTGGCAGCACGCGCCCCGGTGCTTCAGCATGTCGAAAAACTGCAGGCATTGGCTCAGGGCGCGCGCTGAAAAGCAAGGTCAGGGAAGCGAGTCAGCCTCGTTTTCCTTGGGCGGGGGAATCAGATCGTCCTTGCTGACATTCATCATCAGCAGCAGGGTGGACCCGACGTAGATGGATGAATACGTGCCGATGATGATGCCCAGGGTAAGAGCAATCGCGAAGCCCTGGATGGAATCGCCCCCAGCCAGCAGCATGGCCAGTACCACCAGCAAGGTGGTACCGGAGGTAATGGTGGTGCGACTCAGGGTCTGGTTCAAAGAGATGTTGATCAGCTCAGCCGGGGTGCCTTTGCGCAGCACACGGAAATTCTCTCGTACACGGTCGAACACCACGATCTTGTCGTTCACCGAGTAGCCGATGATCGCCAGTACCGCCGCCAGCACGGTGAGATCGAATTGCAGCCTCGCAAGCGAAAACACCCCGAGTGTCAGTATCACATCGTGCATCAGACCGATCACGGCGGCGATCGCGAACTTGGCCTGGAAGCGCGCGCCCACGTACAGCATCACCATGCCCAGGGACACCAGAATCCCCATACCGCCGCTCTCGGCAAGTTCCTCGCCAACACGCGGGCCCACGAATTCCATGCGGCGGATTTCGACGTCAGCCGTCGTGCCCGCCTGCAGAGTCGACAGCAGGTTCTCGCCCAGCACCACCAGTTGACTGGCCATCTCCACTTCCGACAGGGATTCATCCACCGGCATGCGGATGAGAATGTCCTGGTCCGAACCGAAGGCCACGACCTGCGCTTCCTGATACCCGGCAGCGCTCAGCTGCGAGCTTACATCGGCCACATTCACCGGTTCCGAATAGCCCACTTCGACCAGCGAACCGCTGGTGAAATCCAGACCGAACTCGAGCGAATTGAACAGGAGCGAGCCGATCGAGATCAGCACTGCCACTGCGGAGGCATAGGTGAGCTTGCGGCCCGTGCCCACGAAGTCAAATGATCTTTCCACCAACGCCATATCGTTCTCCAAAGCCCTTCTTGTCTTCACTGCGGGCAACTGCGGATACTGCAGTCTGCTCAGGCAAATGCCCCTATGGACAATTTCTTCACCTGGCGCCCGCCATACATCAGATTCACGACAGCACGGGTAATGACGATCGACGTCCAGACCGAGGTGAAGATGCCGATCATCAGCGTGACTGCGAAGCCCTTCACCGGACCGGTCCCGATCGAGAAGAGCACGATGCCGACGAGCAGCGTAGTGAGGTTGGCGTCCATGATCGTGCCGAGTGCGCGATCGAAACCTGCGGCGATCGCGCTTTGCGGCGAAAGCCCGTTGTCAAGTTCTTCCCGAATGCGCGTGAAGATCAGCACATTGGCGTCCACCGCCATGCCCATGATCAGGACGATGCCAAAGATTCCGGGCAGTGTCAGCGTGGCGGAGATGATGGACATGATGGCCACCAGCAGCAATAAATTGACACCCAGAGCGATATTGGCAGCAAGTCCGAAAAGGCGGTAGTAGAACAGCATGAACACCACCACCATGCCGACACCGATATACGTGGCGCGTTTGCCTTGTTCGATGTTCTCGGCCCCCATGCTCGGGCCCAGAGTGCGCTCTTCCACAAAGTACATGGGCGCCGCCAGGGCACCGGAGCGGATCAGCAGGGAAAGCTCGTTGGCCTCCGTCGTTGTGAGTCCAGTGATGACGAACTCGCGACCCAGCGCAGCACGGATGGTGGCATGGCTGATCAGCCTCTTTTCTTCGAAGGTTTCCTGACGCTCCACCATGTTGCCGTTCTCATCCGGCTCCAGCACGGTGCGCGTCTTGGTTTCACTGAGAACAATATCCATCAGGCGGCCAATATTGTCCCGGGTGACGCGGCTGAACTGCTCACCGCCCTGCGCATCCAGATTGATGGCCACCTGAGGCAGCCCCTGCTGATCGAGCGTGGAACGTACATTGCTGACCCTGTCACCCTGCAGGATCACTTCATTGCTCACGTCCACCAGCATGCCCTGGTACTCATAGGTGGTGTAGGAGGAGGGTGGCGATCCAGGGGCGGCTTCCAGATGGAAATTGAGCGTGGCAATCCGCTGCAGGATGCGCTTGGCCTGGGCAGTGTCCTGCACACCCGGCAATTCCACCACGATGCGGCTGACGCCCTGCTGCTGCACAACGGGCTCGGCCACGCCGAGCGAGTCTACGCGATTCAGGATGGTCGTCTTGTTGGCAGCAATGGTATCGCGTTGCATCTGCAGAATGTCTGCCTCGGTGAGGCTCATGTCCAGGAAGAAGCTGCCGCCTTGCTCGCGGTTGATGGTCTGCAGCTCCACGAAATTCTCGCGGACGAGGGCGCGAGCAGCGGCGCGTGATTCCTCGTCATCGAACCGGGCCACGATCAGATTCGGCTCCTCCAGCTCGAGTGCGCGGGAACGGATGCGCTCACTCCGCAAGAGCTGACGGATGGTGCTGACGGTATTGTCCATGCGACGCTGCAACGCAGCATCCATGTCCACTTCCATGAGGAAGTGCACTCCCCCCTGCAGGTCCAGCCCCAGACTCATCTTGCCGGCGTTCAGCGCCTGCAGCCAGCCGGGCGTTGTCGGCGCCAGATTCAGGGCCGTGAAGTAACCGCCACCGATTGCGCTCTCAATCACAGACTTGCCCCGTAGCTGATCCTCCAGGTTGGCAAAACGAATGAGGCCCGAGCGCCCATCCACGGTTTCGCCGAAGAAGTCGATGCCCTCGGCGCGCAGGGCATCAGTGGCAGTTGCCAGCACGAATTCGTCTATGGGATTGCTTTCGTGCGTGATCTGCACGGCCGGGTCATCCGGGTAGAGATTGGGCGCGGAATAGATGCCACCCAGCACCACGACGAAGAGAATGAGGAGATTCTTCCAGAGGGGAAACTTGTTCAGCATGACTTGCTCACTCGCAGAGGCTGCAACGCGGCGCGGCAGCCGGGTTCACTTACTGAATGGACTTGAGTGTGCCTTTGGGCAGTGCCGCAGCGATGGAAACCTTCTGCATGCACAGCTCGACGCCTTCCGCCACCTGCAGGGTCACGTAGTCATCCGTGACCTTGGTGACCCGGCCCAGCAAGCCGCCGCTGGTCAGCACTTCGTCGCCCTTGGCCAGGCTGCTCACCAGCTCACGGTGCTCCTTGGCACGCTTGGACTGCGGACGCCACAGGATGAAGTAGAACAGGACAAACATGCCGCCAATGAAAATGAGGTTGAAGACGGGGCTGGGGCCCTGCGCGGCGGCATCCTGGGCATGGGCGGCACTGATGAAGAAGTTCATGGTGTCGATCTCTCTTGTGATGATGTGCGATGTCGTGAGTCTGCGGCGACTCGTTACCAGCGCTGCACGGACCGGGAGGCTGAAGGCTTTGGATCAGGGCGACTCCGGCTCGGCGGGCGCTTGCCGCGCCTGGAATGCTGCGACGAAGGCCGTCAATCTACCCTGTTCTATAGCCTCGCGCAAACCTTGCATCAGTTTCTGGTAGAAGCGCAGGTTGTGTATGGTATTGAGCTGTGCGCCCAGCATTTCCTTGCATTTGTCGAGGTGATGGAGGTAGGCGCGACTGAAATTGCGGCAGGTATAGCAGTCGCATTCCGGGTCCAGCGGACCGGTGTCGTCGCGATAGCGGGCATTGCGCAGACGCACCAGCCCAGCACTGGTGAACAGGTGCGCATTGCGAGCATTGCGGGTCGGCATGACGCAGTCGAACATATCCACGCCCCGCAGCACAGCCTGAATGATGTCATCGGGCGTGCCTACGCCCATCAGGTAGCGAGGCTTGTGTGCGGGCATACGGTGGACAATGTGATCGAGCACGCGAATCATGTCCTCCTTGGGCTCGCCCACCGAGAGCCCCCCGATGGCATAACCGTCAAAATCCATGGCGGCCAGCGCCTGCAGGGACTGCTCGCGCAGTGGAATGAACATCCCGCCCTGCACAATGCCAAAGAGTGCCGAGGGGTGATCACCGTGCGCCTGCCGGCAACGCAGGGCCCAGCGCAGGGAGAGATTCATCGAGGCCTCGGCCTCCTGTTCGCTGACGGGATAGGGAGTGCACTCGTCGAACACCATGATGACGTCCGAACCCAGATCCTGCTGCACCTTGATGGCCGACTCCGGGCCGAGGAATACCTGCGCCCCGTCCACTGGCGAACGAAACTTCACGCCCTCCTCCGTGATCTTGCGCATGTCGCCCAGACTGAACACCTGAAACCCCCCGGAGTCGGTCAGGATCGGCCTGTCCCAGCCGATGAAACCATGCAGTCCGCCATGCTTCTTCACGATCTCGGTGCCGGGTCGCAGCATGAGGTGAAAGGTGTTGCCCAGCAGTATCTGCGCACCAGTGTCCTCCACCTGGGCAGGTGTCATGCCCTTGACCGTCCCATAGGTGCCAACTGGCATGAAGGCGGGTGTCTGCACCTCGCCGCGGGGAAAACGAAGGGTGCCGCGTCGTGCGAGGCCATCGGTGGCCTTTAATTCAAACTGCATAGATCCTCGTGCGCTGACAGCAGCGTGCTAGTGTTCCCGCGTAGCGTGAAATTCGATCTCGGGCCAGCGCTCTTCCATGAGCGCCAGATTGACCCGTGAAGGAGCCAGATACGTCAGATGATCGCCGCCATCCACGGCGACGTTGTCGTAGGCCTTCTTGCGGAACTCCTCCAGCTTGGCCCTATCTTTGCTGCGCATCCAGCGAGCGCTGTGGACGCTGACGCCTTCATAGACACAATCGACCTTGTATTCGTCCTGCAGACGGAAGGCAACCACTTCGAACTGCAGTGCGCCAACGGCGCCGACAATCAGGTCGTTGTTCTTCAGCGGCATGAAAACCTGCACGGAACCCTCTTCGGCAAGCTGCTTCAGGCCCTTCTGCAATTGCTTCATCTTCAGAGGATCCTTCAGCCGGATGCGTTTGAACAGTTCTGGCGCAAAATGCGGGATGCCGGTGAACTGCAGCATTTCGCCTTCAGTGAAGGTGTCACCGATCTGGATGGTGCCGTGATTGTGGAAACCGAGAATGTCCCCGGAGACTGCTTCTTCAGCCTGCTCGCGCTCGCCGGCCAGGAAAGTGACGGCGTCGCTGACACGCACCTCCTTGCCGATGCGCGTGTGCAGCACTTTCATGCCTCGGGTGTAGGCGCCGGAACACACTCGCAGAAAGGCCACACGGTCGCGGTGGTTCGGGTCCATGTTCGCCTGGATCTTGAACACGAACGCGCTGAATGGGGCCTCGTCAGGTGCCACAAGACGAGTCTGTGTCTTGCGCGGCAACGGCGACGGCGCCCATTCCACGAACTGCTCCAGCATCTCGCGCACCCCGAAGTTGCCGAGTGCAGTTCCGAAATACACCGGCGTCATGCGCCCGGCAAGATACTCGTTCACATCGAAGCGATTGCTGGCACCGCGCACCAGTTCAATGTCCATCTGTACATCCTCGGCATAGGCGCCCAGCAGCGCCCGAGCCTCGGGACTGTCGAGCCCCTGGATGCGGACATCGTCAGGAATCCGATCGCCCTGCCCCTGCTGATAGACATGAATCGTGTCGGTGTACAGGTTGTAGACGCCCTTGAACTCCTTGCCCATGCCCAGCGGCCAGTTGATCGGCGCGCAACGGATCTTGAGCACGGTCTCGATCTCGTCGAGCACCTCGATGGGGTTGCGCGTCTCGCGATCGAGCTTGTTGACGAAGGTGAAGATAGGGGTATCACGCAGTCGGCAGACGTCCATCAGTTTGATGGTGCGCTCCTCTACCCCCTTGGCGCCGTCCACCACCATCAGAGCGGAATCCACGGCCGTGAGCACCCGATAGGTGTCCTCCGAAAAATCCTCGTGGCCGGGAGTATCCAGAAGATTCACGATGCGATCGTTGTAGGGAAACTGCATGACCGAGGACGTGACAGAGATGCCACGCTGCTGCTCCATGGCCATCCAGTCGGAGGTGACATGACGATCGGATTTCTTGCCCTTCACCGTACCGCCTTTCTGGATCAGGCGCCCGAGCAGCAGCAACTTCTCGGTAATGGTGGTCTTGCCGGCGTCAGGATGGGAAATAATGGCGAAGGTGCGGCGACGGGCGATATCGTCGGCCAGAGCGCTCTGGGTCATGAATCGATTCCTGTACTGAATTGGGAGCTTGCGGCCCTGAGGGCGCTGGTCACGGAAGTCCGGGGATTTGACGCGAGGCGGGGACGCTAATGCACGGCGGCGGAAGCAGGACGCCCGGTGGTGACGGCAAAATCCGGATGCAGGAGATCGGCGCGCTTGATCAGCAATAGATCATGCCGGGTCAGCCGCTCGTGCTCGCCCTCGGCCTGCAAATCGATTTCGTCGAGCAGCACGCACACCACTTCCTCATTGTCGATGTCCACCACGACACAGCGCTTGAATCCATCCAGTGTGTTCAGCGACGCGAAACTGCCGATGTCGCAGACATGAGCGGGATAGACGCCACTGGAGGGCTTCAGCACACCCTGGGAGCTGTAGGCCATGCCAAAGCCGGCAGCGGCCACGACGTGGATGATGTCGATGATAGCCGGATCGGTGAGGTCAATGCGCACACTGTCCAGCATGGCCAGACGGTGATCGTTCTGTTCGTGTGCTACCAGCTTGAGAAACAGGCTGATGTCGTCCTGGTTCCACTCCAGCATTTCTTCCGTTTCTGCACGGGAGCTGTCAGAGGCAAAACTCACGACACTGGTCTCAATGGTCAAGTCGCGACGATCATCATCGGTCTCATAGGGAACTACCATGGAGACGGCACAGAGACCTTCGCTGGACTCGGGGCTCAGCCTCCACAAGAACGGAATGTCACCAGTCAGCTCTACCATTGCTCGTCACGGTTTATGAAAAACACGCCGTCACGATACCACCGATGCCAGGACAAGACAAAGTCATAATCCCCCCGGTCGGCAGGCACAAGCACCGGGGGTAACACTTTTCGGCAGGTTTTGTTTCTTTCCTGCACACTCACGGCAAGGTGGTTTCTGCACATGCGTCAAGTCGCACGCATTCGCGGCCGTTGGTGGTTGACGGCGATTATTGTTTGTGCAAAGAGAGCACAAAATTCTTTTCCACAGATTCTGTGGATAAGTCAGTTGATAAGATGAAAATAATGCCCGCAAACGCTGAAAAATACGCGCTTCCACACAAGTTGGTTATTTTTTAACCAATTATTTTTTCCATTACAAATCAATAATATAGATGAATATCGAACGTTCTTGCCGCAAAAACCAAGGATATTCACGAGAAACGTGACAGAACTGCCGTTGGTGTGCATAAAAACAGTGCTCTGTTGAAAAACTTGTTGAATGGACATGGTTTGAACGCTGTTTTTATTAGATTTTCTGACTCTATAACCGCGGCCATTTCTGCCCTTTTCGCCTGCGCCGCGGGCAAGCAAACCGCAGGGGCAAACCAGCTTGCTCCGCACTTTTTTCACCATCGCTGCCGTCTTCTTTCCTGTCGCGGGCTACTCGCGCTTGAGTTCTTTCCTATGACTCGAACGACTTCGCCGGCCTGCACACTGGCCACCGACATCACCCCGGGGCCGGGGCCCTGCTTCGCATGGCGGACTCTGTCCCGTGCCCCCTCCCGGCAGGGGCTTTGTTCCGCCACTGCCAAGGGGCGTGACTCGAAGCGCCAGCCTGCCGTTGCAAGCCAGCTTTGCCCTGGGGCACCGCCGATGTGACTGCGGAGCTGGAATCCAGGGAAGCCGCCTGGCACCTGCAAAACCATGTTACGACTCCGGGGAGCGGCCTGATCCCCACCGGATGCTCGGCAATACCGAATTTGCGACCCGGCGTGTTGATCAGGCCGAGGACACCATCAAGCGTCGAAGGATTCCACTGCGCAAGCGGCGTGGCACTGCCGGCAGCATGCAGCCACACGCAGCGCCGGCTTCCTGCTACGCACCTGGCGCTTGCTCTTGCCGCGGCGCGGCAGGCACCGCGCGGCAATGTGCAGGCGCGAGGCCCCCCTAGCTTCAGGCGAGCAGCGCGAAGGGATGATCCGCAGGCACTTGGAGCAACTCGCGACAGAGGCCATCCTCCCGTACGCGCACAATGCCAGGCGCCTCATCCTGGCCAGACTCGACATCGGTGTCGGACGCACCGAGACGCCCCCTCGCTGATCGTGCGCTTGTCGATCTGGATGGTGGCGGAGGTGGCGGCCAAAGGTTCTTGCGCAGATGGCTGACCCCGACGTACTCGAGCAGCAAGGACAGAAGAACATGCCCGAGCTGATCCTTCATGCAGGGACGCGACAGTAGTAC
>Ga0255220_1000069_pt1 | contig 39002 bp, 50 predicted proteins | sample Miss_Colum_RepB__FD_188423 | JGI IMG/M metagenome (GOLD analysis project Ga0255220, IMG submission 188423) | Freshwater microbial communities from Mississippi River, Louisiana, United States - Miss_Colum_RepB_8d | ecosystem: Environmental > Aquatic > Freshwater > River | place: USA: Louisiana...
ATGGCAAAGGGAAAGTTTGAGCGTACCAAGCCGCATGTGAATGTGGGCACGATTGGTCACGTGGATCATGGCAAGACGACGCTGACGGCGGCGATCACGACGGTGCTGTCGGCGAAGTTCGGCGGCGAGGCCAAGGGGTATGACCAGATTGACGCGGCGCCGGAAGAAAAGGCGCGCGGGATCACGATCAACACGGCGCACGTGGAGTACGAGACGAAGGCGCGTCACTACGCGCACGTGGACTGCCCGGGGCACGCGGACTATGTCAAGAACATGATCACGGGTGCGGCGCAGATGGACGGGGCGATTTTGGTGGTCAGTGCCGCCGACGGTCCGATGCCGCAGACGCGCGAGCACATTTTGTTGGCGCGCCAGGTTGGCGTGCCGTACATCATTGTGTTCATGAACAAGTGCGACATGGTTGATGATGCGGAGCTGCTCGAGTTGGTGGAGATGGAGGTTCGCGAGCTGCTCTCGAAGTATGATTTTCCGGGCGACGACACGCCGATCGTCAAGGGTTCGGCCAAGCTGGCGCTCGAGGGCGACAAGGGTGAGCTGGGCGAGGGCGCGATCATGGCGCTGGCCGATGCGCTGGACAGCTACATTCCGGAGCCGCAGCGTGCGGTGGACGGAGCGTTTTTGATGCCGATCGAGGACGTGTTCTCGATTTCGGGTCGTGGCACGGTGGTGACGGGCCGGGTCGAGCGCGGGGTTGTCAAGGTTGGTGAGGAGATCGAGATTGTGGGGATTCGCCCGACGGTCAAGACCACCTGCACCGGTGTTGAGATGTTCCGCAAGCTGCTCGATCAGGGTCAGGCGGGAGATAACGTGGGTGTGCTGCTGCGCGGCACCAAGCGTGAAGAGGTTGAGCGCGGTCAGGTGTTGGCCAAGCCCGGCTCGATCACGCCGCACACGAAGTTTGAGTGCGAGGTGTATGTGCTGAGCAAGGACGAGGGTGGTCGTCACACGCCGTTTTTCAACAACTATCGTCCGCAGTTTTACTTTCGTACGACGGATGTGACCGGATCGGTGCAGTTGCCTGAGGGCACCGAGATGGTGATGCCAGGGGACAACGTGAAGATGACGGTGACGCTGATTGCGCCGATCGCGATGGAGCAGGGCCTGCGCTTTGCGATCCGTGAAGGTGGTCGCACCGTTGGCGCCGGCGTCGTCGCCAAGGTCGTCGAGTAAAGTACTTGGGGGGCGCTGGTGCGCCCCGCTTTCTTCGCCAACGCGAAGCATCGCGGCATTGCCGCATCGTTCTTTTCAGGAAATCATCATGCAAGGTCAAAAGATCCGGATCCGCCTCAAGGCGTTCGACTATAAGCTGATCGATCAGTCTGCCGCCGAGATTGTCGAAACCGCCAAACGCACCGGTGCAGTCGTGCGTGGTCCGGTTCCGTTGCCGACCCGCATGCAGCGTTACGACGTGCTTCGTTCGCCGCACGTCAACAAGACCTCGCGCGACCAGTTCGAAATTCGCACCCACCAGCGGCTGATGGACATCGTCGAGCCGACCGACAAAACGGTCGATGCGCTGATGAAGCTCGATCTGCCGGCGGGAGTCGATGTCGAGATCAAGTTGCAGTAACGCAGTTTCGCGGTTTAGTACTTGCCTGGCACGACTTGCCGGGCTATAATTGAAAGCTTTTCCGCTTACGCCTTTGGCGTTAGCAGTAATCACACCTGGCCAATCGCAGCCGGGATCGGAGATAACAATGAGCCTTGGCCTTGTGGGACGCAAGGTCGGCATGATGCGCATCTTCACCAATGATGGCGATTCCATCCCGGTGACGGTGCTCGACGTGTCGAACAATCGCGTCACCCAAATCAAGACCGTCGATAACGACGGATACAGCGCCGTCCAGGTTGCCTACGGACACAGGCGCGCATCCCGGGTCACCAAGCCGCAGGCTGGGCATTTCGCGCAAGCGGGTGTCGAAGCTGGCAGCGTCATGAAGGAATTCCGGGTCGCAGCTGAAAGCATTGGCGAACTCAAGCCTGGTTCGGTGGTCTCGGTCGAGATCTTCGAGGCTGGCCAGAAGGTCGACGTTGCTGGCACTTCGCACGGCAAGGGCTTTGCCGGAACCATCAAGCGTCACAACTTCGGTTCGGGCCGCGCTTCGCACGGCAACTCGCGTTCGCACAACGTGCCCGGTTCGATTGGCATGGCGCAGGATCCAGGCCGCGTGTTCCCCGGAAAGCGCATGTCTGGCCACATGGGCGCCGTTGCACGTACCGTACAGAACCTTGAGATCGCTCGTGTCGATACCGAGCGTCAGCTGCTGATGGTTCGCGGTGCGGTGCCTGGTGCCAAAAACGGCAATGTCGTCGTGACGCCAGCGATTCGCGTTGCCGCCAAGGCCTAAGGAGCGTCCATGGAACTCAATCTATTGAACGATCTTGGTCAGCCGGCGTCCAAGGTTGAAGCGCTCGATACGATCTTCGGTCGCGACTTCAACGAGCCGCTGGTGCATCAGGTCGTGGTTGCTTACCAGGCAAACGCCCGTAGCGCCAATCGCAAGCAAAAGAATCGCGCCGACGTCAAGCATTCGACCAAGAAGCCATGGCGTCAGAAGGGTACTGGTCGGGCCCGCGCCGGTATGACCTCAAGCCCGATTTGGCGTGGAGGCGGTGTCACGTTTCCGAATACGCCCGAGGAGAATTTCTCGCACAAGGTCAACCGCAAGATGTTCCGTGCTGGCCTGTGCTCGATCCTCTCGCAACTCGCCCGCGACGATCGTCTCGCGGTCATCGAACCGATCTCGGTCGATGCGCCCAAGACCAAGTTGCTCGCGCAGAAGATCAAGGCGATGGGGCTGGATTCGGTGCTGCTGATCACTGACTCGCCGGACGAAAATCTGATGCTCGCTGCGCGCAATCTGAACAATGTTCTGGTTGTCGAGCCCAGGCATGCCGACCCGGTGTCGTTGGTGCACTTCAAGAAGGTGCTGATCACCCGTCCGGCGCTTGCCAAGTTCCAGGAGATGCTGGCATGAACCAGGAACGTCTGATGAAAGTGTTGCTCGCGCCGATCGTTTCGGAAAAGAGCACGCTGCTTGCCGACAAGAACGATCAGGTTGCGTTTCGTGTCCTGCAGGACGCTACCAAGCCTGAGATCAAGGCGGCCGTTGAGCTGCTGTTCAAGGTCAAGGTTGAGTCGGTGCAGGTCCTCAACACCAAGGGTAAGGCAAAGCGCTTCGGGCGCTTCGAGGGCCGTCGTCGCAATGAGCGTAAGGCCTACGTGAGTCTGGCCCCTGGTCAGGAAATCAATTTCGCGGAGACCGTGTGATGGCCATCGTCAAAACCAAGCCCACTTCCGCGGGCCGCCGTTCGATGGTGAAGGTGGTCACGCCAGGTCTGCACAAGGGTCCGCCGGTGGCTTCGCTCGTCGAGGCCAAGAAGCGCGGCTCCGGTCGGAACAATAACGGCCACATCACTGTTCGGCATAAGGGCGGCGGGCACAAGGCGCACTATCGCGTCGTTGATTTCCGCCGTAACAAGGACGGCATTCCGGCCAAGGTTGAACGCATTGAGTACGACCCGAATCGTAGTGCACGCATCGCGCTGCTTTGCTACGCCGACGGCGAGCGCCGCTACATCCTCGCTCCGCGGGGTGTCGAGACCGGCGCCACTCTGATGAGCGGCTCCGAGGCGCCGATTCGTCCGGGTAATACCTTGCCGATCCGCAATATTCCCGTCGGCTCGTCCATCCACGCGATCGAAATGCAGCCGGGCAAAGGCGCTCAGCTTGCGCGGTCGGCTGGTACTTCGGCTCGTCTTCTGGCGCGTGAGGGCACGTATGCTCAGCTGCGCCTGCGTTCCGGTGAGATCCGTCGCGTTCATATCGAGTGCCGTGCGACGATCGGCGAAGTCGGCAACGAAGAGCACAGCCTGCGCACCATTGGAAAAGCTGGTGCCAATCGTTGGCGCGGCATTCGTCCGACGGTTCGCGGCATCGTGATGAACCCGGTTGATCACCCGCACGGTGGTAAGTCGAACGGTGGCGGCCACCCGGTCTCGCCGTGGGGCACTCCTGCCAAGGGCTACAAGACTCGCCGCATCAAGCGCACCGATTCGATGATCGTGCAGCGCCGCGGTCGCAAGTAACAGGTGAAAGGCGAATAATTCATGGCACGTTCAGTAAAGAAAGGGCCCTTCGTCGACGCCCACCTGTTGCACAAAGTCGACGCAGCAGTTGCCAGCAAGGACAAGCGGCCGATCAAAACCTGGTCGCGTCGCTCGACGGTGATTCCCGAGTTCATCGGGTTGACCATCGCCGTGCATAACGGCAAGCAGCATGTTCCGGTGTTCATCAACGAGAACATGGTTGGTCACAAGCTGGGCGAATTTGCGCTGACCCGCACGTTCAAGGGCCACGCCGCGGACAAGAAGTCCGGGCCGCGGCGCTAAGGGGGCAACGATGGAAACTCAAGCGTCACTGCGCGGCGTGCGCCTTTCGGCCCAAAAGGGCCGACTGGTCGCCGATCTCGTCCGGGGGAAACCGGTCGAGCACGCGCTGAACATCCTCGCGTTCTCGCCGAAGAAGGCTGCGCGCATCGTCAAGAAAGTGCTCGAGTCGGCAATTGCCAACGCCGAGCACAACGATGGTGCCGATATCGACGAGCTCAAGGTCACCTCCATTCACGTTGAGAAGGGTGCGTCGCTGCGCCGGTTCGACGCCAGGGCCAAAGGCCGCGGCGTGCGCATCGAGAAGCAGACCTGCCACATCTTCGTGAAGGTCGGCGACAAGGCTGGCAAGTAAACGGCGATCGGAAGAAAGACATGGGACAGAAAATTCACCCGACAGGGTTCCGACTTTCGGTCAGCCGCAACTGGGCTTCGCGCTGGTACGCCAATGACCGCATGTTCCCGCAGATGCTCAACGAGGATCTGCGTGTTCGTGAATACCTGCGCAAGAAACTCAAGAACGCCTCGGTGGGTCGCGTGCTCATCGAGCGTCCGGCCAAGAATGCGCGAATCACGATTTTCTCGGCTCGTCCGGGCGTGGTGATCGGCAAGAAAGGCGAGGACATCGAGTTGCTCAAGGCCGACCTGACGCGCCTGATCGGTGTGCCGGTGCATGTGAATATCGAAGAGATTCGCAAGCCGGAGACCGATGCGCAGTTGATCGCCGATTCCATCACGCAGCAGCTTGAGCGTCGGATCATGTTCCGCCGCGCAATGAAGCGCGCGATGCAAAACGCAATGCGTCTCGGCGCGCAGGGCATCAAGATCATGAGTTCGGGCCGCCTGAACGGCGCCGAGATTGCCCGGGTCGAGTGGTACCGCGAGGGGCGGGTGCCGCTTCACACCTTGCGAGCCGATATCGACTACGGCGTTTCCGAGGCTCTTACGACCTATGGAATCATCGGTGTCAAGGTCTGGGTCTACAAAGGCGATACGCTCGGTCGCAACGATGCGCCGCAGGCGGTCGAGAAGGAAGCGGCTCCTGAGCGCGAAGACCGTCGCGGTCGTCGTGGCCCTGGTAAGCCCGGTGCTCGTGCCGGAGCGGGTCGTCGCCGCCCCGAGTCGACCGATACCGATGCCAAGAGCGCACCCGAGAAGTCCGGTGATGCGAAGCCTGCGGTCAAGCGCGTGCGCAAGGCTCCGGCCCCCGCCACGGCTCAAGCCGACAACAAAGCTGGCGAATGAAGGAGTGAGCGATGCTGCAACCCGCTCGACGCAAGTACCGTAAAGAACAAAAGGGCCGTAACAAAGGTCTCGCCACACGTGGCGCGTCCGTTTCGTTCGGCGAATTCGGCCTGAAGGCTACCGGACGTGGTCGTCTGACCGCTCGCCAGATCGAGGCAGCGCGTCGCGCGATGACGCGTCACATCAAGCGCGGCGGTCGGATCTGGATCCGGATCTTCCCGGACAAGCCGATCTCCAAGAAACCTGCTGAGGTCCGCATGGGCAACGGCAAGGGAAATCCGGAGTACTACGTGGCCGAGATCCAGCCTGGCAAGGTGTTGTACGAGATGGACGGGGTCAATGAGGCGCTCGCTCGCGAGGCCTTCGCCCTGGCCGCTGCCAAGCTGCCGATTTCCACGGTTTTCGTGGCCCGCATGGTTGGCGCCTGATCGGCGCCCCGCTACGGATAACGAGGCATTTCAATGAAAGCCAGTGAACTTCGCGCCAAAGATGTCGAGGCGCTGAACAAGGAGCTCGGCGACCTGCTGCGCGCGCATTTTTCATTGCGCATGCAGCATGGCACCCAGCAATTGTCGAACACCAGCCAGTTGCGGCGTACGCGCAGAGACATCGCGCGTGTGCGGACCGTGCTGAAACAAAAGGCAGCCGGCAAATGACCGAAGCGCAAGCCACTCCGGCGCTCAAGCGCTCGCTGATCGGGCGCGTCGTGAGCAACAAGATGCAAAAGACCGTCACCGTGCTCGTTGAGCGCAAGGTGAAGCATCCGATCTACGGCAAATACATCGTCAAGAGCACCAAGTATCACGCTCATGCAGATACGCCCTACAACGAGGGCGACAAGGTCGAGATTCAGGAAGGCCGCCCGATCTCCAAGACCAAAGCCTGGCGCGTGACGCGTCTGGTCGAGGCGGTGCAGACAGTCTGACGCCGGGTCGGCCAAGCCGGGTCGAGCAGTAAATTGGCCCGGCTTTGATTCGCTGTTTGACACGCAATAAAAAGCGTGTCATACTTTTTTGCTTCCGGTTTTGCGCGCCAGTAAGTTTGGCGATCGAGCCGGAGTTCAACCCGAACTACGGGACCAAGACTGACCGCATCGGGTCTGCAACCACTGGGGTGGCAGACGCAGCGGGTTAAGTTGGGACGGAACTAGCAATGATTCAGATGCAATCGACGTTGGGCGTCGCCGACAATACTGGCGCGCGCTCGGTGATGTGTATCAAGGTGCTGGGCGGCTCTAAACGCCGTTACGCCGGCATTGGCGACATCATCAAGGTAAGCGTCAAGGAGGCTCAGCCTCGCGGACGCGTCAAGAAGGGCGAGATCTACAACGCCGTCGTCGTTCGTACCGCCAAGGGCGTGCGTCGTCAGGACGGCTCGTTGGTCCGTTTTGACGGCAATGCCGCGGTGTTGCTGAACAACAAGCTGGAGCCGATCGGCACCCGCATCTTCGGCCCGGTGACGCGTGAATTGCGTACCGAGCGCTTCATGAAGATCGTGTCGCTCGCTCCTGAAGTTCTTTGACACGGGGGCTTCGATGGAAAAGATCCGCAAGGGTGATGAAGTCGTTGTGATTGCCGGGCGCGACAAGGGCAAGCGCGGGACCGTTCTCGGACGCTCCGATGCTGCGCACCTTCTCGTCGAAGGCGTCAACGTCGTCAAGAAAAATCAGCGTCCGAACCCGATGAAGGGGCTGACGGGCGGTATTGTCGACAAGACCATGCCGATCGATCAGTCCAACGTGATGCTGTTCAACCCGGCCACCGGCAAGGGCGACCGCGTCGGCATCCGCACGCTAGAGGACGGCAAGAAGGTTCGCTTCTTCAAGTCCAATGGCGAGATCGTGAAGGCCTGAGCGTCAGCTCCTAGTCGAAGGGATAAGCAACATGGCTCGCCTGCAACAGCACTACCGCGAGAAAATCGTTCCCGGCCTGATCCAGCAGTTTGGATACAAGTCGGTGATGGAAGTGCCACGGATCACAAAGATCACGCTCAATATGGGTGTGTCTGAGGCCGTGGCCGACAAGAAGGTGATGGATAATGCCGTCGCCGATCTGACCAAGATCGCCGGCCAAAAGGTCGTCGTTACCAAGGCCCGCAAGGCCATTGCCGGGTTCAAGATCCGCGAGGGTTACCCGATCGGCTGCATGGTCACGCTGCGCGGTGCCCGGATGTTCGAGTTCCTCGATCGCCTGGTCACCATCGCGCTGCCGCGTGTCCGCGACTTCCGCGGCATTTCTGGCCGTGCCTTCGATGGGCGGGGCAATTACAACATCGGGGTCAAGGAACAAATAATTTTCCCCGAGATCGAATACGACAAGGTTGACGCGATTCGTGGTCTGAATATCAGTATCACAACATCGGCGAAGACTGACGATGAGGCGAAGGCGCTCCTTTCGGCGTTCCGCTTCCCGTTCCGCAACTGAGGGTGACAGACGTGGCCAAACTCTCCATGATCAATCGCGACCTGAAGCGCGCCGCTACGGTGAAGAAGTACGCCAAGAAGCGGGCCGAGCTGCAGGCGATCATCGACGACCAGTCCCGTTCCGAAGAGGAGCGGTACCAGGCGCGCCTGAAGCTGCAGCAGTTGCCGCGCAATTCGAGTCCGACTCGTATGCGCAACCGCTGTGAACTCACCGGCCGTCCGCGTGGCACCTACCGCAAGTTCGGTCTTGCGCGCAACAAGTTGCGCGAGAAGGCCCTGCGCGGCGAAGTGCCCGGGATCGTCAAGGCCAGCTGGTAACGAGGAATTCAAACATGAGCATGAGCGATCCGATCGCCGACATGTTCACGCGCATCCGTAATGGTCAGCGCGTGGAAAAAGATGCGGTGTCGATGCCTTCGTCGAAGCTGAAAGTTGCGATTGCCCAGGTCCTGAAGGACGAGGGCTACATCGACGGCTTCAGTGTCAAGGCTGATAGTGCCAAACCCGAGTTGGAAGTCCGGCTCAAGTATTACGCCGGCCGTCCCGTGATCGAGCGTCTGGAGCGTGTTTCGCGTCCTGGCCTGCGTATCTACAAGGGTCGTCATTCGCTGCCGCAGGTCATGAATGGCCTCGGTGTGGCGATTGTCACAACGTCGCGTGGTGTGATGACTGACCGCCGAGCCCGTGCTGATGGCGTCGGTGGTGAAGTCATCGGCTACGTGGCCTAAAGGCAGGAGCAAGCGATGTCACGAGTTGCACGCATGCCCGTCGAATTGCCTGCCGGCGTCGACGTGCAGATTTCGCCCGAGATGATCACCGTCAAGGGGTCCTTGGGTACCCTGAGTCAGCGAGCCAATCCGCTGGTGGTGATCAAGCGCGAGGGTTCAGTTCTCGGGTTCGAGGCTGCTAACGAAACACGCGAGGCCCGCGCATTGAGCGGTACTTTCCGTGCGTTGGTGTCCAACATGGTTGTCGGCGTCTCCAAGGGTTTTGAGCGCAAGCTCAACCTGATCGGAACCGGCTACCGTGCGCAGGCGCAAGGCGGCAGCCTGAACCTGTCCTTGGGTTTTTCGCATCCGGTCGTGTATCAGCTCCCGGACGGCATCAAGGCTGAGACGCCGGCCCAAAACGAGATCCTGATCAAAGGGGCCGATCGCCAGAAAGTTGGCCAGGTTGCCGCAGAAATCAGGGCCTACAGACCGCCAGAGCCCTACAAGGGCAAGGGTGTGCGGTACTCAGACGAGACCGTCATCCTCAAGGAAGTCAAGAAGAAGTGACCGGTCTGCACTAAAGCACAGGACAACAGGCGATGGACAAGAAAGAAACCCGTTTGCGGCGTGCCCGCCAGACGCGGCACAAGATCCGCGAGCTGCGCGTCAACCGGCTCACGGTCTTCCGTTCGAATGCGCATATTTACGCCAGCATCACCGATGCGGATGGTGCCAAGGTGTTGGTGTCCGCCTCGACGGTGGAGCCCGAGGTGCGTACCCAGCTGGCCGGCAACGGCCAGAACACCGACGCCGCGGTTGCGGTCGGCAAGCGCATCGCAGAGAAGGCACTGGCAGCTGGCATTTCGAGCGTAGCGTTCGATCGCGCCGGATACCGTTTTCACGGTCGCGTGAAGGCGCTGGCCGAGGCCGCTCGCGAAGCCGGCCTGAAGTTCTGACGTACAGGAATTCACTATGGCTAAGATTCAGGCGAGGGTCGGCGGCGAGGAGCGCGACGACGGGTTGAAGGAAAAGATGATCGGGGTCAATCGAGTGACCAAGGTCGTCAAGGGCGGACGCATTCTGAGCTTCGCCGCTCTGACCGTTGTCGGTGATGGTGATGGTCGCATCGGCATGGGCAAGGGCAAGGCCCGCGAAGTGCCGGTCGCGGTTCAAAAGGCAATGGACGAGGCGCGCCGCAAGATGTTCAAGGTCAGTCTTAAGGGCGGTACCTTGCATCACACGGTGCACGGTCGTCATGGCGCTGCCTCGGTGTTTCTCGCCCCCGCCCCGGACGGTACCGGCATCATTGCCGGCGGTCCGATGCGCGCAGTGTTTGAGGTGATGGGCATCAGCAATATCGTTGCCAAGAGCCATGGGTCGAGCAACCCGTACAACATGGTTCGGGCAACGCTCAATGCGCTGCAGAACATGAACACGCCGTCGGAAATTGCCGCCAAGCGCGGTAAGTCGGTCGAGGAAATCTTCGGCTGAATCCCCGGTAGCTTGGGCGCTGGCTTAGGGCCGGCCCAACGGAGAATGCGATGAGCAAAAAGACTGTCAAAGTCACCCTGGTTCGCAGCCCCAACGGCACTCGTGCAACGCACAAGGCCACGGTTCTGGGGCTCGGACTCAAGAAGATGCACCAGACCCGCGAGCTGGAAGACACGCCCGCGGTGCGCGGAATGATCAACAAGGTCTCGTACCTGGTTCGGGTCGAGTGAACGGGAGCAAGTCATGCGATTGAACGCTTTGAAGCCCGCAGAGGGCAGCAAGCACCCGGCCAAGCGCGTCGGGCGTGGCATCGGCTCCGGTATGGGCAAGACCGCAACCCGTGGTCACAAGGGTCAGCGCTCGCGCGCCGGTGGTTTCCACAAGGTCGGTTTCGAAGGCGGTCAGATGCCGCTGCAGCGACGCCTGCCCAAGCGCGGTTTCAAGTCGATGTCCGCGGGTGACATTGCCGAGATTCGACTGTCTGACCTCGAGCGTCTCGAGGCCGCCGAAGTCGATCTGCTGACGTTGCGGGCCGCTGGCTTGCTGCCTCAGTTGGCCAAGGGTGCCAAGGTGATCCTCTCCGGCAAGATCACTCGTCGCGTCGCGCTTAACGGCATCGGCGCCACCAAGGGTGCAAAGGCTGCTATCGAGGCGGCCGGCGGCTCGGTGGCCTGAGCGCCGAAATTCGCCCTTACTTTTACCTCAGGACTCTAAGCGCGTGGCAACCGGTTCCGCAGCGATTGGCAAGAACGGGAAATTTGGCGACCTGAAACGTCGCCTATGGTTCCTGTTGCTTGCGCTGGTCGTTTACCGGCTGGGAGCGCATGTGCCGGTTCCGGGGATCGACCCGGATCAGCTCGCGGAGCTTTTCAAGGGTCAGCAAGGCGGCATCCTCGGCATGTTCAACATGTTCTCGGGCGGTGCGCTGAGTCGATTCACCGTCTTTGCATTGGGGATCATGCCGTACATCTCGGCGTCGATCATCATGCAGCTGATGACGGTGGTCGTGCCGCAGCTTGAGGCGTTGAAAAAGGAAGGTGAGGCAGGGCGTCGGATCATCACCAAATACACCCGCTGGTTTACCGTTGGTCTGGCCACCTTCCAGGCGGTCGGCATCGCGGTTGCCTTAGAGTCGCAACCAGGGCTGGTTATTGATCCGGGCATTCAATTCCGGTTTACTGCGGCGGTGTCGCTGGTCACCGGTACGATGTTCCTGATGTGGCTCGGTGAGCAGATCACTGAGCGTGGTCTTGGGAACGGAATTTCGATCATTATTTTTGCTGGTATCGCGGCAGGTCTTCCCAGCGCGCTCGGTGGAATGGGTGAACTGATCCGCACCGGGTCGATGAGCGCTCTGGTGGGCCTGTTCATCGTCGTGCTGGTTGTGCTGGTGACCGCCGCGGTGGTATTCGTTGAGCGTGGCCAGCGCAAGCTGGTCGTGAACTACGCCAAGCGGCAGGTCGGAAACCGGGTCTACGGGGGGCAGTCATCGCATCTGCCGCTCAAACTGAACATGGCAGGGGTCATTCCGCCGATCTTCGCGTCGTCGATCATCCTGTTTCCGGCAACGCTCGCCCAGTGGTTCACTTCAGGCGATTCCACCAATCCGGTGGTGCGGGTGCTCAAGGATGTCGCGGCGACGCTGTCTCCGGGCCAGCCGATCTACATCCTGCTGTACGCCGCGGCGATCGTGTTTTTCTGCTTCTTCTACACGGCTCTCGTCTTCAACAGCCGGGATACGTCAGAGAACCTGAAGAAAAGCGGTGCGTTCGTACCCGGTATTCGTCCCGGTGAGCAGACGGCGCGCTACATCGACAAGATTTTGATGCGATTGACGATGGCCGGTGCGGTGTACATCACGCTGGTGTGTCTGTTGCCGGAATTTCTCGTCCTGAAGTGGAATGTTCCGTTCTACTTCGGCGGGACCTCATTGCTGATCATCGTGGTCGTGACCATGGATTTCATGTCTCAGGTCCAGGCCTACGTGATGTCGCATCAGTATGAAAGTCTGCTCAAGAAAGCTGGAGCGAAGGGGTTGGGGGTTTGAGCCAACACGGCGCAAGCCAATCCACCCAAAGGTGAGAGCGTATTGAGTCAGGGAGATGAGCAAGGAAGACGTAATCCAGGTGCAGGGGGAAGTCATCGAAAACCTTCCCAACGCGACATTTCGCGTCAAGCTGGAGAACGGACATGTAGTACTCGGTCACATTTCCGGAAAGATGCGGATGCACTATATCCGCATCCTCCCGGGTGACAAGGTAACGGTTGAATTGACGCCCTACGATCTTTCGCGGGCGCGGATCGTGTTCAGGGCCAAGTAAGGCCGGTTGGAATCAAGCAGGCTCGAGGTGAACGATGAAAGTAATGGCATCGGTTAAGAAAATGTGTCGCAAGTGCAAGGTGATCAAGCGCAATGGCGTGGTCCGAGTGATCTGCGCCGACCCGCGTCACAAGCAGCGGCAGGGTTGAGGGATCAAACATGGCACGTATCGCCGGAATCAACATTCCCGACCGTCAGCACACCGAAATCGGTCTGACGGCTATCTATGGAATCGGTCGTACCCGCGCCCGAGAGATTTGTGACGCCGCCGGCGTTGCTTACTCGAAGAAGGTCAAAGACCTGAACGACGCGGAACTCGAACGCATTCGCGAGCAGCTATCGCGCTTCACCGTCGAGGGCGACCTGCGACGTGAAGTGTCGATGTCAATCAAGCGCCTGATGGATCTTGGTTGCTACCGCGGAATGCGTCATCGCCGTGGTCTGCCGGTTCGCGGCCAACGTACGCGCACCAACGCCCGCACCCGCAAGGGACCGCGCAAAGCTGGTATCGCGCTCAAGAAGTAATCGGAGGCTAATCAGACATGGCAACTAAGGGTCAATCGGCGGCTGCCGCTGCTGCGGCATCCCGGGCTCGTAAGAAGTCCAAGAAAAATGTGTCGGACGGCATCGCGCACGTTCACGCATCGTTCAACAACACCATCATCACGATCACCGATCGTCAGGGCAACGCGTTGTCCTGGGCGTCGTCGGGTGGTGCCGGCTTCAAGGGCTCGCGCAAGTCGACTCCGTTTGCGGCGCAGGTCGCTGCCGAGACAGCGGGACGCGCAGCGCAGGAATGCGGTATCAAGAACCTGGAAGTCCAGATCCGCGGCCCTGGCCCGGGTCGTGAGTCCTCGGTTCGCGCGCTGAACGCGCTTGGCATCAAGATTCTGCAGATTCAGGATGTCACGCCAATCCCGCACAACGGGTGCCGTCCGCCCAAGCGTCGTCGGATCTAAAGCGTTTCACAGGGTCGTCGCCCGGCGACCCGTGCTGTGCGGAATATCTGCACGGTACAAGGATCCGGGCACGCAAGACCACCGTCTGCCGCCCGCGGGTTGTTCACAGCCCCGGGATAGCGCCAAAGAGCAGACTAACCGCGAAGCGAACTACCGGGTTCGCCTGCGTAACTATCAAGGAACCACAGTGGCACGTTACACCGGACCGAAGGCGAAACTGTCCCGCCGTGAAGGCACGGACCTGTTTCTGAAGAGCGCCCGCCGCGGCCTCGATTCCAAATGCAAGCTTGACAGCAAGCCTGGCCAGCATGGTCGTACTTCCGGGGCGCGTACCTCGGATTTCGGCCTGCAATTGCGCGAAAAGCAAAAGGTCAAGCGCATGTACGGCATTCTCGAGCGGCAATTCCGCCGCTACTACGCAGAGGCAGTGCGTCGCCGTGGCAACACTGGCGAAAATCTGCTTCAGTTGCTCGAGTCGCGTCTCGACAACGTCGTCTACCGGATGGGGTTTGGCTCCACCCGTGCCGAAGCCCGCCAGCTCGTCAGCCACAAGGCGATCGTGCTCAACGGCAAGACGGTCAACATTCCGTCCGCGATGGTCAAGCCCAGCGACGTTGTCGCCGTGCGTGAAGGCGCCAAGAAACAGGCCCGGATCCAGGAATCGGTGAGCCTGGCTGATCAGGGCGGGTTGCCTGGTTGGGTCTCGGTCGATACCTCCAAGCTCGAAGGCATCTTCAAGTCGGTGCCTGATCGCGCAGACCTGTCGCAGGACATCAACGAGAGCCTGATCGTCGAGTTGTACTCGCGCTAATCAAAGGGATCCCTCTATGCAGACTGCCATGTTGAAGCCGCGAATCGTCGAGGTCGAACAGCTCGGGCCGTCGCACGCCCGCGTTGTGATGGAACCGTTCGAGCGCGGCTATGGTCACACGCTGGGCAATGCGCTGCGCCGGGTGCTGCTGTCTTCGATGGTTGGCTATGCGCCAACCGAAGTCCAGATTTCGGGTGTCGTTCATGAGTATTCGACGATCGATGGTGTTCGTGAGGATGTCGTCGATCTGCTGTTGAACCTCAAGGGCGTTGTGTTCAAGATGCACAACCGTGACGAGGTCTTCCTGACACTCACCAAGCAAGGCGCAGGCCCGGTTACCGCAGCCGATATCGACACTCCCCATGACGTCGAAGTCGTCAATCCGGAGCACCAGATCGCAACCCTTACCGAGGGTGGCCGCATTGAAATGCAGATCAAGGTCGAGCGTGGCCGTGGATACGTTCCCGGCACCGTGCGTAACCTTGGCGAGGCGAGCAAGACCATTGGTCGGATCGTTCTCGATGCATCGTTTTCACCGGTTCGTCGCGTCAGCTACGCGGTCGAGAGCGCTCGCGTCGAACAGCGCACAGACCTTGATCGGCTGGTCGTTGACGTCGAGACCAACGGCGTGATCGCGCCGGAGGAGACGGTCCGCCAGTCGGCTCGCATCCTGGTCGAGCAACTATCGGTGTTCGCAGCGCTCGAAGGGGGTGTGGACGGTGTCGGGGAGCCGCTCGCTGGTGTGCGCGGTGGCCCGCAGGTGGATCCGATTCTGCTGCGTCCGGTTGATGATCTCGAACTCACGGTTCGCTCCGCGAACTGTCTGAAGGCCGAGAACATCTTCTATATCGGTGATCTGATCCAGCGCACCGAGAACGAGCTGCTCAAGACCCCGAACCTGGGTCGCAAATCGCTGAACGAAATCAAGGAAGTGCTTGCATCGCGCGGGCTTACGCTGGGCATGACTCTCGAGAACTGGCCGCCGGCCGGACTCGAGCGCCCCTGAGCGCGCAACGCATTGAAGGCACGAGGACTGAACCATGCGTCATCGTCACGGACTCCGTAAACTGAACCGCACTAGCAGCCATCGCGAAGCGATGCTGCGCAACATGTGCAACTCGCTGCTTCGGCACGAGGCCATCAAGACCACGCTTCCCAAGGCGAAGGAACTGCGCCGGGTCGTCGAGCCGATCATCACTCTCGGCAAGAAACCCTCGCTGGCGAATCGCCGACTTGCGTTCGATCGCCTGCGCGACCGCGACATGGTCGTCAAGATCTTCAACGAACTTGGCCCGCGCTACGCAAACCGCAACGGCGGTTACCTGCGCATCCTGAAGTTTGGTTTTCGCGTCGGTGACAATGCACCGATGGCGCTGGTCGAACTGATGGACCGTCCTGAGATCGTCGAAGAGGCTGGCGCCGACTCGTCGGCCGCTTAAGAGCGAACCTGCCCGCCGCGCGCGGGTAGACGACGGGCGTCGTGCCTGAACGGGCATGCCGCCCGTTTGTCTTGAGCGACCGTCGTGACAGTGTAGCGCTGCTGAGTGTCGAATGCCGAACGTCCCGCCACAATTCGCTCGACCGACCGACTGGCATGCATATGCTCGCGCCTGATTCTGCGCAAACAGTGCTCGACGTGCGCACGCTGGTTAAGCGCTTCGGCGAGGCGACTGCGGTCGACGGATTGTCGTTCACGGTGCATCGAGGCGAGTGTTTCGGTCTACTCGGACCGAACGGTGCTGGCAAGAGCACGACGCTCAAACTCCTGCTGGGCTTGCTGGTTCCGGACTCAGGTCAGATCTCGCTGCTCGGGCATTCAATTCCGACGCAGGCGCAGACTGCGCGCCTTCGTGTCGGTGTGGTCCCTCAGGCCGATGCTCTCGATCCGGATTTCACGGTCGCCGAAAATCTCGTTGTGTACGCCCGCTACTTTGGTCTGCCGGGCGATCAGATACGCGCGCGTTTGCCGGCGCTTCTGGAGTTTGCCGGCCTGTCGCAGCGCGCCCAAGCCCGAGTGGATCAATTGTCCGGCGGTATGCGCCGTCGACTTGCGCTGGCGCGCGCACTGGTCAACGATCCGGATTTATTGTTTCTCGACGAACCGACGACCGGTCTGGATCCGCAAGCTCGCCATCTGATCTGGGAGAGGCTGCGCAACTTGCTGGCGGCCGGCAAGACGATCGTGCTGACCACGCATTTCATGGAGGAGGCACAGCGCTTATGCTCTCGTCTTGCGATCATTGATCACGGTCTGCGCATCGCGCTGGACACCCCGGAACAACTGGTGCACGACCAGATCGAACCACAAGTGGTCGAGGTCAGCGGCGACCGGGTGGCCGAGTGGGCGTCATATGCTGCAGTCCAGCAATGCTGCAGGCGGCTGGAACTCGTTGGCGATACCGCCTTCGTGTACTGTGACGATGCGGGGCCGGTCATCGCTGCCGCCGAACAGTTCCAGGGTTTGCGATACCTGAAGCGACCGGCGAACCTCGAGGACGTCTTTTTGAAACTAACCGGCCGGGATCTGCGTGACTGAGTCGATCCACGCCTACATGCTCGTACAGACGCTGTGACGCCGCCGAGATTCCTGCCGGTCTACCTGCGCAACTTCCTGGTCTGGCGAAAACTCGCTCGCGCCAGCATTCTCGCGAACGTGGCCGACCCGCTGATCACACTGGTGGCGTTCGGCTATGGGCTCGGACGCCTGTTGCCTGAGCTCGATGGCGTTTCTTACATCGCGTTTCTGGCCGGCGGTGCGGTCTGCATGAGCGCGGCAATGTCGGCGAGCTTCGAATCGCTATATTCGGCGTTTTCGCGGATGCATGTTCAGCGCACCTGGGAGTCGATCCTGAATTCGCCGCTAGTGCTAAGCGATATCGTCATCGCAGAATGGTTGTGGGCAGGTACCAAGGCGACTTTCGCTGGCTGCGCGATCCTGATTGTCGTCTTTCTGCTCGGTATCTCACGCGAACCGACACTGTTGCTGGTCGTGCCGGTCGTTGTCATCGCTGGCCTGGTATTTGCCGCGATCGGGCTTTGCTTCAATGCGTTGGCTCGCGGATACGATTTCTTTACCTATTACTTCACCTTGTTTCTCACGCCGATGATTTTCCTGTCGGGTGTCTACTATCCGGTCAACCAGCTCCCCGAGTGGCTCGGCGAGATCGCCGCATACCTGCCGATGGCCTGCGCGGTTGAGTTGGCCAGACCGCTGGTGCTCGGTCGATTGCCGCAGGATGCTTGGGGAAATCTGCTGCTGTTGGGGGCGTACGGTCTCGCCGCGATCTGGATCGCGTTGAAGCTCACGCAAAGGCGTTTCGCCGCTTGAGCATGGTCAGGTAGCGGGTGAGAGCATGAGCAGTCTGGAGCGATCGATGAGCGAACACATCCTGATCGTGGCTACCAGCGTTCCGGATCGCCAGCTTGCCGACAAGATCGCGCATAAGCTGGTGACCGAGCGCTTGGCGGCATGCGTGAACCTGCTCGCTCCCTGCGGGTCGGTCTATCGATGGAACGGTGGCGTTGAAACCGCCGTCGAGATTCCGATGCTGATCAAGACGACGCAATTCGCATATGAGGCACTGGCTGCCCGCCTGCTCGAATTGCATCCGTACGAAACGCCTGAACTCGTGGCATGGCGGGCCGATCGCGTCTCGCCAGACTACGCAAGCTGGGTGATCGATTCGACGGCAGGGGCGCCAAGGACGACGGATTGATGCAAGGCCGGCGCCAGATGCGCACGTCGTGGCGATAGCTGGTCAGGGTTCGCGCGATCCCGGGCGCCGCGATCGTCGGCCGAAAGAGCCTGGTCGATCCAGAAAACGCTGTGCCCTGAAAAACGCCACCTGGAGCAAGCCGAGCACCGCCATGGCGCCGACCGTGATCCAGAAACCGCTCGCCGAAGACATGCCCGGAATCTGCTCGAAATTCATGCCGAAGATCCCGGTGATCAAGGTCAGTGGCAGAAAAACCGCGGTAATAGCAGTCAGCGTGCGCATCATCTCGTTGGTACGATGCGAAGTCATCGAAAAGTGCAGCTGCACGGCGGTCTCGACGGATTCCTGGGCACGCCGCGCATGGGTCAGTACCCGGTTGATGTGCTCCGAGACGTCGTTCGCCCGCACGAGTTGCGCATCACTGAGCGAATCCAGGCCGTCATCGCCGTCGTCTTCGTCCATGCGCTCGTTGCGCCATTCAGCAATCGCGTCGAGTTGTTCCTCGCACAGCTGCTCGAGCTTGCGCAGTTCGCTGCGCGTCTCGAGCAGCGTTAACCAGTCGTGAAACCCCCGGCGTGGATCGAGCAGTCGGCGTTGCCAGCGCTCTAGCTGGGCAGTCATCGGCTCGCGAAGCTCAAGATAGCGATCGACCATGCCATTGAGCAGGCGCAGCATCAGGTCTTCCGGTCGCGACGGCAGTCGCGCACGCGGCTGGTTTTCTGTGACCAATCGCTGTTGCATGGCTGGGATCGTCCGGCTGTCGGCGGGTCGAATGGTCACCAGGACCTTGGGCAGTATGAAAAACGTGGTCGGTCGCGTGACAGCCCGCAGTGCGCCTGTTTCGGCATGCTCCGGCGCAGCCACGGCCAGCCCGCGGAACACGATCATTTCGTAGTGGCGGGTCGAGTCGAAGTACGAGGGGTGAGTGTGATTTTCGGCATCCCGCAGGTGGTCCTCAAGAATCGTGACCTTGGTCAGACGCTCGAGCGGAGCGACCCACTGCCGTGCCTCGTCATAAATGCAGTCCCACCACAGCAGGTCCCCAGCGGCGAGTTGCTCCGGGGGGCTGTTAAGCTCCCGAACAGTCGAGGTCTGAATCAGCAACAGCCGCATCGGTTTCCTCGTCGTGTCGATCGTCCCGGGCATCGCTGGCTCCCGGGTTGCCGGTCGCCTGCAGGCTCCGAGAGCAGGGTTTGAGACCGCCCGGTCAGCGCTGATCGAGCCAGCGTGCGGCGTCCAGCGCAAAATAGGTCAGGATGCCATCGGCGCCGGCTCGGCGCATGACCAGCAGCGACTCCATCGCCACGGTACGCTCGTCGAGCCAGCCATTGCCTGCGGCTGCCTTGAGCATCGCGTACTCACCACTGACCTGATAGACGAAGGTGGGAACGCCGAACGCATCCTTGACCCTGCGCACCACGTCCAGGTAAGGCATGCCGGGCTTGACCATCACCATATCGGCACCTTCCTGCAGATCGAGCGCCACTTCGCGCAAGGCTTCATCCGAGTTGGCCGGATCCATCTGGTAGGTCTTCTTGTCGCTCTTGCCCAGATTGGTTGCGGAGCCGACCGCATCCCGGAACGGACCATAAAAACCCGAGGCGTATTTGGCGCTGTACGCCATGATCCTGGTGTGAATGTGGCCAGCCCCCTCGAGAGACTGGCGGATCGCGCCGATCCGCCCATCCATCATGTCGGAAGGCGCGACGATGTCGACACCCGCCTCGGCCTGCACCAGAGCCTGGCGCTGCAGGATGTCGACCGTCACATCGTTGATGACGTAGCCGGCGTCATCGATGACGCCGTCCTGACCATGGCTGGTGTACGGATCAAGCGCTACGTCGGTCAGCAGACCCAGTTCAGGAAAACGCCTCTTGAGCTCGCGCAACGCGCGCGGTACCAGACCGTCCGGATCGGTGGCTGCGGCACCGTCCGGCGTCTTGATCGCCGGATCGATCACTGGAAACAGCGCCATCACAGGAACTCGCAGTTCCAGGCACTGTTCAGCAACTTCGAACAGCTTGTCAATCGTGTGCCGCTGAACCCCGGGCATTGACGGCACATCGACGCGTTGCTTGCTCCCCTCCATCAAGAACACCGGATAAATCAGGTGATCGGCGCTCAGCGTGGTTTCTCGAACCATCCGACGCGTGAAGTCATCCCTGCGCAGTCGACGCATCCGCAGCATCGGAAATTGCGCAGTCGGGCGTTCGGTGTTCTTGCTCATTTTTCGGAGTCCTGTGATTTTCGATGTTTGGTGTCGGGCTCGTCGACGGTTGCGGCTGGTGTTTGTTCGGGGGCAAGCCATTCTTCAATGGCGGCGCGGGCCTCGTTTAGACCCATCTTGTTCGTCGCCGAAAAGATGATCACCTCGCTGTGCGCCTTGGGGCGCAGCTCAATCAGCTGCGTCTGCACTGCCTGCCGGGCGCTTCTGCGCTGGGTAAGGCCGATCTTGTCGCTCTTGGTCAGCAGCGCCAGCACCGGCAGTGTCGCGGGCAGCCATTGCAGAAGCTTGCGATCCAGATCGGTCAGTTGCCGGCGACAGTCGACGGTGAGCACCACGCCGAGCAACTCGTTGCGACTGCCCAGGTAGCGTCCGGCAAGCGCGTCCCATGCCCCCCGGACCTCCTGCGGAGCGACCGCATAGCCGTAACCTGGCGTGTCCACCAGGTAGGCAGACGGGTCGGTCTCGGGGCCGATCGCAAAGAAGTTCAGTGCCTGCGTGCGGCCCGGCGTTCGACTGGAAAATGCCAGTCGTTTGCGCTGGCAGATCGCATTGATGGCAGATGACTTGCCGGCGTTGGAGCGGCCCGCGAACGCGACCTCAGGTAGGCCGGTCCGTGGCAATTGCACGGTCTTGGCGACCGTCGTGTGAAAGCGTGCAGTAAGCAATATGGACATTCGATTTTTGGGGCGATCGTTGATTCGCCGCCCCTATTGTAGAATCTCACGTTTGATCGATCCCTGAAATCTGCGAGATCAAGATGCTCCGAGCCCAATCTATTGCTGCAATGACCTTGCGTCGCTGCGTTCTGATCCTGTCGATGGTCGCCTCCCCGGTGGCGTTTGCCCAGTCGGGTCCGGCCAAGCCCGATCTCGCCAAGGGTCAGCAGATCGCATCGCAGGTCTGTGCGGCTTGCCATGGCGCCGACGGCAATAGTGGCACGCCGGCCAATCCCAAGCTTGCCGGCCAGCACGCCGATTACCTCGTCAAGCAACTGCAGAATTTCAAGGTCAAGCCGGACGCCAAGCAGGCGGAGCGTGCCAATGCCGTGATGGCGGGTTTCTCTGCTGCTCTGTCCGACGCCGACATGCGCAACGTCTCCGCATACTTCAGCGCGCAGACGCTCAAACCCTCAACGGCCCGCAACAAGGATGTCGTCGAACTGGGCAAGCGTATTTACCGTGGCGGCATCCCTGCCAAGAATGTACCGGCCTGTGCGGGATGCCACAGCCCCAATGGCGCTGGCATTCCGGCGCAATATCCGGCGCTTGGCGGGCAGTTCGCCGACTATGTCGCCTCTCAGCTGGTGGCGTTCCGCCAGGGCACCCGCAATAACAGCGCCCAGATGAGCATGATCTCAGCACGGATGTCCGACGCCGAGATTCAGGCAGTTTCTGACTACATCGCCGGTCTGCGCTGAGCGGAAAATCTGCCGTCAAAAGAGCGCCCCAGGGCGCTCTTTTCATTTTGCAGCGCCATGTTCGTTGCATGTCACTCGTCTGGCGGCCTATCCTTTGGTAAGTTCTGTGTGCTCGCCGATCCAGAAAGCCAACAGGGATAACTTCTCATGCTGATCAAGCGAAACACGCCCGATCTGCTCCCGTCCGAAATCACGCCAAGGCAAGTGTATGAAGGGCGGCGGCAACTGATTGTGGGCGCCGGAGCAGGGGTCGCGCTTTCTGCCGCGCCCGTGTCGGTGCCAATTGCCTGCGCGCAGAAGATCTCGGACCAGAGGCTCAAAACGGTTCCGAGTCCTCATTCCACGAATGAGCCGCCGACGCCGCATCAGTACGTCACAACCTACAACAATTATTACGAATTCGGTACCGACAAGGACGAGCCGGCGGTCCTCGCGCAAGGATTGCGATTGCGTCCCTGGACCGTCAGCGTCGAGGGCGAGGTTCTCAAACCCCGGGTGTTCGATGTCGATGAACTGCTCGCAATGGCGTCACTCGAGGAACGCATCTACCGGCTGCGCTGTGTCGAAGGCTGGTCGATGGTGATCCCGTGGGTCGGCTACTCGCTGTCCGAGCTCATTCGCCGGGTCCAGCCTACCGGCGATGCGAAATATGTAGAGTTCACGACGCTGGCCGACAAGAACCAGATGCCGGGTCTGAGTTCAAACGTGCTGGAGTGGCCGTATGTCGAAGGTCTTCGCATCGATGAGGCGAATCATCCGCTGACGCTTCTCACATTTGGCCTGTACGGAGAGGTTCTCCCCCGGCAAAACGGCGCTCCGGTGCGCATGGTCATTCCGTGGAAGTATGGTTTCAAGAGTGGCAAGTCGATCGTGCGAATCCGGTTTACCAGAACGCAGCCAGTCACGAGCTGGAGTCGCGCAATTCCCCGGGAGTACGGGTTTTATTCGAACGTGAATCCCGCCGTGAACCATCCGCGCTGGTCGCAGGCGACAGAGCGCAGGATCGGCGAAGGGGGGATTTTCCAGCGCAAGCGTCCGACGCTGATGTTCAACGGGTATGCCGATCAGGTCGCTTCCTTATACGCGGGCATGGACCTGCGCAAGTTTTTTTGAACGCTGCCAAGTTCGCCCTGTTCGTTGCTTGCCTGCTGCCGCTCGCGCGTCTGTTTCAGCTCGCCGGCGGGCCTGGGCTGGGCGCCAATCCGGTCGAGTTCATCACGCGGTCCACCGGGTCCTGGGCGCTGATCCTGCTGTTCGCCACGCTCTCGGTCACCCCGCTGCGTCGACTGACTGGTATTGCGGCGCTAGCCGGGTACCGGCGCATGTTGGGCTTGTTCGCGTTCTTCTACGCTAGCCTGCATATGACGATCTATGTATGGCTCGATCAGTGGTTCGACCTACCGGCGATCGTCACCGATATTCTTGAACGACCGTTTATCACGATCGGGATGGTGACCTTCGCGTTGCTGCTACCGCTGGCGCTGACATCGACCCGCGCCATGATGCGCAGACTCGGGGGCCGATGGAGCCAGTTGCATCGGCTCGTCTACCTCGCCAGTGTGCTCGGGGTGCTGCATTTCTGGTGGCACAAGGCCGGCAAGAATGATGTGCTTGAGCCGGCGATGTATGGCGCAGCGTTCGCGCTGCTGCTGGCGATTCGTCTCTGGTGGTGGTGGCAATCGCTGCGCGCGCGCCGATGAGGCGCTCTTAGCCGGGCAGTCGGGATTCGAGCCCGTACAGTGATTCGATGGGTTCACGCGCACGGATCAGGTGCATTGCACCGCCGTCGACCATGATTTCAGGTGGCCGGGGCCGGGTGTTGTAATTCGAGCTCATCGCCATGCCGTACGCACCCGCCGACAGGACCGCCAGCAGGTCGCCTTCCTTGATGGCCAGCAGCCGGTCGCGGCCCAACCAGTCTCCGGATTCGCAGACCGGGCCGACGACATCGTATGAATGCGGTTGTTCAGCGCGAGGCGCTACCGGCACGATACGATGAAATGCCTCGTATAGCGCCGGACGCATCAGATCGTTCATCGCCGCGTCAACAATCGCAAAGCGCTTGGCCGGAGTCGGCTTCAGGTATTCGACTTTGGTCAGAAGCAAGCCGGCATTGCCGACGATCGATCTACCGAACTCGAACATCACCTCGAGCTCGCGAAGCCTGGGGTCGGCGTCGATGCGCGCAAACAGCGCTTCGAGCATCGCCTTGCGCGAAGGCGGTTGCTCACCGTCGTAGTTGATGCCAAGCCCACCACCGAGATCCAGATGGGCCAGGCGGATGCCGTGACTTGCAAGATCAGCGACGAGGTCGGCGAGTTTGTCCAGGGCTGCGACAAAGGGTGCGATTTCCGTGATCTGTGACCCGATGTGGCAGTCGATGCCGACGATTTCCAGACCGGGTAATGCAGCGGCTTCGCGGTAGACGCTGACCGCTCGTTCATGCGAAATCCCGAACTTGTTCTCGCGCAAACCGGTCGAGATATACGGATGCGTGCCGGCATCCACGTCGGGGTTTACTCGGATCGACACCGGGGCAAGCTTGCCCATCGACTGGGCAACCCGAGACAGCCGGTGCAACTCGCTTTCGGATTCGACATTGAAGCAGCGCACGCCGTGCTTGAGCGCCATCTGCATTTCGGATTCGGACTTGCCAACACCGGAGAATACGACCCGCGACGGGGTAGCACCGGCGGCCAGCACCCGCTGCAACTCGCCACCGGAGACGATATCGAATCCGGCTCCCTCGCGTGCCAGCAGATCGATAACCGCAAGGTTCGAGTTCGCTTTCAGCGCGTAGCAGACCAGCACCCGGCGACCGGCGCAGGCCTGCGAGAATTCCGCGAACGCCGAACGAATCGCGGCGCGCGAATAGACATACGCAGGTGTGCCGAACTGTTGCGCGATCGCGGGCAAAGGCACGTCTTCGGCATACAGGGTGCCGTTGCGATCGGAGATCCAATCGTTCATAGGCTGCAGGGCTCAGGTTAGGGGATGGCGTCAGCGCCGTGTGCTTGGCTCAGATGGCTGGGGGGGCGTGATCTGCGCAGGCTCGGCCGGAGGGATTCGGGGCAGGTACAACGGACCTCGCTGACCGCACGCCGCCGTGCCGATCAGCGCAGCTAGAATCGCCGCACCGACGAGCAATCGTTTCATCGAGGCAGTCTAGCATGAGCGAAAAACAGTTCCATGAGCAGTGTGAGCGCACCTTGCGTGCGATTGAGGACGCGATCGATGCCTGCGGCGTCGACGTTGACACCAGTCGCAGCGGCCAGGTTCTTGAACTGGAGTTCGATGACGGATCGAAGATCATCGTCAACGGCAACGAGCCGGTCCGCGAGATCTGGGTTGCTGCGCGCTCTGGCGCGTTCCACTATCGGGCTGATGCCGGTAAGTGGATCGATACACGTTCTGGCGATGACTTGTTCGTGACCTTGTCGCGACTGGTGAGTCAGCACGCGGGTAGCCAGATCAAGCTGTCGGATGCTGACTGAGTCGTACTGACTCAGTTTTTGCGCGGAAGCTGTCCGAAGGGCACGGCGGTCGGGCTTTCGTCGAGACCAACCGACGAGATGCCCTTACCGGGCGTCGTTTCGGCGTAATACCACTCGCCGTCGATCTCGATCACTCCGGATGGCACGATCGGTGCCCGTTCTGGCACGCTTTGCAAGGCCTTGCCCATATACGAGATCCAGATCGGCAAGGCGAGCCCGCCACCGGTTTCCCGATCGCCGAGCTTGCGCGGCTGATCGTAGCCGACCCAGGTGATCGCCGCGATTCCCGGTTGGAAGCCGGCAAACCAGGCGTCATGCGAGTCGTTCGTCGTGCCGGTCTTGCCCGCAAGGTCGCTGCGCTTGAGTGACTGAGCGCGTACAGCGGTGCCCGATTTGACGACTTCCCGCAGCAGCGAACCCATGATGAATGCGTTGCGCTCGTCGATGACGCGGGCCGCGGCGTTGCCGGCCCGGATCGGATTGGCTCGTGCGAGCACGCGCCCCTCGGAGTCGGTGATCCGGTTAATCAGGTAGGGCGATATCCGATAGCCACCGTTGGCGAAAACCGAGTACGCGCCGACCATTTGCCACGGGGTCACCGAACCGGCTCCCAGGGCCATCGTCAGGTAAGGCGGGTGACGCTGTGCGTCGAAACCGAAGCGGGTTGCATAGTCCTGTGCGTAGTTCGGTCCGATGGTCTGAAGCACGCGAATCGACACCATATTCTTCGATTTGGCCAGCGCGTGACGCAGCGGCATCGGACCTTCGAACTTGCCGTCATAGTTCTTCGGTTCCCACAACTGGCCACCGGTCAGTGCCGGATCGATCGAAATCGGGGCGTCGTCGATGACGGTCGTCGTCATGAATCCCTTTTCGAGCGCAGCCGAATAGATGAAGGGTTTGAAACTTGAACCAGGCTGGCGCCACGCCTGCGTGACGCGGTTGAACTTGTTGCGCGAGAACTCGAAACCACCAACCAGTGCTCGCACCGCTCCGTCATCGGTGTTGCAGGCAACCAGTGCCGCCTCGACCTGCGGAACCTGGACAATCTCCCACTGGCCGGCATCGTTGAGCGCGATTCGGACGATCGATCCGCGGCGGATCGTGCGTGCGGCAGGGGCTTTGCCAGACAGTTCGCGCTGGACGAATTTCAGCGATGCACCAGTGATCGTCTGCTCAACGCCGTTCCCGCGGCTGACGCGCACCGACTGCGGCGAGGCCTGGAGCACCACGGCTGCGAAGAAGTCGTTCACCTCTGGAAGGTCCGCAAGCTTCGCTTCGATTCGCGCCTCTGCCAACGCCGGGTCTGACGGAAGTTCTATGAAGGCCTCCGGTCCGCGGTAGCCATGCCTGCGGTCGAACTCGAGAGTTCCCGCCCGCACTGCCGCGTTCGCCGCGCGTTGTTCCTGACTCAGGATCGTCGTGTAGACATTGATCCCGGCAACGTAGGTTTCTTCCTTGAACATGTCGAACGCAAGGGCTCGCGCCATTTCGGCAACGAAGGGGGCATCGGTGGTTGTGGCAAGGCGCTCCCGTGCCGGACCTGCTCGGGCATAGCGCAATTCTTCCTTGAGCGCGGCGCGATATCGGGCCTCGGAAAGGTGGCCGGTTTCGTACATGCGGCGCAGGATGTAGTGTTGGCGCTCAGTGGCGCGCTTCGGGTTGACCAGTGGGTTGTAGAGCGAAGGAGCTTTCGGCAGCCCGGCAAGCATCGCCGACTCGGCCACCGAAAGGCTCGACAGGGGTTTGCCAAAGTAGATCTGCGCCGCCGCGGCAAATCCGTAAGCACGCTTGCCCAGGAAAATCTGGTTGATGTAAATCTCGAGAATCTGCTTTTTGGTCAGGTTTTGCTCGATACGAAGAGCCAGCAGCACTTCGTAGATTTTTCGGGTGTAGGTTTTTTCGCTCGACAGGAAGAAGTTGCGGGCAACCTGCATCGTGATCGTGCTGGCCCCCTGGTCGCGCCCGCCCGAAAGCACGTTCGTGACCGCGGCGCGCGCGATTCCGACAAAGTCAACGCCAGAGTGCTCAAAAAAGCGCGCGTCCTCCGCGGCAAGGATGGCGCCTCGCATCACCGGCGGGACTTCGTCGATCTGCACGAAATCGCGCCGCTCCTCGCCGAATTCGCCAAGCAGCACACCGTCGGCGCTGTAGACCCGTAACGGCAGCTTGGGTCGGTAGTCGACCAGCGAGTCGATGTCCGGCAGACGATCGTTCGCCAACACCACAAAGATGACCGCGATGAGCGCTGCGCAGACTGCGCCGGCCAGCAGCAGACCGATGGCATATCCGAGCAGTTTCAACCAGACGCTCGCAGGTTTTCCGACAGGGGCTCGGCGCTTGGCAGTATCGGGATTGGGCATCATGTTGCCGGGTCGGGTTGGTGCAACGACCAATCAGGCGGATTATAGGTGGAGCATACGGGAAGGCTGCCCGAATCCCGCGTCGTCGCGATTCCCCGCCGGGCGGACGCCTGCGTACGACGAATGGCAGTCTTACACGGTACGCAGTGCACGGCAAAAACTTTACAGTGGCGCAGGAATGTTGTTAGGCTTTTTCGAGAGTTGTTAGAAATCCTCACTAAGTATTTGAGAAACAAGGATTTTTGACAGCTATCTTCTACAAGGGGTTTCGGTGGCATTTGGCTTGCCCAGTTTTTCGCGGCCTGCCTCGACGTCCCTCCTAGGGATCGACATCAGTCCGTCGGCCGTCAAGGTCGTGGAACTCGACGACGCTGCCGACGGAGGGGTTGGACTACGCACCTATGCGATCGAACAGATCGACAAGGGCGCGGTCGTCGACGGCAATATCGAGCAGCCCGAGGTGATTGCTGCGGCCTTGACGCGCGCGCTGACCAGGATGGGCACCCGCACGCGCGGCGCGGCGCTTGCGATGCCGGCCTCGGCTGTTATCACCAAGCGCATCAGGCTGCCCGCCGGGTTGACCGAGGAAGACTATGAGTTTCAGGTCGAATCCGAGGCCAGCAACTACATCCAGTTCCCGATCGAGGATGTCAACCTCGATTTCCAGATTCTGGGAAGCTTGGGTGCCGAGGCTGACGAGGTCGACGTGCTGCTGGTCGCCTCTCGCAAGGAACAGGTCGAAGATCGCGTCGCGATCGCCGAGATGTGCGGTCTGCAGGCGCTTGTGGTGGACGTCGAAAGCTATGCGGCGTGCCTGGCGGTCCAGTACGTCACTGATGGCTTACCCAACCATGCTCAGGGTGAAGTGATCGCAGTGTTCGACATCGGCAGCCAGGCGACCGCCTTGTCCGTCTATCTGGACGCCGAGATCGTCTTCGAGCGGGAGCAAAGCTTCGGTGGCCAGACCCTCACGCAAGATCTGGTCAGGCTTTACGGTCTGACCCCCGACGAGGCCGAACTGAAGAAAAAAAGTGGCGACCTGCCTGCCGGCTTTCAGTCGGAGGTTTTGGCGCCGTTCGTCGAACAGGGTGCCGCGAACATCACCCGGACCCTGCAGTTCTTTTTCACGTCGACCGAATACACAAAGGTCGATCGAATCTATCTGGCCGGTGGCACCAGCGTTGTGCCCGGATTGCTCGAGGCGGTTGCCGAGCGAACGCAGTTGCCGACGGCGCTGCTAATTCCGTTCGAGGGTATGCAGCTAGGCGCCGGTGTGCGCGAACGGCAGCTTGAGCTTGATGCCCCGGCGCTGATGACAGCCTGCGGTCTGGCGTTGCGAAGGTTCGGACCATGATTCGAATCAACCTGTTACCGCATCGCGAGATGCGGCGGGAGCGCCGGCGCAAGGCGTTCGTGTTCATTGCGTCGATGACCGCGGCAGCCGGGGCGGCGGTTGCGATGATCATCGGCTTCGTGATTCAGGGGCAGATTGACGCGCAACAGACGCGCAATCATTTCATTCGAGCCGAGAACACGAAACTCGATGCCCAGATCCGCGAAATCGCCACGCTCAGGCAGGAAATCGAAGCCCTGAAGGCGCGCCAGGAGGCGGTCGAGACACTGCAACGAGACCGAACGCTGCCGGTTCATCTGTTTGATGAGCTCGTCACCCTGATGCCCGAGGGGGTGCAATTGCAGCAGGTCCGCCAGATCGAGCGCAAGGTTGCATTGACCGGCATCGCTCAGTCCAACGACCGGGTGTCCGCCCTGCTCCACAACCTGGCAAACCGGTCTGACTGGCTCGAGCGCCCCGAACTGACGGAGATCAAGGCGGTCATGATCGGCAAGCCCGAGCAGCGTGCGGCGGCCTCGCAGCAGCGGCGTGCGTATCAGTTTTCTCTGAACGTCGCGATCAAGGGCAAGGGCTCGCAGGAAGTGGCAAAGACGCCTGTCAATGCCGGATCGTCCGCCGGTCAGAAGGGTTAGAGATGGCGGGCATTCTGACTGCGAAAATCGAGTTTGGAGCCCTGGGCGCACAGTTCAAGGGGCTGCGGGGCAGGCATCCGATTCAGTGGCCGGCGCTGCCGCGGGCGCTGCTGCTGGTTGGAATCTTCGTCGGCGTCATCGCGTTCGCTTGGCTGGCCTATTTCAGGCTCCAGATCGAGGATCTTGAAGCGGGGCAGGCCCAGGAGGTGCAATTACGTGCGCAGTACGTTGACAAGCTGAGGCAGGCGGTCAATCTGGAGGCCTTGCGCAAACAGCGTGACGAGGTTGCGCAGTTCGTCAATCAGCTCGAAAAGCAGTTGCCGAGCAAGGCCGAAATGGATGCGCTGCTGTCGGATATCAACCAGGCCGGGGTAGGCCGTGGCTTGCAATTCGAATTGTTCAAACCGGGGCAGTTACTGGCGCTCAAATACTACGCGGAGTTGCCAATCTCGATCCGCCTGTCCGGCAGCTACCATGACCTTGCAGCTTTCTCGAGCGACGTCTCCAACCTTGCCCGGATCGTCACGCTCAAGGACATCCACATGCAGTTGCAGGAAAAAACCGGACAACTGAGCATGGATGTGGTGGCCAAGACCTATCGCTATCTGGACACGGATGAAATTGCCGAGCAGCGCAAGGAGGCGGCCAAGGCGGCAAGCGGCAGGCCGCGTCCAGGAGCGACCCGATGACTGCATTTCTCCGGTCAGGGGTGCGCGCGACGCGGCTTGTAATCTGCGCGTTTGCGCTACCGGCGTGCCTGGTCGCTTGCGGCACCGGCGAGGAGGAATTGCGTGCCTGGATGCAACAGCAGCGTGCCGACATACCGGTCAAGGTGACCAAGGTCGAGGCGCCGAAAAAATACGAACCGTATCGCTATCAGTCGGCGGCGCAGCCCGATCCGTTCGGGGCGCCGGTCATCGTCTCGCGCCCCAGTTCCACTCTGCAACCGGACGCCAGTCGACGTCGCGAGGCGCTCGAGAGCTTTCCACTTGACACGATCCGGATGGTTGGGCGGATCGCCAGCGGCAATCGGGAACATGCGCTGCTGCAGGTTGGCGACATGGTCTATCAGGCACGTGTGGGCAACTATGCGGGACAAAACCACGGCAGGATCACCGGCGTGACCGAAGGCGAGGTTCGCTTGATCGAACTGGTCCAGGACGCTGCCGGCGACTGGATCGAGCGGCAGGCTGTGCTGACACTTCAGCTGGCAGCACCGCAAGGGAGCGGGAAATGATGACGCGACGAAGCGCGGTCGCATCGCTAGAGGCGATGTTCCGATGGTGGCTTGCCATCACCTTGTTTGGCTTGTTTGTACCGATGGCCTTGGCCCAGGGCAATGTGATCGAGTCGGTCAGCAGCCAGCGACGTGGCGACACTACGCTGCTCAAAATCAAGCTGCGATCGGCGCTCTCGACCGAGCCGGCGAGTTTTTCGGTGTCTGAGCCTGCGAGAGTTGCCCTCGATTTTTCTGACACCACGAATGGCTCGGGGCAAAGTGTCGTCGACATGCCGCAAGGCCATGCACGCAGCGTGGTGCTGGTGCAGGCTGGCAAGCGACTGCGGGTCGTGGTCAATCTGCGTCAACCAGCCTCGCACAAGACCTCGGTTGAAGGCGACATGGTGCTGGTCGAGTTGTCGGCGACCGGGATCGATCAGCTCACTCAGGCCGCGGCTCCTGCCTATTCGTTCGCACGGGCCGCCGACAAGGCGTCGCATGCCCTGCGCGACATCGATTTTCGTCGCGGCAAGGATGGCGAGGGGCGCGTCGTCGTTGAGCTCTCAGACAGTGGCGTTGGCGTCGATGTCCGCCAGCAGGGCCGCTCGATCATCGTCGACTTTTTGAGTTCACGCCTGCCAGACAACCTGCGTCGTGTGCTGGACGTCGGTGATTTCGGCACGCCGGTGCGGACCGTGCGTGCCACTCAGGAAGGTGACAGGACGCGTCTGTTGATCGAACCGCACGGCGAGTGGGAACACACTGCCTACCAGAGCGACAAGCAGTTCGTGATCGAGGTCAAGAAGTTGCGCGACGAGATGCAGGGCGGCGCGACGCCGGGTGACTACCGCGGAGAGCGCCTGTCACTGAATTTTCAGAATGCCGATATTCGGGCGCTACTGCAGGTAATTGCAGACTTCACGAACCTGAACATCGTCACCAGCGATTCGGTGTCCGGAACCTTGACTCTGCGCCTGAAGGATGTGCCGTGGGACCAGGCGCTCGACATCATGCTCCAGTCGAAGTCGCTGGCGATGCGCAAGACCGGCAACGTGATCATGGTCGCACCGCGCGAGGAAATCGCAGTCCGTGAAAAGCTCGATTTAGAGGCACGACAGCAGATCTCGGAGATCGAACCGGTCCGCACCGAAGTTTTCCAGTTGAACTACCAGAAGGCTGAAAATATTGCCAAGCTTTTGACCACCGATAAGCAGCGGGTGCTGTCCAAACGTGGCAGCGCGGTTCATGACGAGCGAACCAACAAGCTGTTCGTGCAGGACACCAGCCCGCAACTCGACGCCGTGCGCAAGCTGATCGCGCAGGTCGACGTGCCGGTGCGACAAGTGCTGATTGAGGCGCGCATCGTTGAGGCCAATGACAAGTTCACGCGCAATCTGGGCGTGCGGCTGGGCTACAACGATCTGCGCTCCACGGTGACCCGGCAGGTCGCGGTCACCGATCCGGCCACCGGCAATCTGGTCAACATGAACGTGCCAGTCTACGGCGCTGGCACCAGCATCGCCGGCACCGGCACATACGGAACGGTCTCCGGCAACCTGAGTGGCGTGGCCGATCTGTCGACGCAGACGGCAACCTCACTGCCCGGACTGAACGCGGCTGGCATCGGGCAGGCCACCGCGCTGGCGAACACCAATTTCGTCAATCTTCCGGCGGCTGCAATCAGCTCCGTGAATCCGGCGAGCTTTGCGATCAGCCTGTTCGGGCCTTCACTAACGCGGTTCCTGAACCTGGAGCTGACTGCGTTGGAAGCCGATCAGCGAGGCAAGGTGGTGTCCAGCCCCAGAGTGCTGACCGCCGACAAGAAAAAGGCCACGATCGAGCAGGGTACCGAACTGCCGTTCCAGCAGTCCACATCCAGTGGTGCCACCGCGATCCAGTTTCGCAAGGCCACGCTCAAGCTCGAGGTCACGCCGCAGATCACGCCGGAGGGCAATGTGATCATGGAGGTCGCGGTCAATCGGGATGCGGTCGGCCAGCTGACCCCGTCCGGCTATGCGATCGACAAGCGCGAAGTACGCACTCAGGTGCTGGTCGAGAACGGCGGCACCGTCGTGATCGGTGGCATCTACGAGCAGACCGAGATCAACGCCGAGAACAAGGTGCCACTGCTCGGAGATCTTCCGATCATTGGGTATGCCTTCAAGAACACCACCCGGCGCAACGACCGTACCGAATTGCTGGTGTTCCTCACTCCGCGGGTGGTGACGGACACGACGCTGGCGCGTTGAATTCGCGTCGACGCCTCGCTAGTGGTGCACGAGTAATGAACAGGATCCGGCAGATGAGTTTTTCGACATTCCACAAGATGCTGGCCGCCGCTGTGATCGGGCTTGCGGGGCTGGTCGCCGGTTGCGGAGGTGGCGGCGGCGCCGGCGGCCAGGGTGCAGGCGGTGGTGATACCGGCACAGGCGCGCCGTCGATCAAACTCCTTGCCAGCACCCCATCGGTGGGCTCTGATGGCAAAACCATCGTGACGCTGACTGCTTATGTCAGGGATTCAGGCAATCGCGCCCTGTCCAGGCAACTGGTGGTTTTTTCGAGCAATGACAACGGGGTGTTGCTGCAACCCGCGAGCGTGCCGGCGCTGACCGATGCGTCCGGAGCGGTGTCGGCCAGCCTGCAGATCCTCGATCCCGAGAACCGGGACGTCACCGTGCTCGCCGAAACCGGCGGGGCTTCGTCGAGGGTCGGCATCGCCGTCATCGGAACCACCGTCGCGCTGAACGGGCCGGGAACCCTGGTGGCCAATGTGCCTGCCGAGTTCAGCGTGGCCGTTCGGGATTCGGCTGGAGGCCTGGTCGCGGGCAAAACAGTCAGCGTCGCGTCGGCGGCCGGCAACCTGCTCAGTGCGACGACGCTGATCACCGATTCGGCCGGGCGGGCAAGCTTCTCGGTGACCGGTGTCAAGCCCGGGCTCGATACGGTCAGCGTCAGCGGACTCGGCGTTGCGGCCTCGCTCGACACTGTCGTGTCCGATTCTCAGCTGCTGTTCGTATCGCCGGCCGCCGGCAAGGAAGTCCCGGTTTCGACTGCGCAACAGATCCAGGTGGCACTCGCGGTCAATGGAGTTCCCCAGGCGGGAGCCGTGGTCGAGTTTCTGACGACCCGAGGTTCGATCACGACCACGGCGACGACCAATGCGGGCGGTGTCGCGCTCGCCCTGTTGCAGTCGAGCAGCGCCGGTCCGGTGACCGTCTCGGCGCGGGTCGGCGAGCTTGTATCTTCGCGGCGGTTCGACTTCGTCAGCACGACGCCGGCCAAGTTGAACCTGCAGGCAAGTCCGGCCAATGTCGGCGTGAACCTGAGCGCGGCGACCTCCAATTCCAGCCAGTTGATCGCCGTGGTTCGCGATGCGACAGACAATCCGGTCAAGGGCCAGATCGTCAGTTTCTCCGCGGACTCGGATCCGAGCGCCGGCCGTATCGAGCCCGCGCTCGCCGTCACCGATGTTGCCGGGGTGGCCAGTTCCACCTTCTTTCCAGGGCCCAACACCACTGGCAATAACCAGATCGTGATGCGGGCGGCGGTGCTTGGCTCGGCAGTCACGGGGACGACCACGCTGACCGCGTCGAAGCAGGAGTTGTTCGTGCGCATCGGAACCGGCAACACGCTGGCCGCAACCGATACCAGCTACACGATGCCCTGGGACGCGGTTGTGACGGACTCCAGCGGCAATCCGGTTCCGAATGCAGTAGTGCAGGCCTCGCTCGTCAGCGTCGCTTACTTGACTGGCCAATACCATCCGGGGGAAGACTACTGGTATGCCGGCGGGGTTGGTCCTGCCGATCCTCCCGGCTCATGTCGCAGCGAGGACTCGAACGGCAACCTGCGGCTCGATTCCGGTGAGGACGTCAACGGCGACGGCTTGCTGACGCCTGGCAACGTGGCGGCGGTCCAGGTTGTGTCCGACGCGGGGCGCACCGACGCAAGCGGGTTTGCACGCATTGAGGTCAAATACCCGAAGGGGTTCGCGAACTGGGCCAGGGTCAGGCTCACGGTGACGATTGCCACGATCGCCGGCACCGAGGGGCGTGATAGTCGGGTGTTCGATCTTGTTGCGGTGCGTGAAGATCTGTCGATCGCTCAGAACCCCCCGGGCGGCGTGGTCTCGGCATTCGGACTGGCTGGCGTCTGCGATCCCTATCCTTGATCGTCTTCGCGGGCGAATGGCCGACAACAGCGCTCGCGTCTACCCATAATCCGGCCGATCGGACCATGCGCTAAGCTTGCGCGCATGACCGATGAGGCCGTGACCATTCAAGACCCAAACGACCCACCGATCTTCCTGGTCGGCATGATGGGTTCGGGCAAGTCCACCGTCGGGCGCCGGCTGGCGCTCGCGCTTGGGCGACCGTTTCTGGACGCCGATAAGGAAATCGAGTCGCGTTGCGGCGTTGCGATTTCGACGATCTTCGAAGTCGAGGGCGAAGAGGGATTTCGGCGCCGTGAGTCGGCTCTGATCGAGGAGATCAGTCATCGGTCCGGGGTTGTGCTGGCCACCGGAGGCGGGGCGGTGCTGCGTGCGGAAAATCGTCGCAACCTGCGTGAGCGCGGCGTGGTTATCTATCTGAGCGCGAGTCCGTCTGAACTGTGGCATCGGTTGCGGCACGACAAGGTCCGCCCGCTGCTGCGTACCCCCAACCCGCGTCAGCGCATCACCGATCTGGTTGGCGAGCGCGATCCGCTGTATCGCGAATGTGCACACCTGGTGATCCAGACCGGGCGGCAGTCGGTTGAGCGGGTGGTCGATGAGATCATGCGCAAGCTCGATGCGGCCGGGTCGGCCAACGGAATGGTCTGAGCGATTGAAGCTTGCCGGCCTCTATAATCGCCGGCTATCAAGGCTTCGATAATGACGACGCAGACAAGACAGGTCCCGGTTGATCTGGGGGACCGCAGCTATCCGATCATGATCGGGCAGGGATTGCTCGAACGTCGCGATCTGTTCGCGCCGATCATTGCCGGCCGATCGGTTGCGATCGTGACCAACGAGACGGTCGGGCCGCTGTATGCGGGCGCACTGCGCCGGACCTTGTCGGCCGATGCGGCGCAGTTGATCGAGATCGTGTTACCGGACGGCGAGCAGCACAAGCACTGGCAGACGCTGAACAAGGTTTTCGACGCGCTGCTTGATAACCGCTTCGATCGCAAGTCGGTCATCGTTGCTCTGGGCGGAGGCGTGGTTGGCGATGTTGCCGGCTTTGCCGCCGCGGTCTACCAGCGCGGCATCGACTTCATCCAGGTGCCAACGACACTGCTCGCGCAGGTTGACTCCTCGGTCGGCGGCAAGACCGGCATCAATCATCCGCTTGGCAAGAACATGGTCGGCGCGTTTCATCAGCCAAGGCTGGTTCTGGCCGATGTCGGCTGTTTGCAAACTCTGCCGCCGCGTGAACTGTCCGCCGGTCTGGCTGAAGTGATCAAGCATGGCGCGATCGCCGACGAACGCTATCTCGGGTCGGTCGAGCGGACCTTGCCCAGGCTGCTTGCCCGCGATGCCGATGCGCTGTCCGACGCGGTTGCACGCTCGTGCGAAATCAAGGCCGAGGTGGTCGCCAAGGATGAGCGTGAAGGCGGGCTGCGCGCCATCCTGAACTTCGGTCATACCTTCGGGCACGCGATCGAGGCTGGGCTTGGCTATGGAGAGTGGCTGCACGGAGAGGCGGTTGGGGCCGGCATGGTGATGGCGGCGCAACTGTCGTTGCGACTGGGCCTGCTCGGTGACGCACAGGCTGGCAGGCTCGAGTCGACGATCCAGGCTGCCGGTCTACCGGTTCGAGGGCCGGCCTGGCCAGCGCAGCGATACGTCGAACTGATGAGCGTGGACAAGAAGGCCGAACGGGGCACGCCGAAATTCGTGCTGCTGCAGGGCCTGGGAAGCGCCTGCGTCCAGCGCGCTCCCGATGATGCAGTGGTCGCGACCCTGCAGGCCTGCACCCAGGGCGGCGCGCTCTGATGGCGTCGCAGCTGCCCGAGAGGCGATGAACGCTTCGGCCGGCAGCGCAGGGCTCGCCCGATACGCGGCGCAATCGGCCGGTACGCGTGGGCGTCGCTACCAGGAGCCCGCGGCGCTGACGCGCAGTGATTTTCAGCGTGACCGTGACCGGATCGTTCACTCGACTGCATTCCGGCGACTCGAGTACAAGACCCAGGTATTCCTGAACCATGAAGGGGATCTGTTCCGGACCCGCCTGACCCATTCAATCGAGGTCGCGCAGATCGCCCGGTCGATCGCCCGGGCGCTCGGCCTGGACGAAGATCTGGTCGAAGCGATCTCGCTGGCCCATGACCTCGGCCACACGCCATTCGGTCATGCCGGCCAGGACGCGTTGAATGCCTGCATGCGCGATCACGGCGGTTTCGAACACAACCTGCAGTCGCTTCGGGTCGTTGACGAGCTCGAACAGCGTTACGGTGGCTTCGACGGGCTGAATCTTTGCTTCGAGACGCGCGAGGGCATCCTCAAGCACTGTTCGGCGGCAAACGCCCGGCGTCTCGGCGAACTGGGCGAACGTTTCCTGCTGGGTCTGCAGCCTTCGCTCGAGGCGCAGGTCGCCAATCTGGCTGACGAGATTGCTTACAACAATCATGATGTCGACGATGGCTTGCGCTCGGGTCTGATCACGCTGGAGCAGTTACAGCAGGTCGATCTGTTTGCGGCGCATGCCGATGTGGTGAGCGCCAGGTATCCGGCGATCGCTGAGCGCCGACTGGTGCATGAGACCGTGCGTCGCATGATCGACGAACTGGTCGGCGATCTGCTCGCCGAGACGCAGCGCCGAATCGCGGTGGCGGCGCCCGGGTCTTTGGACGAGGTGCGCCGTGCCGGGCCGCTGGTGGCATTTTCGGCGCCGATGCGCGAGCGCTCACAGCGATTGAAATCGTTCTTGCATGCACATCTGTACCGGCATCCGCAGGTCGAGACCGTCATGGATCAGGCCAGGCGGGCGGTTCACACATTGTTTGACGCGTATCGGGATGATGACCGGCTGTTGCCGGATGAACACCGCGAGCGTGCGCAGCATCTGGGCGCGCGCGCAATTGCGGATTACATTGCCGGGATGACCGACCGATTCGCGCTGAAGGAACTGGCCCGGATCGGCGCCGACCAAACCTAGGATGGCTTGAATGGAACTGCCCCGCGGGACTTCGCTGCTGCTCAATGCTGCACATGCGATCGATCATATGTTTCTGCTGATCTTTGCCACCGCGGTCGCCACGGTCGCGCATGAGTTCGGATTCGAGCACTGGGAGGACCTGATGCCCTACAGCGTCGGCGCCTTCCTGATGTTCGGACTGGGTTCGGTTCCTTCGGGGCGTCTTGGTGACCTTTGGGGCCGGCGATCGATGATGCTGGTGTTCTTCTTCGGCATGGGGGTCTCCGCCTTGCTGGTCGCGCTTGCGCAGGGGCCCTGGACGATTGCGCTGACCCTGACGCTGCTCGGCGCGTTTTCCTCGATCTATCATCCGGTTGGAATTCCGATGCTGGTGCAAAGCGCCAAGCGGCCCGGAGCGACGCTTGGGGTCAACGGTTTGGCCGGCAACCTGGGGATTGCCTTTGCCGCGCTGATCACCGGACTGCTGGTCAAGTATTTCGGCTGGCGTACGGCGTTTGCGCTGCCGGGCCTGATCTGCATTGGCATGGGCGTGTTGTTCGCCAGGCTCGCACCGCGCGAGACCGAGGCGCCGGCCCGGCGCGTCACCAAGGCGCTGGAGCTGCCAAGGGCGACGATGTTGAGGATTGTCGCGGTGATGACTGCCACCGCGATCACCAGCAGCCTGCTGTTCAATTTCACCACCAACGGCAACGGACAACTGATGCGCGAGCGCTTTGTCGGCGTTGTCGAGGATCCGGCCACGCTTGGGGTTCTGCTCGCGATCGTCTATGCAATCGCGTCCTTGTCGCAGGTTCTGGTCGGGCGTCTGATCGACCGTTATCCGTTGCGCCGCTTATACCTGGGGATCGTTGCCTTGCAGGCACCGTTTCTCGCGCTGGCCGCATTCGCCGATGGCTGGGCGCTGATGGCGCTGCAGACCGGTTTCATGATCATGATTTTTGGAGCGATTCCATTCACCGATGCGATGGTGGTGCGCTACGTCGACGACCGGATGCGATCGCGGGTCACCGGGATCCGGCTGGCGGTCTCGTTCGGGGTCAGCTCGCTCGCGGTCTGGCTGCTCGGTCCGGTGG
>Ga0255220_1000070_pt1 | contig 38944 bp, 37 predicted proteins | sample Miss_Colum_RepB__FD_188423 | JGI IMG/M metagenome (GOLD analysis project Ga0255220, IMG submission 188423) | Freshwater microbial communities from Mississippi River, Louisiana, United States - Miss_Colum_RepB_8d | ecosystem: Environmental > Aquatic > Freshwater > River | place: USA: Louisiana...
TCTGGCCGCTGAAGTGCAATTGCACGTGACTGCCGAGCAGCGGGTTGAGCGGCACCAGGGTCTCGCCCAGTGGCAGCGCATAGTCCACGGGCGTGCCGAGACGAGTCTTCATCTTGCGGACGATACCGCGGGCGATGGTGTGCACCGGATACTCCTCTCACTCAGTGGCGTGTGACCTTGTCCTGCTCGGCCCACAGCAGCGGGCGCGGCTCGCTGGCGCAGCTGTCGCCGGCAGCGTGGCTGTGACCGGGCTCGTCGCAGTGGGATTTCTGCAGGCCGCTGGTGTCGATGTAGCCCACCCGCTGCTCCTCGGGAAGATGCCGCGCCTCCCAGGCGATGATGGCCTGCAGACTGTGCTCCAGCTGTTGCGGCGTCAGGCGCTCGCCATTGGCCCAGCGGCCGGTTTCCACGGCACTCTTGAGCGCCTCGTGGATATCGGGAGTAATGCTGTCGAGCAGCGCCTGCATGGAATCGGGTGTGGCAGACATCATGGGATCCTCTGAGTGGAGCGCCGCTCAGGCGCGTCGAATACGCTGCAGGCCGGCGCTGAACAGGCCGGCCGCCATGCCCGCGAACAAGCCGCCCGCGTGCGCCGCCGTGGCGATCCAGGCCGAGGCCAGCACTTCCATCAGCACCAGGGCCAGCAGCAGGAAGCCGATCATCGCCGGCGGCAGCTGCAGGCCGGCACGCGGCGCCACCAGCTGCCACATCCAGATATAGCCCAGCAGGCCGTAGACCACGCCGGAGAGACCGCCGAAATTCACCGACAGATTCCACAGGTACTGCACGGTGTTGGAGGCGAACGCCAGCAAGCACAGCAGCAGCAGAAAGCCCACGCTGCTCTGCCTCCCTTCGATCATGCGGCCGAAATGCCAGAGCCACAGGCAGTTGAACACCAGGTGCAGCGCGCCGAAATGCAGCAAGGCAGGAGAGAGCGTGCGCAGCAGCGCTTCCACGCTGTCAATCTGGCCGAGAAGACGCAGCACCGAGGCCGGCCCGACCTCCGCACCCGGATAGAAGCCGGGGTAAAAGAGGCGCTGCACCCCCCCCAGATCGCTGCCCAGGTCGCTGAGCAGGGCAACCACCAGCGTGGCGAGCAGCACCAGCACGGTCACAGGCGCACGAAAGAACGCGCGCAGCAGCTCACGCACATAGCTGTGCAGCGGGAAATAATGCCCCAGTGCGGATGTGGCTTGCGGTGGCGGGTCGGCCAGCAGCCCCTGCTCGCGCAGGCCCTGCCACTGAAGCAGCAGGGCCGTGACCATTTCGGCTTCGGCTGGGCTGGCCACCCAGATCACCTGGGCGCCGGATTCCTCGTTGACGCGAACGCGCAGCCCTTGCCGGGCCAGCGCCTCCAGCAGCGGCCGCAGATCGGTGCCGGCATCCAGCACGGCGGCCCTAATCATCGGCGCGCACCAGACGGCTGCCCCAGCCCAGCTTGCTGCGGCAGGTCTCGTAGTAGTTGTGATCCAGCGGGTGAATCAGTCGCAGAGCCCCCTGCTTCTTGCGCACGATCAGCTCGTCGCCCGGCTCGGCGGGAAAGCCGGTAGCGCCATCGCAACTGACATGAGGCACTATCGAGCGCTGCTTGCCTACCACCACGCGAATGCTGCTGTCGGCGTCGATTACCAGCGGGCGGCTGCCAAGGGTGTGGGGATACATGGGCACCAGCACCAGGGCATTCAGACTGGGGTGCATGATGGGGCCACCGGCCGACAGAGCATACGCAGTGGAACCGGTCGGCGTGGCCACAATCAGCCCGTCGGCCTGCTGGCTGTTGACGAACTGCTCGTTGATGAAGAGCTCGAACTCCAGCATGCGGGCGGCGGTGCCCGGATGCAGCACGACATCGTTCAGAGCACTCCCGGAATGAAGCACACGGCCTTGGCGCCGCACCTCGCATTCGATCAGAAAGCGCGACTCTTCGGTGTAGCGGCCGGCCAGTACATCCGTGAGCCGAGTGTCAATTTCTTCCGGCGGGATGTCGGTCAGAAAACCCAGTCGCCCGCGGTTTACCCCGAGCACCGGCACATTGTGCGCCACCAGCCACTGCGCCACGCGCAGCATGCTGCCGTCGCCGCCCACCACGATCACCAGGTCGGTCTGCGCCCCGAGCTCTGCGCGCGGCACCACGAGCGGGGTGGCGCCAGTCAACTCGGCGGCACTGTGCTCGTCACACAGCACTTCCAGACCACGGGACACCAGTACCCTGTGCAGCAGACTCAGGGTCTCGACCACCCCCGGATGCCCCGCCCGACCGATCAGTCCTATGCGCTTGAATGCCGCCATGGTGTGCTCTGTGGTGTCGTGTTTGAAGTCAGAAGAACGATGGGCCGCAAGGGTGTCGCGCGGCCGGCGGCAGTATAGCAGAGAGACTGACGCCGCCGCTCAGCGGCTGATGTCCAGCGCCAGGGGCTCCACGGTATACACCACTTCCCCCTGACTCGGCACGCTGTAGGCAATATAGATCTGCAGCCGGCGGCCGACGAAATCGGTGCCGAGGCGCGCCGCGTTGGCGATCTGTACGTATTCGACCGCGCGCAGCTGCGGCACGCTGCGGAAGGCACGCAGTCCGGCATAGCTGCCGTCCCAGTCATGGACGGCGCCCTGCTCGTCCAGCGTGACGAACTGCTGGCCGTCCAGTGTGGCCAGGACAAAGAGCGAGCCGCTCTGGCCGCTGTGGCGGGAATCGACGCTCAGACTCAGGTTGATGTCCACGCTGTCCGAAGGGGTCACCAAAGAGACATGACTGAGCCCCTTGTTGATGCTCGCTGCAAGCGCAATGCGGGCGTTGGTCGCCACTCCACTCAGGGTTCCCAGGGGCTTCTCAGGCAGCAGCGGCACGCGCTGAGCGTAGTAGCGAGCGATCTGATGACGCACCACATCGAGTGCCCGCACGGCATCCGCCGGGGGCTGGGTCCCTCCCGCTGCGACCCCGCAGGGCACCCCGAAACAGTCACGCAAGGGGCTCGAGAATCGGGCAATCCGCACGTGGGTGTTGAAGGCTGCAGGGAAGGCCATGACGGTGGTGAACAGTGAATCCACGCCATAGCCTGTGGCGAAGTCGAAAGTGCCGCCGTGACCATCCTCCCGGTGAGAGTGCGTGAGGCCCATGTTGTGACCCAATTCGTGGGCCACCACAGAACTCACGGGACAATCGATGGCGATGGTCGAGAATGCGAACTTGCGCTCTTCGGAGGAGGTGAAATCCCCCTGCATGCGAAAGCCGCCCAGATTTGCCAGACCGCAGCGATCGAGCTCCATGCCCTGTGGACGGAACAGCATCACCAGATCGGCACCGAACTGCTCGCGCAATGCGTCAACGCGGTCAAAGGCCGGATCAACACGAGCCGTCAGCGCACTCAATGCCGTGTCCATGTCCACTCGGTCACTGTAGGCCACTTGTGCGGTGTACACCGGACGCAGCGTGATGGCCACGCCACTGTCGGCATAAATCTGATTGGCCATGGCGATCAGCTGATTGATGCGGGTCTGAGCAGCACCCCCGTAAAGTGCATCCGCGCCGGGCGTGTAAAGCGCCATCACATCGATCACCGAGGGTTCGCTCAGGGCGGCGGCACTCCCGACTCTGGCCACATCGATGCCAAGCAGGGCTTCGTTGAAATCGCTGATGCCATTGTTGTCGCTGTCGCGCAGCACATCCTCAACAACATTCAGCACCGCGTCATGGCGCAGTTCACCCACCAGCGCCGTGCTGATGACACGTGGTTTGGAGGCGGCAGTGGTGGCAATGACATAGCTCACGGTGCGGCTCTCACCGGGATCGAGATCGCCGAGCAGACAGTTCAGCACACGCTGGCCGCCCACTGTCCCCTGTCGGCAGCCTTCGCTGGCACTGACCAGCGTGCTGTTTTCAAGGACGAAGTAGAAATTCACGGTGAGCGCCACATGACGCTCGGGACTGGTATTGCGAAACGTCGCCTCGACGGGCGCCGAGCCACCTGCCAGCACACTGCCTGTTCCCAGATTCTGGGTGATCTGCAGATTTCCCGCATGGATGCCGATGTTGCGGGCCCGTTGCACCTGTTTGTCCACGCTCGCGTTGCCCAGACGCAGTGGCAGCGTGTTCAGCGGCAGAGCGGGTAACGCAATGGGGTCAACCCGCTGACGCTCGGGGATCACATAATCCTGCTGGATGGCCCCGGCCGGCAGCCCGGCCGACTGGTAGATCCACCCGCGAAAGTCTCCTGCCGCCTCGTTCCGGCTGGCGTGCAACTGCCAGACTTCAGTGCCGATCTCGGCGTAGGCAAAGACATCCCGGGCACTGGCAGTGAGCACGAAGGGGGCAGGTCGGCCATAACCGGCCAGTTCCCCGTGTAGGCTGCGATCTCCATTGAGCAGACGGGTCTGAGACTGAATCAACAGAGCCGTGTGCGACGCGCCGAAAGCCTGTTGCTCCCGTGGCACCGCCACGGCGCTGCCTTCCCGCAAAGCGTCCAGGACGTCGCCATGCAGCGCAATGGGAACCACATGAGAAGCATGGGAGGGCACGGCAGGCATGCCGGATTCAGGTGCACTCAGTATGCGCCACAACGGGGTCTGCGCAGGCTTGCCCTGCGCCTCGACGATGCCCGGCTGCCAGAGGCCGAACGCGGCCGCCAGACAGGGCAGACTGAGGCGCAGCAGGCGCTGCCGCAGCGTAACAGACATCGCGGTTGATCACTCTTTGCTCAAAGACGGGCGGTCATTATGCGAGCGCGTGGGAATATTTTCCATCTTTATGTCGAAGGCGGTGAAATACCACCGGTGTGAATGGCGATGACCTCACTACCGGACGGGATTTCTCCGCTGGCCATGCGCCCGTAGACGCTCCACATCATCTTGCCGGTATAGACGGGTTCCAGCGGGATGCCGGTACGTCCCACAAAGCCGGTGATGAAGGCGTCCAGTTCGGGGCATCGGCGCGCATAGCCCCCGGCATGCCAGCCCGGCACGATCTGCCAGCGGGCTCGAGGACCTGCGGGCAACAGCGCAAGCCACTGCCGAACCTGGTCAGACAGGCGATCCTCACCCTTGAGCACCAGGGTGGCCTCGACGCGCACTGACTCGTCCAGCGCGGATACCAGGCCTGCGAGCGTGGTGCCCGTGGCCGTCGCCAATGTCACTCGGCGCGGACTGGTGGCAGGCCCCGTCCAGCGCAATGCCCCGGCGATTTCCTGGCAGCCCAGCACCCCTTCCAGTGACGCGCCCCCTTCAGGAATGATGAACGCCTGTGGCCAGCGCTCCTGCACCGCCTGCAGGAAGGCCTGCGTGTGGCGCGCGCGGTAATCGGTGCGGGATACCGGGAGCAGCTGCATGCCGCAGGCCTCGGCCGTCTCCAGCACGGGATTGAGCGGACGCAGCACCTCCCCGCGCACCAGCCCGATGGTCGTGAAGGCATCCTGCTGTCCGGCCGCCGCGAGCGCGAGCAGATGATTGGACCAGGCCCCACCGAAGCTGAGCAGTGTGCGCTGCCCCTGAGCCCGGGCCTTTTCCAGCACGGGGCGCAACTTGAACCACTTGTTGCCGCTGATGAAGGGATGCAGGAGGTCCAGCCGCAGCACGCTGAGCCTGACCCCGTGTGCGTCCAGCACGGCATCGTGCACCGGCTGCAAGGGCGCCGATGTGGCTGAAAGCGTGATCTGACGCACTCGATTTTCCGCCTGCCCTGTAGTTGAATAGCTCGCACTTGTCACTTCACAGGCGCCCCCACAGCGAGCGCCAACGCCCTCAGGAGCTCCCATGTCCGCTACGTCCCTGCCCCCGTCCGGGCGCCGATCCTTTCTTGGCCGTCTCGGCCTCGTCGCCGCGCTCGCCTCGGCTGCCGCTGCCACCAAGGCTGTCGCGCAGACCGCGCGCCAACGCTTCGAACCGCGCATTCACGACGAAGACGCCTGGATGGACATGCCCGGCACCCACCGCACGCTCATTGATTGCTACACCGGTCTGGGCGGCGTGAACGCCATGAACTACGCGGCCAACATCCTGGCCACGCACGCCGATGTCTACAAGGGCACGGATACGGACTACGCGATGATCATCTGCTTCCGCGCCGCGGCGGCGCCGCTCGCCTACAGTGACGCGATGTGGGAGAAGTACGGGAAAGTGCTGGCAGACTACACGCAGTACCAGGACCCGAAGACTGGCGAGAACTTCCCGCGCAGCCCGATCACGATGTCTGACCGTGTCGACCTGCCCAGCCGGGGCCACACGCTTGCCTCCAATGCGGCGCGCGGCGTGCAGTATGCGGTGTGCAGTCGCGCCACCCGCAATCTGGCCACGTTCCTGGCGGCCGCCACCGGCGGCGAAGTCGATGCGATTGCCCGGGAACTGGCAGCCTCCATCGGCGTCAATGCGCGCATGGTGCCCGCTGGCGTGATGGCCACGACACGGGCCCAGGAGCGCGGCTACACCATGCTGGTAGCCGGCTGACTAGCGTCCCCCGGCGTTGCCCGTCGCATTGCGCGCTGCGGTCTGCGCCGCGTAGTACTCGCGGATCGGCCCGAACGGCCCGAACCTGTGCTGTTCCACCGGAAAAGGATCGGCGTAGGGCGGGTACGGGCTGTCAACCGGCTTGGTGGTGCGATCCGGGTAATCTTCCTCCAGATTGGCCATCTGCGGCCGCTCCCTGGAATTGATGTAGGCCGAAACGTCGAAGGCCTGGTCATCCGTCAGATCCGGCTGCCCCAGCGGCATGCGCGCCTTGATGAACAGCGCCGCCGTCAACACCCGGTTCATGCCGGCACCATTGTTGTAGCTGTCCGGTCCCCACAGAGGCGGGAACAAGTAACCGTCCTTGATGTCCCGCGTGGCCTGCAGGCCCAGCCCATCGATGCCGTGACACACGGCGCAGCGCTGCTCGAACACGACCTGCCCCGCAGCGATGTCCGCTGCCCTGTCCGGCTCGCGGAAGGCCGGCGGCTCGTCCGGCTGCAGGCGGCTTTCGCTGGAAGCCTGGGTCTGCGCCCACAGGCTGTTGATGTACAACTCCATGGACACCATCTGCACACCGTCTCGCGGCAGCTCTCTGCCATTCATGCTGCGAGTCATGCAGCCCTGGATACGATCACGCAGATCTCCCTCACCGCCATCGCGGCCGGAGAAACGCGGATAACGCGAACTGGTCTGCAGCAGGGACAGCGTGCCCGGTTTGCGGCCGCTGTCCAGATGACAGGAGGCACAGTCCAGATGGGATCCGGTGTAGCGCATGGCAGGGTCGGGGTTGGCCGGGCCCATCTCCTCGGGGGTGTGGCGAATCAGGCGCTCGCCGTACTCGGCCGTGGCCTCCAGCGGCACCCCAGGCGTCACCGCTGCCGGCCGATACAGCCACAACGCCGCCGCGATGATGCCCAGGCCCGCTGCACCACCGGCCAGAACGGTAAATAGGATGCTGCCACTCTGCTTATCGGGGTTCATGGGGAGCCTCCCTGGAAATGGACGCCTGCTGGTCCTCGTCAAACCGATTGATCTGTTCTGCAAAGACAAACTTGGGCTGTTCAATGCGACGTCGCACGCTCGGCCGCAGCCACGCCATCAGCAGCCAGAAGGCGGCGAACAACACACTCAACCCGACAATCACATCGGAAATCATCGCGCTGCTCCAGTGGTGTCGCCTGCGTAGAATTGGCGAACAAAGTGTGAGACCGCCGCGATCTCGGCATCATTCAGGCGGTCCGTCCACGGCGCCATGGAGGTGCCCGGCACTCCATTGCGCAGCACCCGCTCGCTCTCGGCATGAGTGGGTCGCTCGCCGGTGAAATCCGTTGGCATGATCGGCAGCTGATCCGCGGCGAAGCCATTCCCCGTGCCGGTATCGCCATGACACTCGGCACAGTGCTGCTGATAGACACGGGCGCCTTCCTGCAACTGTACCGCCGCTGCGGCGCTGGTATCCTGCGGCCCGAAGTCGCGAACCACGGCGACCAGGGCGGCAAGACTCTCCAGAGACTGATCACGCCAGCCCGGCATGGCGGTGCCATGCACGCCGTTCCACAGAATGTCTGCCAGGCGCTGCGGCGTGTAGTCGCGCGCGGTGAGGTTCACGGGTGGCGGCGCCAGCCACCCTGCGGCCTGTCCCGCGCCATCGCCATTCGCGCCGTGACAGCCCGAGCAATTGGCCTGCCACAGGGCACTGCCCAGTGCCGGATCGCCATTGCCAGGCAACGCCGGCGCATTGCCGCGCGGCTGCGTCCTGCCCGGATGCGCATTGAGCACGGCAGACGAAAAGGCCATCTGCGCCCATTCGCTGTCGCCTGCCACGGCGCGGGCAGCCGTGTCGCCTTCGGGCCAGGCCAATTCACGGGCGCGACCGAGGGTTTCGAGGTAGGCCACCAGATCGCGTGCCTGCTGAGTGGGCCGCGTCGGGTCACCGGCGAAGAACTGCGGGTAGGCCGGCATCACCGAACCCGGCACCACGGCGCGCGGGGCGTAAAGATGGGCAAGATGCCATTCGGCCGTGCGAGTGTTGCCGGCGCGCGCCAGATCCGGCCCGATACGCCGGGTGCCCAGCAGATGCGGGAAGTCGAAACGCCCCTCCCACGCCAGCGTCGGCGCGCCGTAGCGCTGGATATCGGCCGGCACATAACGCACCTGCTGAGTGTGGCAATAGCCACAGCCTTCGCGGGCGTAGATGTCACGCCCGCGCTGCTCGGAGGGCGTCAGTGGCAGCGGATTTGCCGGTGCCATCACATTGGTCTGGTCGGCCAGCATGCGCCGGGGCATCTCGCCCAGCAGAGACACGGAAAACACGAAGAACAGCACGCCTGCCACCGAGGCGACGACATAGGACATACCCAGCACCCGCGCGGGAGCATCGACACTGCCCTCGATCAATACGGGCGCCACCCTGGCGGCAGCCACGCGTTGCCGGTTCTGCGCCACAGCGTCAGCCCCTGCCCCGCGAGCGCCTGTCATCAGACCCGCGAACAGGGCGATGAAGCCGGCGGTGATGGGGATGGCGGTCAGAGTGCGGAACACCCAGTAAGGCTGCGACTCACGCAGGGATTCCAGCCAGGGCGCGCCACTCTGCCAGGCGCCGCCCTGCACCAGTCCAGCGACCGACAGATCAATGACCATCAGCCAGATGCCGACGGTGAGCAGCCAGTATGCCCACTCCAGCGCCCGCGCGTTGTAGCGCGCCTGCGGGATGCGCTGCCAGGCATGCAGGATGCCGCCGATGCCGGCGAAGGTCGCAAAGCCCAGCATGGCGAGGTGGGAATGCCCGATCACCCAGTCCGTGAAGTGGGTCAGCTCGTTGAGTGCCATATTGGCCTGCAGCGAGCCCTGCATGCTCACCACGAGGTAGAAGATCACCGCCATCGACACGAAGCGCAGAGCGATGTCCTGCGGAATCCAGCCACTGCCACGCTGCGACAGCATCAGGTTGGAGACCACGATGAGCACCACAACGCCCAGCAGAAACGAGGCATAGATCGCCGTCATCTGGGCTTGCATGGGAATCACGGAAAAGATGTAGTGATGTGTCCCGTTCAACGGGTAAAGAAAGAACAAGCCCCAGAAGCCGAGCATCGACAGCAGATGACTGAATACCGGCCGACCGGTACTGGCGGGAATCACGAAATAGAGAATCGCCAGCGCCAGTGGGGTCACGAACAAACCGACGGCATCGTGGATCCACAAACCACTGAAAGCAGCACCTGCAGCACCGGGCACGAACTCCGGCACGATATTGCCCATGGGATACGAGAGCAGTGTGAACACCAGAGCGCCGATGATGTACCAGCCCGACACATAGAGATCGGTCAGTCCCTTACGGAAGAACGGTGGCAGAAACTGCACGGCGGCGAGCACGAAGGCCAGCACCACGAAGACGTCGACCAGCAGCGGAAACTCCGCCCACTCCAGCGGCTGACTGACACCGGCAAGCACCAGCGCCCAGCCCGGCAGCATCACCACGAAATTCCAGAGCCCGAACAGCACCAGACCGAGCGTGCGCCCCGTCACACGCGATCCAGTCAGGATGGGGACGGCATGGTACAGAAAGGCCAGGAACGCATTGCCGAGCCATCCCAGCATGATGCCCTGGGTATGCGCATAGCGCATGCGGCCCCAGCTCGGCAGCAGGCCCGCAAACAGATCCGGCAGAACGAATTGCAGCGACACCAGGATGCCAAAGGTGACGGCCACAAGGAGCATGACAAACGCAGCGATGCCATGCGCCTGCACCAGCAATGCGTCGACCGTGGCATCCGTTGCGCGCTTGTCTTGAAAAGTTGTCTGCGACACACCGCAGCTCCCCTGCACCTGAAGTTTCGGCATCTTAGCCAGCGCTGAAAGTGGAGTAAAGACGAGTCGCAGACTGGCCACGAGGCATGACTGTGATACGAGATGCAAGGGTGCCAAGTGCGCCTTTATTCACAGGAAAAAACGCGTGCAGTAGAGCTCAGAAACAGTTTGGCAGGGCGATGCGGGGTGACTGAAAAACAGCGACGTTAGTGGCGGACCGGACGGGACTCGAACCCGCGACCTCCGGCGTGACAGGCCGGCATTCTAACCGGCTGAACTACCGGTCCACACAAACATTTTTACGGCAGACCCCGAGAGAGTCTGGTGGGTGTTGAGGGATTTGAACCCCCGACATTCGCCTTGTAAGGGCGACGCTCTACCAACTGAGCTAAACACCCGTTCTCTTGGGTGACGCGCATTTTACCCAGTTGAAATGCCCTGTCAATCAATTTTCTTGGCCGTCTCCGCACGTAAAAACCTGCAGCGATCCTGACCGGAACGTGAAGCTTTATGTCAAGTGCGAGGCTCATTTACTCAGGTCCTGGAAGGATCCATCCCCATGGGATAACAGGCTCTGAGTGCGCAGATTGGCAATCCCTTCCAGATGGATTTCGTAGAGATGAACATGAGATGCGGCTGCGAGTAACGCCTCGAAACGCTGCCGGGCCGCGATCCATTCCTGCGCCCATCAACTGTCGGGCGCTGCATGATATTGCGCCACTTTCGCAAGCAATTTCGCAGAGGCTTTGGCATTCGCGCTCAGCGGATAGGCGCGAGAATAAACCAACTCCATGCCCCAGCGTTCACAATGCCTGTGTGCACGACTATGCCGATGCCGATCGGGAAAAGGCATTTGCGCGAAAACTCCTGCCGCAGGCACTCCACGTCATCGAGACTCCGCAATGCCGCCTGCTCCGCATTGCTGCGATGCTCTAGATTCTCCAGCGTTGCGCCCCGAAGACCATGATCGTACTGATTATGCTGGTGATCTATGTGAAAAGCTCGTTCAACAATTGCTTGCGCTAGGTGGCTGTCAGCGCTTCCGAGTCAGTGGCCAAATGCCGGATTTCTGCAAATAGAATTGCAATTTTGCGACTCTCTCGTGAGACGCTTCAGGTCTCGGGATTCTGCAGCATCGCATCAATGTGGGCAGGTGGCACATATTGATCGCGACAGCGCATGACCAGAGGTACGCGTGGGATGATGCCATCAACAAAAAGGCAGCTGAATCACGATGCTGGCATCCTGGCCGACGATGGGTGAAGACAAGGTGCCAAACTCAACAGCCGGCACAGGATTGAACGACACGGCAAGCAGCCCGGACACCAGGGACTTGGCAGTTGCCTGCCCGGACAAGAGGTCGGCATAGCGGCATCCAGTTCCTGCTCGAGTGTGCGCCGTCGTTTGACGAAATCGGACGCCCGCGTGAGTCCATCGCCTCGAACTTCGATGTGACGCAAGAGCTTGCGCTGAGGCTCTGGAAAGGTGACGTCGAAGCCTGTGACCTGCACACCGGAGTCGGTCAGACGTTCCACCAGCTGCCCGAGCTTGCAGCGATCGCTGGGCTACTGCCCGTCGGCCTGCAGGTTTGCGCGTGTCGAGAGAATCGCTCAGCGAACCGATGCCAGCTGCAGGCTGCGGGCAATGCGTTGCCTGGCATCCCTGAGACGCATCAAGGAAGTCGCACTGCGGGGAACGTTCCCGGAATACCGGGGACTATGGCTGTACTTGAATCCGAACTGTGGGTATCCTTGCGGCCCATTCTGGCCAGGGCGCATATCGGAGCCTCTTGGCCAAGAAGCCTCAGGAAATACACCGAGCCAGCATGGATATCTACAAGGAATTCACCTTCGAAGCGGCCCACCGACTGCCCAATGTGCCTGCAGGACACAAGTGCGCGCGCCTGCACGGTCACTCCTTCGCGGTGCGTATCCATGTCAGCGGCCCGGTGGGCGAACACTCGGGGTGGGTGATGGATTTCGGCGACATCAAGGACGCCTTTCACCCGGTGTGGAAGCAGCTGGATCACTACTACCTGAACGAGATTCCCGGGCTGGAAAACCCGACCAGCGAGAACCTTGCGATCTGGATCTGGCAGCGTCTCAAACCTGCCCTGCCCGCGCTGAGTCGCATCGAGATCAGAGAAACCTGCACCAGCGGCTGTATCTACGCAGGCCCGCTCTGAGCTCAGAGCACGTCGTCACGCCGTTCGAAGGAATCAACCCCGCTGTTCTCGTCGGCGAGGGCCTGCACGTTCACCCGCAGGCGCTCCGCTATCAGCCGCTTGCAAGTGATGAACTCTTTCGCACGATTGATGCAATCAGCAGCCACCATCACCTCGCCGCGCAGATGAAAGGCGCAGAACCCGGATTCCTCGGCGTGGTGTGGATCGCCCCGCAGCACGAGCGTTTCCCGCTCCAGCAACAGGCCGGCACTCTGCAGCTTGATGTTGTACTGATCCGACCAGAACCATGGCAGAGCCTCATAGAGCACTTGTTTACCGCAGAGGTTGGCCGCCACCACGCGCGCCTGATCCAATGCGTTTTGCACCGACTCCAGACGCAGACGACGACCATAGCGTGCGGAGGGGTGCCAGGTGCAGTCGCCAGCTGCGTAGATGTGCGGATCACTGGTACAGGCGTAGGCGTCCACGACAATGCCATTGTCCACTTCCAATCCTGCGTCACGGGCCAGCCCAAGCTCCGGCAGCACGCCAATGCCGACAATCACCAGATCGGCCGGATGAATACGGCCGCTCGCCTCTCGCACGCCGCTCACAGCGGATTCGCCCAGCAGTGCAATGCCGCCAATGCCTGTCAGTATCGTCACGCCATGACGGGCATGCAGCGCGGCAAAGTAGTCTGACACCACCGGATGCGCGACGCGCGCGAGCAACCGACTCGCCGCTTCCAGCACAGCGACCTCCAGGCCTTGTGTACGCAACACGGCGGCCACTTCGAGGCCGATGTAACCCCCGCCGACAATCACGGCGCGCTTGGCGCCAGCCGCCGCTGTGCGGATGCGCTGCGCATCCTCGGCCGTGCGCAAGGTAAACACCCCCTGCAGCTCGCTCGCACGTGGGAGGGTTCTGGCAACGGTGCCCGTACACAGGGCAAGTGCGTCGTACCGCAGGGATTCCCCCCCGTTCAGCAACACCGTCTGCGCCTGACGATCGATCGCCACCACACGCTCGCCTTGACGCAACTCCACACCACTGGCTGCGTAGTGCGACAACGGGCGCAGAGCGATCGCGTCAAGCGATTTCTCGCCGGCCAGCACGGCCTTGGACAAGGGCGGACGATGATAGGGCAGCGCGGATTCCGCACCGATCAGCACGATGCGACCACTCCAGCCCTCCTTGCGCAACTGCACGGCCAGCGCCGAACCCGCATGGCCGGCACCCACGACGATGCACACCTTGTCGCTTCCCTGAATGGCAGTCATCACAAGCCCCCTGTGGTCGGAAGAACGCGCCAGTCCACTGCGTCGCGACCATGCGCAAGCAAGTACTGATTGGCGCGGGAAAAATGCCGGTTGCCCAGAAAACCCCGACTGGCGGACAACGGCGAGGGATGCGGCGACTCGAGCACGAGATGGCGGGAACGATCGATGAACTGGCCCTTCTTCTGCGCGTGACTGCCCCAGAGCATGAAGACAAGATGCTCGCGGCGTTCATTGAGCAGCGCGATGATGCGATCCGTGAACTGCTCCCAGCCGCGGCCCTGATGCGACCCGGCGCGTCCGGCTTCCACGCTCAGCACGGCATTGAGCAACAACACCCCTTGAGACGCCCAGGACTGCAGACAGCCATGGCGTGCTGGCAGAATACCAAGATCGCTGGAAAGTTCCTTATAGATATTGCGCAGGGAAGGCGGAATCTCGACACCCTGCTGCACGGAAAAGCACAGACCATGAGCCTGCCCAGGGCCGTGGTACGGGTCCTGCCCCAGAATCACCACGCACACGCGATCGAACGGGGTGGAATTGAGCGCGTTGAACATGTCCTTGCCAGCGGGGTACACCTGCTTGCCCGACTGCTTTTCCTGCAGCAGGAAGGCGCGCAACTGGCGCATGTACTCGTGCTCGAATTCCGGCTGCAGCAATGCCTTCCAGGACGCGTCAAGCTGCACTCTGTCCACCGGATTCTCCGCCTTGCTCTACTTGTCGAGATGCGGCCGCATATGGGGGAACAACAACACATCCTTGATCGAGGGAGCATCCGTGAACAACATGACCAGTCGGTCAACACCGATACCCTCACCCGCCGTTGGCGGCAGACCGTACTCAAGCGCGGTCACATAGTCTGCGTCGTAATGCATGGCCTCGTCATCGCCGGATTCCTTCTGCGCCACCTGCTCGTGGAAGCGACGGGCCTGGTCTTCGGCATCATTGAGCTCGGAGAAGCCATTGGCGATCTCGCGTCCGCCAATGAACAGCTCGAAGCGATCGGTGACATCCGGATTCTCATCGTTGGCGCGGGCCAGCGGCGATACCTCGGTGGGGTATTCGGTGATGAAAGTGGGCTGCAGCAGCAGGTGTTCCACTTTCTCGTCGAAAATGGCCATGCAGACGCGGCCGTGGCCCCAGGAGTCTTCCATGTGCACACCCATCTGCCGCGCCAGCGCAGCAGCGCTCTCCCGCGTCGCCAGCTGCTCCATGCGCACGCCCGGGCAGTGACGCACGATGGACTCGCGCACGCTGAGGCGACTGAAAGGCTGACCGAAATCGATGGTCAGCCCCTGATAGGTCACCAGCATGGTGCCCTGCACCTCGGTGGCAATGCGACGGAACAGCTCCTCGGTCAAGTCCATGAGATCGTGGTAATCGGCGTAGGCCTGATAGAACTCGATCATCGTGAACTCGGGATTGTGGCGCGTGGACAGCCCCTCGTTGCGGAAATTGCGGTTGATCTCGAAAACACGCTCGAAACCACCCACTACCAGACGCTTGAGATAGAGTTCCGGCGCGATGCGCAGATACATCTGCTGGTCCAGGGCATTGTGATGCGTGATGAAGGGCTTGGCTGACGCACCGCCCGGAATCACCTGCATCATCGGCGTTTCCACTTCCATGAAGCCATGGGCCTCGAAGAAGTGACGCAGGCAGCGGATGATTCTGGAACGCGTGACGAACGTGGCACGTGAGGCTTCGTTGGCGATAAGGTCGACATAGCGCTGGCGGTAACGCACTTCGGTGTCGGCCAGACCGCGGTACTTGTCGGGCAGCGGACGCAGCGACTTGGTGAGAAGGCGCAGCGAGGCAATCCACACAGTAAGTTCGCCCTTGCCGGTCTTGAACACGCGCCCTTCTACACCGACGATATCCCCCAGATCAAGCCCCTTGATCTCGGCCAGCAGCGCTTCGTCAAGCTCTTTGGGATTGAAGTACAGCTGGATCTGTTCGGACACATCCTGAATCACCAGGAAAGGCCCGCGCATGCGAATGAGGCGACCTGCCACCTTCACGTGTGGTGCCAGCGTTTCCAGTGTTTCCCTGTCCTGCTCGCCATGAGACTTGATCAGATCGGCCGCGTAATGCGTGCGACGAAAGTCGTTGGGGAAGGCATTGCGGCGCGCACGAATGGCATCGAGTTTCTCGCGGCGCAAGGCAATCAGTTTGTTCTCGTCGTGATGCGACTCGTCGCTGCCGCCCTGCTGATTGTGTTCTGTCACGTGATTCATAACCCCATTTTCAAACTAGCTTCGATGAACTTGTCCAGGTCGCCATCCAGCACTGCGCCTGTATTGCTGACTTCCACCCCTGTGCGCAAGTCCTTGATGCGTGACTGATCCAGCACATAGGAGCGGATCTGACTGCCCCAGCCGATGTCCGCTTTCTCTTCCTCGATCGCCTGCGCAGCCTGGCGACGCTTCAACTCCTCCATCTCGTACAGACGGGCTTTCAGCATCTTGATGGCTTCGTCCTTGTTCTTGTGCTGCGAGCGCTGGTTCTGGCACTGCACCACGATGCCTGAGGGTTCATGGGTCAGGCGCACGGCGGAGTCGGTCTTGTTGATGTGCTGACCGCCGGCACCGCTGGCGCGGTAGGTATCCACTCGCACATCGCCCATGTTCAACTCGATGTCGATGTCATCATCCACTTCGGGTGACACGAACACGGAAGAGAACGAGGTATGACGGCGATTGCCCGAATCGAAGGGTGACTTGCGAACCAGACGGTGCACACCCGTCTCTGTGCGCAGCCAGCCGAAGGCATACTCGCCGGACACGTGAATCGTGGCACTCTTGATGCCAGCCACTTCGCCGACCGAGACTTCAGCGACTTCGACATTGAAGCCCTTGGCCTCGCCCCAGCGCAGGTACATGCGCAGCAGCATTTCAGCCCAGTCCTGCGCCTCGGTGCCGCCGGAACCTGCCTGGATGTCGAGATAGGCATTGTTGACATCCATCTTGCCCGAAAACATGCGACGGAATTCGAGTGCAGATAGCTTTCCGCCCAGCGTCTCCAGCTCGGCATTCACTTCCTCGAACAGAGCTGCATCCTGCTCCTCTTCGGCAAGCGCGAGCAGCTCGGTGCAATCGTTGAGCCCGCTGTAGAGCGCGTCGATGGTGCTCACCACCAACTCCAGCTCGGAACGCTCGCGCCCCAGAGCCTGAGCCACTTCGGGCTTGTCCCAGACATTGGATTCGCCGAGTTCCAGCTCTACTTCGCGCAGACGGTCTTTCTTTTCATCGTAGTCAAAGATACCCCCGAAGAACATCGGTGCGGGCGGTGAAATCCTTGATCTTCAGATGGGTCGGATTGGTTTCGATCATGCGGTTCTCGATAGGCTGTCGGAATTTGAAAGTCGCGCATTTTACCCTATTCGTCCGCAGATGCCACGGCAACAGGGCAAGGGGCCACTGCAGACAGGGCTTCTGCTACACTGCTCCGATGCAAAATTCAGCCTCAGACAGCCTGACAACCCTGCAAAACGCCAGTCTCGAATGGCAGGAGTCAGGTGCTCCCTTTTCTGCGCAATACCAGGACATCTATTTCTCGCGACAAGGCGGACTGGCGGAGACGGAACATGTGTTCATCGCCGCCAACAGGCTGCGCGAGCGCTGGGCGGCACTCGACGAGAAACTGCGCAACGATACCCCCGAGGCTCGCGGTCACTTCAGCGTGGCGGAACTGGGATTCGGCACCGGTCTGAATTTTCTGTGCTGCTGGCGAGCCTGGCAGGAAACCGCTCCACACTGTCTGCGCCTGCATTACATCGCTTGCGAAAAATACCCTCTGCAGCATGCCGCCATGCACCGTGCACTGGCCCAGTGGCCTGAGCTTGCAGACCACGCCGCGCAGCTGCTTGCGCAATATCCCGACCACACCAGCGGAGTGCATCGGCTGCTGTTTCACGATGCCCGTGGCCGCGCGAGCATCACGCTGGACCTGTATTACGGCGACGCGCAACAGTCGCTGAGCGCCCATGAAGATGCACGTGGTGGTGTCGTGGATGCATGGTTCCTCGACGGCTTTGCCCCTCGCACAAATCCCGAACTCTGGAGCCCCTCCCTGATTGCACAAGTCAATCGACTCAGCCGAGCGGATGCCACCTTGAGCACATACAGTGTCGCCGGACAGGTGGTAAGAACCTTGCGCGAGAACGGTTTCAGCGTGGAAAAGCAGCCCGGCTTCGGGCAGAAACGGCAAATGCTGCGTGGCGGCCTGCAAGCGCGACCGCGCGAGACTCAGGCCCCGACAGTAGCAAGACGTTGGCTGCAGCTTCCCCCGCCCTCACCGACTCTACGCCACGTGATCGTCATTGGCGCCGGACTTGCCGGCTGCAGCACCGCCTGGAGCCTTGCTCAACGGGGCTGCCGCGTGAGTGTTCTGGAACGCGGCACCGAGATTGCCTCAGGGGCGTCTGGCAATCGCCAGGGCGTGCTGCAATGTCGCCTCAACAATGCCGTGGACGGAGCCTGGCAATTCAATCTGCAGGCATTCCTGTACGCCTCGCGTCACTATGACACGATGCAGGCCTTGCACCCTTCGATACACTGGCAACGCTGCGGCGTGCTGAATCTCGATACCGCGTTTTCCTCACGTCGCGAACGCTGCCCGGACGTTCGCCTGGACCTGTACGCACCTGCGGTCGTGCATCGCGTCGACCAGGGTCACGCAAGCCAGCTCGCGGGGATGGCACTGGATGGCGGCGGCAATTTCATCCCCCTGGGCGGTTGGCTGCGTCCCGCCGCCCTGTGTGCTGCATGGCTGCAGCACCCCTTGATCTCCACGCATTGCGGCAGGGACGTGCGCGCACTGCACGCGTATTGCGGGAAGTGGCAGGCACTGGGGCCGCAGGGCGACATTCTGGCTGAAGGGGACAATGTGGTGATCGCGAACAGCACAGCGGCGACGGGTCTGGCGCAGACCGCGCACCTGCCGGTGATTCCGCTGCGCGGCCAACTCAGCCACTTGAGCGCCACCTCAGCCAGCAGCGCTTTGCGCACCGTCGTCTGCGGTCGCAGCTACATCAGTCCGGCCCTGCATGGCGAACACTGTGCCGGTGCGAGCTACTCCAGGGATGTGAGCGACATGACGCCCACGCCAAGAGAGGACCGTGAGAACCTGGAGGGAATCGCGCCGCATCTGCTGCAGGCAAACATCACCGACATGACGCTGACGGGAGCAAGAGTGGCTGTGCGCGCCGGCAGCCCGGATCGCATCCCCATGGTTGGACCGGCAGTGGATGCATCAGCGCTGGAACTGCTTTTCCGGGCATTGCCGCAGCAGCAGCGCAAGCGTCCGCACACAGCACTTCCGTGTTATCCAGGCGTGTACATCAACGTCGGGCATGGCTCTCACGGCATTGCCAACTCCCCACTGCTGGCGGAATACCTGGCAAGCCTGATGTGTGGCGAAGCGCTGCCATTGGCGACGCCTGCGCTGGAAGCGCTGCATCCGGCAAGATTCATTCTGCGCCGACTCAGACGCGAACCGGCGAGCGCGTAAAGAAAACGCGAACCGCCTTGTAAAGACTAAATGCGTCTTCACTACCGGCAAGTTCGCGAATGGAATGCATCGCAAAGGTAGGCACGCCGACGTCCACGGTCTCAATGCCCAGACCGGCTGCCGTGATTGGCCCGATTGTGCTGCCACAGGCCATGTCGCTGCGCACCACGAAACTCTGAAAGGGCACATCCGCCTGCAGGCACAGTGACTTGAAACTGGATACCGAGCGGCTGTTGCTGGCGTAGCGTTGATTGGCGTTGATCTTGATCACGGGTCCCTGGTTCAGCACCGGACCGTGATTGCCGTCGTGTTTGTCCATGAAGTTCGGATGCACGCCATGTGCATTGTCGATCGACAGCAACAGGGAGCTGCGCACGGTGCGTTCGAGATCCTCTGCACGCAAGCGTGTTTCCCCTGGACCGCTTGCAATTATGCGTTCCAGAACAGAGCGCAGGAACGGCCCCTGCGCCCCGCTGGCTGATGTGCTGCCCACTTCTTCGTGATCGGAACAGATCAGCATGTTGCAGGTGTCGACACCCGCTTCGAGCAAGGCTTCCAGACCGACGTGACAGCTCAGCAGATTGTCGAGTCGTGCCGAGGCGATGAATTCCTGATGCAGCCCGATGATGGCCGGCGCCTGGGTATCGTAGAAACTGAGCTCATGACTCATAACCCGTGCGGCATCCGGTACAACCCCGGAGTCGTGGAGGTGGGCAAGCAACAGGTCATCGAAAGAGCCGTCTCGCACGCCGGCAATTGACAGCACAGGCGGCAGATCCCTCTGGGCATTCACCGACTTGCTCTGGTTCGCCTCGCGATCCAGGTGAATGGCCAGACTGGGGATGATGGCGACCGCTCGTCGCATGTCGATCAGCGACGAGCGCAGGGAATTGTCCGTACTCAGATAATCCACGCGACCCGCGATGGAAAGATCGCGGTCGAACCACGGATTCAGCAGAGCGCCCCCATACACTTCAACACCGAGTTGCAGGTAGTTGTTGCGACGCAGGTCAGGCAGTGGCTTGATGCGCAGGCAGGGACTATCGGTATGAGTACCCACCAGACGTACGGCCAACGGTGCTGCCGTCAGCACACTGGCGTGAGGCAAGGTGAATGCGATCAGCGAGGAGGCATTGCGAGTGACGAAATAGCGGTGACCCGGCTGCAATTGCCAGGCATCGCCTTCGTCCAGCAGCTCGAAGCCGGCTGCCAGCAGACGATCGGCCATGCTGGCCACGGCGTGAAACGGGGTTGGGGAGGAAGCAATGAAATTCAACAGGCGCGCGTTGAAATCGTGCATGTGCATTGCCTGCCTCTCCCGTGATTATTGACCGTTGATCTCAAGAAGCTCGACTTCGAAGATCAGGGCCGAGTGCGGGCCGATGGGACCGGAACCGGTTTCGCCGTAAGCCAGGGCTGCGGGAATGAAGAGCTTCCACTTGTCACCTTTCTTCATCAGCTGCAGTGCCTCTGTCCAGCCGGCGATCACCTGACTGACACCAAATTCGGCGGGTTCACCACGCTCAACGGAACTGTCGAAAACAGAGCCATCGATGAATGTCCCGTGGTAGTGCGCGAGCACGCTGTCCTGCAACGTCGGGGAGGTAGCGGAGGCATCGCCGGATGCCAGCACCTGGTACTGCAATCCGGAGGCGGTGGTGATCACGCCATCGACCTGGGCATTGGCAGCCAGGAAGGCGTCGCTTTCGGCCTTGGCGGCCGCATCGGCCGCTTCCTGTTCGGCGGTCAGCTGAGCCTGAAAGCTCTGCAGCGCCGTCATCATCTGCTCCATGCTCAGTCGGGGCTGTCCGGCGATGACATCGCTGATGCCGGCGAAGAATGCGTCCAGATTGACCGAATCCATGATGCCCTGGCCCTGCAGGTTCTGACCGATGTTCACGCCGATGCTGTAGCTGATCTGGTTCTGCTCGGAGGTGAGATCGACATCACCCTCTGCAGCCTGCACTGTCAATGCAGAGAAAGAGAGAGCCGCAACAACGCTGCGCAGGCTCAGAGAACGATTGAATGTCATGGTGATATCCTTGATTGGGAGTGGGAAATGACGAAGAGGCATACTAACTGGACTCGTGGCGCAATTCCACAGCGCCAGGGCGATGAAGTATGCTGCCTGACTGAGACTGACGCAGGCATTGACACAGACGCACGCGGTTGCGCAAGGACGGTAGAGTGAGATATTCGAGGCGGATCCTGTGGCTCGTGCTGATGACCCTGACAGCCTGTTCACAGCGCTTTGCAGTGAGCATCAATGAGCGCACGGTCTTTGATCCACGGCCTGCTGCCAGCACCTATCGATTTGCCGATCCAGGCTTGCAGGCCTGCGTGAATTTCGCCTTGCAACAGCCCGGAGCGACTCTTGCTTCCTTATCCATACTCGCCTGCCCGGACTGGGAAATCGAGGACCTGGAAGGTATCGGAGCCATAGCCGGGTTACAGTATCTGGATCTGAGCAACAATCGGCTCAGCAGCCTCGCCCCTCTTTCCGCCCTGCCCCGCCTCAGCGGTGTGAATGCCACCGGCAATCAGCTGACCGACATCGCCCCGCTGCTGTCGATGCGCGCACTGACTACCGTGGTGCTGACGGGCAATGAACGCGTCCTTTGCCGTCAACTCGATGCGCTGGAGCAACGGTTGCAGGCCAATCTCACGCGTCCTGCGAACTGCGCTGGCTGATCTCGCCTGGCGGAACGCCGCTGTGGAACCGAAACACCGGATCCTCACTGGTGATCAGTTGCTCTTCCACCGCGCGAATGCGCTGCACATGGGGCGCGATGTCTTCCTTGCTGTAGAGCTGTGCAAGACTCAGATAGTCCTGAAAATGGCGCGCTTCGGAGCGCAGCAGCCCTCGGTAGAAGCGCGCCAGGACGGGGTCGAGCAGGGGTGCAAGGCGTGCAAAACGCTCGCAGGAGCGCGCCTCGACGAAGGCGCCGACGATCAAGGTGTCAATCAGCTGCCCCCTGGCGTCCTTGCGCAGTTGATCACGCAGCCCGCCGGCATAGCGCGAGGCACCGAGATGAATGTAGCGGATGCGGCGCTCGGCCAGCAGATTCACCACTTGCTCGAAATGCAGTAATTCCTCGCGCGCGAGATGGGACATCTTGCGCAGTAGCTCGGTGTGCTCGGAGAACTTGTAAAGCAGACTCATGGCCGTGGCCGCAGCCTTCTTCTCGCAATTGGCATGATCGATCAACAGGATGTCCTGCTGATGCAGCGCTTCCTCCAGCCATGCATCAGGGGTGGCGCAAGGCAGAAACGCCAGTATTTCGTCCAGCTGGTCGAGCATGCTCATTCTTCCCCCTTCGCACTGGCACGCTCCAGCGCCTCGAGGCCGCCATCACCGGCCTTGGCCAGCAGTTGCGCTGCATGTCTCTTGCTGGTGCGCGCGCCAAGCTTTTTCATGTTCTCGACGCGCGCAACGAGATTGCCATTGCCCGAACTCAGCTTGTTGTGGGCCTTGTCGTAGGTCTTGCGCGTCGCGTCGATACGCTGACCGATCTCTTCCAGGTCGCCGACGAAAGCAACGAACTTGTCGTATAGTGCCCCCGCCGCAATCGCGATCTCGATGGCATTGCGATTCTGTTGTTCATGACGCCAGATGTTCTGGATCGTGCGCAGGGTGGCCAGCAAGGTGGACGGGCCAACCAGAATGATGTTTTGATCGAAGGCCTGGCTAAACAGCTCGGCATCCTGCTGCACGGCGACGGAGAACGCGGCCTCCACGGGCATGAACAGCAACACGAAATCCAGGGAGTTCAGGGATTGCAGATTCTGGTAGTCCTTGCTGCCCAGGGCCTTCACATGCTGGCGCACCGACTGCACATGCTGCTGCAGCAGCGCCTGGCGCTTGTCGACATCCTGCTCTGAGCACCAGGCTTCGTAGGCTTTGAGTGACACCTTGGCGTCGATGATGATCTGCTTGTTCTCGGGCAGCTGCACAATGACATCGGGTTGCACACGTGCGCCGTCGGCCGATTTCAGGCTGACCTGCGTCGTGTACTCACGCCCCTTGACCAGGCCGGACTTCTCAAGAATGGATTCCAGGATCACCTCACCCCAGGTGCCCTGTGTCTTGTTCTCTCCCTTCAGGGCATTGGTGAGATTGACGGCATCATCACTGATGCGCGCATTGAGAACCTGCAGATTGCGGATCTCGCTGGCGAGGGAGAAGCGCTCCCTCGCTTCCTTGTCGTAGGTTTCCTCGACCCTTTTTTCAAAGTGCTGCAGCCGTTCGCTGAGGGGGCGCAGTATTTCGCCGATGCTTTCCTTGTTGCTTGCCGTGAAACGACGACTCTTGTCCTCGAGAATGTCGTCAGCCAGTGACTTGAACTGCAAGGCCATTTGCTCACGCGCCGCATGGAGCAGCGTCAGCTTCTCAGCGGTCTGACGCCGCTCTTGATCCAGCAACGTCTGCAACTGCACCACCTGTTCACGATACCCGGCGACACTCTCCCGCAGGGCCGCAACTTCGGCATCAAGCGTGCTGCTGCGCTGGGTCTGCGCAACCAGATCGCCCTCCCGCGCACTGATACGCTCCTTCAGGGCGGCCACCGAGGCCGAAAGGTCTGGCGGACGACGCAGGACCAGCGCCAGACAGAGACTGCCTAGCACCAGCACCACGCCCGCCAGCGCCAGTACTTCCGGTGTCATGCTCATGAGTGTGATATCCCGGAGCTTCTCGCCAGCGTTCGGCGCATGGCATGGGGCTCAGATCAGATTGGTGTGCACGGCGCGGATGAGGGCGTCGCGGATTTGCACTGGCACGTCCGCGCCCGCCTCCGCGACCACGGCGATGTAACCCTCTTCCCGCTCCAGGCGCAACGTGATGGCCACAGGCAGCAAAGCCTCCTCATTGCCGCCAAACAGGCGCCCGAAGAAACCAGGTCGATCCTCTTCGGCAACCGGGGAGTAATTCACTAAGAGGGTGGCTGCATCCCGCTCGCTGCTTGTTATCTCGACGCCGGCATTGCCGAGAGACTGGGACACCTGAGACCATGCTCGATCAAAATCAATGCGCAGCTGCAAAGTGTCGCCGGAGGCGGTGCGTACGATGCCCGCCTTGCTTTCAGCCTCGATGCTACCGGCTAGCAGGGAGACCGAAGAGGCGCGATACAGGTCCGTGCGGTCCGCCAGATAGAGCGAAATATCGTCGAGCATGCGTGTCTCGATCTCGAGATCAGCCGAGCGCGTGGGCCAGACGATCGGGGCATTCACATCCGCCACGAAGGCTTCGCCCACCTGCACGACATAGATCTCGGAATTGCCCGAATGCAGGCCCGGCTCGATACGCACCTGGTACTTGTTGCGGGTACCGGGTTCACCCAGCCAGGCCGTTTCCATGATGGCCGCGATGGGATCTTCCGCGCTCAGCGGAATCTGCGCGGTGGACCAGTAGTCACGCAGGCGTGGCCAGACCTGCCCTGGTTCGGCGCCGATCACGATCCAGCGACGATCTCCGAAACGCTGCACCACCACGCCTTCGCGGACATTGGTGTCCATGGCTCGCGGTGCAGGTGCCTCCATGAAGAAAGGCTTGTCTACGGGGACATCGTCGGGCACCACATAGAGCGCATCAAGCGTGTAGCTGTCCAAGGTGTCCGGAATGCTCATTGGTGGGATGACGGGCGAAACCAGATAGTCACCCTGACGATCCCGGAACACGCCGTCATTGCCAGTCAGATAGGAGCATGCGGACAGCGTGGCGCTGACAGCTGTCATCAGGATTACCGCTATGTATGCCTTCATCATCCCTTTCACACCCAGTGTTGTTCGCGTTGCGTTGTCTGGTCCCGGCGGCCGTTCGGTCAGCGATGCATCACTGCATCAGTCCGGCCTGGCGCATGGCCGCCGTGAGGACGTCGTGGAACCCCGTACTCAAGTCCACCAATGGCAGTCGGACACCCGGCTTGATCAGCCCCAGCCTTGCCATGGCCCACTTGATCGGTACCGGATTGCCTTCGACGAAGAGCTTGTCATGCAGTGCAGCGAGCGGCGCGTCGACGGCCATCGCTCCATCGGCGTCACCCTGCATCGCCAATGCGCACATGCGATGCATCTGTGCAGGCAGCAGATTGGCCGTTACCGAAATATTGCCGCGCCCGCCTTCAAGCAGCAGCGTCCGCGCCGTGGCATCGTCGCCACCATAGATGCTGATGCGGTCACCGCACAGCCGCAGCAAGTCGCGGCAACGACCCATGTCTCCCGAGGCTTCCTTGATGCCAACGATGTTTTCCAAGTCGGCAAGCCGCGCTACGGTGGGCGGCAGCAAGTCGCATCCGGTTCGAGAAGGAACATTGTACAAAATCTGTTTTATATCAACTTCTTCCGAAACTTTCTTGAAGTGTTGATACAAGCCTTCTTGGCTGGGCTTGTTGTAATAGGGAGCGACCAGCAGGCAGGCATCGGCGCCGTATTCCATGGCTGCCCGGGTGAAATAGATGGCTTCGCGGGTGGAGTTGGATCCAGTGCCGGCAATGACTGGAATCCGCCCCGCCACCGTGTCTACACAGTGACGCATCAACTCGCAGTGTTCCTGCTCAGACAGGGTGGGAGACTCGCCTGTCGTGCCAGCCACGACTATGGCATCCGTACCGCTGGCAATATGCCACTCTATCAGCCTGTCAAAGGCGTCGTAGTCGATGTCACCATTCGGAAACATCGGCGTGACGATGGCCACGATACTGCCTTGAATCATTGCATTTCCTCAGCTCTGCAACTCGGTCAAACCCGGCTCGCGACTGTACCACATCCGCCAGCCGCCGCACAGAATCAGGGGTTCAGTGTGAGCGAGGCAAGGGCTGCTTGCGGGTAGTGTCTTGCCAGGCATTGATGATGGCCTTGATGAGAGTCGTCAATGGAATGGCAAAGAAGACGCCCGCGAGGCCTCAGAGTCCGCCAAACACCAGCACTGCCGCGATGATGGCTACCGGATGCAGATTGACGGTTTCAGAGAAGATCACGGGCACCAGCACGTTGGCATCCAGCAACTGGATCACAGCATAGACGAGCATCACAGCGATGAACTCGTTGCTGAAGCCCCACTGCACATAGGCTACCAGCGCGACAGGAATGGCGACCACTGCCACTCCGATGAAGGGCACCACCACACTCAGTCCGACCAGCACGGCCAACAGCAATGTGTAGCTCACCCCTAACACCAGAAAGGCCACATAAGTCGTGCCGCCGACGATGAATATCTCGAGAATCTTGCCGCGAATGTAATTGGCAAGCTGCATGTTCATTTCCTGCCACACCTGCAGCATCAAGGGCCGATTGTGCGGCAAGGAATTGCTGATCCACTGCACCAGCAACGTCTTGTCCTTCAACATGATGAACACCAGCACCGGGACTAGAACCAGAAAGATCACCCAGTTGAAAATGCGCGGAATGCTCGAAATTGAATAAGACACGACACGCTGCCCGAGCAAAGCTAGATCGCCACGCAGGGTCGAGATCAATCGCTGCAGCTGTTGCTCGCTCACGAGACCGGGATAGGAGTCAGGCAGATGCAGCAGCACCTCCTGACCTTCATTGATGAGTCTGGGCAGATCGTTGATGAAGCGTCCCAACTGCACCCAGGCCTGAGGCAGCACAAAGAAGAGAATGGCGACGAAGAAACCGACAAAGAGCGAGTACACCAGCGCGAAGGCAAGCCGGTGCGAGATACCGTAACGCAACAGCGAATTGATCAAACCCTGCAGCAGGTATGCGGCGACAATGGCGGCGAACAGTGGCGCCAGAATCGAGCCCATGGTGACGAGGACCAGCAGCGCGATGCCAAGTAGAATGACGAAAATGATGGCCACTTCGTCATGAAAATAGCGATCGAAGAAGCTGCGCAGCAGCTTTCTAATGGACCCTCAGCCTTTCCTGATCCAGTAGTAATACGCAGCGTCATCCTTGACGAACTCAAGAATCGCGTGTCGACTCTGCTGCACGAAGACATGGAAATCGCGCTCGGAGCCAGGGTCAGTAGCGATGACCTTGAGAACCTGCTGTGGCTGCATCGCATTCAAGGCAAGCTTTGCCTTCAACAGTGGAAGTGGACACATTAGCCCACTGGCATCAAGTTCCTGATCAGCATGGATTTTCATGGTCCGCAGTGTAGCAGCAAGCGCACTGATCAGGCCACCACTCAGAGCGTTTCAGCCAGCGATAGGACCTGTTACGGGTGGAATTATTTGTACACTCGACGGTCTTAGCATTACAGTTGCCCCAGGCCTGCCACCCGGAAATCTTCCATTTCTCATGACGAAACTGCTCCCCCTGATGTGTGCGATCGCAACGACACTCATGGTGTCCATGCCCAGCGATGCCCAGGTGCAGATCCCAAGCCTGGGGGATCGCATCTCCAGTCTCATCTCGCTTGAGGACGAACATGCCTTGGGCCGAGAGTTTCTGCGCTCCATTCGCCGCACCAGCAAGACGATTCCTGACCCCTTGATCAATGACTATCTGGTGAACGTGACGCAGAATCTCGCGCTGCATAGCGAACTGCAGGACTTTCGCATGTCCTTCATTATCGTCGACAGCCCAGAACTGAATGCCTTCGCCGCGCCCGGCGGAATAATCGGGGTCAATGGCGGCCTGTTCCTGAATGCGCATACCGAAGGTGAGTTCGCTTCTGTCCTGGCGCATGAAATCGCCCATGTCAGTCAGCGCCATTTCGCCCGCAGCGTTGAGGATGCTCAGGCCCGCAGAATCCCGGAGCTGGCGACCTTGCTGGCAAGCATCATCGTCATGAGCACCTCGAGCCCGGACACCGGACAGGCTGCCATCATGGCAGCCCAGGGTCGGGCTATGGAGAATCAGCTGCGCTTCTCGCGAAACAATGAGGCAGAGGCGGACAGACTTGGCATCAAGACACTCTATGATGCTGGTTACGACCCGAACGAAATGCCAGCCATGTTCGAGCGACTTCTGGAGCTGAACCGCTTTGGCTCGCGCCCGCCCGAGTTTCTGCTGTCACACCCGGTCACGGAGTCCCGGGTGGCCGACACGCGCGGCCGGGCAGCCCGCTATCCGGCACGCCCTACCAATCCCAGGCTCGAGTATCAACTCATGCGGGCGCGCGTGCAGGTGCACTACGAACTCTCTGCGGCCAGCTCGATTGCCTCTTTTCAGGCGGCCCTGCGCGATGCGGCCGACGATACTGCTCGCAATGCGGCACGCTACGGCCTCGCGCTGGCGCATGGCAAGAACAAGGAATTCGGCCTGGCTCAGGAGGCATTGGCGCCTCTGCTGACGAGCGACCCCAATCGCATCGCGTATGTCGTCACGCATGCAGAACTTCTGACCCAAGGCAACGAAGCTGCGATGGCGAGGGACTTCCTGCGCAGGCATCTCACCATCAATCCTGGCAATCATCCGATCACGATGGCTTATGCAGACGCCCTGATCGCCGCAAGGGAGTATGGAGAAGCAGCACGATTGCTCGAGGATCACACCCGCCAGCGTCCAGAGGACCACGAACTCTGGTATGTCCTGGCAGAGACGCAGGGTTTGGTGGGCGATGTCAGCAAGGTGCACCAGGCACGCGCTGAATACTTCATTCTGGTTGGGGATTTTCGCAGCGCATCAGAGCAACTCGACTATGCGCTGCGCATCGAGGCCGAACGTCAGAACAATGCCCCCCTGATTGCCCGGCTTCGGCAGCGTTCGCAAGAAGTACAGAGCATGGGCAGAGCTGCACAAGCCATATAGACAGTGATGTCAGGCCTTGCCACTTACGTGGAGCTTCAACGCTGCAGAGAAGTCCAGCATGCGCTGCAGCGGGATCATGGCACGCCTGGCGAGTTCCGGCGACACAGTGACTCGGTTGGTGCCAGCCTCAAGCGACTGAAGCAAGCGCTCCAATGAATTCATCGCCATCCAGGGACAGTGCGCGCAACTGCGACAGGTGGCATCGTGGCCGGCGGTGGGAGCAATCAGAAACGTCTTCTCAGGAGCCATTTGCTGCAACTTGTAGAAAATCCCCTTGTCTGTCGCCACGATGAAATGCGAGTTGGGCATTTGCATGGCTGCCTTGATGATCTGGGTGGTGGAGCCAATCACATCAGCGATAGCGAGTACCGCAGCAGGCGACTCGGGGTGGGCCAGAACAGCGGCGCGGGGATACATGGCGCGCATTTCCATCAGCCCTTTGGCCTTGAACTCTTCATGCACGATGCAGGCGCCATCCCACAGCAGGATGTCTGCTGCAGTTCTGCCCTGAATGTAGCTCCCGAGGTGCCTGTCCGGGGCCCAGATGATCTTCTCACCCTTGGCTGCGAGATGCTCGACGACGTCGACGGCGATACTGGACGTCACCACCCAGTCAGCCCGGGCCTTCACTGCCGCAGAAGTATTGGCGTAGACCACCACGGTGTGATCGGGATGTGCATCGCAGAATGCAGCGAAACGGTCAACGGGACAGGCTACGTCAAGCGAACAGGTCGCTTCCAGTGTTGGCATCAGGACTGTCTTTTCGGGACTCAGAATGCAAGCTGTTTCCCCCATGAATCGGACGCCAGCGACCACCAGCGTGGTGGCACTGCTGTCACGACCGAAACGTGCCATTTCCAACGAATCAGAGACAAACCCACCGGTTTCCTCGGCAAGCGATTGCAGGAGCGCGTCCGTATAGTAATGCGCGACAATCACAGCGTTGCGCTCGCGAAGCAAGGTCTTGATGCGGGCTTTGCATTCTTCGAGCTCGATGTCGCTGAGTGGCTCGGAGAGTGTCACTCTGGCCAGATGAGTGCGGACGATTTCCGTGTCTGATGCGAGCATTCCGGATGTATCGGTCATCGCCGTCATATGTAGGACTTCGCGAATAAGGACACAGGAACTATGTGGTGCGGAGAAAAGTGGTGGGTCGTGTGCGACTTGAACGCACGACCAATTGGTTAAAAGCCAACTGCTCTACCGACTGAGCTAACGACCCAAGCAAGAAAGGCGAACATACTACTATCATGAGAAAAAAAGACAAGTCCAAGATCGAAAAATTGTAAGTCTTTTCACTCGAGAGCGTAGCGCGTGACGTCAGGTATCCCTGCTTCTTCGAACCCCTTGCGACGGAAACGACAACTGTCACAACGACCGCAAGCGCGACCATTAACATCTGCCTGATAACACGATACTGTCAACGAATAGTCCACCCCGAGTTGCGCACCTCGCTGAATGATCTCGGCCTTACTAAGCGCAATCAGGGGCACTTTTATCGAAATCGGGTTACCCTCGACTGCAGCCTTGGTTGCAAGATTTGCCATTGCTTCGAATGCCTCGATGAATTCCGAGCGACAATCTGGGTAGCCGGAGTAATCGCGGGCATTTACTCCGATATAGATCGCCTGAGCACCGGACACTTCCGCCAAAGCCAGTGCATAGGAAAGAAAAATCGTGTTGCGCGCTGGCACATATGTTACCGGAATGCCCGAGCAATCTTGCTCGGGTACGGCGATTGCGTGATCTGTAAGAGCAGAACCGCCCAAGGCGCCTATACCGAGCGATATCACATGGTGCCTTGTCACCCCCGCTGCAGCGGCAATCGCACGGGCCGCACTCAATTCACTAGTTGAGCGCTGGCCGTAATCGAAGCTTAGCGCAAGCACTTCGAATCCATCGGCGAGCGCAACAGCCAGACAGGTAGTGGAATCCAGACCACCGGATAGCAGCACCACTGCCTTTTTCATCATGTATGACCCTCGAAAACAATGCGCTCAAGTGCCAGGCAATCAATGCCCTGACTCTTCGCCCCAGATGTGTTTGTGCAGTTGCAGCTGCATGCGCACCTGCAATCGATCCTGCAGTATCCACTCGGCTAGCTGTCGATAGGACATCGTGGAAAAACATGGCGAGAAAAGCACTTCGCTCACACGATGTCGCAGGTCGTACTGATCACATTTCGCCTTTGCCCATTCATAGTCACGTCGATCACATATCACGAACTTGACCTGATCATGCGGCTTTAGCTGTGCGATGTTCGACTCCAGATTGCGATCACACTCGTTAGAGCCAGGTGTCTTCAGATCCATGACAATGACAACACGAGGATCCAGATTCGCGATAGGCATCGCACCACTGGTTTCCAGGGATACTTCTGCTCCGGTATCGCACAATTGGCGCAGGAGGTCTCGACAATTGGGTTGCGCCAGCGGCTCCCCGCCAGTCACAGTGACGAATCGGGGCTTGTATGATGATACCTTTTCCTGAATCGCAAGCAGACTCATCACGTTGCCCTCATGGAAAGCGTAATCGGTATCACAATAATCGCAGCGCAGGGGGCAGCCAGTCAGACGTACAAACACTGTAGGCAAGCCTACCGTTCGAGTCTCGCCTTGAAGAGAAAAAAAGATTTCATTGATGCGTAGCGTCGGCGCTGATTCCATGGACGAGACTGCTTCACTTACGAGTTGCACGGAGTTACGGAACGGCGACCGTCGACACTCAGTTTGAAGGATTCGCTCTCAAATCATCGAGCGCAGATAGATGTCTGCAAGATTGGCGGCAGATGTGTTGGGAAAACGCGACTGCACTTGACGCAACAACTGTCGGGCGCGTTCGGCATTTCCGAGCTTGTCGTACACAGTCCCGAGTGAGTACATAGCATCGTCAACCTTGCGACCATCCGGATACTGCGTGACGATTGTCTCGAAAGCGACTCGCGCTTCTTCCATCATTGCGAGATTTACATAGGCCTGCCCTTTCCAGTAATAGGCGTTCGTCACGAAGCGTCCATTGGGATACTGGGCAAGATAGTTATCGAACTCAGTCACGGCACGCTGGTATTGCTCTTCTTGAAGAAGCGAATCCAGGGCCATCTGATACTGCTGCTGTTCAGTCAGCACCGTGGGCTCTACGGCTGGCGCATCGACACCAGGCTGAGGTAACGGAACAAGCCCTGAGGAGGGCTCAGCATTGATGTTCACAGAAACTGGCCGGTTTACGGCCGAAGGCGCGCTCTGGGTTGCACCGGAAGCAGGAGCGAAAACAGTTGCTTCGTCACTCACTTGATTAACCTGCGGAGCTTGCACTACTGCAGCCACCACTGGCGCAGACACCTCGGCCTCAGCATTGCTCATCGCAGTTAGGCGGGAGTCGAGGTCGGTGTAACGATCAAGAGATTCACTCTTGAGATTATTCAATTCGTAAGCTTGCTCTTCCACCAGACCGCGAAGAGTCTCCAGCTCAGCACGCATTTCGCGGAACTGATCTAGCAGCATGACAAGAGCATCGTTGGGAGAATTGCCTGGCTGACCTCCTGAGGAGGTCTGGCCAGGCATAAAAGGCTGCGCTTCCACTATCCCAGCAGCGCTCATTACAGAAGTACTTAGCAGAGATGCCGGTACTGCAATGACGAGCGATGCGAGATAGCGTTTCATCACGAGATACCAATTAAAGTAATTATTTGATTTCTACGCGACGGTTCAGACGGTAAGAGGCCTCAGTCTGACCAGTATCGGCTGGACGCTCTTCACCATAGCTCACGGTCTCGATCTGAGACAGAGACGCGCCATTTACGACAAGGTAGTCGCGGATGCTATTCGCACGTCGCTCGCCCAGGGCCAAGTTGTACTCCCGAGTGCCGCGCTCGTCTGCATGCCCTTCCAGACGAATGCGTCGGCTGGAGTTAGCTGCCAAGTTACGACCGTGGATGGCCAATACGTCTCGATCTGACGCCATAAACTCGGACACGTCAAAATCGAAGTAAAACACGGTAGTAGCCAGAGCTGCCGCTTCCATGCGAGCCTGAGCTTCACGTTCCCGAGCCAGACGCTCTGCTTCAGCGCGCTGAGCAGCAGAAGTATCGGCGCTGGAATTCGTCGCTGCAGAAGAAGCCATAGCTTCCTCATCACCGGTCGAACTACAGGCTGCAAGGCCGATAATTGACAAAGCCAGAATAGTTGTCTTGAAAAATTTCATGCTGTGCGTACCCACTCTGCAAGTCCTCCAATAGGATGATGCTTTCAAAAACTCTAGATTTTTCGATCAATTAAAGAACGGCGACCACGAAGGTTCCCGAACATCGCCCTGCGCAGATGGTAAACGGAATTTCACGCGTCCGTCAATTGAAACGGCATCCAGGACACCCCTTCCATTGACCTTCGTGGCGAACATGATCATGCTTCCGTTTGGTGCCACGCTGGGAGATTCGTCTAGTGACGTGTCAGTCAATGTTGTCAACCGCTGAGTTTCAATATTGAAGATAGCTATGCTATAGCTGTTATCCTCGCGGGTGTCACGTCTGACATGGACAAGATTCTTGCCGTCCGGCAGGAAACGTCCTTTTGCACAATAAAAGCAGTCGAAGGTCAGCCTCTCGGGGAAGCCTCCATTGATTCCAACCTGATAGATCTGCGGCTGACCGGTCCTGTCCGAAGTGAACAACACCGAACGACTATCAGATGTCCAGCTAGGTTCAGTCTCTGCACGTGGATGATCAGTAAGCCGTGTCAACTGATTTGTCATCAAATCCATCACGTATACGTCAGGACTGCCATCCTTCGACAGAACCATCGCCAGTTTGGTGCCATCAGGCGACCAGACGGGTGAGCTGTTGATTCCCGGGAAATCGGTGATCTGTCGACGTTGACCGGTGGCAATTTCCTGAATGTAAATTCTCGGCAAATTGGTTTCGAACGAGAGATAGGCTACCTGAGTTCCGTCTGGAGACCAGGTCGGCGACATCAACGGTTCCTGGGACTCGACCAGCACCTGTGAACGGCGGCCATCGTAATCTGACTTCTCAATGCGGTAGTACGTGAGCTCTGGGGAAACAAATTGTGCGGACACGTAAAGAATCTCGGTGGAAAACGCACCGCGAATCCCGGTGACCTGTTCATAAACCACGTTGCTGATCTCATGGCCGATATCACGCAATTGCGACATGGAGCCCGTCAGCACTTCGCCCACCAGTTTCTGCTCCCGTGCGACGTCGAAGAATTCGTACTGCACCTGTACGAGCTGGCTGCCAGGCGAATGCGTGATCTTGCCGACAAGAACATAGTCCTGCGCCAGTATGCGCCAATCGCGGAAAAACACTTCCGCTGCCTCATCGGGCATGCTGAGCATATTGCCGCGCGGCAATGCTCGAAACTCACCCACCTGCTGCAAGTCTGCAGCAACTATGGCAGCCACGTCCTCACTCAGCGCATTCGCTCCCTCCCATGAAAACGGCACCACGGCGATCGGAATGGGATTGTCCACACCCTGAGTGATCTCAATGTTGAGCTCGGCAGCCATCAGACCTTCCGCAAACATAAGGGCAATGCCGGCCAGGTTTCGCAGTGTCTTGATCAATTCAACAAATCCTGAGGTCTGAATGTTAACAGGAACGTTCGGAAATTCCGGTCGAATAGTCTTGGGTCCATACCCTGCAACTCGGTAAATCTGTTCACCTTCAGCACTGCCGACTCGGCAGCACGATCAAACGCAAAATCGCCACTGGACTGGACGATCTCCACATCAAGCACGTCGCCCGTGGGCACCATGCGGATGCGCAAAACAACCACCATGCCGTTGCGCGCACTGGGCGGCCGCGACCAGTACTGCTGCACCAAGTCATGAATGACTGCCGAGTAGGCCATCACCAATTCCGCTTCCGTTTCTGCGAGTTCGCGCGCATCGGCTTCTTGCTGCGCCCTGGCCTCGGCCTGCGCCTGTTCCTGTCGCCGACGTTCCTGCTCGGCTACCAGTTCCTGCTGCCGACGCTGCTCCGCTTCCCGCTGTTCAGCCTCTCGCTGCTGCTCCCTTTGCTGCAGCTCGCGCTGACGTTGTTCCCGGGCCACACGCTGCTGCTCAGCCTGCTGTCTGTCCTGCTCCTGCTGACGACGCTCGGCTGCTTGCTGCTCCTGTGCGCGGCGCTGTTCCTCCTGACGCTCTCGCTCGGCCTGCTCTGCCTCCTGTCGCTGGCGCTCCTGACGCTCCTGTTGAGCTTGGCGCTGCTGCAGTACACGCTCGTTTCGTGCCTGCGGGTTTTCGTTCACCAGCAGCGCCTTTACAGCAGGCGCCCGGACAATATCGATCACTTCCGTGTCCGCCTGCTGAAAATAGAACAGCGCTGCGAGCACCGAACCGTGCAGCAGAATCGCCAGCACGACCGAGAGTGGATATCCGTTGAAAACCGTCACAGTACGAATGAACTATTCCAGTGGTTTCGTTATCAGATTGGGACTCGCCACACCGGCAGCCTGCAACACGGTCATCAGACTGATAAACGAGCTGTAGCTGCTCTGACCATCACCTTCCACAAACACCTGAATCTGAGGATTCGCCCCCACGATTCGACTCACTTGATCCCCAATCACGTCAACAGCGACCGGTGTCTGATCTTCCTGCTGCGTGCTGCCCAGACTGATGTAGTACTGTTCGTCAGCCGTGATTGAAATCACCAGTGTCTCTGCATCTTCGTCAACATCCAGCGGCTCGGAAGACGCTTGCGGGAGGTCGACAATCAACCCCTGTGTCAGCAAAGGGGCAGTCACCATGAACACGATAAGCAACACCAGCATGACGTCAATGTAGGGCACCACATTGATCTCTGCCACGGGCTTGCGACGTTTTCGGACCGGTTCCATCTCGCCCCTACTTGTTCGAACTGCTGTACACCTGTCGGTGCAGGATGCTCGCAAACTCGTCTATGAACGTAAGATAGTTATTGGTCAGCGACTCCACTCGAGACGAGTACCTGTTGTAAGCCACCACCGCAGGAATGGCAGCGAAGAGACCCATCGCCGTGGCGATCAGCGCCTCTGCGATACCAGGTGCCACCACCTGCAGACTTGCCTGACTCTGACTGGCAAGGCTGATGAACGAATTCATGATACCGATCACTGTACCGAACAACCCGATATACGGTGTGACCGAACCGACGGTTGCCAGAAAGGTCAGGTTTTTCTCGAGCTTTTCTTCTTCTCGCGAATACGCCACACGCATGGCCCGTTGCGCCCCGGCCATCACGGCATCGGACTCGATCCCGCCTTGCTGGCGCAGACGCATGAATTCCTTAAATCCAGCACGAAAGATACTCTCCATGCCGCCGACCTGAGCGTTCTCCTTCTGCTGAGAGCTGCCTTCGCGGAACAACTGACTCAGGTCCATGCCAGACCAGAAGCGTTTTTCGAAACTCACCATGCCACGCACAGCGGCTGTCAGCACCAGCCAACGCTGAATGATCATTACCCAGGAAACCACCGACGCAGTGAGTAGAATGAGCATGACCAGCTGGACCGGCACAGTTGCCTCCAGGATCAATCCCCACACGTTTATCGACTCACCCACTGCCAAGACCTCCTGGCTTCAAAAACTGGCGACATTATACGGTATGTTTTGTGCTGCTCATACACAATCCGGTGTTTTATAAAGAGTTTTTGTCGAAATATTTGATTCATGATGCACCATGGCATTAAATCTTTCCAATCTATCCCCGGACTCGAACAAAGCGGGCCTCGGACTGATCAAATGTGTCAAAAAGAAGGCAGAAGCTTGCGTGGGAAGGAGAGACTCACCCCTCGGATCGAACATCCTGTCCGCCGGGAACCGGCAGGCCGAAGTGCAGATAGGCATGAACGGTAGCGACGCGACCTCGACTGGTTCGCATCATGAAGCCCTGTTGTATGAGATACGGCTCGAGCACATCTTCTATGGTGTCGCGCTCCTCGCTGATGGCGGCGGCAAGACTGTCGACACCCACCGGTCCACCCCCGAACTTCTCGATCAAGGCCAGGAGCAGTCGACGATCCATGTGGTCAAAGCCGTTGTTGTCGATGCTCAGCATGTCCAGCGCCTGGCTCGCAGCATGCATATCCATCACGCCGTCACACTTGACGTGCGCATAGTCGCGCACGCGACGCAGCAATCGATTGGCAATCCGAGGCGTGCCGCGCGAGCGTCGAGCGATTTCGTCGGCACCTTCGACATCGATTGCGCAGCCCAGGATCGCTGCAGATCGCTGCACAATATTGCTTAGTTCCACCACCGAGTAGAATTCGAGTCGCTGGATGATACCGAAGCGATCGCGCAGGGGGGATGTCAACAGCCCCGCTCGCGTGGTGGCACCAACGAGTGTGAACGGCGGCAGGTCTAGCTTGATGGAACGTGCGGCAGGCCCCTCGCCAATCATGATGTCGAGCTGGTAATCCTCCATCGCCGGGTAGAGAATTTCCTCGATGGCCGGGCTCAGGCGATGGATCTCGTCGATAAAAAGTACATCGCCCGCCTCCAGATTCGTCAGCATGGCGGCGAGATCTCCGGCCTTTTCCAGCACAGGACCGGACGTGGTCTTGATCGACACCTGCAGTTCATTGGCGATGATGTTGGCGAGCGTAGTCTTGCCCAAACCGGGGGGACCGAAGATCAGAACGTGATCCATGGCCTCTCGACGATCGCGAGCCGCCTGGACAAAGATCGCCATCTGCTTCTTGACCTCGCTCTGCCCCACATAATCACGCAAGGCCAGCGGCCTGATGGCGCGATCGAGTGATTGATCGCCGGGGGCACTGACAGCAGAGATCAGACGCTCCTCTTCGTTGATCATGATTGTGCCGAACTCCTGAGAGACTGCCTGATGAGATCTTCACTGCGCGCCAGAGTCGGGTCAGCCTTGAGCGCCCCCGCAATCATGCGGGCTGCCTCCTGAGGCTTGTACCCAAGAGCGACAAGGGCTGTCTCGGCCTCCTGGGACACCGCTCTTTGCGACTGACCCGCGACTGGAGCCACATTCTGCAGAACGTCCGGCAGATCATCGCCCCACTCTGCCAGTCGATCTTTCATCTCCACGATGAGCCGCTCGGCTGTCTTGCGACCGATGCCCGGCATGCGCATGAGGCCGGCAATGTCATTAACACGGATCGTGCGCACGAACTCATCGACAGCCATGCTCGAGAGAATCGCCAGCGCCATTTTTGGGCCGACACCAGTCACCTTGATAAGGCTGCGGAACATCTGTCTTTCCTGCAGCGTGTGAAAGCCATACAGCAGATGAGCATCCTCGCGCACCACCAGGTGGGTGTGCAGCGTGACCTCCCGCCCAACTGACGGCAACTGATAGACAGTGCTCATGGGCACCTGTACTTCGTAATACACGCCTGCAACATCCACCAGCACTTCGGGAACGCGCTTGTCGGCAAGAATGCCACGGAGCCGTCCGATCATTGCGCCCCTCCTCGTCCTGCCGGGGCGCGTCCGCGCCAGGTACCGCCGATACGTGACTGATTGGCAGTGGTATTGGCATGACATATGGCAATCGCGAGGGCATCGGCCGCATCGGCCTGCACATCTCCACTGACACCAAGCAGAACCTTCACCATGTGCTGCACCTGCTCCTTTTCTGCATTGCCATTGCCGACCAGCGCCAGCTTCACCTTGCGGGGAGAATATTCGGCGATGCTCAGATTGTGATGCAGACAAGCGACCATCGCACTGCCCCTCGCCTGCCCCAGCTTGAGCGCAGACGAAACACTCTTGCCGAGAAATACTTCCTCGATGGCACATTGCCGTGGCGCGTGCTGCTCGATGACCTGGCAAACGCTGTCGAAGATCAGCTTGAGACGCCCAGGGTGGTCGATGTCGGGCAGTCGTATGCATCCGCAGGCAATATAGATCAGCCTGTTACCCGCGGACTCGACAATCCCGTAGCCGGTGAGTCGCGAGCCGGGATCTATGCCCAGTATCCTTGTCATCGCTTGGCGCTCCCGGAACTTCTACGTCCCGACTCTGTTGTTCAGAGTCTGCCCATGATCTCGTCGGAGAT